>Ga0194125_10001230_pt1 | contig 43634 bp, 39 predicted proteins | sample TA2KigC250mmetaG_FD_148626 | JGI IMG/M metagenome (GOLD analysis project Ga0194125, IMG submission 148626) | Freshwater microbial communities from Lake Tanganyika, Tanzania - TA2015034 Kigoma Deep Cast 250m | ecosystem: Environmental > Aquatic > Freshwater > Lake | place: Tanzania: Lake...
CACCCCGTCGACCACCACCTCGGTGCCGGTGGACTGCACCCGCAGCAGAGGCACCACGATCGTGTCCCCCGGATCGTCGGGGGCAGCGAACACTCCGGCGGCGATCCCTTGCTCCACCAGCACCATAGAGCGTGTCTCCCCGTCGGCGTCGATCCGGAAGAGGGGACGCTCCTCGCCCTGGAAGGTAGCCGTGACCGGCTCGTGGGGCAGCACGCGCGGCGGGTAGGTGAACACGTCGGATGAGGTCTTGAGCGAGGTGAAGAACATGTAGATGAAGGGGAAGACCATCATCGCGGCGAACCCCACCAGCACCACGTACACCGGCGCCCGGGAGCGCGCCATGCGCCAGAAGCGGCGGGCCCGGCGGGGCGGGCGCTTCGACGGAGCGGCGACGGGCTGTTTGGCCATGGCTCAGCCCATCCCCGCTTCGCTCTTGCGCTGCCGCCTGAAGTAGACCAGGGTGATGGCGAAGATCAGCAGGAACAGCACCCAGGCCAGAGCCGAGGCGTAGCCCTGGTTGAAGCGGCGGAATCCCTCCTGATACAGGTGCACCACCGGGGTCAGCGTGGCGTTGCTCGGTCCCGAGGGCGGCAGCTGCGGCCCCATGAGGATGAAAGGCTCGGTGAACACCTGCAGTGCCAGGATGGTGGTGGTGGCCACCACGAAGAAGGTGGTCGGTCGCAGCATGGGCACCGTGATCTTGCGGAACTTCTGCCAGGGACTGGCGCCGTCTATCTCGGCCGCCTCGTACAGGGTGCCGGGTATGCCCTGCATACCGGCAAGGAAGAGCACCGTGTTGAACCCGACGGTGTACCAGGCGAAGAAGATCACGATGGACCACAGGGCCACCGATCTGCTCGACAGCCACTGGGGCTGGGGCGCGGTGGCCTCGACCCCGGGCAACAGGTTGATGAGATCGAACAGGCGCCTCAGTCCGTAGTTGATGAAACCCACCGAGGCGTTGTAGAGCTGCTTCCAGATCAGGGCCACACCCAGTACCCCGGCCACGCTGGGGATGAAGTAGATGGCCCGGAACAGCCTGACCCCGGGGATCTTGGTGTTGAGCAGGGCCGCCAGCCCGATGGCGGGGATGACGGCCAGCGGTACCGCGGTTATCGCGAACAGGGAGATGTTCCTGAGCGCGATCCAGAAGGCCGGGTCGCGCGCCCCCACGATCAGGCTCCCGAACCGCGCCAGTTCGCTGTAGCCGAACTTGAGCACGTCCGAAGCCGACTGGCCGGCATCGACGGTGGCGAACTGCAGGCTGAAGATCTTGGTGAAGTTGTCCGGGCCCAACCACGTGATCTGGGTGAGCCCGTCCCAGGCGGTGAAGGCAACGAAGAGCGAGAACAGGAGCGGAAAGGCGAAGAAGGCGGCGAACCCCAGCAGATTGGGCGACACGAACAAGAACCCGTCCAGCGCCTCCTCCTGGTGCCGCCGGCTGCCGAAGAGCCAGACGGCTCGACTTCTCCGCAGCGACCAGAAGGCCAGGCCCGAAGCCACCGCTACCAGCGCCGGGAGCAGCGCACGCGGCTTGGCCAGGCGCACGAAGAACTCGGCAAGCCCGGGGAGGAGGCCCGCCCGCACCGCCACCGCCGCCGCCCCGGCGATCATCACCCACTTGCCCGCCCGACGGACTCGCTCCGCTCGCGATCCGAACCGCTCGGCCTGGCCCAACAGCAGCCAGCCCAGGATCACGATCGCCAGCAGCGGCACCGCCCGGCGGAAAGTGGCTCCCAGGGCGTCGAGGCCGCGGAATACCCCGATGGCCTGCAGGGTGATGAAGACGGCCAGCACCAGGACCAGGTAGTCGAGCATCACCCCGATCGCCCGCCCGGAGTGGCGGTGCCGGAGCATCAGCGGGACCGCGGTGCCGCTGGCCACCGCAATAGCCAGGGCCAGGCCGGCCATCAGCACCAGACCCAGGCCGGTCAAGTCGAACAGGGCGCCGGTGACCATGGCGACGGCCGCGGCGACCATGGCGAGGGCCAGGACGGTCTGCCAGACAACTACCGCGAGCAGCCACAGCGGCTGCGAAGGCGAGGGAGCCGAAGGCAGCTTCACCTCCAGCTCGATAGGTGCCTGAGTCATGGTCTCACCCTACGACCCCAAGAGGGTCGATCGCGGGCTGGGGCCGGGCGTTCCCGGCCCCAGCCCGGATCCCATTCACTACGGAGTGAAGTACTGATTCAGCTGGGCGCAGATGTCGGCTCGGAAGGCCTCGATAGAGGTCTCACCCCTGATCACTGCGTCCACCGCGACCTGCATGGCGTCGCGATAGGCGGGCCAGTCGCCGTTCCACAGAGGCGCTTCCGTGACCGGGTTCTCCGCCAGCCCATCCAGGAAGGCCTGGTTGTTCTCCGGCGGGGTGAAGGTCAGGAAGGCATCGAGCGCCGCCTGGCTCACCCGGCTGGGGATGTTGGCGCCGAGCTCGGCCACCTGGGCCTGCACCTCGGCGGTGGTCAGCGCCTGCACCAATCGCCACGCCTGCTCAGGGTAGGGGGTGTTGGCATTGACCACGTAGGCACCCCAGAACAGCCAGTTCGAGGGGCCTCCCGGTCCGTCCGGCAGCTTCACCACGTCCCAGTCGAACCCCACGGTCCGGATGCCGGGGGTGGCCCAGCGCCCGTTCTGGAACATGCCCATGTTCCCGGCCTTGAACACCGGCTCCGGGTCCTCGCCGTAGGTCAGCGCGGCCCCGGTGGCGTAGAAGTCCTGGACGAAAGCCAGCCCGGCGAGCGACCCCGGCGAGTCGAGCCCGCAGGCAGTCCGGTCCTCGTTGAAGAACCCGCCGCCGCCGGAGTTCGCCCAGAAGCCGACCGGGCCCCACCAGGAGCTTTGGCCGTAGCCGTAGATGTCCGGGCCCAGGGCCCGCACGGCCTCGGCCACCTGCTGGAACGCCTCCCAGTCCCAATCGCCCGCCGCGGCGAGCTGACGGGGGTCGGCCGCCCCTGCCTCGGCAATGAGGTCGAGGTTCAGGTAGAGGGCGAAGGCCGACACGTCGCGGGGCAGCCCCCACAGCACGTTGCCGGGCAACCCGGTCGCCGGGTCGGTGGTCAGCTGCTCCATTGGGCCGGGGTAGAAGTCGGCATCTCTGTGACCCGAGGCGTCGGCGTACGAACGCAGGTCGAGGATGACCCTCGCCCCCACGAACTGGGCGATGTCGGCGCCCGGGATCCAGAAGACGTCGGGGGCGGTGCCCCCGGCGAGCTGGGTCAGCAACGCCTGCTGGTAGCCCTCGGTCTCGGTGCCGCCGGGCTCGTAGACCAGGGTGATGCCTTCGAGTTGGCCATCCAGGGTCTCGGAGACCGCTCGGTAGACCCCCGCCTCCTGGTCGTTGTCGGGACGGGTGCGCCAGCGGAGAGTCACTTCCTCGCCGGCGGTCGTCGTCGTCGGCGCCACCGTGGTGGTCGGTGCCGCCGTAGTGGTGGTGGCGGCATCGTCGCCGCACGCCACAACCACGAAGGCGAGCACCAGAAGGATCATGAATAGGCGTCTGTGCACGTTTCCTCCCTTTCAGAGGGGATGGACTCCCCTCGCTTTCTCCCTATTACGACGCGATCTCGACCGCCGCCCCCCGGCGCTGCAGTTCGCCGATCGCCTCGAGCGGCGCCGACGCCCCGGTTATCACCAGGTCCACGGCGTCGAGGTCTGCGATCTTGACCACGCTGATGTTCCCGATCTTGGAGCCGTCGGCCACCACCACACAGCGCTGGGCGGCCTCCACCATGCGCCGCTTCACCGCCGCCTCCGGAAGGTTGACATTGGTGACCCCCTCCTCGGGGTGCACGCCGTTGCAGCCGATGAAGGCCGTCGACACATGCACCGCCTCCAGGATCAACCCCGCCATGGGATCCACCAGAGAGTGCTGCAGCGGACGCAGGGTGCCTCCGGTGACCACCACCGCCAGGCGGGGGATAGCCTTCTCCAGCTCCAGGGCGAGGGTGAGCCCACTGGTGAAGACCACCACATCACTGAGGTCGCTGCGTTCGACCAGGGCCCGGGCTACTGCGGCGGTGGTCGTGCCGACATCGAGGATCACCGTCTCCCCCGGGGAGACCAAGGAAGCCGCCAAGCGACCCACGGCGGCCTTCTCCTCGGCCTGAGCCCCCAGCGACTCCTCGAAGGTCCGCTCCTTGCGCGGGGTGGGATGGCGCACCACCGCGCCTCCGTGCACTCTCTGCAGGCTGCCCCGGTCGGCCAGGTGGTCGAGGTCGCTGCGGATGGTGACCTCGGAGATGCCGAACATCGCACTCAGGTCGGCCACCCGCACGAACTCCCGGTCGCTGACGACCCTGAGAATGCGCTCCCGCCGCACTTGCGCAGGGATGGTGTTCACCCGGCCGGTAGTTTCGTTAGCTTGCGATCACCTGTCAAGTGGTTGTGTTTCTCGACGACGGTGTTGCAGATCCGAAAGCAGTTGCCGGCCTGAGCTCGCCGGGACAGTGCGCTCCCTGACGATCGGCCGGGGCGAAGGGAGCGAGCCATCGCCACGCCACCGTGGCTAGGGTGGTGGGCCGGCGAGCGGCCGCAACCGCCCCAAGCAGCCACCGGACCCGGAGCACGACGCATGACCCAAGAGCGGTTCCGACTGTACGACAACGAACTGACGCCATCCCAGGCCCGCCGAGCCGACCGGTGGCAGAAGATGTTCATCGGCAAGTTCGGGGAACCCGACCGGCACTACGACCTCAGCGCCGTCGACGAGGAGTGCCTCGGGCCCATCTTCGGGCTGAAGAACATCGTGAGGGACGGCGCCGGGGCGCCCATCGGAGACGATGCGGTGATCTGCGCCACGGTGCGCATGGGTTTCGGGCACTACCGCATCGCCATCGCGGGGGCATCGTGCGCTCGGGCGATGGGCTTCACCCCCTACTGGCTGGACCTCCTCTCGATCCCCGGGATCACCTCCGATGTCATCAACTGGTGGAACACCGGCTACAGCCGCTTCTCCCGGCTCTCGCAGCGCAGCCGACTCTTCAACAAATACGTGTGGGAGCCGGTCACCACGGGGAATCCCACGCTCCCCGGCCTGTCCTTCGCCCTCAACCATTGGGCGATGGGCTGGCCGTGGCGGTTCCTGAAGGCCAACGCGCGCGACTTTCGCATGAGCGAGCTGTTCGCCAATCTCCACCGGGCGCTTCCCCCCGATACACCGTTCCTGGCCTCGCACATGTGGAACTGCATGGGGGCGGTGGCAGGAGGGATGACCCGGGTGGTGGACATGGTGTTCGACAACTGGCCCATGGCCTTCCAGCTCATCGAAGGAGCCAAGCATGGCATCCAATCGCCCTCGGCCTACTTCGGGTTCCGCACGATGCGGGGATTCGACGAAAAGGATCGGATTCTGAGACCGGTGCCGTCGGAGGCCCTGCACTACGTAGGCCACCACGTAGATCACGAACTGGTCGCCAACATCGAGGCCGACTGCGCCGGGAGGCTGGCAAGGCTGGCGGCGGGCGAGCCCCGGCGCTTCCTGCTCGCCATGGGAGGAGCCGGGGCGCAGCGCGACCTCTTCAAGACGGTCGTCGAGCACTGCCTTCCTCTGGTCGCTTCCGGGAAGGCCGCCCTCTTCGTCAACCTGGGGGATCATCGGGAGAACTGGGAATGGCTCGAGGGCCGCCTCGCCCCGGCCCGGGGCGCCCTCCACACCCACTTCACCTGGGAGGACACCAGGGCCTTTGCCGATGAGATCCGCACCGGGACGGCGTCGGGAATCCATGTCTTCCTCCACGACAACACCTTCCACGCCGTCTACTCGACCAACTACCTGATGCGAGTGGCCGACGTCATGATCACCAAGCCGAGCGAACTGGCTTTCTACCCGATACCCAAGATCTTCAACGAGCGGGTCGGCGGCCACGAGGCCTGGGGCGCCATTCGCGGAGCGGAGTTGGGAGATGGAACCTCGGAAGGGCGCTCGATCGCCGAGACCCTCGCCGCCATCGACCTGATGACCCGGGAAGGAGACCTGCTCGACCTCTACTGCCGCCGCATCGTGGCGAACAAGAGCATCGGTATCTACGACGGCGCCTACCGCTGCGTCGAGCTGGCCACCGGGCGGAAGTGGCCGGGGTCTCCATCGCCCAATGAGCCGTCCCCGGTTCTCGCTCCTCCGAGCGGACGGCCCTAGAGCCCTTCGGCGGCCAGCGTCTCCTCGGCGCGCCGCCTCTCCACCGTGAGGCGAGCATCGTCCCAGCCCAGCTCGGCGGCCAGCAGCGAGGCGACGGTGCCGATCACCGCCCGGCCGTGGTCGCGGGCCGTCCAGGCGATGTGGGTGCGCCGCAGCAGCACATCGGCGACGGTGGCGGCGAACTCGTGGCGGGCGGCGAACACCACCTCGGCCTGCAGGTGCTCGGTCCCCTCGAGGGGCGCCGCCCACCGGGGCTGCTCGGCGATGAGGTGGATGACCCGCCCGGCGTCGGTGCCGTATCGGGCGGCGAGGCGGTCGGCCCAAGCGTCGCCCAATCCCAAGGCGGCGGCCCGGCGCCGCACCTCGGGTGCCCCTGCCTCACCTCCGCCGGCTCCCGCCAGGAGCACCTCGTCCGTGCAGCAGGCCTCCCGCCGGCCGAGGCGGCGGCACACGCCGCTCACCACCTCCTCGGCGATCCGGCGATAGCCGGTCAGCTTGCCGCCGGCCACCTGGAAGTACCCCGGGGCCAGTTCCCGCACCCTGTGCTCCCTCGAGGCCGACGCCGTGGCGCCCCCTTCCCGGTCGGCCAGGGCCCGCAGCCCCGACCAGGCCGAGAGGATCGTCGGCCGCTCCAGATCCAGGTACTCGGCAACGTGGCGGAGCAGGTAGTCGACATCCTCCGAGGAAGGGGTGGGGAAGGCCGGGTCGTCGCGGTACTCGGTGTCGGTGGTCCCCACCAGCCCATAGCCCGCCCAGGGGACCAGGAACAGCACTCGCCCGTCGTCGGTCTCGGGCAGGAGCAGGGCGCTGCCGGTGAGGCCCAGCTGGGCGGCTTCGACGGTGAGATGAGTCCCCTTGCTCAGTCGCAACCCCAGCGGCGGACGGCCGGCTCCCGGCGGGGGCGGGAAGGCTCCCGCCGCGGCCACCACGGTCCGGGCCGGGATCGTGGCCTCGCCCCCGAGCAGACGGTCCGTGACCTGTAGGCGGTAGCCGTCCTCGGCCGCCTCCACCCGGTCGGCCGAGACCCAGTTCCGGGCGGTGGCTCCGTGGGCAACGGCCGTACGGACCAGCGCCAGGGTGAAGCGAGCGTCATCCGTTTGGTAGTCGCGGTAGACGATGCCGTGCCGCAGGTTCTTGGTGCGGAGGCGCGGGAACCTCTCCAACACCTCGGCCGCCGAGATTCGCCGCTGCAGGTCCTGGCCCTTGCGGCCACCGAGGCGGTCGTAGACCCAGAGGCCGAGGCGAAGAGCGCCCGGCAGGATCCAGCGATGCCGCGCCCAGGCCGGGGCATCGGCAAAGCCCCGATCCCGGTACACCGGGATGACGAAGTCGAGGGGCTCGACCAGGTAGTCGGCGATGCGCCGCAGTACCAGTTGCTCGCGCAGGCTCTCGCGGACCAGCCCAAAGCGAAGCTGCGGCAGGTAGCGCACCCCTCCGTGGAGGAGCTTGGTAGACCGGCTCGAGGTGCCCGAGGCGAAGTCGGAACGCTCCAGGAGGCAGACGCGCAGCCCCCGCGCCGCGGCGTCCAGGGCGATGCCGGCCCCGACCACGCCGCCGCCGATCACCGCCAGGTCGAAGCCCTGCGCGAGGCTCGCCAGTCCGTCGTCTCGCCGCACCCCGGTCACCTTCCTTTCGGCACCCTGCACCGGCGGCCACCTGCGGTTGGAGCCCCGCAGGGGCACCCGCCCTGAACGGACGGGCTCGAGTGCCTCCCCCTGAGCCTACAACCGCCCGGCGGCCGCCCCGACCTCGGCGTTGTTGTGCGGCATCTCGAGTCCGCGTTCCCCACCGGCGGGATGCCCGGCGCGGTTCTGGCCAACCCGGGCCGCCGGCCATCAGCCCTCAAGGGGCGCCGCAGGGCTCCACCTCGCGCCAATCACCGCGGCGCGCCGAGGCCAGGACCGCTTCGGTGATGCGCACGCTGCGCCAGCCGTCGGCAAACCGCGGCAGACCCTCCGGCTCCTCGCCGGCGATGGCGCGGTAGGCGTCGCTCACGAAGGCTTCGAAGCAGTCGAGGTAGCCCTGGGGGTGGCCGGCCGGCAGCCGGTCGAACCGCCGGGAGGCCTCCGAGTTCGCCGGTGAGCCTCGAGTCAGCAACATCGAGGAGTCACGCCCACCCACCCACAGCCTCTCCGGCTCCTCCTGGCTGAAAGCCACCGCCGCCGCCGAACCGTCGACCTCGAACCACAGCCGGTTCTTGCGGCCCGGAGACACCTGGCTGACGGTCACCGTCCCCACAGCTCCGCCGTCCGTCTCGAACAAGACCACCGCGATGTCCTCAGTGTCCACTGACGCCACGGGCCCGGAGCCTCCCCGTGTGGTGAAAGCGGCCCCGGCCGTCCGGCGGCGCTCCGCCAGCGCCGTCGACAAGCGGGCGGTCAGGCGGGTGATGCGCTGCCCGGTCACGAACTCCACCAGATCGCACCAGTGGGAGCCGATGTCGGCGAACGCCCGCGAGGCGCCGCCCAGAGCCGCATCCACTCGCCAGCTGTAATCCGCCGCGTCGCTGAGCCAGTCCTGCAGGTAGGTGCCGTGGATCAGGCGCACCGCGCCCAGATCCCCGCGTCGGGCCATCTCCCGCGCTTCCCGGACCGTGGGGTAGAAGCGGTAGACGAACGGCACCACCGCCACCCGGCCGGCCTCGTCGGCCAGGCGCACCAGGCGGGCGGCTCCCGAGGCCGAGACGGCCAGGGGCTTCTCACACACCACATGCTTGCCGGCGCGCAGCGCCGCCTCGGCCAGGGGTACGTGCAGGTGGTTGGGAGTGCAGATGTGGATCACGTCCACCTGGGGGTGGGCGATCAGGTCCTCTGCCGAGGCTACCGCCGGGTCCGTCCCGAACTCGGTGGCCAAACGCCGGGTGCGGCCCGGCGACGAGCCGACCACACCCACCAGGTTCCCGCCGGCCAGCCGGGCCGCCCGAGCATGCACCGGCCCGATGAATCCCGCACCGATGATCCCGATCCCGAGGCTGCGCCTCATCTCCCCTCCCTCGCCCCACGCCGCTCGCGTTGCTTCCGGCACCCAGCCAAGCAGGTCGGCGCTTCTCCGTCAGGTCGAGAGGCGGAGGGGGCCCGGCGGCCTCACCGCGCCGGGTCGAACTCCATCTGGGCGAAGCGGCAGGCCACCGGGTGGCCCTGGCCCCGGTCGATCAGTTCCGGCTCCGCCGCGGCGCAGACCTCCTGGGCCTTCCAGCACCGGGTACGGAAGCGGCAGCCGCTGGGCGGGTCGGCCGGGCTGGGCACATCGCCCTCCAGCAAGATGCGATTGCCCAGGTTCCGGGCCGCCGGGTCCGGGATGGGCACCGCCGACAGGAGGGCCGTGGTGTAAGGATGGGCGGTGTCGTCGTAGACCTGGAACTCGTCCCCGGTCTCCACGATCTTGCCCAGGTACATCACCGCGATGCGGTCGCAGATGTGGCGCACCACCGACAGGTCGTGAGCGATGAACAGGTACGACAGGCCCAGTTCGTCCTGCAAGTCCTCGAGCAGGTTCACCACCTGCGCCTGCACCGATACGTCCAGGGCCGACACCGGCTCATCGCAGATGACGATGCTGGGCTCCAGGGCCAGGGCCCGGGCCACCCCGATGCGCTGACGCTGCCCCCCGGAGAACTGGTGGGGGTAGCGGTTGATGTGATCCGGGTTCAGGCCCACCAGCTCCAGCAACTCGTGGATGCGGCCCCGCCGGGCGCTCTTGGGCAGCACCCCCCGATGCACCCGCCAGCCCTCGGCGATGAGGTCGCCCACGGTCATGCGGGGGTTGAGGGAGGCGTAGGGGTCCTGGAAGATCACCTGGATCTCGCGGCGCAGCGCGCGCATCTCCTCCCCCGACAGGGTGAAGATGTCCCGGCCCCGATACCAGGCGTGGCCGGCGGTCGGTTTCTCCAGCCGGAGGATGGTGCGGGCGGTGGTCGTCTTCCCGCAGCCCGACTCCCCCACCAGGCCCAGGGTCTCGCCCCGATGCAGTTCGAAGCTGACGTCGTCCACCGCCTTCACCGTGCCGATCTGGCGCTTCAGAACGATGCCCCGGGTAATGGGGAAGTGCTTCACCAGGTGCTCCACCCGGAGCACCACCTCGCCGTGGTGGACGGGCTCAGGCGCCGGCGCGCTCACGGGACACCTCCTCCCAGAAGTGGCAAGCGGAGATGCGGTCGGAGGTCACCGCAGCCAGAGGCGGCTCCTCCCGGGCGCAGATCTCGCGCCCGTAGGGGCAGCGGGGCCGGAAGGCACAGCCCGGCGGGATGGCCAGCAGGTCGGGCGGCGAGCCCTTGATGGGGCGCAGCCGCTCGGTGTGGACATCGCGGCGGGGCAGGGAGTCCATGAGCCCCAGGGTGTAGGGGTGCGCCGGCCGGTGGTAGACCGGCAGGCTGGGCCCTTTCTCGACCTCGCGCCCGGCGTACATGACCACCACCTGATCGGCCACCTCGGCCACCACCCCCAGATCGTGGGTGATGAGGATGAGCCCCATGCCGGTCTGCTGCTGCAACTCGGCGAGCAGGCTCATGATCTGGGCCTGCACGGTGACGTCGAGCGCGGTGGTGGGCTCGTCGGCGATCAGGATCTCGGGGTCCAGAGAGAGCGCCATGGCGATCATCACCCGCTGGCGCATGCCGCCGGAGAACTCGTGAGGGTAGGAGCCGGCCCGCACGCGGGCCGAGGGGATCTTCACCCGCTCCATCAACTCGATGGCCTTCTCCCCGGCCGCCTTGCGGGGCAGGCCGCGGTGGATGCGGAACATCTCGGCGATCTGCCAGCCCACCGGGAAGACCGGGTTCAGCGCGGTGAGGGCGTCCTGGAAGATCATGGCCATCCGGTTGCCCCGCACCCGGCGCCGCTCCGCCTCGGGCAGGTCGAGCAGTTCGACCCCGCGGAAGCGCACCGAACCCCCGGTGACGAAGCCCGGCGGGCTGTCGATGATGCCCATCACCGCCTGGGCGCCGACGCTCTTGCCGCTGCCCGATTCGCCCAGGATGGCCACGGTCTCCCCCCGCCCCAGGGTGTAGGAGAGGCCGTTCACCGCCCGCACCGTGCCGGCGTCGATGCGGAACTCGACGCGCAGGTCTTCGACCGCCAGCAGAGGGGCCGCCGGATCTACCGGCCGGCCGGCGACGGCATCTCGGCTCAGGGTGGTGGCCATCAGCGCAACCTCGGGTCGAGGGCGTCCCGCAGGGCGTCGCCCATCAGGATGAAGGAGAACACGGTCACCGAGAGGAGGGCTCCCGGGAAGAGCAGCAGGTGGGGGGCGGTGAGGATGCGGTTCTGGGCCACGCTGATCATCAAGCCCCAGGAGATGGCGGGCAGTTGCAGACCCACCCCCAGGAAGGAGAGCGCCGCCTCGGCGGAGATGATCACCCCCACGGTGATGGTGGCGTAGACGATCACGGGGGCGATGGCGTTGGGCAGGATGTGGCGCCGGATGATGCGGAAGGGGCGCACCCCCAGCGCCCGGGCGGCATCGACGTAGTCCATCTCCTTGGTGGCCATCACCGCCGAGCGCACCAGGCGCAGCATGGTGGGCCAGCCCAGCACGATGAGCACCAGGCTGACCTGCAGGAGGCCGCGGGTGGAGAAGATCGACCGCAGGATCACGATGCCCCCGAGGATGGTGGGGATGGCGAACCAGATGTCGGTGAGGCGGGCGATCACCGCGTCCACCCAGCCTCCGTAGTATCCGGCGATCGAGCCCAGCAGCATTGCGATCAGGGTGGAGCAGGCGGTGACCAGCACCCCGATGGTGATTGAGACCCGGGCCCCCCAGATGGTGCGGGCGTAGTAGTCGCATCCCTGCACGTCGGTCCCGAACCAGTGCTCGCCGCTGGGTCGCAGCAAGGAGTCGGCCAGGCTGCAGGCCCGGGGATCGGCCCGGGTGAACAGGCCCGGCCAGATGGCCATCAGGGCCAGGATCACGATGAGGATCCCCGAGATGATGAACATGGGCCGCCGCCGCAACTGGCGCCAGGCGTCGGCGTAGAGGCTGCCCTCGCGGCGGATGATCGGCTCGGCCTCGAGTTCCTCGAAGGTGGGGCCCGCGTGAGCCGGCGAACCGGGGGACGGGCGTTCGCGGTCGCGGTCACTCATAGCGGATCCTCGGGTCCAGCACGGCGTAGAGGACGTCCACGAGCAGGTTGGCCACCATGTAGACCACGACCAGGAAGGTGACGATGCCGACCACCACGGTGCCCTCCTGGCGCTGCACCCCCTCGAAGACGGCCCGGCCCAGGCCGGGGATGTTGAAGATGGTCTCGGTGATGATGGCCCCTCCCATCAGGGAACCCAGGTCGATGGCCAGGAAGGTGACCACCGGGATCATCGAGTTGCGGAAGGTGTGAATGCCCACCACCCGCCGGCGCGACAGGCCCTTGGCGGTGGCGGTGCGCACGTAGTCGGCGCGCAGGTTCTCGATCAGGCTGGTGCGGGTGAGCCGGGCGATGTAGGCCAGCGACACCGAGCCCAGCACCATGGCGGGGAGCAGGTAGCTGTAGAGGCCGCGCTGCACCCCCGACACGGGGAACCAGCCGAACTTGACCCCCATCACCAGCTGGGCCAGGAACCCCAGCACGAATATGGGAATGGCGATCACCACCAGGGTGGACACCAGGACGAGGTTGTCCATGAAGCCCCCCCGGCGCACTCCGGCGAGGATGCCGGCGACGATGCCCAGCACCACTTCGAAGCCGAAGGCCAGCAGGGCCAGGCGGACGGTGATGGGGAGCCGCTGTGCCAGCAGGTCGGTGACCGGCCGGCCCCGGAAGTCGTCGCCGAAGTCCCCCTGGAAGACCCCGCCCATGTACTTGCCGTACTGCACCGGCAGCGGGTCGTCGAGGTGGTAGCGGTCCCGCAGCTCCTGGCGCACCTGTTCGGGGAGAAAGCGGTCGCCGGCCAGGGCCCTGATGGGGTCACCGGGGATGGCCCACACCATGACGAAGATCAGGAAGGTGGCCCCGAAGAAGACGGGGATGAACTGCAGCAGGCGGCGTATCAGGTAGCGACCCATGGCCTTCCTACCGTTTCCCTCGCTGGGTGGACACGATCGATACCTTCTGGTGGTTGCAGCCGCGTTGCGGGTTGGGGGGGTGGGGCGGCCGGGAGGGGCCGCCCCACTCCTCCGGTGGATGGGTCAGCCGGCAGGGTTCAACTCGGCGTAGCCGGAGATGTCGGCGTAGAACGAGTTGTTCTGCTGGGCGTTGGCGCTGTTGGCGCCGTAGTTCCAGGCATTCACATAGGACCAGGCGGTCACCGGTTCACCGTTGTGGAAGGTCCATCCCGGCTTCAGGGTGATGGTCCAGCTGAGGCCGCCGTCCTCGGAGGTGATGGACTCGGCGTTGGCGAAGAACATCTCGTTGGTCTCGGCGTCGTACTGCACCAGGCCGGTGAACAACGCCCGCAGCGCCTGGATCCCGTTGGACTCGTTCGAGTTGGTCGGGAACAGGTGCTCCGGCTCGGAGAGTTGGACCGACACCAGGCCGTCGTCGCTGGTGACCTTGGTCACCCCGAGGTCGCTGTAGGCGTCGTAGTGGACGTTCCCGACGCCCTCGGTGTAGACGTACTGGTTGGTGCGGAACCACACCGGGGCGATGGGCACATCGGCGCAGAGAACGTCCTCGGCCCGCTGGTAGGCGGGGACTCCGTCGGCCAGGTCGCCGCTCTCCGCCACGGCCGCCTTGCCTTCGGCGATGGCCGCGTCGAAGGCCGCATTCGCATAGAAGGTGGTGTTCGAGCCCACCGGCGGGAAGTTGTACGAGGCGTAGAGGGGCTCCAGGAAGTTCAGCGGCGACGGGTAGTCCTGCCCCCAGCCGAGGCGGAACGGCCCGGTGCCGCCCTGGGCGTCGAGCAGGGGCAGGTACTCCGAGAACTCCAGGCTCTGGAAGGTGATGTCCTGGATGCCCAGGGTGCTGCGCCACATGTTGGCCACAGCCTCCACCCACTCCTCGTGGCCCCCGCCGGTGTTGAACCAGACGACCAGCGAGTCGGGATGGTCGATGGAATCCCACAGGGCCTTGGCCTCGTCGGGGTTGAAGTCCCAGTTGTCGCAGACGTGCTCGCGCGCCCCCTGGAAGATGGGCGGCAGGGTCGAGAACGCCGCCACGCGGGTGTTCTGGTAGATCTGCTGCACGATCAGGTCCCGGTCGATGGCCATCGACAAGGCCCGGCGCACATCCGGGTCCTGGTACGCGGGCAGGTATAGAGGGAACCCCATGTAGGTGAACGAGGTCGACGACGACAGCCCGTAGCGGTCGCCGAACTCGGCGGCAGCCGTGGCGATCTGGTCGGTGGGCAGGGCCGGCCCCAGGATGTCCAGGTTGCCCGCCCGGACCTCGTTGTAGGCCGTGTTCAGGTTGTCGATGATCGTCCACTCCAGACGCTCGATCTGCGCCGGGTCGGGTCCGGCGTAGGCCTCGAAGCGCTTCATGGGGATGACCACGTCGTGCTGCCAGGGCCCGTCCATCATGAAGGGGCCGTTGCCGACGGGGCTCTCCTCGTAGGCCGCCGGGTCGTCGAAGGCGACCTTGGGCAAGGGGAAGTAGCCCGCGTAGGCCAGTTTCAGCGGGAACTCGGGATCGGCCTGCGTCATCGTCACCGTGAAGGTGAGGTCGTCGACGACCCGGAGCCCATTGAGCCCGGGTTCGATGACGAAGGGTTCGGCAGGTTCCGTGGTGGTGGTGGTCTGGCCGGACGACGTGGTGGTCGTGCTGCCGGACCCACCGGTGGTGGTGGTAGCGGCGGTCGTCGTGGTGACCCCGCCCCCTTCGTCGTCACCGCATGCGGCGGCGACGAAGGCGAGGATCATTGCCAGGACGAGCAGTCGCCGCAGGGCGTTCGCTCTCAACGTGTGCCTCCACTCTCACAGTGGCCCCCCGGGTACACCCCGAGGGCTGTGGCGAACGTACGCCCCGGCGCGTTACCGCCCCCTTTCCCCGGCGTTAACACTTGTTTCTCTCAAGGGGCTCTTGGATAGGACGCCGCCCGGCCTACGGTTGATCGGACCATGACCGTCCATCCGCCGCCGATCGTGCTCGCCCCCGAGGACCACGCCGTGCTCGGCGAGGCCCAATTCGGCACACCTGGCCTCGTGGCCATCGAGTCCATCGGCCCCTGCACCAGGGTCCGGAGCGAGCCAGACGAGCGGTGCGCCCGCGGCATTGCGGACCCCAAGCCGCAGGCTCTCGAGAGGAAGGTCAGGCCAGGCGCTTGAGCACCACCGACCGGTTGGTGTAGTCGACCGCCGTCTGTGGGGGCATGCCGGTGACAGCATCGAAGACACCGCCCCGGGTCAACGCGGAAACCAGGACTGTGGGAGTCCCGGACGGCCGAGTGAAGCCAAGGACCGTCAGGCGGCCGCCCAGATCTACGTGACCCTGGACCCGGAGGGAGTCACGGAGATCCCCGGCGGCGGTGAGTCCGAGGCGCAGCCTGGGCAGGCTGCGCCAGTCGCCGTGCACTTCGAGTGCACCGCGTGCCGCCATGCTGACGGTGCCTCCCGCGACGACGTCGCCGAAGACCGAGCCCGGGCCGGCGAGGGACGCCTGCGACTGGATGGTGACCTTCCGGGCGGTCAGCGACTGCCCCCTGAGTCGCACGTCTCCCTGCTCGCTGTGCAGGGTGCCGTCACCGAGGTCGAGTCCCGCCGAGCGCAGATCGAGCGTCCCGTCGATGCTCACCGTGGCGCCGTGGATCCCCGAAGGGAGCGAACCCCTGACCAGGAGGGTGCCGCCCGGGGCGACCCGGACCCTGGCGGCGGGACTGCCGGGGGCATCGATGGCCGCGTCGACGAGCGTGAGTTCGCCCTCGACCGTGAGCCGCGACCTCAAGTAGAGCGTGAGCCCGCCACCGATCCTGGATGCGGCGCGCAGTTCCAGGCGCCCTTCAAGCGCCCGTTCCGTCCCGGTCGCCGGGAGCACCAGAGGAATGGCGAGGGCCACGGCTCCCTGGATGTCGCCGCGCCGCCAGGTCCACGACCCGCTACCCTCGAGGAGAGTCTGCCTGGTCAGACCCGAGGGAGCGCGCAGGTCGGCGAAGCGCTGCTCGACCGGTGCGTCGACGACCACGCGGCCGTTGGGAAGGGCCACGAAGGCGTTGGCGTCGAGGACGGTCTGCGTCGCCAGCCGCGCCCCGTTGCCGACGTAGTGGCGCCCGCCCTTGAGCGTGAGCCGGCCCGCGCCGGCGATGGCTCCCTCAAGGCCGAGTCGGGCCGACTCCACGGCGAGCGATGCGCCGCCGGCGAGAGTCATGGTGCCCCCCACATCGAACAGCGGAATCTCGGTCTCGCGACAGCAGGAAGTGCCCGCCACCGTCACCGCGCCCGTCACGGTCACCGCGCCCTGGAAGCTGGCCGCGGCAAGAGCGTCGATCGAGAGCGGCCCGGCACCCGAGAGCGCGGCCGGGCCCTTGACCAGAAGGAGCCCCGGCACACCGCCGAGCGTCCGCACGAACAACTTCCGGGCCCCGGCTTTCTCGACACGGAGGCGGTTGCCGGTTTCGATGAACCCGAGCACCTGCCCCCCCTCGAAGCGCAGAGTCCCCGGAGGCCGGTCCGACGGCAGAGCGGGTGTCTCGATCTTCCCGGGGCCGACGAGTCGTGCGTTCTCGTCCGCGAGCCGCAGAACCCCGCCGCGCCCGATCGTGAACGTCTGTTCGACCGTGGTCTCCCCACCCCGCAAGGTGACTCGCGCCCCCGGCGCCACACCGCGGCGCGACGAGACCTGGGTACCACCCTCGAGCACCGTGTGGCTGTTGTCCAGAGTCACCGTGCCTTCGAGGCGCCCGGCGTTCTGGAACTCGAGGTTGCTGATGGCGAAACCGCCCGGCTCCAGACCGACGAACCTGCCGGTGGGCTCGTTCACGACCCGGCTCGACGTCGGAGTGCCGCAGCAATTGCTGCCGAGCAGCCACGCCCCGTTGGCGCGCCAGGTGCCCGCGTTCGTCAGCACGGCGGCGCTCGAGATCAGGGTCGAGGGCGTCTTCATGCCGCCATCGCTGTTGAGGCATTCCTGGGTCCGCACCGGCCGCTGGGTGATGTTCCCCTGGTTCGTCATGGAGCCGTAGATGGCGCCGCCGGCGATATCGCCGCCCCCGGTGACGATCAGGTTGTCGAAGCTGAGGCGCACACAGACCGCCTCGATGCGCCGGGTGATGGTCAGCCCGCTGCCCTCGACGATCGTGCCGCCGGTAGCCCGAAGCTCGCTGATCTGGCCGCTCGCGCCCGTGATCGTGGTGGCGCCCGCCGCGGAAAGGTCAACGATGGTGTCCCCGCTGGTGGGAGGCGCCTCCTTTCCTGCCCAGTTGTCGGCATCGCCCCATCCGTTGGTGAGGCCTCCGCCGCTCCACGTGAAGGTCCTGGGTGCGGCCAGGGCCGGCGAGGCGGTCGGCACCGTCAGGGCGGCAGCGAGCAGAGCGACAGCCAGAGGGGCGAGCAGGCGTTTCATCGCCCGGACTGTATGCCTGCCCGCGAACCTAGCCGAGGGGTGCGCCCGGAGGGGGCCGGCCCGGGGGCCTCCCGAAGCGTATGCTCCCGGCCGCTGCCGCTCCCTCTCCGCGACGTCGACACCCGCCACTGAGGCGGCACGGCTTGGGTAGGCGGCGGGGCGGCCTACGGTGCGGCCCCGCGATGACCGCCGGCCCCGCCTCCATAGTCCTGGCCCCCGAGGACCACGCCGTGCTCGGCGAGGCCCAATTCGGCACACCGGGCCTCGTGGCCATCGAGTCCATCGGCCCCTTCACCCGGGTGCGAGCCTGCGGCCCCCTGGTCACGGTGCACGACTCGATCATCGAGGCCGGCCTGGGGATCGGCCATCACCCCCACCGTCATCACGAGCGCCTCTTCTACCTGGAGCGGGGCACCTTCGACCACGACGACGCCCTCAACCGCATCGCCGGCCACGTGCCGGAGGGCGCCCTGGCCCGCTTCACCGAAGGCCGGCGCGGCATGATCCACCAGGAGTGGAACCACGGCGAGGTGGATGCCGAGATCTACATCCTGGTGGCCACCACCAGTCCCATACCCGAGCAGACCAGCTTCGAGGTCCTGCGCCGGGAGGACATGCCCGTCTACTCGGAAGGATCGGGCGTGGTCACCCGGGAGATGGTGGGCCCTCTCTCCCCCCTCCCGGTCCACTGCGACGTCCGCCGCTTCACCGACACCGCCCTGGAGCCCGGGGCGGACCTGAACTGGGCGATAGGACCGGGCGAGGGGGGCCTTCTCTCCGTGCGGGAGGGGCAGGCCGACCTGGACGGCACGCCGCTGGGGCGGCGCTCTACGGCGCTGCTGCCCCCGGCGGAAGCCTCGCGAAGCCTCCGGATAGGGTCTGTGGCCGGGGCTCGGATCATTCGGGCCGTCTTCGGTCTCGGCTACGGCCTGGTGACGGCGGACTGAACCCCCGGAGCCAGGCGGGCACGCCGGGAACCGCCGGCCCGCACTCGGGCGTCAGAGGAGCGTGGCAACCTTGACCAGCATCCTGACCATGCTCGCCCTGGTCCTCACCGCCGGGTTGGGCGTCCTGGCCGCGGGCACCGGCGCCGGGCGAGCGCTACAGCGGCGCCGCGGCCGCTGACACGGGGAGTCCTCGCCGGCGGCTACCCGGCACCGCCTCCCAGCAAGGCATCGGCGATCTCGTTCCCCCAGGCGGCGACCGCCCCGAAGTCGCGCCAGTCGCCTTCGGGCACCTTCAGCGCCTTCACGATCGCCTTCTCGGCCAGGTTGAGCCGGCTCTTGTCGACCCGGCCGGCGAAGACGCGATGCTCCCGAGCCCCGACGATGGCCATTATCTGGGCCACGTCCACCGGGTCCTCCTCCGGCTTCAGCGGATCCCCCACGGGCCCGCTGGAGAACAGCCACAGCGGGTGCTTCACCAGAAAGTCCCCGTGCCGCTCGGCCAGTTCGCGCGCCGCCTTCTGCCAGCGCCCGGCGTACACGGCACTGCCGAGCACCACGGCTTCGTATTCCTCGATGTCGCCCGCGTCGGCGGCGTCGGCAACGGTGGCGCTGAGGCCCCGCCGGGCGAGCGCCTCGCCCAGCGCCGTGGCAATCTCAGCCGTGGACCCGTGCTTGCTCGCCGCCACTACCAGCACCCGCATGCTGCTACCTCCGGAGTTGCTGCCCGCGATTCTGGCCGATGGCGGCGCCGGAAGGAAACCGCGCCGCCGGACCTCTATGAACCGGCGGTGAACCGATCGTCGGCCGGGCCACCGCCGGCTCCCCGATTCTCGAGCCAGCCCTGGCGGCTGCCGGGATATGAGTCGAAAGCGGTGGCATAGGGCTTCAGGTCGAGGACGGGCGTGCCGTCGACGAGGTCGAGTTCGGCTACGTGGAGCCACCGCCCCTCGCGCCGCAGCAGGCGAACCGCCGAGATGCCGATCGGATTGGGCCGGGCCGGCGCCCGGGTGGCGAACACGCCTCGCTCCTCGCTATCCAGGTAGGGGATCACTCTGAGACGCGCCGCCCCCGCCCGATGGAACCACGACAGCACCCAGATGCGCTCGAAGCCGTCGAGGTCCTCCAGCCCGGCGGCGTACTCCTCGAAGACCTCCACCCTGCCGACGGCATCGGGCCCGGCGCAGTAAGGCTGGATAGGAGCCCCGGCGGGGGAAAGGAAGGGGCTGTGCACTACCCCGACAACGCAGAAGGAAGGCGGGGACGCTCGTCCCGAACCGGCCGCGTCGTCAGCCGCTGTGGCCATGCCCGTAGTGGTGCTCGCCCCGGCCGTGGTGGAGGCGGTCGGCCAGGTTGGGCAGGTCGCCCGCGGCATACCGCAGGGCCGCCGTCTCGATGTCTGCTTCGTCGGTGAGCACCGGCTCGATGCCGGCCGCCTGCAGAGAGGTGAAGGCCCCGCTGCCCATGCCGCCGGCGAGCAGAGCAGCGCAGTCGCCGATGGCGTCGGCCATGGCGCGATGCTTGGCCACCGGGCCGGGATCGATGCCTCCGGCGAAGTCGCGATGGCCCACCTTGGCTCGCGTCTCCCGCAGGACGACCTCACCCCCCTCCACCGCGACCACTACGTAGTAGGGAGCCCGGCCGAAGTGCTGGGCGATGGTGCGGCCGTCTTCCGACACGGCGGCGATCTTCATCGGGCGCTCTCCCTTCCCAGAGGTGGTGGACGAGGCCGTACTCACAGCCTTGGCAGAGGCTAGCGAGCCGGGCCCGCGCCTAAACGCCGAGCGCGTGGGCTGCCCCGTGCCGCGCCCTGGGAATCGCCCCGCCTGCCGGCACCCCGGGACGGGCCCAGTCGGCTCCTTGGCTAGGGTGGCCCCAGTGGGACCCTGCGCTGCTGCTCGCCCTGGGGCCACGCCCCCGTGCCGCTTGCTGGTGACCGGAGCGGCCGGGTTCCTCGGCGGGATGATGGTCCACCGCCTCCTCGCGGGCTTGCCCGAGGTGCAGTCGGTGGTCGGGGTCGACCTGCGCCCCATGGCCCATCCGCCCACGGATCCGCGCTTCCGCTTCGAGCGCGCCGACCTCCGCCGCCCCGACCCCGGCCTCCTCGACGGCATCGACACCGTCCTGCACTTCGCCTTCCACCTCAAGCCTTCGCGAGATCCCGGGGTCGACCGCGCCCTGAACGTAGAGGCCGCCGTCGCCCTGCTCGAACATGCCGGCGCGGCCGGAGCCGCACAATTCGTCTACCCGAGCAGCACCACCGTGTACGGGGCCCGCCCCGGCGAGGCCGCACCGCACCCGGAGACCGATCCGCTTCGCCCGACGCCCGGATTCCGCTACGGGGAACACAAGGCCGAGGTGGAGCGGTACCTCGCCACGTACGCGGCAACGCACCCCGCGCTCAAGGTGACCGTGCTGCGGCCCTGCATCGTGCTCGGGCCGGGGGCGGTCAACTTCGTCGCCGAACTGCTCGCCATGAAGCGTCTCCCCGTGGTCGCGGGCGCCGATCCCGAGATGCAGTTCCTGGCGGCCGACGATCTCGGCAGCGCCGGGCTCGCCGTCGTGGAGCAGCGGGCGGCGGGGATCTTCAACCTGGCCGGCTCCGGGACGATCCGCTGGAGAGAAGCCATCCGGCTCTGCGGAAGCCATCCCGTGCCCCTGCCCTCCCGGCTGCTGCGCTCGCTGGCCGACGCCTCGTGGGCCCTGCGCCTGCAGCATCGATCGCCGTCGGGCGGCATGGAGCTCATCCGCCATCCCTGGCTCGCCGATACCCGGCGGGCGCGTCAAGTCCTGGGCTGGGAGCCCCGCCACCCGTCGCGTCGCGTGCTCGAGCTCTGGGCGGACGAGGAACGACGGTGCGGCGCGCCGGCCGCGCCGACGCGGGAATCGCCGCTCGCCGGCGAGGCGACCCGCCCGCGCGAGACGCTCTGATCGGGGAGAATGGGCCGGATGACCAACAGCCTCAGGTGCCCCACCCGCGCCGAGGTGGTGGCGCGGGTGCAAGCCGCCGGTCGCCGCGTGGCGGCCGTGCTCCCCTACCACTACCCGCGCGCCCTGCTGCGGGCCCACGGGTTCCATCCCGTCGAGGTCTGGGGGCCCCCGGGCGTCCCTCGGGATGAAGGCGGCCGGCACTTCCAGGCGTACACCTGCGACATCGTGGTGCGGGCCACCTCGTTTCTGCTCCGGGGAGGCCTCGACGGCGTGGACGCCATCCTCGTCCCCCACACCTGCGACGCCCTCCAGGGCATGGGGTCGGTGCTCGGCGACTTCGTGCGGCCCACCCCGCCGGTCCTCACCCTCTACCTGCCCCGCAGCCGCCGGCCGGTCGATCACGAGTTCCTGGTGGCCGAGCTGCGCCGACTGGGCGAGGCGCTGGCGGCCATCTCGGGAAGGGTCCCCGCCCCGGCCGACTGGGAGGCGGCCTTCGCCGCGGAGGACGCCGCCGACCGGGCGTTGGCCGACCTCTACGCCCGCCGGGAAGGCCTGGCGGTCACCGACCGCGAGTTCTACACCGTCGTGCGCTCCCGGGAGTTCCTTCCCGCCGAGGACTTCGTGGCTCTTGCCGGGTCCCTCGCCGCCGGGGATCCTCCCGGTGGCGTGCCCGTGATGCTGTCGGGAATCGTGGCCGAGCCCCTCGACCTCTTCGACCACCTGTCCGCCATGGGAGCCCGGGTGGTGGCCGACGACCTGGCGAGCGGCCGGCGGCGCGTCTACCCGCTCCAGGACGGGGGCGACCCGCACACGCGCCTCGCCACTCGGCTGCTGGGCGGTCCCCCCGATCCGACGCGGGGGGATCCCATCGCCGCCCGCGCCCGTCACCTGCGGGAGCAGATGGGAGCCGCCGGCGCCCGCGGCCTGGTGATCTACGACCCGAAGTTCTGCGAGCCGGAGTTGTTCGACGTGCCGCTGCTCCGCCGGCACCTCTCTGCCGCCGGGCTTCCCGTGCTACACGTCGAGGTCGAACTGACCGGCAGCCTCACCCAGCAGACCCTCACCCGTCTGGAGGCCTTCGTGGAGACGCTCCGATGAGCCGCCTGGGGCATCTGCTGGGCTACCGGCTGGCGGGACGCCCGCTGCTCCGCCTGCAGCGCCGCCGGGACGAGCGGCGCCTGGATTCCCTCCGATCCGGTCCCGACCGTCCTCTGGAGCCGCCGCTGCGCAGCATCGCCCGCATGAAGGAGATGATGTCGGGCCACTATCTGGAGGGCCGCCACGCCTCCGGGGTGCGTCCCGTGGCCTGGGTGACCAGTGGGGCCTCCACCGAGATCCTGCTCACCCTCGGGTTCTTCGTCATCTACCCGGAGAACCACGCCGCCCTGTGCGGCGCCCGGCGCCGGGCGCAGCACCTGTGCGAGGTGGCCGAGGACGCCGGCTACTCGCGCGACATCTGCTCCTACGCCCGCACCGACCTCGGGGCCCTGCTCTCCGGGGAGACCCCGGTGGGCCGCCTGCCCCGCCCCGACCTACTCCTCTGCTGCACCAACATCTGCCAGACGGTGCTCTACTGGTACCGCGTGCTGGCCGACCACTTCGGCTGCCCCCTGGTGCTGGTGGACACCCCCTTCCAGTACGGGCCGCAGCCGCAGCCCCACGAGGTGGCCTACGTCCGCCGTCAACTGGAGGAGATCGTCCCCGTCGCGGAGCGGGTGGCCGGCCGGCCCTTTTCGGAACAGGAGTTCACCGCGATCGTCGCCCGCGCCAAGGAGGCCAGCGAGACCTGGCTGGAGATCCTGGAGCGAGCCCGGCACCGCCCTTCCCCCCTCACCGCGTTCGACGCCTTCACCCACCTCGGGCCCATCGTGGACCTGCGCGGGGAGCAAGCGACCACCGACTACTACCGGGGGCTGCTCGCCGAGATCGACCGGCGCATAGCGGCCGGCATCGGCGCCGTCCGCGAAGAGCGCTACCGCGTGCTCTGGGACAACCTGCCCATCTGGTACCGCATCGGGCCCCTGTCGCAGTGGCTGGCCGCCCGCGGGGTGAACGTGGTGGCCTCCACCTACGCCCATGCCTGGGGGGAACTGGCCCCGCTGATGGACCCGTTGCATCCCTTCGAGTCGATGGCCCGGGTCTACCTGCATCCCATCCTCAACCGCTCCGCCGGGCAGAAGCTCGAAGCGATGCGCGGCATGGTGGACGACTTCTCCGCCGACGGGGTCATCCTGCACTCCGACCGCTCCTGCAAGCCCTACTCACTGGGCCAGATCGACCAGCGCGACGGCCTGGTCAACCAGACCGGGGTGCCGGCGCTGCTGCTCGAAGCCGATCACAACGACCCGCGCTCCTTCTCCGAGGAGCAGGCCGCAAGCCGCCTGGAGGCCTTCGTGGAGATGCTGGGCGGATGACCGGCGCCGCCGCCATCGGGGTCGATGCCGGGTCCACCACCTGCAAGGTGGTAGCCGTCGACGAGACCGGAGCCCTGCTGGCTTCCCGGCTGGAGGCGACCCATCCCCGCCTCGAGGAGCAGGCCGCCGGCCTCATCACCGCCCTGGTGGGCGATCTGGGACCGGTCGAGCCGCCTCCCGTGGTGGCCACCGGCTACGGACGGCAGTTGGTGCGCGGGGCGGCGCGGCGCGTCACAGAGATCACCTGCCATGCCCGGGGGGTCTTCGGGGCACTGGGGCACGGCGGGACCCTGGTGGACATCGGGGGCCAGGACGCCAAGGCCATCCGCATCGGCGAGGAAGGCCGCCCCATCGACTTCGCCATGAACGACAAGTGCGCCGCCGGCACCGGCCGCTTCCTGGAGCACACCGCCGGCCGCCTCGGCGTCGCCGTCGCGGATCTGGGTCCCCGAGCCCTGGGCGCCACCGCCGAGGAGCCCATCTCCTCCACCTGCACCGTCTTCGCCGAATCAGAGATCATCTCCCTGATCGGCCGGGGGGCCGACCTCGACGCCATCATCCGCGGCTTGCACCGCTCCCTGGTGGGGCGCATCGTGGCCATGGCCCGCACCGTGGGCCTCGGCCCGCCGCTCATCCTCTCGGGCGGCGTGGCCCTGAACCCCGGAGTGCGGGCCATGATGGAAGAGGCGACCGGGATGGCCGTGATCCTGCCCCCGCACCCGCAACTGACGGGAGCCTACGGAGCGGCGCTCATCGCCCTGGAGGGGTGAGGCGCGCCGGCGGAGCGTCGCGGCGCGGGTGGTGTCAGTCCTGGTGGAAGACTTCCTCCATGGCGGCCCACCACTCCCCCGGTTGCCGCCCCTCGACGGGCACCTGGAACTGCCGCATGATCCCGTACCACTCCTGCATGCGCGGTGCGGAGTCGAGGCGCTGCATCCTCTCTTTGTATTCCCCCTCCGGGCCGGCGTACTCGAAGTAGGCGAACATCGTGCCCCGGAAGTGATAGATGGAGTAGTTGGTGATGCCGGCCTCGCGAATGGCCGCTTCGATCTCGGGCCAGATCTTCCGGTGGTACCGGCTGTACTCCTCGTAGGCCTCGGGCTTCAGGCCCAGGATCGCTCCGACTCGCTTCATGGCGCCTCCTCTTCGACCGCGACCTGCCGCATCTCCCCCAGTCCCTCAATGCCGCACTCGATAACATCACCCGCCTGCAGATAGACGGGAGGGCTCATGCCCAGACCCACCCCCGCAGGGGTGCCGGTGCTGATGAGGTCTCCCGGCAGCAGGGTCATGAACCGGCTGATGTAGGCCACCAGGAAGGCCGGACCGAAGACCATGTCGGCCGTGGTACCTCTCTGCCGGAGTTCCCCGTTGACGGACAGCCACATCGCCAGGGCGCTCGGGTCGGCGACGTCGTCGGCCGGGACGAGCCACGGCCCGAGCGGGGCGAAGGTGTCGCAGCTCTTGCCCTTGACCCACTGGCCGCCGCGCTCGAGCTGGAAGGCTCGCTCGGAGTAGTCATTGTGGAGCAGGTAACCCGCGATGTGACCGGCGGCCTCCCCGGGCGCCACATAGCGCGCCCGGCGGCCCACCACCACACCCAGCTCGACCTCCCAGTCCACCTTGGTGGCCTCCCGCGGCAGGACCAGGGGGTCGAAAGGCCCGGAGATGGCCGTGGTGGCCTTGCAGAAGAGCACCGGCTCGGCAGGCACAGCGGCACCGGTCTCCCGCGCATGGTCCCGGTAGTTGAGCCCGACACAGATGATCTTGCTCGGTCGGCAGATCGGCGGGCCCAGGCGCACCCCGGTGGGCACCCGCGGGAGTGCGGCCCCGGTTGCTTCAAGCCGGCGGCGCAGGCCGGCGACGCCTTCCCGGGCGAAGAAGCCTTCGTCGTAGTCCTCACCGAAGCCGGAAACATCCAGGCGCTCCCGCCGCCATTCGGCTCCCGGGCGCTCCTCGCCCGGCGGACCGAAACGAAAGAGCCGTAGCGGCCCGGCACTCATACGAGAAGCACCCCGCCGTCGAAGGGCACCGCCTGCCCCGTGATGAAGGCCGCCTCGTCGCTGCACAGGTAGACGGCGAGGTCGGCCACCTCCTCGGGTTCGGCCATGCGCCCCACGGGCTGGTAGGCGGCCAGCGAGGCCTTGACCTCATCCTCCCGCCCCGGGTAGTTCTCCCGCACGAACTTGTCCACGAAGGGCGTGTGCACCCGGGCAGGGCAGATGCAGTTGCACCGCACGTTCTGGCTCAGGAAATCGATGGCCACCGACTTCGTCAGGGCGAGCACGGCGCCCTTCGTCACCGAGTAGCCGAAACGCTCCGCCACCCCGATCAGCGCGGCGATGGAGCTCAGGTTCAGCACCACCCCACCGCCGCCGGCGATGAGCCGGGGAAGAGCGGCCCGGGTGCACAGGAAGGTCCCCTTGACATTGACTGCGTAGAGGCGATCGAGATCGGCTTCCGAGGTTCCGGCGATCGTCGCCACCTGCCCAATCCCGGCGCAGTTCACCAGGATGTCCAGGCGGCCGAAGCGCTCCGCGACGTTGGCGAAGGCGCCATCGACCTCGGCTGCCCGGGACACGTCACAGGTGAAGGCCTCCGCCGTCCCGCCAAGTCGTGCCGCCTCCTCCGCGGCCCCATTCCCGGCCGCAGCGTCCTGATCGAGCACAGCCACCAGGGCACCCTGCCGGGCCAGTCGCAGCACAATGGCGCGCCCGATGCCCGATCCGCCGCCGGTCACGGCAGCCACCCGGCCATCGAGCCGGAACGGGCCTCGTTCAGTCAACTTCGGTCACCTCCGACTCTCGGATCACCGTCGCCGGGCAGCGTGCGGCTGCCGACTGCCGCCCCATCGGTAGGACGGCCTTCCCGATCGCCCTCTCACTGCTTCGTCCCGCGATCAACCGCCATCACGGTCTCGCAGGTTTCCACGGTAACCATGGATCCCGGCGGGCGCGCCAGCCGGGAGGCCAGCACTCGCAACGGGCGGGCCTCGTCTCCCAGGCAGTCCACAACCAGCGCCGCTTCGGGGAAGTCGTCGCCCAGGTTGAACTCGCTGGGAGTCACGATGACGGCACCGCGCGCGGCATGCGCCGCCCGTAGGCCCTGCCGGGAGTCCTCGATGATGCAAGCCCGGGCGGGCGAGTGCCCCAACTCGGCCAGGGCATGGGTGTAGATATCGGGGGCCGGCTTCTTGGCCGGCACGACGTCACCGGCGAACACCCGCACGACCTCGGCCAGCGCCGGAGGAAACACGTGGTGCGCTATGGCGCGCACCGAGGCCGTGGCCGCCGTCGAAGCGACCGCAACGTCCCAGCCCGCCTCCCGGGCCTCCACCGCCAGCCGCGCCACACCGGGACGAGCGGGAAGCGCGCCGCTTCCGACGAGTTCCAGGAAGATCTCCGTCTTGCGGCGGTGCCAGAGGGCCACCAGCCGCTCCTGGCCGCGCCGATCCCCGGGCAGGCCGTGGCGAGATACCCAGGCCTCGTCGGCGAAGAGGGAGAGCAGCCGCTCCTTGCCGCCGGCGATGCGGAGCAGGCCGGCATACTCCTGAGCCGACCAACGCAGGTCCAGGCCGACCTCGCCGAAAAGGCTATTGAAGGCCACCAGATGACCGTCTCGCTCGGTCTCGGCGAGGACGCCGTCGCAGTCGAAGAGGAGCGCCCCGGTCAAGCCGCCTTCCCCGCCGATCCCAGCATCCTGATGTGAGTGCGCGCCGCTTCTGTGGCGGCTTCTGTCGCCGCGGCGAAGAAGCGCGGCGGATCCCAGTGGTCCTTCTCCGCCGCGTTCCGCAACTCGCCGTAACCCCCCCTGAGGTAGCCCTCCTTGATGGCGGTGGACACATTGACCTTGGCACAGCCCCGGCCCACGAGGTCGGCGAAGTCGACCGCTGCCAGACCCGTGCCCCCATGAAGCACCTGGGGGATGCCGGTAGCTTCCACCAGAGCATTGATTCGCTCCGGGCTGAGGCGCGGAGCGGCCGAGTAGCGCCCGTGAGCCGTCCCGATCGCCGGGGCAAAAAAGTCGACGCCGGTGGCCGCCACGAATCGGCCCACCCGGCTGACGGAGTACCTGCCACCTTCTTCCTCCGAGCCGACGCCGTCCTCCACGCCCCTGATGCCTTCGATCTCGCTTTCCACCGCCGCTCCGAAGCCTCGGGCCTGCTCCACCACCTCACGCGTCTCGACCAGCGCCGCGTCGTAGCTGCGATCCGAGGCATCGAAGAGCAAGGAGTCGAACCCGGCTTCCAAAGCGGCGGTGATCACCGCCCGTTCGGGGCAGTGGTCGAGATGCAGGGCGGCGGGCACGGAGACCTCCCGGGCCCGTGCCAGGAACAGGGCACGCAGGTACGCCGCCCCGAGCGATCTCACCGTCTTCACGGACACCTGGATGATCACCGGGGAGTCGAGTTCCGCGGCGGCCTGCAGGACGGCGCGCATGCTGAAGTCGTCGAACACATTGAACGCCGGGATGGCGTAGCGGCCGGCGAAGGCCGCCCCGACCATCTCCCTCGTCGCTCCGGTGGTCATGAGCGGGGCGCGGCCATCCTCCCAGCGACGTAGTCCTCCAGCCCGGACGCAGAATTGGAGAACTCGGCCACGGTGAACGCGGTCGCCGGATGGTCATTGAACTGGTCGACCGACATGCCGTGCGGCTCATAGGACTGCAGCCCGTACGGGAGCCGCAGAATGCGCTCCAGCGAAGCCGCCGGCACTTCCTGATCGATTGCCTCGGGGCGGAAGTCGAGGGAATCGCCCATCCGGAAGAGCGGCGTCAGGCCGTAGGGGGGCAGTGTGTAGACGATGTTGCCGCCCGCCACCTCTTCGACGTCCCAGAAGGCCGTTCGTCCGGCGACCAGCGGCCCGGGACGCACCGAGCAAAGGAGCAGCTTGCTGGGGAAACCCCCGTCGGCGAGCAAGCGATACGACCGCTTGAACACCGCCAGCCCGAACCACTTCTTGTCGGCGGGGGTCAGGTCTATACCGTAGTAGCGCGCCTGCTCGTCGACGATGGGCCGCTCGGTGAGCCGGGCGAGCATCAGGGTGATGACCGCCCGCCACTTGCTCGTGTCCACCTTGTTCTCGGCGGCCAGAGCCAGACCCTCGACCGCCGCCCGAGCCACCGCCATCACCTGAGGGACGGTGAAACAGGTGGTGGTGTTGGTGGGGATCGCTTCCGATGTCAGCGTCCGGATCACCCCCACCCCCTGGGTGCTGGCCGGGACCTTGACCATGACGTTCGGCGCCAGGGCGCGCAGCTCCCGGGCCTGGGAAATCATTTCGTCGGTCTCCGTGAAGAGGCGCGGGTCGAGCTGGCCCGACACGTAGCCGTAGCGTCCGGCGGAGGCCTCCCAGAGCGGGTAGAAGACCTCGGCCCCGCGCTGGATCACCTCCTTGTAGAGCATCCAGGCCAGCGCCTTGGCGTCGCGCCCGGGGTTCTCTGCGATCAAGGCGTCGAGGCGCGGATTCCAGCGCTCCGGAGCCTGCTTCACCGCGGTCAGGGACAGGGGTGGATTGGTGGTGCAGCCCCGGAACGCTCCGGGGCGCCCATTGCCGAACTCGTTCAGCCTGTCGAGTTGGCCACGCATCTCGGCCCGGCCACCCTCGGGGGTGCCGGCCACCATCTCGTCGCGCCAGGCGTCGAAGACCAGCGGCGAGGAGTCCCACCAGATTTCCGCATGGGGATTGGTCGCCTGCAGGCGGTCGATGGGGCTCAGGTTCATGTCGGTCACCTCGTTCATTCGTGTGGTCCGCCGCGCTGGATGGGCTCCATTACGGGGCCGACGGGCTCTGTGCCGCTCAGATGGCAGGCGCCGAGCATGGCCGCCCCCAGCAGCGACGATTGCTCCTGGTAGAGGTACTCGTAGTCGCCGAACCAGCGCTGCCGCACCCGGGCGTACTCCTCGGCCCGGGCTCCCGTGCCGGACACCATCACCCTCCGGCCCAGGCTCACCTGGCGGGCGACCTCCCGCAGGTGCGACCCCGAGTAGGCGGCGTTGCCGCGCAGAAGGGCGAGCAGCATCTCGTCCCGCGTCGTCTCCAGGTCCAGCCCGGTGAAAGACCCCGTCTGCTGTTCGACGCTGTAGCGGGAGCCACCGAGGAAAGGCCCGTACCCGGGCAGGTGGCGCTCGGACGCGTCGAGATCCGGCGAAGCGAAGAAGCGGCGGACGACCCCCGGCAGGTACTCACCGTAGAAGTCCCGGTCGGTCATCTCGGAGCAGAAGACCGACTTGAACCACTCAAACGACTTCCCGCCGGCGTTGAGCACGAAGAGGGTCAGCCAGCGCTTCGGCACCACGTGGCAGCGCAGGTTGAAGTTCTGCGACGCGACCGGGTGATCGACGCAAACCGAGGTGATCTCGACGGTGCCGACCACGCTGGCGATCTGCCCCGGCTCAGTTACTCCTCCGGAGAAGGCGGCGAGGACCGCATCGTTGCCCCCCGCCAGCACCGCGCATTCCTCGGGCAGACCCAGTTCGCGGGCCACCTCGGGCCGAAGCCGACCCACGGGCTCATGGGACCGTCGCAGCGGGGGCAGGAGGCGTTCCGGGATTCCGGCGATCTCGAGGACCTTCTGATTCCAGGTGAGGTCGTCGCGCGCCGTGTTGTAGAGGCCGGTGATCGACACCGTGGACGGGTCGATGGCCCAATCCCCGGTGAGCCGCTTCACCATGTAGGTGTTGGTGTGGCCGAACATGGAGGCGGCCCCCCAGACTTCGGGCTGCATCTCCTTGACCCAGAGGATCGAACAGAGCGAGGAACCTCCGGACACCGGCAGGTTGCAGGTTTCCTGCAACAGCAACTCGGTGCCGACGCGCTCCTGAATCCAACGGGCCTGGGCGTGCGACCGTCCGTCGAAGACGAGGATGGCCGGGCCGAGGGCGGTGCCGTCGGCGGTCATAGGAGTGAGGCCCGGGGTGGTCACCGCCAGCGAGATCACGCCGACGCCGCCCAGATGCTCGCCGACCTCTGCACAGGAGCGGCGCAGGGCTTCCCACCATCTCTCCGGCTCGATGTCGGCGAACACCCGGCCGTAGACGTTCACGGGGTAGGGATGCACTACCTGGCACAACCGGCGGAGTGAAGGGTCGAAGACGGCCAGCTTGAACCGACCCGTTCCCACATCGACGGCCAGGATGTTCTCACCCATCGATGACTCCCTCGGCCGCCAGCGCTTCCTGCAGCGAACGCAACTGCTCGGGGACCAGGGGGAGCAGCGGACGGCGGGGCAGTCCTCCCTTGAGCCCGGCGAGGCTCATCGCCGCCTTCACCCCCGGAACCCCGTAGGCCCCCGAAATGGCCTCGTTCAGGCGCCGGCAGAAGTCCTGGTAGGGAGGCCCGGCCACCAGGTCGCGCTCCACGCCGTAGTGGTAGAGACGCTGGGCGAGCTCGGGGAACGCGTTGGCCAGGGAGACGGTGCCCCCCAGCGAGCCACCCATCATCGCCGGGAAGAGGAAGTTCACCGACCCGGCGAGTACATGGAAGCTGCGGCTCTCCAGCGCCAGGAAGGCCTCGATGCCCGACGGGGCGCTGTCCTTCATGCCGATGATGTTGGGATGTGCGGCCAGGCGCTCCACCAGAGCCGGCGACAGCGACACGCCGGTGAAGCCCGGCGCGTTGTAGACCAGCAGGGGGAGAGGGGCACGATCGGCGGTGGTCGTGAAGTAGCGGAAGAGGACCTCGTCGGTCATCTGCTTGCGGAAGTAGGAGGGCGAGAGCAGCAGCCCGAAGTCGGCACCCGCTTCGGCCGCCGCAACGAAGAAGCGCTCGGTGTCGCGCTGCGCCTCGTAGGCCGCCCCCGCCATCACCACCTGGCCCGGCGCTCGCCCGGCCACGATGGTGCGCAGCACCGCCACCTTCTCCTCCTCGGTGAGGCTCTTGCTCTCGCCGTTGGATCCGAGCGCCAAGTAGCCGAGGATGCCCGATCGCGCGTAGGCCGCCAGGTTCTCCTCGAGGGCGGCGAAGTCGACCTCTTCGTCCTCCCGGAAGGGCGTGCTGATCGGCGCGAGGATCCCGGCGAGTGACTTCACCGTATGGCCCCGCTCTCCGAGATCCCGGCGATTCGCTCGACCCCGTCGTAGGCGACCGCCAGCATTCTGGTCTCGACCGTCTCCTCGGGGCCGATCACCCTGGCAGAGCCGTTCTCGATGGCGCGCAGCAGGCCTCCGTCGGGGTACGACGTCCAGGGCTCCAGGGCGAAGTTGTAGTTGCGCCCGTACCAGGGATACCCCGGCATGCCGCCGAAGACATGCCAGAACCACAGATGGGGGAAGAGGCCGGCGTCCCAGCGGAGACCGAAGCCCACCCGGCGCCGCCCGTTGGTGACCCCGTACCAGCCGTCGGCCAGGTCGTAGAGCCGGACCCAATCGGCGACCTTCGATTCGGGACCGGGCACGACGCTGAGATCCCGGAGGGTGCCGTCCCGGCGGGGCGCCATCGGCCAGTTGAAGGGCACGGCGAACTCCAGCTCGGTCCCCGGCCAGGGCTCGGAGCGCTCCGTGGTTCCGCGGCAGGAGGGCAGGTCGATCCGGCACGAGTCATCGACGAACGGCGGCCCGAACGCCGGATGGTGTCCCCACATCACTTCCAGGGGCTCATCGGCCAGGTTGGCGAGCCGCTCGCCGATCTCCAGCACCGGCGACTCGGCTCGCAGCGACAGGGTCTTCTCCAGCCGGAACGGGGTGCGCATCGTCTCGGCGGACAGGCGAACCGACACCACCTCCGGCGTGTCCGCGATCACCTCCACCTCGAACGGCACGGTGAGCAGCTCGCCGTGGAAAGGAAGCTCCGCCCCCTTGTACCGAACGCTCTGCCCGCCGTTGGGGAAGCACTCTTGCCATCCGCCCTCGTACCCGTCGACGAAGACGAACTCGTCCACCCCGCGCGGGGTGCTCTCGAGTGGGGCTGCCCGCAGCCCCCCGGGCCGATGCCACATGAAGTCCGTGTCCGACGGCTTGTGCAGGAAGCTGCTGATGTCGCTTCCCTTGTCCGCCAGCACTTCGACCCGGATGAGGGAGTTCTCAAGCGCCAGAGTCCGGTAGCCGCGCTCGGCGTAGTCGTGCAGGCGGGCGCCGAAATGATGCCGGCTCATCGCAGCCTCAATCCGTGACGCTCAGCAGATACGCCTCGACGGCATTGCCTCCGAAGATGGCGGCCCGTTCGTCGGCGCCGAGGTCGCCCAGGGCGAACACCGCCGCGTCGTAGACCCGGTCGTAGGTGCCGGCCAGCTCGCACACCGGCCAGTCCGAGCCGAACATCAGGCGCTTCGGGCCGAACCACTCGAGGAGCCGGCTCACGTAGGGCACCAGGTCCTCGGGCTCCCAGCGGTTCCAGTCGGCCTCGGTGATCATCCCCGAAACCTTCACCCAGACGTTGGGGTAGTCGGCCAGCGGCCGCATACGCGACGCCCAGGGCTCGATCTCGCTCTCCTTGATATTCGGCTTGGCGATGTGGTCGACCACGAAACGCATGTCGGGATGCGCCTGCACGGTGGCCAGGCCGCAGGGGAGCTCGCGAGACCGAACCAGGACGTCGTAGGTGAGCCCGGCCTTGCCGACCTCCGACACGCCGCGCTGCACCTCGGGCCGGAGCAGCCACTCGGCATCAGCCTCGTCGTGCACCTGATGGCGGATGCCGGCCAGGTACTTCCCGTCGGGCCGTGCCTGAAGCCGGGCCAGGGTCTCCCCCACTGCCGGGTCCACCAGGTCGACCCAACCCACGATGCCGGCCACGAAGTCCGTGGCCGCGGCCGTCTCCAGGAAGAGCTCCGTCTCGGGAACGCTGGGAATGGTCTGCACCACCACCGTGCGATCGATGCCCTTCATCTGCAGCCAGGGCCGCAGATGCTCCGGTGCCCGCACGCCCTTGATGGCGGCCAGGTCGTCGGTCATCCAGTAGTAGTCGAACACTCCCCTGGTGGTGTCCCAGAAGTGGTGGTGGGAATCTACGGTGACGGCCACGCCTCGTCCTCCCTGCTACTTGCCGAGCTTCGGCGTCGGTGCCTCGGGATGCAGGAGCCCTTCTGCCTTCAGCTCATCCCAGAGGTAATCGGGGATCTCGACCTGCATCTTCTCGATGGTGTCGTCGACATGGGCAATGGTCCTGACGCCGGCCACCACCGTGGCGACGGCCGGGTGAGCGTGAACGAACTGGAGGGCGGCCGCCCGCAGCGGGACCCCATTGCGCTCGCACACCGCCTTGAGCTTCAAGGCCTTGTCCAGCCACTCCATTGCCTCGGAGGCCGGGCCGTAGTCGAAGTGGGAGTCCGGGGTCGGATTGGCCAGCAGGCCGCTGTTCATGACGCCGGCGATCACAATGGCGATGCCCTTCTCGAGGCACACGGGCAGCAAGTCATCGAGGGCCCGCTGATCGAGCAGGGTGTAGCGGCCGGCAAGCATGAACGCGTCGAAGTCGCCTTCGAGGGCGAAGCGAGTGAGCATCTCGGACTGGTTCATGCCGGCACCGATGGCCGAAACCACACCCTGGCTCCGTAGATCGGCCAGTGCCGGATAGGCGCCGCCGATGGCCTGCTCCCAGTGATTGTCGGGATCGTGGATCCACAGGATGTCCAGCCCCGACAACCCGGTGCGCTCCAGGCTCGACTCGACGGAGCGCATGACGGCGTCGTAGCTGTAGTCGTAGACCGGGCGGACGTCGGGAACCCCGCGGTAGTACCAGTCGTTCAGGTCCTCGCCGCTGGTCTCTCCGCCGATGCCCGTCACCGAGCCCAGCCGCTGGAAGTCACGATCCAGTTCGGGACGGGCCAAGACCTCCTCCAGCGGGTAGAGCAGGCGGCCCACCTTGGTGCTGATCACGAACTCGTCGCGGGGGTGCTGCTGCAGCATGCGGCCCAGACGCACCTCCGCCTGGCCGTACCCGTACAGAGGAGCGACGTCGTAGTACCGGATGCCCTTGTCCCACGTGTGGGCCAGCACCGACGCCGCCTGTTCGTCGGTGACCGGCGAGTACAGGCCACCGAGCGGCGCCATCCCGAAGCCGAGCCGGCCCACCGACAGCCTCGTCCTTCCGAGGGTTACGACATCCAGGTAGTTGACGGGCATGCTGCACCTCCGATGGCATGGATCCGGGGCACGGATCGGGCGAACCTGGTCCCGGTCAGTGGATGAACCCCATGATCAGCTCGCTGGTCTTCTCGTAGTCGTGGTCGTTGGCGATCTCGCCCTTGATCTCGCCGCGCCGCATGACCAGGATTCGGTCGGCGAGACGGACTATCTCCGGCATATCGCTCGAGATCAGCAGAATCCCGAGTCCCCGCTGCACCAGTTCCCAGATCAGCTCGTGCAGATTGGCCTTGGTCCGGACGTCGATGCCCACCGTGGGCTCGTCGATGATGAGCACGTCCACCCCGGCGGCGAGCCACTTGGCCAGACTCACCTTCTGCTGATTGCCGCCGCTCAGGCTGGCCACCACGGTGTTGAGCGACGGTGCCTTTATCTCCAGGCGCTCGACGAAAGGCTGCACCGTTTTGCGCTCCAACCGGCTGCTGATCCACCCCACGAGGTTCTGCAGCTTGCGCCAGATGGTGATCGACACGTTGGAGACGAGCGGGAGCATCTGGATGAGCCCCTCTTCCTTGCGGTTCTCCGAGACGTAGCCGATGCGGTGGCGAGCCAGCGCGCTCTTGACGCTGCGAATAGTGGCCTTCTTGCCCTTCACCAGGACCTGACCTCCGGTGACCTTGTCGATCCCGATGATGGCCCGGGCCAGCTCGGTGCGACCGGCCCCAACCAGGCCGTACAGCCCCACGATCTCTCCCTGATGCAAGGTGAGGCTGATGTCGCGTCCCCCCGACGAGGTGTTCACGTGCTGCAACTCGAGGATGGGACCGCCGCGTCCCTCCGTGCGCTCCGGCAGCTCTTGCGTCACCGGGGCCCGCCCGACCATCCGGGTGACCACCCCGTCGCGATCGATCTCCGCGATGGCGGTCTTGTTCCCGGCGTTCTTGCCGTCGCGCAGAACGACGATGTTGTCGCAGAGGGCGAAGACCTCTTCCAGCTTGTGACTGACGAAGATGATGCCCACTCCCTGGTCGCGCAGGCGCCGCAGCACACCAAAGAGAGTCTCGGTCTCGTGCGGCGTCAGCGACGCAGTGGGCTCGTCGAGTACCAGGATGCGCCCTTCCCGAGAGATGGCCCGGGCGATCTCGACCAGTTGGCGTTGCGCGATGCTGAGATCGTCCACTGAGGCGCGCGACTCGACCTGCACCTCGAGCATGTCGAGCCAGCCGCGCGCCTCCCGATGGATGCGGTCGTAGTCCACCAGGCCGAAGCGGCCTCGAGGCAGCGACTCCAGCATGATGTTCTCGCCCACACTGAAGTAGGGAATCAGGTTGCGCTCCTGGGGCATGTGGGCGATCCCGTGCTTCATGGCGTCACGGGGGGTGGGGAACCTGACCTCCATTCCTTCGATCAAGATCTCCCCGGCCTCCGGCTGGTACAGCCCGGTCAGGACCTTGATGAGCGTCGACTTGCCCGCTCCATTCTCCCCCACCAGGGCCAGGATCTCCCCGGCTTTCAGGGTCAGTTCCGCTCCATCGAGCGCCTGCACACCCGGGAAGGCCTTTCTGATGCCCTGCATCTCGAGTAGGGGACGGCCGTTGGCCTCCCTCCCCGGGGGAAGGGTCGCCGTGGTAGTGCTACCGGCCTGATCCTGTGCTTCCGGCACCATTCGCTCCTGATCCATCACTCCGCCCTCGGTTCCGTCGACGGCAAAGCGCCCAGAGGCCTCACGCGCCCCTTGGCCATCATCCGGCGTCGCGCCTGCCCCAGGATCACGGCCACCAGGACCAGAGCGCCCTGGAGCAAGGTGACGAAGAACGGGTCGGTGTGGCTGATGGCCAGGGCGTTGGCGATCAACTCCAGGATGGCCACACCCAACAGCACGCCGACGATGGTGATCTTCCCGCCCTCGAGCAGCACCCCGCCGATGACGATGGCGGCGAAGCCGGGGAGCAGCCAGGCGTTGCCGATGGTCGGTGCCCCGGCTTGGACCCGGGCCATGGTGAGAAAACCGGCGATGGAAGCGATCAAGCCCGAAATGACGTGGGCCTGGATGACCCGGCGCCCAATGGGCACACCCGTCAACTCGGCGGCAGTTCGGTTGCCCCCGAGAGCGAGCACCTGGCGACCCGAAGTCATCCGGTGGAACCAGGTAGCCAGGCCCGCCATGACCACCATGGTGGCCACCGCCGGCCAGGGGAAGACACCGATTCGTGCCTGCCCCAGCGAGCGCACCGACTCGTAGATGCCGTAGATGGGGTTGGCGTTGGTGATCGCCATGCTGGCGCCCGTATAAGCACTGGCCATGGCGAGAGTGATGACGAAAGCGCTGATCCCGGTCTTCACCGTCAGGAAGCCGTTGATGAATCCCATCAGCGTCCCGCCCAGCAGCACCACCGGGATGATCAACCACAGCGGCCAGCCGTGCCACTCCATGAGCATCGCCGCGACCACCGCCGACAAGCCGCCGATGGCGCCCAGGGAGATGTTCATGCCACCGGTGGCGACCACCACCATCTGGCCGAACGCCACCAGAGTCGACAGAGCGACGTTGTAGAGGAGCACGTAGATGTTGAACGTCTGCAGGAACTGGCTGCTGACCAGCGACAGCGCGGTGGCCCCGAGGAGCACCACGATGAAGAGGACGAAGGCCTCGGCCCGCACCACCGACCTCAAGTTCAGCCTCATTGCGCCGCTCCCATACGACTCCGCTCCACGGCAACGACCCGGATGCGGTCCAGGATCACGGCCAGCAGAAGCACGAGGCCGGTGATCATCTGCACCCAGAAGCCCGGAACCCTGAGCAGGTTCAAGCCGTTCTCCACCGTTCCCAAGAGCAGGCCTCCGAACATCGTGCCGACCACGTTCACCGAACCGCCGGTGAACAGAGTCCCGCCGATGGCGGAGGCAGCGAACGAGGGCAGCAGCCAATCGCCGCCGCCGCCGGTGCCGATGGTCGGGATGGCCGACCCGATGCGCGCCGCCAGCATGATCCCGGCCAGTCCGGCCAGAGCGGCCGAGAGCATGTGGGTCGAGATCACAATCCGGTTCACGTTGATGCCCGACGCCAACGCCGCCCGGCGATTGGCGCCGCTCGCAAGCATCTGTCGGCCGGGGGTCGTGCTCCGCAGGAAGAAGAAGAGGAAGACAACGACCCCCAGCATGATGAAGACCAGTGGGGAAAGGAGGTCGAAGAACTTCATCTTGCCGAACCCGAGGAATCCTTCCGGGAGATTGCGGAAGGCCTTCACCTTGGTGATGATGTACATCGACCCGCTGAACACCCCCATGGTGCCCAAGGTGACGATGAAACCGTGGAGCCCGGAGCGGACGATCAGCCACCCGTTGATGAATCCCAGCGCAGCCCCGAAAAGCAGGGCCAGGATGAAGGCGAACTGCCAGTTGATGCCCAACCCGGGGAGAGCCGTCACGTCCTGCGGTGCCCCGCTCGCCAGGCCGGCGGTGCCCAACTGCGTGGGCGCCACCAGCCACCCGAAGAACATGGCTACGACGCCCCCGACGGCGCCGACCGACAGGTTGATGTCGCCGATTCCCATTACCACCGTCTGCGCCAGGCCCACCACGATGAGGATGGAAACCAGGCGACCCACGCTGAAGACATTGAACTTCGAGGTGAAACCCTCGGCGAAGATGGCAAAGACCGCCCAGGAACTGAGCACAACCACAGCCAGGCCGGCGCGGTCCCAGATGGTGATGAAATTGGGTCTACGCACTCTCGCTCCTGATGCTGCGTCGGCCCCCCGGGGAGGTTGCCGGTCTCCGGGAGATCCCACTCCTCACCGGGGCGGGCCACCGACCCGGTTCTCCGGGCAACGGCCCCTGGTCCTTCGCCAGGTGGGGTTGGCCGCCGGGAGGGAGGAACCGACCCGGTAGCCAACCCCAACGCTGGCGCATTCCTTCCGGCCGAAGAGGCCGGGCGTATCAGGCTACGGGCAGCTGAGGTAGCTCGCCTCGAACGATGCCTTCAGCTCGTTGGTGATGTTGACTCGCTTCTCGACATATTCGGCAATCGCCGTGCTGGGCACGTCGCCGACGTTGGCGCCGTCTGCGGTGATCAGGAAGGTCCCCGAGTCGACCAGGAACGGAGCGCCATCCTTGACGGTGCAGCCGTGACGGATCTTGTCGAGCACCCAGGAGCCCAGGTAAGCCTGGCCGTAGGGGTTCTGCGACATGGTCCCGACCAGGAAGCCGTCTTCGATTGCCCTCAGGACCTCGGGGTCGTCGTCGATCCCGATCATCTTGATCCGCTTGTCGCCGAGATTGCGCAGCAGGGTCGCGGCCACCGACGAGCCCACATAGGCGACCGAGATCATGCCGTCGATCTCGGCGCCGCTGGAGGCCAGGATGGCGCCGACCTTCTCGGTGGCGGCTTCCTGATCGTCGGAGTCGGTCAGGTGCTGGAGGACCCTTACGGTCCCGTTGGTCTCGCCCACCGCACGGTCGACCGCGGCGATGCGAGCTTGCGTGTTCGGGTCCACCAGGCGGCTGGCGATGTGCACGATCTGGCACGGGTCGGCAGCAGTGCAGGTGTCGCCCATGGCGGCGATCAGGGCCCTGGTGCCGATGTAGGCGGAGTTGCCCACGTCGGTGGCCAGGCAGAACGCCGCAGGCGACGGCTCGCTGGTGCAGCCACCCCCGGCGATGGACGGAATGCCCTGAGCGAGCAACTCGCCCAGCAGGGCGTTGGTTCCGGTGGCATCTCCCGGGAAGATGACGAAGGCGTTGTAGCCCTGGGCCACCAGAGTCTCGACCATGTTGTTCTGGGCCGTCAGCTCCCACTGGGGCGGGAACTGGTAGGTCCCGCCGGCCAACCCGAAGTCACGCACCGCGTCGTTGGTGCCGGGACCCCACGGATCGAAGAAGGGGTGCGGCCCACCGGCCACGGATGCGACCTTGGTGGGGGCCACCGCTGCTCCGGTGGTGGTGGTGGCAGCTCCTGTGGTTGTGGTCGCGGCATCGTCGCCGCAAGCCACGGCTACCAGTCCGACGGCGAGGAGCAACGCCAGCAGGGACAGCAGGCGTGTCCGCTTGGCGAATGTCATTCTGCCTCCTTAGCTCCGGGCTGCGTTTCGTCTAACGAAACGCAGTATCACTGAATGATGCTACACTGACAGGCGGCACGCTGCAACTTGCCGGTGAACCGGCCACCTATGCTCAGGCCTTGGGAGGGAGGGTCGACATGCCCGCTGCCGCACCGCAGGTACCGCCTACCCGGGCCCTGACCCGGGGCCTCAGCGTGCTCGAGGTGCTGTCTCGAACGGAGGGCAGAACCCTCGGGATCTCCACCCTCGCCCGGCAGCTGACTCTGGACAAGGCCACGGTGGCGCGTCTCTTGGCCACGCTGATCACCGCCGGCTACGTGGTGCAAGAGCCGGTCAGCCGTCAGTACCGCCTCACCGGCAAGATCCTGAACCTGGCCCACGCCGCGTCGGCAGGCCTCGATCTCCTCACCCTCGCCCGCCCCCACTTGCGCAGCCTGCGCGATCGGCTGAACGAGACGGTGCATCTGGGGGTGCTGGAGGGATCGGCGGTGGTCTACCTGGACAAGCTGGAGTCGGACAACTCCATCCGGCTGGTGTCGGTCATAGGCCAGACCATGCCCCTCAACTCCACCTCACTCGGAAAGGCCATGCTGGCCGCGCTCCCCGACGACGCCCTCGAGGAGAGACTGTCGAAGATGGACTTCGTCCGCCGCACCGAGCGCACCATCTGCGACCCCGATGAGTTCCGTCGGGAGCTGCAGCGGGTGCGCGCTCGCGGCTACGCCACCGACGACCGGGAGACCGAGCCCCTGGGCGCCTGTGTGGCCGCCGCCATCATCGGGCCTGCGAAGGAAGTGGTAGGGGCCATCAGCGCCGCCGGCCCCCACTTCCGCATCCGCGACCACTTCGACCAGTTCGGGCCGGAGGTCCGAGCCACTGCCCAGGCGGTGGCCGGTGAACTCGGGGCCGACGGTCCGCCGTAGTGTCGCGGATCCTGACCGCGCCGGGTGAAACCGCGGCGTCGCCGTGCGATGGGCGCTTCCTGCGGCTTCGCCGCTTCGAACCCTTCGGCTCGGCCGGGAGGGCCGCAAGTACAGCCTCCTACAGAAAGGAGGTCGGCGCCGAGTGAGACGGCGCCGACCAGCAAGGCCGGTGCGAGGCCATCGGCGACAACTCGGGCAAGGGCTCCGGGCGGTGCGGGCGCCCGGGCATCTACCATTGCCCCCCGAATAGGCTCAGCTCGTCGTGGTCAGGAGACTCCCATGCGCGTCGCGGTTCTCGTAGCGGAGATGTTCGAAGAGCCGGAACTGCTCTACCCGTACTACCGACTGCTGGAAGAGGGCCACCAGGTCATCCTGGTCGGATCTGAGGCCCTCGAGTACAAGGGGAAGCACGGCTACCCGGTGCGCGCCGAGGTCGGGGCAGGTGAGGTGAGGGCCGATGAGCTCGACGGTGTGGTGGTGCCCGGGGGCTTCGGTCCCGACAGCCTGCGGCTGGACCCCAACATGGTGACCCTGACTCGCGATCTGGCCGAGGCGGGCAAACCGGTAGCAGCCATCTGCCACGGGCCTTCGCTCCTGATATCCGCCGATGTGCTGCGGGGGCGTCGCGCCACCTCCTACGCCGCGGTGCGAGACGACGTCCGGAACGCCGGAGCGCAATGGGTGGACGAGCCGGTAGTCGTCGATGGTCCCATCATCACCTCGCGGGTCCCCGATGACCTGCCCCAGTTCGTCCGGGCCGTTCTCGCCGCGCTGCGCTAGCCCCCAACCCACCATCGGATCGACGGTCGCCCATGTCGGCCCGGCCCGAATGCCCCGCCGCGCACCGGTGGGGCGCCTTCGCCCCTCCGCCGGGGCCGACCCTACCTCGTGAGGTTTCCCGCCTCCTGCAGGACTCGCCTGATGTCGAGCAACAGGTGAGGGGCATCGGCGTGCTGCGCATCGCCGAAGGCCGGGAGTGCCGGCCAGCCGGCGTCCACCCAGTCGTGGCCGGCGAACTCGCGCGGACCGTCATAGCGAGGAAGGGCGTGGAAGTGCACGTGGTGATCCACCATCATGAGCATCAGGTAGTTCATGATCTGGTAGCCGAAGCAGCAAGCGAGGCGGGCCTCCACCTCCCCCACCAGACCGGCCAGATCGACCATCTCTTCGGCGGTGACGTCCGCCAGGCGAAAGGCGTGACGCTTCAACGCGATGACCCCCGCCCCCAGAGTCGGCTGCGCCGGCCGGACGGACCAGGTCCAAAACGGGGTTTCGAGAATGGCCAGCTCCACCACCCGGAACTTGGCGTAGAACTCTTCGAGGGCCGGCTCCATGTGCACCTCTGCAGCGACCCGGCGAGCCCCGCGGCTGCCGTCCCGGACGCAAGGAGCCTAGTGGCCCATCGCGAACCTCTGCCCGCTTGCTGCCTCAAGGGGGGCCTCATGATGCGGCCCGGCCGGCCGACGGTCCGAGGCGGCCGGCATCGCCCGCAGCGCCCGGAGTGCGGGCCATGATGGAAGAGGCGACCGGGATGGCCGTGATCCTGCCCCCGCACCCGCAACTGATGGGAGCCTACGGAGCGGCGCTGATCGCCCGGGAGGGCTGAGGCGCGGCGAGCACGAGCCGACGGGAGAGCCCCACTCGCGGCAACAATGGAGCGCCGCTTCAACCCGAGGAGGAGCCCGTGGAGCCGTATGTGACCGCCGAGACCCTCGACGCGCGGGCCCGGGCGTGGCTGCAGGAGATCAGCCCCTACAACCGTCATCCCATGCGGCTCGAGGCGGCGGCGAGCGTGCTGCTGGTCATCGACATGCAGCACTTCTTCCTCGACCCCAACTCGCCCACCTACACCGCCGGGGGACCGGCCGTCATCCCGCGCGTCCGATTGCTGACCGACGCCTTCCGCGGCGCCGGGCGCCCCGTGATCTTCACCCGGCACGTGCACCATCCAGACGGCCTCGACGGCGGGATCATGGACTGGTGGTGGGAGGGCAAGTGCCTCGAGGGCAGTCCCGAGAGCGAGATCGTGCCGGAACTGGCTCCCCTGCCCGGAGAGAAGGTGGTCCTGAAGCATCGCTACTCCGCCTTCTTCGACACCGACCTGGAGACGGTGCTGCGCTGCCTGAGGGCTCGGGACCTCGTGGTGTGCGGGGTGATGACCAATCTCTGCTGCGAGTCGACCGCCCGCGACGCCTACTACCGCGACTACCGGGTCTTCTTCCCGGCCGACGCCAGCGGTTCGGTCACCGAGGACTTGCAGCGGGCGGCCCTGGCCGGCCTGGCTTTCGGCTTCGCCTGCGTCAACCTGAGCGCCGACATCGCCGCCCAACTGGCCGAGGCGGCGCCACCCGGGGAAGGCGCCTAGCGCGACCAGTCGCCGGGGCCAGGCTGGCAGTATCGCGGTCCCGTCAACCCCGGTCGCCGATGGGCACGAAAGTCTTGTCGAACCCGCCGATGTACTTCGAGGTCGGCCTGATGAGCCGGTTGTCGCGGAACTGCTCCATCACGTGCGCCACCCAGCCCGCGGTGCGGGCCACGGCGAAGATGCAGGTGAAGTACTCCTTGGGGATCCCCAGGGCCTCCTGCACTGTGGCCGAGTAGAAGTCCACATTGGGGTAGATCCCCTTGCGCTCATACACCAGGCTCTCGATGCGACTGGAGACCGCGAGCAGGTCCTCCCTCCCCTCGCGCCGGGGCAGCTCCTCGGCGAAGCGCCGCAGGTAGCGGCTCCGCGGGTCCTGGGTCTTGTAGATGCGGTGGCCGAAGCCCATGATCCTCTGGCCG
>Ga0194125_10001238_pt1 | contig 43527 bp, 33 predicted proteins | sample TA2KigC250mmetaG_FD_148626 | JGI IMG/M metagenome (GOLD analysis project Ga0194125, IMG submission 148626) | Freshwater microbial communities from Lake Tanganyika, Tanzania - TA2015034 Kigoma Deep Cast 250m | ecosystem: Environmental > Aquatic > Freshwater > Lake | place: Tanzania: Lake...
AGGCCTGGAGGATGTGAGGTTCATCGAGCAGCCATTGATGCGCCGGACCTACAACGCACGATCTGCTGAACTCTGGATGGTTGAACCGGTTGAGATGAAGCTTGCCGACATCGGTGAGCATGCCGTGTACCTCGCCGATGGCAGCCACAGTGCAGACGTGACCGCCGAGCTTGTATGGATCCGCGACGCCTCACCGGCCAGTCTTAAAGACCTGGATGTCAAGGGAAAGATCGTACTAACGAATGCGTCACCCTACAGTGCGGTGCGAAATGCTGTGTGGGAAAAGGGGGCCGTCGGAGTCGTGTCTTATGAGACTGCCGGGGGGAAGGACCCGTGGGACTATCCAGACCAGATCGGCTGGAAGAGCGTACCCAGCACGCCACCAGAAGGGAAACAAGGTACCTTCGCATTCATCTTACCGCCGCGGAAGGGGGAGACGCTCCGCAGGATCCTGGAAACGGACCAGATGCAGGACTATTTCGGGACTGGCAAGAGAACCAAAGGTGGACGTGTTGTCCTGAAAGCTAACGTCGCGACGGAGTTCGGAGAAAATCCCGGGCGCACGGGGTTCGTCGAGGGATGGATTCGGGGCAGCAAGTATCACGATCAACAGGTAGTTCTCACTGCCCATATTCAGGAAGAACAGGGCTCCGCAAATGATGACGGCAGCGGGTGCGGAAACCTCCTGGAGCTCGCTCGCGCCTTCACAAAGCTCATTCGAGAGGGAAAGATGCAAAGACCCCTCCGAGATCTTCGATTCTGGTGGACCGATGAAATCTATTCGGAGTACCGGTACTTCAGCGACCACCCGGAAGAGAGCAAGAACATGCTTGCGAGCCTGAATCAGGACATGACCGGTGCAAACCTCGCCATCGGAGACCGCGTCCAACACCTGATTCTCGCTCCCCACTCGCGCACCTCCTTCCTGGATGCAATCTTTGAGAGCATCGGGACCTTCGTCATCCAGACGAACACCGCTTACCTCGCAGCGAGCAGAGGTAGTTCATCCCCGCGCACCTTCACCCGGCCTCTCTTTTCAACCCGGGGGACACATCAGGGGTACAACGCACGTTTCGTCCCATGGTTCGGTTCATCCGACCACATCGTGTTTCTCGAGGGAGCCATCGGCATACCTGCTGTCGCAATGATCAACTGGGACGATGACTTCATCCACTCGACCGACGACGATCTCGACAAGATTGATCAAACCCAGCTCCGCAGGAACAACTTCATCATCGGGTCGACGGCCTACGTCCTTGCCTTCGCAGAGGAGAAAGACATACCGACCATTGCAGGAGAGACGTTCGCTCAGGGGATGCGACGGCTCGCAAACGACCTCCGCGTGGCCATGGAGATGCTTCAGATGTCTGCGACCGAGCCTGACGACAAGTGGAAAGATGCTTCTATCATCATCGAGCAGGGTGTGCAGCGCGAAGTGCGTGCGTTGAGCTCGTCACGGGCCTTCGTGCGAACCGACAAAGTCGCGGCGCAAACCATTGATGATCTCGTTCAAAGGATGAAGCGGAAACAGGAAGAGCTCACCGCCGATCTGCAGGCGTACTACAGGCGGCTCCACGGCAACAAGCCGAAATCTGTGAAGCTCTCACCTGAAGAGGTTGCAGCGACCAAGAAGGTTCCGGCAAACGTGCCTTCGCTCATGACGTATTTCCAGAATCGCATGAGAGGAGCATCCCCGGCTAACCTGCACTACCTGATGCGAAGCGAGGTGTTCAACTTTGTCGACGGTACGCGCAGCTACTACGATATCTACAAAGCGGTTTTTGCCGAAGCGGCCGCCGCCGGTTCGTGGTACTACGGTACGGTTACGCTGGAGGATGTGTCTGCCGTCCTCGACGCAGCTGTGAAGGCAAACGCCTTGATCATGAAGTAACTATGCGTTCCGCGTTCAGCCATGAGCACCCCTCACCCGTGCCAGCGTGTGGACGCGGAGTGAACTATCCACTATCTAACAAGAGGACAGACCAATGAAAGAGACCGTTCTCGACCGATTCCTGCGGTACGTGAAGATCGATACGCAGTCGCAAGATAACGTCGAGACATATCCGAGCACAGCCAAGCAGTTCGACCTGCTGAACCTTCTCGTGAAGGAGCTTCAGGAGCTTGGGCTGAAGGACGTGTCCATTGACGAGTACGGCTACGTGATGGCAACTCTGCCGGGCAACATTCCGGCGAGCGACCCGGCCAGCGGTAAGGTCCCGACGATCGGCTTCATTGCCCACGTTGACACTTCACCCTCGACATCCGGCGCCAACGTCAAACCACAGGTGATCAAGGACTATCAGGGTGGCGACATCGCGCTCCCAGGTGATTCTTCCGTTGTGATCCGCGATGCGGAGAATCCCGAGCTGAAGAAGAACATCGGCAAGACCATCATCACCAGCGATGGAACAACGCTGCTCGGCGCCGATGACAAAGCCGGGATCGCCATTATTCTTACTGCACTACAGAGGTTGCTCGAGAATCCGAAGCTTCTCCATGGCGACTTGCGCGTCGCTTTCACGCCGGATGAGGAAGTGGGGAACGGCACGAAGTACTTCGATACCAAGAAATTCGGCGCCCGGTTTGCCTACACTGTCGACGGGGATGCGCCCGGAGAGCTGAACAAAGAGACCTTCAGCGCCAATTCGGCGGTCATTACCGTGCACGGTCGCAACATCCATCCCGGTATGGCAAAGGGTATCATGGTCAATTCGATCCGTGCCATGGCCGACATCATCGCCCGCATGCCGAAGGATGTAGCGCCGGAGACGACCGACGGATATCAACCGTATATCCACCCCCACGTTCTGCAGGGTGAAGAAGCAAAGAGCACGCTGAAGATCCTGTTGCGTGACTTCCGAACGGAGGGGCTTGATGAACTGAAGAAGACACTCGAGAAGATCATCGCCGTGGTTCAGCCGCTCCATCCGAAGGCAAAGATCGAGCTGCAGATCATCGAATCGTACCGCAATATGCGCGAGGGCCTGGAGAAAGATCCGCGTGTCCTTGAATGCTTGTGGGAAGGAACGAGGCGCGCGGGATTCGAGCCGAAGTGGGTTCCTATCCGCGGCGGCACCGACGGCTCGAAGCTGACAGCCATGGGTTTGCCAACACCTAACATTTTCACCGGCGGTCAGAACTTCCACGGCAAGACCGAATGGCTTTCTCTCTGGGGGATGGAGAAATCGATCGAGACGATCGTGAACCTTGCCCAGGTCTGGGTGGAGAAGAGCAGGTAGAGATTGTACAGTGGCATCGCAGGACGGCATTTGCATCCCCGGCAGGTCAAACATTTTGCTTAACCATAAGGACAAGCAGGAATGCTTGTCCCACCGATATTTGCTGTCAGACATTCCTGTCCGGTCATACTGAAAAGGACGAAGCTGACGTCTCACACCACTTCGCACGTCACCACAAAAGGATCGAATCTATGGAACAGCAACCGGAAACGAGACGACTCCCCGAGAACGCATACAAGGAATTGAAAGAAGGCGAGATCTATCGACCTGTGATGGATCCGATTGCCCCGGTTCCCGAGGTGCGGCCGTATTCTGTCATCTGGGGCCTGGTGATGGCCGTGTTGTTCTCCGCAGCAGCGGCATACTCCGGGCTGAAAATTGGCCAGGTGATGGAAGCGGCTATTCCCATTGCTATCCTCGCGGTCGGCATCTCTGCATTGATCAGACGAAAGGATGCTCTTGGCCAGAACGTCATCATTCAATCGATCGGATCGACATCCGGTGCCGTCGTTGCCGGCGCGATCTTCACCATCCCTGCGCTCTACATTCTTGATCTGCCCACCAATTTCTTCCGGATGTTCCTGGCTGCAACGTTTGGAGCATTCCTGGGTGTTCTCTTTCTCATACCGTTTCGGAAGTACTTCGTCAAGGATATGCACGGGAAATTTCCTTTCCCGGAAGCAACGGCAACCACCGAGATTCTGATGGCCGGTGAACGCGGCGGCAGACAGGCGCTCGTCCTCGCCGTCAGCGGACTTATCGGTGGCATCTACGACTTCATGGTCACCAGTCTCGGATGGTGGTCCGAGGTCGTGACGTCAAAGGTGATTGATTTCGGGGCAGGGATCGCTGACAAGCTGAAGGTAGAGTTCCGGCTCAACATCCTGTCGATCGTAGTTGGCCTTGGATACATCATTGGCCTCAAGTACGCTCTCATCATCTGCGCCGGCTCCTTCCTTTCCTGGTTCGTGTTCGTGCCGCTTCTGTATGAGATTGGGCAACAATTGAGTGTCCCGCTCGGTCCCACGGCGACCAAGCTCATCGCTGATATGAGCGCTGAAGAGATTTTCCGGTCATATGTCCGGCTTATCGGCATCGGCGGGATCGCGATGGGTGGGATCATCGGCATTATCCGCTCGTCGAAGATCATCGGCGGCGCATTCTCGCTCGCCTACCGCGAGATCGCCCACACCAGGAAGACGGAAGCCGCAACAGATGTGCGATGGCAAACAGACATCAGGATGATGTTCGTCGTACTGTTCATTCTCCTGACTGCGCTGGCGACGTTTGTCTTCTTTTACCTCGGGGTTGTTCCAACATTGACACAATCGATCGTTGCACTTCTCGTCGCTATCATCATTGCCTTCCTGTTCACAACCGTCGCGGCGAATGCTATTGCCATCGTCGGCACGAACCCGGTTTCGGGCATGACGCTGATGACGCTGATCCTTGCGTCCCTTGTCCTGACACAGGTCGGCTTATCCGGAACCGAAGGTATGGTCAGCGCGTTGATCATCGGCGGGGTTGTCTGCACGGCGTTATCGGTGGCCGGATCCTTCATCACCGACCTCAAGATCGGTTACTGGCTCGGGTCAACGCCGAAGAAGCAGGAGAGCTGGAAGTTCACAGGAGCGCTGGTCTCCGCGGCCACGGTCGGCGTTGTAATTATGGTTCTGAATGAAACGTATGGATTCAAAGGTCCGGGGGCACTTGTTGCACCGCAGGCAAACGCCATGGCGGCCGTCATCCAGCCACTGATGTCAAAGGCACAGGTACCATGGGTGCTGTATCTTGTCGGCGCCGTGATTGCGTTGCTCTGCGTTGCGCTCAAGGTCCCGCCACTTCCCTTTGCGCTCGGGATGTACATTCCACAGGAACTGAACACGCCGCTGCTGGTAGGTGGCCTGATCGCGTGGTGGGTCTCGCACCGGAGTACGGATGAGAAGGTCAACAGCGCGCGCCTCCATCGGGGAACGCTCATTGCGTCCGGATTTCTAGCAGGAGGATCGCTGTTCGGTGTGCTGGGCGCGCTGCTACGATTCGGCGGCCTCGATTGGCTTGCTGCGGAATGGCAGGAGACCCTGTCCGCGCAGTTCCTCGGCTATGTGGTGTTTCTACTCCTCCTTGTCTATATGATCTGGGATAGCATGCGCGCAAAGCCGGAGTAAGCCGTCACCCTCCACACCAGTGCATGTAGTAGTGTTTGGGATTTCATGAGTTGGGAATAGAGGAGTTGTCATCCGCGTTAGGGAGGCTTTCAGTCAAAGACTTGAGAGATCTCAAGGGACGAATGCCTTTTAAATAGTAGCCAGGTGCCAGAAATCAACCAAAATAGCTCAGTTCTGCAATATTGAGAGGCACTCTTCGAACCTTTTGGCTGGAATTGCGTTGATTTGAGTTAAACGGAATTGCCGTTTGCCTGTTGCAGGGGGTCCTGCTGCACCTCCAGACCTCTAAAGAGGCACCGAGGAAAGTCTTATGGCTTTGGGGTGCTTGATATTCTGAGAACGGTTTGGTATAGTGGTGAAGAAGGTCGAACAACTCATTTCACGCAGACAACAATTGGCGCCACTGATCGCAGAAACTCTCCTCACAATGCACCTGTGGTATCCTGGAGGAGGGAGGGCACCAAGATGCTAGACAAAGAGTTCAAATACTTCCTCGATCATCAAGACGAGTTGCTCACTAAGTATGAAGGCCGTTACATCGTGATCAAGGATCAAAAGGTCATAGGGAGTTACGAGTCCGAATTAGAGGCGTACACTGAGACTCGAAAGAAACACAAACTGGGCACCTTCTTGATCCAGCATTGCATTCCCGGCAAAGCGGCCTATACTCAGACATTTCATTCCCGCGTATATGTGGCGAGAGTGTAGTTCTCGATGGCGCAGAGCTTCACTACGACGTACAGCGGGATTACCCTTTCGCCGATAACCGACGTACAAATCAGCGAGGTTTTCGATCCCAGGGCCGGAGGAACTCACCCTCCGGCTTTTCCTTTTAAAGCCATCTGGGACACAGGTGCAACACATTCCGTTATTACCGAAAACGTTGTCAAAAAGCTTGGGCTGGCGCCCATATCGAAGAGGGAATCACATACGGGTGGTGGTGTAGTAAATGCTGATGTCTACCTCATAAACCTTATTCTGCCTAACCGGGTCGAAGTTGTCGGAGTCCCAGCGGCATGTCTCCCAATTCAAGGTATGGATGCTCTGATAGGCATGGACATCATTGTGAGAGGCGATTTTGCCATCACCAATCACAACGGTGTGACAAAGCTAAGTTTCCAAATGCCCTCTACGCATGACATCGACTTCGTCAGGAATCCAGACTCATTCAAGAAGCGTATTCCGAAGCCTGGCCGGAACGATCCATGCCCTTGCGGCAGCGGCAAGAAGTACAAGCATTGCCACGCCGCATGATTAGCAGCACGATGCATCTGGAAACTCCCGGAACCGCGGAGATTTCGGGGGTCTTCTTCCGATAGACACGATAACCGGTCTTCGTTGCTCGCCTTGTGGCAGATGGATGGTGGGTCCTCTCTGCCAAAGGTACCACACGCCAGCTGCATTTCGGCTTTCGGTCTGAAGTTACCACGCACACTTTTGCTGCAGTAAGACTAGTCTGTACGACGGGGGAGCGTAATTTTTGGCGAAGGGGATCCTGAGGACTTGCGATATGAAATGGACACTCGCTTTTCTCTTCCTGTTGGGATCGACATCGGCTGCACAGATCTCAACCTTTCCGTATTCTGAGCGGTTCGATTCCGTCCTGGTGCCCGCGCTCCCCGCCGGGTGGATTACCACAGCCAATCGCTCAACTGCCGGTGATTTCGTCACGACGACCTCTTCGGCCCGGTCTGCCCCGCACACCGTGCTCTCAACCAACGCCACGATCTCGCAATCGCTGACCTCTCCCTCATTCGATTTCTCAAACCGCGCTCCCACGAAACTTGACTTCTACACCGCTCGATCGAACACCCATACGGCACCTCTCCTCGTAGAGGCCTCACTTGACGATGGAACGTCCTTCACGGTCACCCTGAGCGACACCATCCGTCATCCGGGCACGACGGGCTATGTGCTCACGTCGGTCGTACTTCCTTCATCGCTTGCGAATCAGCCCGCGGTGCGGATTCGCTGGCGGTTGATCGGCAACCCGGCGGGGGGTGCTACGGGAACATTTCGGCTTGACGATATCACAATAATGGCAGCATCGTCGTGGGATCTGGAATTGACACACCTGATGGTTATTATCCCATCGGATGAAGGCGCGGCCCCAACCACCCAGCCCGTGACCATAAGAGCCAACGTCAAGAACGTGGGGACCCTGCCTGCGGCGGGGTATTCCGTCCAGTTCTTCAAAGATGCAAACGGCGATGCAAGAGCGGAGCCAGGCGAACAATTTGCAGTCGTGGCGGGCAGCATCCTTGTTCCTACGGATTCCGCTGCGCTCAGCGGGACCCATCCGGCGCTGACAGCCGGCGAGCATCGCTTTATTGCTGCAATTCTGTATCCACAAGATGCAAACCCCGCAAATGACACGGCATCGACCCTGGTCACAGCTGGCGCTGAGAAGAGGGCACTCGTCATCAACGAGATCATGTTCGACCCGCTCCCCGGGCAAAATGAATGGATCGAATTCTTCCACCGCGGGCCGGTTCCTATTGATATCGTTCGATGGAAATTCTCCGACAGGCCGACTGCGAGTGGAGTGAATGCATTCAGTATATCGAACAATTCCTACCGCGTTCAGCCCGGCGACTTCGTGGTGGTAGCTGCGGAGTCAACGATCCTTTCCCTTTTCCCCCACCTGAGTTCTCCATCGGCGAGCACTCATCTCTTCATTCTTAATCGCTCTGGAGGGTTCGGCTTCAACAACGATGGCGATGACATTGTCCTCCGCGATGCCACCGGCGGAGCCATCGACAGCGTCTCGTACTCCCCAAGCTGGCATCATCCCGATGTGACGGACACAAAGGGCCGATCCCTCGAGCGCATCAATCCCCACCTCGATTCCAAAGACCCCAGGAACTGGAGCACGACGCCGGTCATTGCTGGAGGCACACCGGGGCGACAGAACTCCATCCACACAACGGGGCTTCCAAGCGCCGCCTCGATCTCGATTAATCCGAATCCCTTTTCGCCCGACGGTGACGGGTTTGAGGACTTCTGTGCCATCAAGTACAATCTGCCGCTGACGACATCGCTCGTCCGCATCACCATCTTTGACGTCAAAGGAAGATTGATTAGAACCCTGGCACATGCAGAGCTCAGCGGGCCGCAAGGGGAGATTGTGTGGGATGGATTTGACGACGGTCGACAGCGCGCGCGTATTGGTCCCTACATCGTCCTCATCGAGGCGATCGACAGCCAGGGAGGGACCGTTGCGACAACCAAGGCGGTGGTTGTTGTGGCAACCAGACTCTGATTCCGCCGAACCTTAGGTCTCGTTCAAGGAGACCTCACCACACCTTTGCGAGAGTGGGTCCTCTTCAAGCGCGCCGCGTACTTGCCGGCACGGCTCCTTTGAAACCTCAGCCCCTTTGCGTATATTGGCTCGCGCAGCGAGGAGAAAAGGTGTCAGAAGCAGAAATGAGGAACGCACGAGCCGCACGTGCTAAAAAGTCGGTAAAGCACCCCACTCGCTATCTCTCGACGGGACCAGGAGTTGCGTGAAAATCAGCAACGAGCAGTTCAGCCAACAGCTTGAAAGGATAGTCAACCTTCACCGGAAACGCGGTGGCGGGGTGCGCGTGGCGCTCGCGCTAACCAACCGACTTGATTCCCTCATTGAGTCCGTTTACACATCGCTTCATCATGCCAACAGACACCTCATCTCTGTCGTCGCTCTTGGGGGATATGGAAGAAAGGAACTGTGCTTTTCATCCGATACGGACATCATGTTTCTCATCCGCGATGATTCGCAGCGGGTCGATGCTTCACCGGTAGCGGGGGGGTTGCTCCATCAACTGCTTGACTACGGCCTCGATATCGGGCACAGCTTCCGGACGATCCCGGAGTGCCTCACCTTTGCCCAATCCGATATCGAGACGTGGAATTCCCTGCTAGAATCCCGCTTTCTCTGCGGCAACAGGGGGACATTCTCCGAGTTTCAGAGCAGCCTGCGACGCCAGGTCCGCCTGCTCGACAAAACTGCATACGTGCAACGGCTTGTGGATACTGCTGAGCTCCGGCACCGGAAATATGGCCATACGACAAGACTCCTGGAGCCGAACATCAAGCACAGTGCGGGCGGATTGCGCGACCTTCACAATGTCCTCTGGCTGCTGCGCGGCACAGGTCTTGCGACGCTTTCGTCGCTCGGCCCTGGCAATCGCACGGCGATCTCGGAGCTGCTCAACAGCCCTATCCTTCGGTCATGGTTCAGCAAGCGTTCTCTGCTCGATGTACAGCGCGCGTTCAACTTTCTGCTTCAGTGTCGCAACGAGATGCACCTCCAGGCACAAGCGCTGCATGATACCCTCGAGTTCAACCTGCAGCGACAGGTAGTCGAAGCGCTACGCTACCGGGCAACCGCGAAACGCACGCGCGTCGAGCGCTTCATGCAAGATTACTACATCGCTGCACGCGCCGTCGCGCAGCTTGCACAGCGAGCTTCCCACTGGATTGAAGATCGCTTCGTCAAGCCGAAGCGGAAAACGCAAGCCGAGCCGCTGGATGATGTCTTTGTCCTCCGGGACAACAAGATCGATCTCAAGCGCACGGTGAGGTCCCTTTCCAGTGAAGATGCGCTTCGCGCATTTCTCTTTGGTATTGAGCACAACGCTCTCTTCGCCCATGGCCTGGAGGACATGCTCACGCGCAACGCGGCGGCATACGCACCGTTGGGCTCAGAACGCGAAGCGCAGCTCTTCCACGAACTGCTTGGCAAGGACCACGGCGTTAGCCACGCAATCCACCGAATGAACGACCTGGGCCTCCTCGCACGCTGGATACCGGAGTGGAAAGGGCTCGTCGCGTTCTTCCAGCACAACCAGTATCACTTCTACACTGCGGATGAGCATTCGCTGATGGTGCTCACCAATGCTGAGGCCCTCGCCAGCCATCCGGACTTGTTCGGTCAAATCTATCGATCGCTACCGCGCCGGGATTCGCTATACCTCGCCGCGCTGTTGCACGATATTGCGAAGCCGATTCGTGTCGGCGATCACGAGGTAATCGGGGTCAACATCGCGCGGACGATACTCAAGCGCCTCCGCTACAGCGATGTGATGAGCGATGTCCTCTTTCTTGTGCGCAACCACCTTCTGATGGAGCAGGTTGCTTTCCGGCGCAACCTGGGGGACCCTCAGACGATCCTGGATTTTGCGTCACAGTTCAGCGGCATTCACCGGCTTGATCTGCTCTATGTGCTCACCTACGTTGACCTGAGCGCGGTCAACAGAAACGTCTGGACAGATTGGAAGGGGCAGTTGCTCTTCGAGCTGTATCAGCGCTCCCGCGAGATATTGGGAGGCAAGCTCACGACGGCTCAGTTTGAGGAGGCACAGGTAGCTCGACGCCGCATGGCGGCGGAAGAAATGATGAGCGAGCTTGCCTTAGCACTCCCCGCGGACCAGGCGCGCGGCCATCTCGATGCGGTTGACAGCCCGGCCTATCTCGCCACCTTTGACGCCCAGGAGATTGCCGAACACATTCGGCGTATCGGGACGGCCGAGACTATTTCCACCATCTTCCGGCGCAAAGGCGATCATACGGAAATCACCATCATTGCCCGGGATGCCCCGTTTGCACTCTCACGCTTTTGCGGCGTGTTGAGCGCGAATGACGCCAACATCTTCGATGCGCAAATCTTCACGCGCAACGACGGGATGATCATCGACCGCTTCCGCGTCGTGGATTTCATCTCCAAGACTGCCCTGACCGACAACCAGTGCGAGAAGATTCATCAGGAGTTGAACGACGTTTTCGATGGCGCGACCGACATCGAGCACCTCCTCGCCCGACACCGGATGAGGTGGAAACGCCGAAAGACGCCGCTCAGTCCCAATGTTCGAATCGACGTCGAGTTCGAAGAGCACCCCCGGCACACCATCATCGATGTTTACGCACCGGATATGCTGGGCTTTCTCTACCGGATCACCAACACGATGTCCACGCTCGGATTGAATATCTCGTTCGCCAAGATCGCGACGCGCATGGATGGGGTTGTTGATTCCTTCTACGTTCTTGATATGAATGGAAGGAAGCTGACCGACGCCGGGCAACGTCAGTTCCTCAGGACCGAGATCCTGAAGGTCATTGACGAGCTGACGCAGTCGGAACTGGTGATGCACTAGGATTCTGTTCTACGGTTGTTACATGTGCAGCTGCCACGAGCTGGCAGATTGCACCGTCGGCGTTCATCGTCATTCAGAGTACCTATGTCAGACTCCAGACCTATTGGTGTCTTTGATTCCGGCATTGGCGGGCTCACCGTTGTTCGAGCACTCACGCATCATCTGCCGCACGAGAATATTATTTACTTTGGAGATACAGCGCGCGTCCCCTATGGATCCAAATCCCCCCAGGTTGTGCGGGATTACGCTGCCCAGGACACCGACGTGCTGTTGCAGCACAAGGTGAAGATCATCGTTGTCGCCTGTAACACCGTCTCAGCCGTTGCGCTCGATGTCGTGCAGAAACGTTCTCGGGTGCCGGTCGTCGGCGTGATCATTCCGGGCGCAGAGGCTGCAGTGCAAGCAACGAAGAAGAAGCGCGTGGGCGTCATCGGTACTGTTGGGACCATCAAGAGTGACGCCTACGTAAATGCTCTCCGCCAGATCGATCCGAGCGTGCAGGCTTTCAGTCAGGCCTGCCCTCTGTTTGTCCCACTTGCGGAAGAAGGTTGGACAGAGCACAAAGCAACTGAGCTCATCGCCAAGGAATACCTCTTTCCGCTGACACTCGAGAAGATCGACGCACTCATCCTCGGCTGCACGCACTATCCGCTGCTTAGAAACGTCATCGACAACACGCTGCATCATGCCGTCGCCCTCATCGACTCTGGTGAGGCAACCGCTCAGGCCGTCGCGGTGCTGCTGGAGGAACAAGGCATGAAAAACATGAGCAGGCTCAAGCCGAACCTTCAGTTCTACGTCAGCGATGTGCCCCATAAATTCACCGACGTGGGCGAACGGTTCCTGGGGCAAAGATTGGGGAAAGTGCATCGTGTCCCCGCGTTCCCCGCCTAGGGGCAGGATTGCATCACCCGTGACGGCGCATGGTCCCGGGTTGCATCCACCTGTGAGTTTCCGTACATTGCGTTGGGATTTCAGGAGATCTCGCCTATGGCCGTCAAAGAGATTCTTCTTCTGGGCAATTCCATTCTTCGTCAACAATGCTCGCCTGTCAGGTTTCCATTACCAGAGGAAATGCGGTCCGTCATCGCGGATCTGCGCGATACGCTGGCAGAATTCAGGTCGAATCACGGCTTCGGACGCGGCATCGCCGCACCGCAAGTCGGAACGACACAACAAATCATCTACATCGATTTCGAGTATGTGGGAGCATTGATCAACCCAAAGATCGTACGTCGTAGCCGGAAAAAGTTTCGGCTGTGGGATGACTGTTTCTCCTTCCCCGATATTCTTGCGTACGTTCAGCGTAACTATGACATCGAGGTCTCCTTCCAGAACGAGGAGGGGCGACGGACTCACCTCAAAGCCTCCGGCGCGCTGTCTGAACTCCTCCAGCACGAGATCGACCACCTTAGCGGCATCCTGGCCATCGATCGCGCCATCGACTCAAAACACATCATCCTTCGGAGCGAATACGAAAAACTAGCCCACAAACCTCAGATCGCTCTGTAACTTCTGTCACAACCTCGCAGGCGGAAAAGCGCAATTTTGCCAGCGAATCTAGCCCGCAATCAAACACTTACCACCAGCAAGGGAGAAAAACCATGGATCAGCCGGCAGGTTTTGGATCCCAGCCGACAGGGCAGCCACCTCAACAGCCTGCGCAACCTCAGCCCGCGGCTGGGCCCAAGCCCGTGCCGCCCGGGTACGAGTTCAGCGCGAACCAGAAGGAAACCATTCGCGTGTTGGCGGGCAAAATGAAGTTCGTAGGCATATTCTATATCGTCGTGGCCGTTCTCTTCGGCTTCGTCGGCCTCCTTGCCCTGTTTTTCTCTCCCTTTGTTGGTATCGTTTACCTCATTGCCATCGTGCCTCAGCTGCTCATCGGTATCTGGACAACAAACGCCGCGACCTCGTTTCGGCAGGTTGTCGATACAAGGGGACACGATATTCCGTACCTAATGAATGCACTTAGCTCGCTTCGGAAACTTTATACCCTCCAGTTTTGGTTGTTAATCTTAGCCCTCGCTGGTCTCGTGCTGGGCATCGCCGTCGGCGTCTTCCTCTGGTTCTCCGGCCTGCTTCCGATTCCCGGCGGACCCACCACGGTCACGATGTCGGCACTGTAACACCTCGGGTGTCGATGGTGAGGAGCTGCTCAGATTCACTTCTAACAAACACAGGAGGTTTCGATGGGAGCAACGCTTCTTGCCGACGCGGAGGTTCAATCCAGACTCAAAGAACTCAACGGCTGGTCCCGGTCGGGCAACGAGATCCTCAAGCTCTTTGAACTCAGCGACTTTGTCCATGCAATGGGTTTTGTGAACTCGGTGGCCCTTCTTGCAGAGCGGCTCAACCACCATCCGGACATCAACATTCGCTGGAACAAGGTCACGCTCACCTCATCAACCCACAGCACCGGCGGGTTGACACAGCGTGACTTTGCACTGGCTAAGCTGATCGACGCGCTATGAGAGAAGAGCGCATTGCCAAGTTCACAGCGCTTCTTGGGCGTAATCTGAACGACCGCCCGCGTGCACAGTCTTTGCTGGAAGAACTCGTCGCGCGTGATCCAGGCTGCGCACCAGCGTAGCGACGGCTTGGTGAGCCATATCAGAAGTCTGGCCAACGCGAGCTCGCGGCATGGAAGTCGCAGCACAACAAGGTGAGCAACATGGACGAAGCGAAATGCAAGACGCGTTCGACGAGATTACTTCCTAGAAACTGAAGATTGCGCGTTTCTTGTTCCGCTTTTCAGAATCCCGCCATTGAACTGAGATTCCCTGCAGCGGGACGTCCCGCTGTAGTCGAGCGGGATAGATTGGAAATTGTAGGTTGATGACCGTAGGATAGCTATCGACTAAGTCTCTCGTTTCTGCGCCAACGGAAACGGCCGCTGTTCGTTGCACCTCAACCGACTTCTTGCTATCTTAGCACCGTTCTTCGTACCACGATTCTCCACTACGCCAGAGTTCTCTTCCATGAAACCTCCTAAGGATCGGGTTCTCGACATATTTCGTGAAACGAAAGCCCTTCTCGAAGGGCATTTTGTCTTGACTTCCGGCCTTCACAGCCCCCAGTATTTTCAGTGCGCCCGGGTCTTGCAGTATCCGAAATATCTTCAACTCTTCGCTGGGGAAATCGCCCGTCACTTCGACAAGGATAATGTGGGGCTGGTTATCTCACCTGCCATTGGCGGCATCGTCGTGGGAACTGAGGTTGGAAGGGTGCTGCAGGTACGTACCATTTTTGCCGAGCGGAAAGAGGGAAAGATGGAGCTCCGGCGTGGGCTTGAGATCCACCCGGGAGAGCGCGTCCTGGCAGTCGAAGATGTTGTGACGACAGGGGGCTCTCTGTATGAGATCATCGACCTCGTGAAGAAGGCGGACGCGAAGCTCGCAGGAGTAGGATACATCGTCGATCGCAGCAATGGCAGGGTCACGTTTGAGCCCAAGCAGTTCTCTATTCTCCAGATGGATGTCGTAACCTACAAACCCGAGCAATGTCCGCTGTGCAAAGATGGATCACTGGCCGTGAAGCCCGGCAGTCGGGGAAACTACTGAGACAACGGCACAGACGGGCTCACGAATGACCACTCGGAGAGTCTCCATATCGCAGCGACTCTGCGCGGGACGATCTCCATACCGTTCCTGAGAAGATGGATGAAGATCCCGAAGCGCGTTGACCACTTCTGCCAAATCTCGTATGCCTCTTTTCAAGATCCTCAAGAGTGAACGGCGGTACGCCGGCAAGGTCTTTAGTCTTGTCATCGACGAGATTGAGTATGCCTCCGGCAATCGCGGCATCCGCGAAGTCGCCGAACATCCCGGCGGCGCCGTCGTCGTTCCGGTCTTCGGCGACGGAAGCATCCTCCTTGTCCGGCAATTCAGATACCCCGTCAAGCATTATGTGTACGAACTCCCCGCAGGGAAGCTCGATCCCGCTGAGGAGCCTCGCCACTGTGCCCAACGCGAGCTCGATGAAGAAACAGGCTACGTCGCCGGATCGTGGAAGAAGCTGGTCGCGATCTACACAACGCCCGGTTTCTGCAGCGAGCAGCTCCATATTTTCCTTGCCTCTGACCTGAAGGAGTCGGGGCACGGCCAGCGGCTCGAGGAGGGCGAGCTTGACTTAACGGTTGAACGGGTCCCATTCCGGCGTGCCGTGGAGATGATAGAACGGGGAGATATCGTCGACAGCAAGACTATCTGCGGGATCCTCCTGGCCGAGCGACAGCTCCAACGAGTGGAGACTTGAACCGTGACTGCTGGAGAGCTGATAAAGAGGAAACGTGACGGTGGTTCGCTGAGGGAGGACGAACTGCGCTGGCTTGTCAACGGCTACGTCCGCGGCTCGATTCCGGACTATCAGATGTCGGCGTTCCTGATGGCCTGCTACTTCCGCGGCATGAACGAAGAGGAAACGCTCACGTTCACCAAGTCCATGTTGTACTCGGGCGACATTGTGGACCTCTCAGAGATCCCCGGCATCAAGGTGGACAAGCACTCGACGGGGGGCGTTGGCGATAAGGTATCGCTGATCCTCGGTCCGGTTGTGGCGGCTTGCGGCGTCCCTGTACCAATGATCACCGGGCGCGGCCTCGGCCACACGGGCGGCACGCTCGACAAGCTGGAATCCATCCCCGGCTTCCGCACTGATCTCACTATTGATGACTACAAGCGCGTCATCAAAGAGATCGGACTTGTCATGGTCGGGCAAACCAATCAGCTTGTTCCTGCGGACAAGAAGATGTATGCGCTGCGCGATGTCACTGCGACCGTCGATTGCGTCCCCCTGATCGCCGGAAGCATCATGAGTAAAAAGCTTGCCGAGGGAATTGATGCTCTTGTGCTGGATGTCAAGACCGGGCGCGGTGCATTTATGCGGACAAGCCAGCAAGCGGTAGAACTCGCACGGACGCTGGTCAAGATCGGAAACGGCTTTGGGAAGGAGACCATCGCCTTCATTACCGACATGGATCAGCCACTCGGTACCACCATCGGCAATTGGCTTGAAGTCGTTGAATCGGTGGAATGCCTGCGCGGGACGCGAGGGCGCGGTGATCATTCTGCAGATCTTATGGCCGTCACGCACGTGCTGGCGGGTGCCATGCTGATGCTCGGTAGGAAGGTGAGGACAATTGCAGAAGGCGTCGAACGCTCAAAGTGCGCGGTCGAGAACGGAACTGCCTACCAGAAGCTCCTCCAGCTTGTGGAGGCACAGGGCGGAAGCCTCTTCGCTGTTGAGAACATCGAGAATTACTCACTTCCCAGGCACACCTTTGAAGTGAAGGCCTCGGAAGGCGGATACGTTGGTGTGATTGATCCGGTGGAAGTGGGACTCGTCAGCATTCGGCTTGGCGGAGGACGTGCCACCATGGACGACGTTATCGACCCCAAGGCTGGAATTGTCCTGCGAAAGAAAGTCGGTGACTCGGTTGAGGCCGGCGATGTGCTCGCTGTTCTCCATACAGATAGGGAAGAGATCATCGAATCCGCCCGCGGGAGGGTACAGCAAGCGTTTGCCATTCACCGGAAGCCCCCGAAGCACCGCCCCCTTATCTTGAGTTATGTCGATCGGGGTGGCGTCAAAACGTGGATGTAGTCGAACAAGGCCCACGCATCTTGAAGGTGCGTGGCACTTCACGCTTGCTACGGCAACCCTCGCCGCAAAACCTCAACCATCGCCTCGTGAATCAGTCCGTTGCTCACCAGCACGCGCTTCGTCGAGATGGTTGACGGATGACCGTGGAAGTCTGTATACGTACCGCCCGCTTCCCGGACGATCACGAATCCCGCAGTTACGTCCCACGGGCTGAGTGACACCTCCCAGAAACCATCAAATCTCCCCGCGGCAACATAGCAGATGTCCAGCGCTGCTGACCCGAGGCGACGAACCGCCTGAGCCTCCATCAGGAAATTGACGAAATGCTGGACCGCATTGTCCGGATTTTCCCGGATTGTGTAGGGGAAGCCGGTCACCAGCATGCTTTCGATAAGCGTGGAGGTGCTCGACACGCGAATCGGCTTCTTGTTCAGGAACGCGCCTTTGCCCTGCTCGGCGGTGAACAGCTCGTTGAGATTCGGATCATAGACGACACCGAGCACGGGCTCCCCCTTCACCTCAAGGCCGATTGAGACACAGAAGATCGGCATCCCATGCATGAAGTTGAGCGTACCATCAAGAGGGTCGATGACCCAACGATAATCCGACTTCTTCTCGTGGCTCCCGGATTCCTCCGCGAGGAAATCGTGGTCCGGATACCGTTTCTTGATTCTCCTGATGATGATCTGCTCAGACTCTCTATCGATTTCGGTTACGAGATTCCGCTCTTGACCGTACTTCTGCTCGATGTGCTGGATCTTTCCGACGCTCTTCTTTAGAAACTCTCCTGCCTCCAGGGCAACTTCGATGGCAAGTTGGATCATCGACCTCTCCTTTCAACCGTTCATGATAAGGAAAAGAGGACACGAACTCCAGCCCGTCGCTCGATTCTCGAAAGGGCCCCATTGCGACGTACACCAAAAATGTTTAAGTTACTCCTCAACACGGGGCACCAGCGAACAACTGTTGCGATGGAAGGGAATTGAGGCAGCAGAGAAGCGCGCGGCCTCAACAAACGCAAAGGTCGTCATCATCGGCGCGGGCAAGGACGGCCTGCTGCTGATTCTTGATACGAAGTGAGAACTTGAGCAATTGCCACCCAGGACCGGTTTGGACGACGTGGTGTCGCACTGGGGTCCGATCAGCAGTGCGTCACTTCGGCGTTGTTCACGCAAGCGATGCTCCCCGGCGAGGGACGAACGCTTACAGCCCACGGAGACGCCATGCCTATTGAGATTCGAGAGGTACAGACGAAGGGGGACCTGAAGCGGTTCATTCGCTTCCCTTTTGATCTGTACCGTAACAGTCCGTACTGGATCCCCCCGTTGATTGCCGACGAACGCCGGACACTCCAGAAGCATACGAACCCGGCATTTCAGCACTGCCGGGCCCGGTACTGGCTGGCGTATCGAGGCAGGGAACTCTGTGGCAGAATCGCTGGCATCATTAATGACGCGTACATCACCGCCTGGAAGAACCGCTACGTGCGATTCGGCTGGATCGATTTCATCGACGACGTAGACGTATCAGCCGCTCTCTTCGACACTGTTCAGTCATGGGCCCGGTCGGAAGATATGACGGCAGTGCATGGCCCGCTCGGATTCACCGACATGGATCATGAAGGCATGCTCGTCGAGGGGTTCACCGAGCTGGGAACCATCGCAACGATCTACAATCATCCTTACTACCCCGTGCACACGGAGAGGCTTGGGTATCAGAAGGATGTCGATTGGCTTGAGTATGAGGTCTCCGTTCCCTCATCGATCCCTGAGAAGGCACTGAGGATCGCGGAGATCGCTCGGGAACGTCGACACCTTCACGTGCTGGACGCGAAGAAGAGCAAGGACTTTCTCCCGTACGCTCACCAGATCTTCGACATCATTAATACCACATACAAGGACTTCTACGGGTACGTGCCTCTGACTGAACAGCAAATCGATTGGTACATCGAGCAGTACTTCCCCAACGTCGTCCCCGACTACCTCAAGGTCATTCTCGACGAGAAGAACACCGTCGCGGGTTTTGTCGTCGGCATGCCTTCTCTCTCCAGGGCGTTCCAAAAGGCGCGCGGTCGCCTGTTCCCATTCGGATTTGTTCATATTCTGAGGGCACTCCGGAAGCCGCGGTACATCGACTTGTTCCTTGGTGCCATCAGGCCTGATCTGCAAGGCAAGGGGGCCGATGCGTTCCTGATTACCTCCCTCGCCGAATCGTGCCTAAAGAACGGCATCGTGTCTGCTGAGTCGAATCCTGAGCTGGAAGGCAACGTTCTGGTCCAAGGCCACTGGAAACACTTCCAGAGAAGACAGCACAAACGCAGACGCTGCTACATTAAGCACATCTGATCACCTTGCGCGCGAGTGTGCCACGCACCTCCGAGGTGCGTGGCACATAGGTTTGCCCCCTCGTGAACTTTTCCGCACTTCTTTCTGTTCAATAGCAAATCGGTCAGGCTCTCGGAACCGGGTTTGCACAGCTAGGACATGAGGTGAAACTCGGTTCACGAGACCCGCAGCAGGACAGGGTCAAAGCTTGGATTGGACGGGCGGGTTATGGAGCATCGGCAGGGACATTCGCGGATGATGCGGCATTTGGAGAGATCATCCACAGTTTCCGGGTGGTCCGCCGGATATGTTCATCTGCGGAAACGATGCAAACGCGAAGCAGCAGGTGACGGGCATCCTGACGGCATTCGGCTGGTCGACTGTCGACATCGGAGGCATGGAAGGATCGCGCTACCTTGAGCCACTCGCTATGGTGTGGATCACCTACGGGTTCTACACGGACACGTGGGCTCACGCGTTCAAGTTGCTGCGCAAGTAGGGCAATTATTTCAGCTGCATAATATCCGTGCAACCACAACTTGGTCTTCTTAGAAGATTTTCAAGATACTGTTTTGAGGATCAAGGCTATGTCAGAGCTCTGCTCTCAACTCTTCTGAAAATGAATTCGCATCATCAAAGATAAGGAGGGATGACGATGCCACGACGACGGAGCAGGAAGAGCATTCGGTTGAAGAAAAAGAAAGCGGAGCGTTTGGGTCTATCGACGAAAGAAAAGGCGGAAGCATAATGTCGATCAGCGAAATCGTGGAGATACTAAGTCGACCTCTCAAGGACGTACACTACAAGAAAGCAAAGCCTTCGAGCGCCCCATTGGGCTAGCATCTGACCCTCAGTCCGTTTCTAGCTATTCTGCATGTGGCGGAAGTACAGACGAAGTTACAGCCTCCTCAAGAGGACTGCAATCCGCTGACAAGCCTTCCCATCCCCCACACAACTAGCGACATCGCCAAGCCTGGGTACATCGGCTCGACGCCGAGCCAATAGGCGGGAACACCACCCACTCCGGTGAACTGGCCATAGACGAAGCTGCCGGTCGAAACTGACCATCCAAGCAGCATGGACCAGAACGCAAAACGAGGACCGATTCTCAAAGGCTCAAAATAGCTCGCCAGCAGGGGAACAAGAAGCCCCGGTATGATTGTCGTGCCGATCGTGTACCAGATCTTCACGACCGAAGGGACTGTTATGGAGAGAAGAATGGAAAAGAGCGCAGACAGCACAAGGCCTATTTTCGTCCACCGGTTGACCCGCTCCTCGCCCGCCAAACCCGTCAGCACAGGCCTCAGCCGGCCGGCAATGTCTCTTCCAATGGTAGACGCAGAAATGAACATCAGGCTGCTGAGCGTCGACATGATGGTGGCAAGCATCCCGATATAGAACAATCCTTTCGCGACTGTCGGCAGGGTGATCTCAGCGAGCATCGGGTATGCAAAAGCCGGATTTTGAATGTAGGGAACAGCCGCGCGCGCGTAGAGGCCCGCGGCACTCGTCAAAGAGTCAAAACAAAACCAAAAAAGGATTGAAACGATAATCCCGCGCTGAGCCGTTGCTCCATCCTTGGCCGCATAGCAGCGCTGGTGAAATGCAGGGTCTACGAGTGTCCACAGTGCGATGAAGAACCACACAGCAACGAACTGCCACGAGTTCCCGCCATGCCACGTCAGATGCAATGACGGTACGTTTGCCCTGATGAAATCGAGCCCGCCGAACTTTGCATACGCAAAGGGTATGATCAGCGCAAATCCGAGGAACATCATAACGAACTCAAAAGCATTGGCCCAGACGTCCGAGCGAAACCCTCCCCAGTACAGATAGCATACAGTCAGGAGTGTTGTCAGCACAATGCTCGTGATGAGATCAATCCCGAAGATCAACTGAACAAGGATCCCGAGCATGAGAACGTACGCCGCCGGCGTCACGAGAATGAAGGTCAATACGCCGCCGAGCAGCGCCGTCCGGCGGTCATACGATGCCTCAAGCTTGTCGGGGATCGTCAGGTGGTATGTCGCGCGTACTCTCTTCGCAAGCAGCAGAGCAAAGACCAGGGCGAAAAGGTAGTACGGTACGCCAAAGACAATCCAGCTTGAGATGCCGTACCGGTAGGAGAACTCGCCCACACCGAGGATGCCGCCGTACCACGTAGAGACCAATGTGGCCACGAACAGAGGCAGCGTCAATGTGCGGCCCGCCAGGAGGAAGTCGTCTGTCCCATCGCGCTTGCAGCGGGCAGCACGAAATCCAATGATAACGACAGCGGCGAAGTAGGCTAGAATGAGGAGTAAATCAACGAGGCTGAATTGCACCATTCAAGGACACGTCATGGGCGGGCGAAGAGTTTATAGAACAGCAAATGGCCTTTCTTGACCTTGATGTTCACGGGGGTGTTGATGACGACATTGCTGGTGCCTTCCCGGACTCCGAGCTCCAACGCTTCGTTCTCCAGTGCATAACGAAGTCCCTTCGTCGTGATCCCTTCACAGCGGCTGAGGGGAATGAGCGAAACAATGTCGCCGCGCTTCGCATCCACGGTGAGCTCGCGGCCGACATACCTTGTTTGGCCGAGGTTATCAACGATTCGGATCACCGCGTCAGGATAGAACTTCGGCAGGACTCCCAGATTCCCCACGGTATGGTCAAGGCGCTTTCCGGACGCACCAATGACGACGATGTGGTCATACTTCTTTTTGATCGCCCACGAGATTGCCTTCTCGAGGTCAGTCGATTCGTCCCCGTGGTCTTCATAGGTGGGGACCTTTCGGAACTTCACAAGGGCCTCCGCATGGAGAGAATCCATGTCCCCAACGATCGCATCCGGCAGAATCCCGAACTTGAAGGCTATATTGGCACCGCCATCTGCGCAGATCACCACGCTGCACTCTCGGGTGAGGGATTGCAGAAGTTGCTTCTTCGGCGGCTCGCCGTTGGCTATCACGAGAGCTGAACGAGTCATAGCAGAGGGCAGCCGTGGAATTGGCCCGCGGCTGCCACATCATGTTACAAATCAATTCGCAGAGAGGCAAAGACGTTTCGCTCGGCCGCCGGGAAAAACTCGGCACCTTCACCATGCGTTGCATAGTACAGGTTGAGGAGATTGTTCACCTGAACGCGTGCCTCCAGTTGCTTCCCAATCGACCCGATTGGCAGGCGATACCCGCACCAACCAGAGACGACGGTGTACGCATCTACTGTTCTGCTGGGATGCGGCGTGGCCTTGCGCGGATTCTGGAAATTGTCCGTGTAGAATTCTCCGACATGCTGAAGGGCAAGCGAGACCGTAAGTCTATCTGTGCGATAGGTTGCTCGCACGTTCGCCAATGCATCAGGGAAGCCCGCAATGGTATTGCCATTGAGGGATACCGGAGTGGTGCCCCGGTATACCGTATACTGTTCCAACCGGTTCCTGCTGATCGTCGCGTTGGCGTGCACTTCCAGCCCTCCGACAGGCTCGGCCGAAATACTCACCTCGATACCCTGGTGGAGCGTTTTCTCGGCATTGCCCGTCACAGGCTGGCCGAAGCGGTCCAGCTGACCCTTCTTGATGATTTCGTCATTGAACGTCATGGAGTAGAGATTAACTGCGGCCCGTATCTTCTCAGTCGTATAGCCGGCTCCCAGCTCGATGCTGACGAGCGCCTCTGGTCTCACCATCGGGTTGTTGAAATCATACGTGCCGTTGGAATGGCTTTTGAACTGCGGTCCTACCGCTCCCCATGAGGCCGGGGTGCTCGCCTCGGCCGCGTCGTACAGATTCTTGAGCCGCGGCTCACGTGAAGTTCGCGACAGCTGGGTGAAGACGTGGATTCGGTCTGTAAGATTATAGTTGATGCCGATTCGAGGATTCAGGAAATGATATGATACGGAAAAATCCGTACCGACATATTTCTCGTCATACAGTCGGTAGCGGTTGTATACGTACTGCAGGTCAGCTTGCAGTGTGACGTCCGGTCGGAGGCTGTAGAGCTCGTGTGCATAGAGCGATACGATATCCTTGGCTCCTCGATACTCATAGTAGTGATAGTCGGGTGTAATGCCTGCCGGTAGATTCTCTCCCCAGCGGAGCGCGCCCCAGTGGAGCGAACGATGGACCCTGACTTCCGCTCCCACGGTCAGCTCGCCCCCCCTGTGAATCCACGCCGCCCTCGGCAACCACCCGTACTGCGTATTGCTGACAAACGCTCGGATAAGTGCGTTCGGGATGTAGAGATCGTCCGGATCGCCCACAACCGAGAATCCGTTGTCGCGCGTGATGCGATAGTATGAATACGGCGCCCACGATCCATCGTAATCAAAGAATCCGTCGCCCGTGACGAGAAACAGAGCATTATTGAGCGTCATCGAGTTGTTGATTCTCCATTCGTGAAGCAGCTCGTAGTGTGGTTGGTTGAAGTTCTCGATTTCCTCCGGTCGGCTTATTGGGTTTTGCCTTCGTCGCTTCGAATCCGACGAATAGGCATCTTCTTTCGCTATGCCATAGTACGCAAGATGATCGGCAATCGGTCCCCCGTAGAAGTTGCATTGTGTCGTCATCGTCTTGTCGTAACGTACGGCCCCGATGAAGTAGCTTGAGAAGTCCGTCCACGCTTGCTCTCGATACCCGTCGCTGCGGATGCGCGAAAGCCGCCCGTAAAGCTGATACCGCTCTCCAACCAGCCCCGAGTTCACGACAACCGAATACTTCCGCGTATTGTAGCTGCCCCAGCCGGAGTAGAACTCTACACCGGGAGTTTTCGAGAAGCTCGTCGTAATGAGATTGACCGATCCACCGATTGCAGGGGGGCCGTAAAAGGCGCTGCCCGCTCCGCGTTGCACCTGGATATCCTGCAGATTCGCCGCAAGATCAGGAAAGTCCAGCCAGTAGACGTTATGATCCTCCGGATCATTCTGCGGTATACCGTTGATCATCACGGAAATCCTTCGCTGGTCGAATCCGCGGATGTTCAGGTAATTGTACCCGATGCCGTTTCCGTTTTCCGAATAGAACGTCGTCGACGGGAGTTCTGAGAGGAGTTGCGGAATATCCTGAGTCGAGTAACGATCTGCAAGATCACGAGCGCTCAGTGTGGAGAAGGCGACGGGATTGACGCGCTCGCGCGCCCTCATTGCCGACACAACGATGGTTTGGCCGGGAAGCACCGTCGGCTCAAGGCCGACCTCAAGGGAAACAACAGCAGTTGTTGTGACAGAGACAGTGAGAATTTTCGCCGTGTGGCCGATGTAGCTCACCTTTAACTGATACTGGCCTACAGGGATTCCGCGGAGCTGAAAACGACCATCCTTCGTCGTGCTGGTGCCGAGGGGTGTTTCTTGAAGTACAATATTAGCCGCCTCAAGCGGTCGCCCCGTCTGCACGTCGGTGACCCTCCCCTCGATCGATCCTCGCTGCTGGGCAAACAAGGTTACAGAGAAGAGAGACAGAAATAGCATTGTGTGTCTCATAGTGAAGGCCTCCTTAGTCGAAAAAAAAGCCGTTTTCCGATAGGAGGCAGAACCGGAAAACGGCTTCAAGGTAATTCAAGGTTTCCCGTTTTCCTTCGCTGGTATTACCCAGTTCAGGTTCGGAGGGTGTATTCTCAGCCGTCCCATTCCGATGAGTCGGAACGGGATGCACCCCTAACGGAACAAACGCGTTGTCGTGTGGAAAAGAACTGCTTCAATATACAATTACGGCCGCGCTTTGTCAAGTGTGGCGCTTCGCGTTCGCTCCTGGAAAGCGCCGAGTTCTCGGTGGCAAACTGAGGCCCCGTCGCTCGCCTTGCCTGCGATTCATTTTTTGTCTATTTTCTGCAGCATTGGGAATGAAACAGCAACGTCATCCGTTTATACTGTTCCTCTGCTGGTAACATGAGCCTCCGGGTTGAACACGTCGCGTTCGGCTATGCCGACCTCCCTGTTCTGCACGATATCTCTTTCGAGGTCCCTGAGGGAGACTTCCTCAGCCTGCTCGGACCGAACGGCTCGGGAAAAACCACACTCCTCCGTCTGCTCGACCGCATCCTCTTACCACAGCAAGGGACGATCATTCTCAAAGGGCTCCCATTGCATCGGATCAGCCGCCGGGAGATCGCACGCACGATTGCCTACGTCCCTCAGGATACGGCTTGGGTGTTTCCTTTTTCTGTCCTGGAGGTCGTTCTCATGGGACGCTCACCATATGTCGGGCGGTCTGGATTTGAGAGCCAGCAGGATCTCCACATTGCCTGGGAGATGATGCGTTTGACACACATCGAGCATCTCGCGAACAAACCGATCACTGCTCTCTCAGGCGGTGAACGTCAACGGGTGCTCATCGCACGCGCGTTGAGCCAGCAGCCTCAGGTCCTCCTCCTTGATGAACCGAATGCCCACCTTGATATCTCGCACCAACTGGAGATATTCCAGATACTCCGGGAACAGAACAGCCGTAACGGACTTACGATCATCTCTGTATCCCACGATCTCAACCTGGCCGCGGCGTTCAGCAGGCGGATCATGCTTCTCAGACCGTGCGACGACAGCGAAGGAGTCGGGGGGGCCACCATCTTTTCGCTGGGAACACCGGAAGAGGTTCTGACGGAATCAAACATTGAACATGTGTACCGGACACCTGTTCTTGTTGACCGGCACCCTCGGTCGACTTCCCTCCGCATATCCCTCCTGCCATCCCCCCAGACGGCGGGAGAGCATGCAATGAGGCCGCGAACTGAGGCACGATCTCGAGAGTAAGAGCGGCGCTGTTGTCAAAGGAACACTCAGACCATGTCATTTCGGCGACGTCAAGTTCGGGAGAAGGTTCTGCAGGCGTTGTACGCCTATGAGCTTTCTCGTGAACCGGTTGAAATGATCATCGAGAATATCCTGTGCAGCTTGAAGAAAGAGCAGGAGGTCTTTGAGCTTGCCAAGGGTCTTTTGCTGAAGGTCCTTGATGCGCGGGAAGAGCTCGATACGCTCATCAAGAGCCGAGTGGCAAACTGGGAGTTCGGCCGCCTTGCAGTGATTGACAAGATCGTGCTCCGGATGTGCATCTGCGAACTCCTCTATTTTGAAGATATCCCACCGAAAGTGTCCATCAACGAAGCCATAGAGATTGCCCGTCGATTCAGCACGGAGAAAAGCGACAAGTTTGTCAACGGGGTGCTCGACTCGATCCTTGTCGATTTGAAAGCGGCGGGTCGGCTCAAGAAGTCAGGACGCGGACTCCTCGAGACACCGACAAGAAAGAAGAACACCAAGTAGACGGTGTACACACCATGGCTGTTCCATCGCCTTGCTCGCCCGCACTTCAAGCGCATCCATACTCCCGGGGAAAGATTTTCGCGTGGACGCTGTTTGACTTTGCGAACACCGCCTTTTCGGTTATTATTGTCACGGTCATCTACTCCCGGTACTTCACCAATCAGGTTGCCGGCGGCCAGGAGTCGCTTTGGGGACTTGCCGTGAGTTTGTCGATGATCCTCGCGGCTGTGATTGCTCCTCCCCTCGGCGCGGCAGCCGACTATTCCCGTAAGAAGAAGCTCTTTCTCCTGCTCTTTACCCTCGCCAGCGTCTTCAGCACAGGTCTGATGTTTTTTGTCGACGAAGGGATGGTGTTGCTGGGGATCCTCCTGTTCGTGATCGCCAACGTGGGATTCGAGGGGGGTATCGTCTTCTACGATGCTTTTCTCCCGAGCATCACATCCAGGCACTCATATGGAAGAGTGTCAGGGTATGGATTCGCCATGGGCTACCTGGGCGCTCTTGCGATCTTGCTTATCGTGAAGATGATCCTTCCAGAGTCGACGAATCCCGAGTACTTCTGGTTCGTTCGGTTTTCCTTTGTGGTAGCCGCGTCGTTCTTTCTCCTCTTTTCGCTCCCGATGTTCGTCTGGGTTCCCGAGCCCATGCCCACCGAGGCACGACCGCCGCAGATCATCCGGTACGGATATCGTCAGGCAACAGAAACGTTTCGTGCGCTCTTCGTGAAGCGAGAGCATCCTTCCACCGCACGGTTTCTTGTCGCCTTTTTCATCTATAACGATGGGATACTCACCGTTATCGCCTTCGCCGCGCTTTTTGCCGAAAACGTTCTTCACATGAGCTCAACGGAGATCATTGGATTTTTCGCGATTGTGCAGACAAGCGCGGTGCTTGGGTCATTTGGTTTCGGCATCCTGACCGACAAGATTGGCCCCAAGAAGACAATCTCCATCACGCTGCTTATCTGGATTGCCATCACGATCGGTGCGTACTTCGTTGCCTCGGTCGAGGCATTCTACCTCGTCGCGTTCGGCGCCGGCGCAGCCATCGGCTCATCCCAATCGGCCAGCCGTAGCCTTATGGCACTTCTTACGCCGAAAGAACGAGAGGCAGAGTTCTTCGGATTCTATGATGGCCTCTGCGGTAAAGCTTCCGCCGTGATCGGTCCGTCTCTGTACGGCCTCATCGCAGACTTCACAAGCGAGCGATTTGCCGTTCTCTTCATCGGCGCATTTTTCCTCGTTGGCCTCATCGTCCTTCAGGGCGTGATCGAGCCGGAACGAAAACGCCCAGCTGTCGCTCAGAGCTAGTACTCCGTTTCGCATCACCACAGGCTGCGGCATCATCATTTCACACTCCTGAAGACGTACGTATGGTGTGGCGGCTCTTCACCTTACGCCGGTTTTCCTATTGCATTTCTTTCCAAATTGGATTATCATTTTCACCGGGCAACATCTCCCCCACACGATTGCCAGTGTGAATTCCCAAGAATGGCGAAATGTGAGACGGCGAACTACATCCCGCAGGCCCAACACACCTCTTTGAATTCTGGGGTTTTCCGGTATGAAGCAATCCTTGTTCACCACAATCCTTCTCATCCTTGCGACCGCCGTTTCGACGGTCATTTATTTCTACTTCCTGCCGAAGTACATCCAGGATGGGGGCTACATTGTCATCTTGCTCCTGGCACTCTCGATCATGGTAATCACGTTCATCGTGGAGCGAACGCTGTCACTTCGAAAGGCCGAGGGCAACGGCCCTCTGCAGCGGTTCCTCCGGCATGTTGTCGATGCAGTGCAGGACAGGAAGCTCGAGGAAGCGATTGAAATGTGCAGACGGCAAGGGGGAACCTGCGGTAACGTGCTGCGGGCCGCTCTGGAGCGATATCTCGTCGTGCAGAAGCGACAGCTTCCGCTTGACAAGCAGGTCACGGAGGTAAAGCGCGTCATCGAGGAAGCGACCGCACTCGAGACGCCGCTGCTCGAAAAGAACCTCATCGCAATTTCCACGATTGCCTCTATTGCGACGATGATCGGGTTGTTCGGCACAACTCTGGGCATGATCCGGGCGTTCCGAGCGCTCGCCTCCACAGGAGCGCCGGACGCTATCCAGTTGTCGCTCGGAATTTCCGAAGCGTTGGTGAATACCGCGGGCGGACTCTTCGCGGCGGTCACAGCCATTGTCGCTTACAATGTCTTCGTCAACAAGGTGGACACCCTGACCTTCATGCTGGATGAGGCTGTCTTTGAGATTGTTGAAATCCTGGGTGGAGAAGAAGCGGCGCGGTCATAAGTCAGAGCCTCCATGCCGAAAGTCAAGAAGAAACGAGTTGGCATCAGCATTGACATGACCCCTTTGGTCGATGTGGCGTTCTTGCTCCTAACGTTCTTCATGCTTACCACGAAGTTCAAGCCTCAGGAGGAGGTCACACTATCCCTGCCTGCATCACATTCGAAATACAAGCTTCCCGAATCTGACGTCATCACCGTCACGTTCAGCCCCGAGGGAAAGCTGTATCTCGGCCTGGACTCCCAGCAGTTGCGGGCTCAAGTCTTTGGCGACCAGAACAAACTGAAGCCCTCGATCCCCATCACCTTGGAAGAGCTCCCCGCGCTGGTCCAACAGGCAAGAAGCGCAAATCCGAAACTCCGCGCGGTGATCAAAGGTGACAGAGACTCGATGTATGGTCCAGCTGAGGATGTCATGAACGCCCTGCAGAAAGCAAACATCGCACGCTTTGAACTTGTTACCGAACTTGAAAGGACAGAGTGACCGATGGGTGCTTTGGATATAGGTGGGGGTCGCGAACATGGCAAGAAAGGGAAACGAAAGAAAAAGCGCCGCATTGGCATCCGGATCGACATGACGCCCCTGGTCGACGTTGCTTTCCTTCTTCTGACGTTCTTCATGCTGACAACGACCTTCAGCCTCCCGCAAGTGATGGAGATTACGCTCCCCCCAAGCGAAACCAAGAGCGAGGTCACCGAGGCAAGCCTTTTGCTCTTGCGTGTAATGGAAGACGGACAGATATTTTGGAATATGGGAACGGAGAAACCCAGAGTTCTCGATCAGAACGAGCTTCGCGGCTTCCTGCAAGATCGCGTCAATTCGAATCCGAATATGATCACGCTGATCAAGGTTGATCGGAAAAGCAAGTACTCCAACATGGTACGGATCATCGACGAACTGCACCTGGCGAACATCACCCGGTACAGCCTTGCTCCGCTCCTCGAGCAGGACAAAAAAATTGTGACTGAGGCAGTGGGAACTCCATAGCGCCACCCTGTTTTGAACGGCTTCCACTTTCAAGATACCGATGCAACGACGGGTATGAATCGCAACCACACATTCTCCTGTTTCGCACTCCTGATGGTGTTCCTGTCCGGCCTTGGCCTTGCCCACGCGCAGGTTGTCATCCGCGATACCACTTTTTTCCCAATCCAGGATACTTCAGAGACACGCGATGTCGATCTTACAACCTTCCCGGACAAGATTATCCTCCAGACGGGCACGAACACTAACCTCGCACTGAACAAAGGCATCGTCGTTCGCTACTCCGATCCGAATCCGATCAAGATTTCCAATCATCCCACAGCGTCGAACCCGCGGCTCATTATCGACGGCAAAGTCTCAGCCACTTCCTTCTTTGAACTGTTACCGGGCCAGGAGGGAACATATTTCCGCATCGACCTCCAGGCGGTTCGCGTCGTCAACCGGGTGGTGACGCGCGTCTTTCCCGCCAACAGTGTGAACTTCCGCGTCCGAGCCTACTCCATCTACCTGGGCCTCGACACGCTTTCCTTCAAGAAGGTCAAGCAGGTTGTGGACAACGAGCGAGCAAATACGGATGACTTCTTCGATCCCGATACCGGCCGGTATGTGCTCTTCCTCATCGACAAGCAGGACCCGTCGCTGACAAATCCCTTCTCAACGACGTTCGGCGAGATTGAGGTGTATGGAGTGGGGTACCTCCAGGAGGGACAATTTGCGTCCCGGGTACGTGACGCGGGCAAGCCTGTCAATTGGGGGCGTGCGAACTGGCGAGCACTCACACCCCCCGGCACGTCGGTGCGGATGCAGGTTCGCACGGGTAGCACTCCCAACGTGACATCATCGTGGAGTCCTTGGAGCGAGGAGGTGTCGCTCCCTAATTCGCTGTTCAGCGTGTTCGAGCCGCGTCGCTATATGCAGTATCGGGTAAACCTGTATACCGAGTCGGTCGAAACGCCAAGAGTGGACGAGGTGAGCATCTCCTACGATACGATGCTCGTGGCAAAATCCGCTGTTGCGAAGATCTTGCCGCAGACTGCGCAAATCTTGAAGCAAACGCAGTTTCAGTACCAAGTCACTGCAGAGGTCGACTCGCGCAGCACGGGCATTGACACCCTTGTGATCTTCACCAAGATCCCGATCGTCGTCAGCGGGGTCACCGTCAATGATCTCAACATCCCATACGGCATCCAGATTCAGCCCGGCGCCGTCATACTGGGATTCGGCAGCACGATCAACTTCAACGCGACAGTTAACGTAGAAATAAAGTTCACACCGTTTCTTGACGAGACCAGTTTTCCCTCCGTGGTGATTTCGAAAGCGAACGCATCCAATCCACAGAGGGTGGATGCGACCGTGTTGAACAATGTCGAGAGCTGGACGCTCTCAGCATCAGGCGTTCCGGAGCAGGTGATCGTCGATGCCAAAGCAGACCCAAATCCGTTTACGCCGAACGACGACGGCAGAAACGACGTAACGCATTTCACGTTCTTTGTCTCAAATCTCGTTGTCGCGCGCCCGGTCCAGATCAAGATCTACGATATCTCCGGACAACTCGTGCGAACACTGCTCGATATCAAGACGACCGCTCAGGCGTTTGTCGAACAGAATGCCGTCCGGTGGGATGGGCGAGGTGATAACGGTCGGCTCCTTCCACCGGGGCTGTACATCTACCAGATCATTGCCGAAGTCGACGGCCCTTCGCCGTCTGTCATTACGAAGACGGTCTCCATCGCATATTAGATTGCACGTATGAAGCAGCGACTTCTTTATCTCTGCGTGGCTTTTTTCATCCTCCCGACGTGCGGAATTGCCGGCGGATTTTCGAAGCTTCCCGTCAGCGCGCGCGCGGTAACACTCGGAGGATCCCTGGTCAGTTTCTCCGATGACCCGAACGTCGTGTTTTACAATCCGGCCGGCATCGCAGCGCTCAAAACGCTTTCCATCTCCACGTCCTACACCCAATTGTTCACCGGCATCAGCGATGACCGCTTGAGCTACATCTCGGGGAGCGCTGTTGCGAACTTGGGCCTCGTGGGCAACCTGGGCGTGGGCATCCGGTCGTTCTCCTCCAATTTCTGGAAGGAGAACGAAATCGTCGGGAGTTACGCACAGAGCCTGTTCGACCTGTTCTTCATAGGCGGGAGTGTGAAGCTTATGCAGTGGTCAACGCCCGCGCCGTCCGGACGGCTCGCCGTTCCGGAAGAAGGACTTTCCAATGTTACGCTTTCGTTCGACGCCGGCGCTCAGGCTCAATTGAACAACATCGTGCCGGACAACGACATCCGCTTCGGTGTCTTTGTCGGCGACATCACGCAGCCTTCGATTGCCAAGAACGGAGCCCCTGAGGGAAAGCTGAACCTCAGGCTTTCCACGGGCATCGCGTACATCTCGCGTGTCTACAATTATGCCGTGACGGCTCATTACACAGTAGCAGGGACCATGAGACGTCTTGGCGTTGGCTTGGAAATCCTCGCGCTCGAGACATCGGTCCTTGAACAGCCTGTTCACTTGGTGGTTCGAGCCGGCGGGGGTGGTGGCCTGCAGGCAACAGCCAAGCAGGGCGATTTGAACGGCGGACTGGGATTGACCGTCGCGGGCCTGTCCTTTGACTATGCATTTGCATACCAGACTGAGCTGTCATACGTTTCGGGTACACATCATTTGACGTTGCGGTATTCATTCTGAACACTGCACGCCGGTTCGCAGAGCCTATGAAATTCCGGTTGCCCCTTCTTTTCCTCAGTAGCGTTCTGACAATCTCTCTGCCGGAAGAGTCATTTCCGCAGTTCATTTCCTCTGACCAGGAAAAGGGGACCTATCTGAACTACTCCGGCAGGAACTACGAAAACTACAGCTCCGTCCTGCTGCGACGGAAGTTTTACGACAACTTCGGGAACTTCCTCGTCGATGGGGTCACGATTTTCGGCCTGAGCGAGGAACAGCGTCCGGCAAACCTTCAACTGCTCGACATCCCGACAAGCAGCCTGAGCAAGTCGCGCTTCTACAGCTCGTATTTCACCAACCTTGTCATTCTCAACGACAACTATAGCGGTTTCACAAGCCGGTTGATGATCGGCGATGCGATCCGCACAAAGTTTACCTCACTGACACTCGACAAAGCGCGCTTCAACGGCATCCGGTGGGACGCCGCCACGCCGAAATACCGCGCAACCGTCCTGGCATCGCGCGTTTCCGATCCCGTGCGCATGAATCCGGAAATCGTCCTCACAGCTTCCCAGCAGATCCGTCGAATTCGCGAATGGACCACCTATCTTCTGGGCGGCCACTTCGAGACAGATATCGGTGATTTTCTCACGATCGGAGCAACGTACGTCAACCAGCACCAGCGACGGAGCTCGCTGGACAGCAAGGATATTTCGGTTCGCGGCGTGCCGGCCAACGCAGTGCCCCGGGTCATCTTCGTTCGAGTTCGCGATGATTCTCCCGGAGATAACTCCGGTCCCATCATCTTCACCACGCCCCAAATTTTCATCAACGGAAAAGCGCACCCGATGAACAATATCAACGCCCGGGTGCCTGACCCGTTGCGGGTCGACCTGCGGTACCCAATCCAGTACTGGATCATTCGCGATTTCCAGCCGATCTATGTCGCCACGTATCCGCAGCGCGACACCGTCAGTCAAACGGACTACGTTCACTACAGCGCGCGCTCGGCGCCAACCCCTATACCGAGGTACCCTTTCCAACTCCAGAGTGATCGCCTCGACGTTGACTACAATATGACGTACGCCTTCGTCATTCCGCCAGGTGTGAATTCTGTCGATTTCAGCATCGTTCTCTCCAACGACTACCGGGTCGATGCCGGGCACGATTGGATCAATAACCTTGATGAGTACGAGAACACCCAGTTCCGCTCGCACGCCGACAGCGTCGTCATCGGTTCGCTCGCAGTCCCAACGACCTTTCGGGCGGTTGCTCGCGCCGAAGGAAACGTCAAAGATGGATCCAACAAGAGGGTCGTCACCTTCTCGTATGGACTCGTGACAGGGATGGCCGTGTATGGCCTGAACTTCAAGTTCAACTGGAAGGGGTTCAACATAGAAGGCGAATTCGTCCGGAGCGTCGACTTCCTCAAATATCCAATCGGGAAGGGATCGTTGTTTGAGGACGTTGGTGGAGCGTTCTTCATCCGCGGGACGAAGAAGGTCGGTCGACTGACACTGGGCCTGGAACGATACCACCTGGACCCCCGGTTCACTTCCATGTTGAACCTCTATACAATGGACAACAGCTACTACGGGGGCCAGAACTCTCCGATTGCGCCGGATTTCCTCGGTTTCGACCCATCGGCCTGGTCCTCGGCACTGACCAGTCTCCCGGGTGAGTACATACCGGGCCAGGCAGGCGGCGCTGTGTATTCTCTCGTCGACGACAACGACGATAACGATCGATGGGAAGACGGCTTCTACCACTACAACGTTCGTGCGACGCCCGACATACGCAACGGAGACGTGCTCAACTACAACTACCGGCTCGGCTTTCCGGGCTTCGGCGACCCCTTCCTCCTCGGCTATCGTCAGAATGTCAATGAGCTGGTTGGGCTTGGTGACATCATCCGGAGGCCGGATGCGGGTATCTTCCCCGGCAAGGACAAGGACCGTGACGGTATTCCGGACGACGACCGCAACTCCGATGGTATTCCGGATTATGTGCAGGACTTCCTTACCTACTTCACCGACCCGCCCTTCTTCAACTACGGAGATGACTGGAACAATAACGGGGTCATCGACGAGCAGGAGAATGATATTCTTCCTGACCATGCCTACGACCCCGATCTTAGCGGCTATCATTTCTTTGGTGACTTTGAGATCATCCGCTCCATGAACTTACGGATCGGGACAATCCGCGAGACGGCGATTGCACGAGGCGGCAAGAACAAGAGTGACTACATGCGATGGACATATGAGGCAAGCACCCCACGCTTCGGCGGCATCAATCTCTTCTATGTCCTCAAGCGCGTTCGTGACAATATCCCAAACAACGGCTATCAGTTCATCAGTCCACTCACCATCTCCGCGGCCATCCCGGATTTCGTGTTCGATCCTCTTGAGTACAAAAACAGCCTTGCCCATCAATTGTATCTTGGCGCGGTGTACTCGCAGGTCCCAAGCCTACGCATAGAGAACAACATCAAATACGAATTCAACACTCAAAGCGCCGTTGGTGAAGCGTTGCGAGACGTCCGAGGATCGCTGCTCAATCCGGATGAGCAGCCGGATGGACGGATTGTGAAACTCGGGATCGTCAACAAGGTTGACTACACCATTCGGTTTTTCGATGGCCGGCTCCAGTTCATCCCTCAGCTGAAGGTGCGAACACAGAAGATCGTGCAGCGTGAAACAGATCAGTTCAACCAACGGGTCAATACGGTGAAATCCCACGTGCAGGAGATCATGCCGATTTTCAGAGTTGACTATCGCCTCACCGACCGCACGGACCTTCGGCTGGGGTTACAGGGATTCAGCATCCCGGGCACGGGAAATTCATTCAACTACCAGATTAAGGACCTTAAGTCACCGGAGCGAGACGAAAACCGCACAACGTTTGCTGTCACGCTGAGCAACAAATCCCCCTATGGTGGCTATAATGTCGTGATTGATATGGGCTACAAGTTGACAAGCCGCGAGTTCCCGAGGCAGCCCGATCCGCGATTTCGCGAAAAGAAAGAGTCATTGATTTTCGTAACGATCTACGCGGGCTTCTAGCTATGGATTTCAAGACGATCATCATTGTCCTCGTGGCTGCCTCTGTTGCGGCGTTCTTCATCCCGACACCGCAGGAGATGCGAACGCATTTCAAAAGCGGTCAGGACTACTACGCTTCCAAGGACTACAAGCGGGCTATTGAGCAGTATGACTGGATCATCAATGCCGACAGCAAATTTCTTGAAGCCGACAGCGTTCGCGTTGCTCTGCTCGGGAATGAACTGAACGTCGGGGTGCGTACTGCAGCATTCTATCAAAAGGCAAACGCTCTTCGGAATCTGGGGAGCAAAGAAGAGAGTATTGACAACTACCGCATCGTCGAACGCAGGCCCGACTCGCCGAGCCTCTCGGCACTTGCGCAGTTCCAGATCTACGAGATGAGCTATGCAGACAAAGACTACAAACGGGCGATTCAGGAAGCGCGAGCGCTCATCGAGCGCTATCCACTTGATGACAGGGTTCCCCGCGCGTGGTATGATATCGCATGGGCGTTTCGGGAACTGAGCATGATCGACAGCTCCAACCTGGCGTTTGAAACACTTGTTCAGAGCTTTCCTAGGAGTCAGCTCGATGCCCGAGCGCGATACCAGCTCGGCCAGAACCTCTTCGATCAGGGCAATTGGGATGAAGCCGTCAGCGCCTTCACCGATTTGACCGACCGCTACCGTCCCGAGAGCTTTGCCTCAACCGAATGGGAGAACGTCGAACTCAAGGCGGTCCGAGATCGGAGGTTGTTTGAGGCGCAGGCCGGGCGAGACGTTGATGCCAACACTCTCGAGCTTGTTGCGAAGTCGCAAGTCAGGATTGGAGACGCCTACCAGCGCAAGGGACAGTATGAGAACGCGATACAGACATACCGCAAGGTCATCGCCACCTTCGCACTGATGCCAACCCTCGTCGAGGCAACGTACATCAAGATGGCAGAGTACACGGCAGAACTCAAGGGAATCGATGAAGGAATTCAGATCTACCGGCAAGCGATCGATGAGAACTTCAGCAACAAGCCCCTCCAAGCCAAGCTCCAGTACAAGATCGCGCGAACATATCAAGAGGCAAAGATATTCGAGAAAGCGGCCCAGGAATATCTGTTCTACGTCTGGGCGTATGCCCCTCAGGCAAACGCAATCAAGTTCCCCCTCGAACAGGCATATTTCTTGGCCATCAGCAATTTTTACAACGCCCGAAACTTCCAGACCACCTTGTCGTACGCCGACACCGCGTCCCTGCTCTTTCGCGAGAGCGAGCTATCGACCAAAATCGCGACGTACAAGGGACTGGCGTCGCTCGGGCTGGGACGGTTCGCACAGGCGCGAGAATACTTCAATTCCGTTGTTCAGGAAGCTCCTGAATCCAATGAGGCGTTGCTGGCCCGAACGCAAATCGGCAAGAGTTACTTTGACGAACGCCAATGTGCCAAAGCTGTCGAATCATTCGAGCAGCTTCTTGCCGGGGATCGGTCGAAGCTTGACCTGAGTGAAGTCCATTATTTGCTCGGCCTCAGCTACTACGGGCTGGATGCACACGAGAAGGCGATTGATCACCTTTCCCGCGTCGAGCCGTCGTCGCCTTATTATCCCTACACGTTCGCCCGAGTTACGCGTGCATACGTTGCACAGAAACGTTTCGACGACGTAACAAGCTATCTCGAGGAGGCATTTTCAAGCGCGCGAAGCGACAGCGTTGACTTCCGGCCATTTGTCCGGCTGGCCCGATCCGAGCTGTACACGGCTCAGCAGAAGTATGATCTCGCGATCGCGGAATTCGACAGCGTGGTGAACGACAAGACACAAACGGAAAATACGCGCGTTCAGGCACTGTACGGACGCGGGCTTGTGTACTTCGAGATGACAAAGTTCAAAGAGGCTTCAACGGATTTGCAGGCGTGCCTTTCGTCCGGCGTATTTCAGCAGGTCTTCCCCGCCTTGGTCCCGCAGGCCAAAGAGAAGCTGGCATTCAGTTTCATCACTCTCGAGAAGAAGAAGGAGGGCGCGCAGCTTCTGACGGATCTCGTAGCAGCTGCGCTTACAGGCGCCCAGAAAACCAGACAGCTGGCCACGCTGTGTGAGTTTCATTACCGTTCGGGTGAATACGCGAAAGCGATCGAGGTTGGGAAGCGGGTTCTGGCCATGGCTGACAAGGATGAGATATCTACCATTCGAACATACGTCGCCGTGAGCAACAGCTACGGCAACCTCCAGCAGCATGAACAGGCGATTGCCACCCTGAAAGAGGCCGCTGAGAAATTCCCAGCCAATGAATACGTTGAAGAGGTGTTCTACCAGCTCGGGCTGATCTATTACAACGGAGGCGATTTCAGAAGCAGTGCAGAGGCGTTCCGGAGTCATCTGCAGCGCTTTCCGGACAGCCGGTTCAAGGAAGACGCGCTGTATTTCTACGGGTTTTCACAGTATCAGATTGGCCAGGCCGACGAGTCGATCAGGACGCTGCGAGAATTCATCAGAACCTACCCTAACTCCAGGCGAGTGCCAAAGGCACAGCTCCAAATCGGCGAGGCATACTTCAATACCACGCGGTTCGATGAGGCCGCGAGGGAATACCAGATGGTCTATCGCCAGTATCCCCAGGACGAAAACGCTGCCACGGCAATGTTCAACGAAGGGTGGTCGTACTACCAACTGGAACAGAACCAGAAGATGCTTGAGACATTCGGCAACCTCGTTCAGAAGTTCCCGAAGAGCAGGTTTGCTGCAGATGCGCAGTTCACAATCGGGGACTACTATTATAATCAGAAATCATACGACGCAGCGCTCACCGCGTACCAGACGTTCACGAGTTTGTTTCCCGATGAACCCCGCGTGGAGGAGGCGAGACTGCTTATCAAGGATCTCAGTCAGGTTGAGGCTTATCGCGAGTACGAGGCGGCCATGGCGTTCTTCGACGCCAAGAGCTGGAAGGTCGCCATCGCAGAATTGACCAAAGTGATGGACAAGTATCCAAACACGGATATCGTCTACGGCTGCAAAGCCAACATCGCCTCGGCCCACGAACAACTAGGCGAGCGCAGGAAAGCCATTGCGCTGTTCGATGAGATCATCAAAGACTGGAAAGAGATCGAAGCTGCCAAGACAGCGGTGTTTTTTGCTGAAATGCACAAACGGTGGATTGAGGCCGGGAAGTAACACTTGCAAGATTCCCGAACACTGCGAGACTTCGGGAATCTCACCAGAGCGATGACACGGAAGCATACCACAGGATCTCAGCGACTAGGCCAATGGAAACGGACGTACCAAAAGTACTTCGCCATTGGTTTTCTGCTTGCTGCCCTGTTGCACCTCATCATCACGTCGGTCTACCATGTTGCGACCGAACGACCCCCTACTGAAGTGACGGTGATGGTGGAGAAGATGGAGTACGATCTCGTTCAACCGCCAGTGAAGTTTGAACTTCGGGCTCCAAAGCTTGCAAAGGCGTTCTCCGTGTCCAAATTGCCATCGTACGTTCAGTCCTTTACGCCGCGGGAGATCAGGTTCGAGCCGACGACGGTGACGCGAGTCGAACAGCCATCCGTCACACAACGAGCCACCGATCAGGCCAACCGTGTAGAAGGGAGTATTTTCTACGGAGCACTCACCGGAGGACCCGGTGCGGAAGCAAGCTGGGGCATCCCGGGTGGAGCCGTGGCTTTCGGACGAAGTTTGGGAACCGGTGGCCGGCTCGGGTGGGGCGAAGGACAGACAGCAGGTGTGGATTTCTCGCCGGATCTCACCGAGGAAGTTGTGAACGTGCGCACCGGAGGGACGGGACTGCAGTCGATGCGCAATGAGCTGATCGGGTCAGAGAACTTGCTTGATCGGCTCGAGGGATTCATCGAGGTCGATCCCGCGAACAAAAAGAAGGTGAAGGGATTCATCAACTTCTATCAGCTCCGCTGGAGAGCTACGAAATCGGAGCCGAACGGCGAAGAGGGATGGAACGTGTTCCCCAAGTCGTTGCCGACCCTACAGGCCTATGCACAGGATAGCACGGATGTGCGCGTCTCGCTCGCGGGCAATATTCGACTGGATGACCGCCAGCTCTGGAACGTACCGATTCTGTTTATGATGGGCTATACAGCCTCGGTCCAGTACACACCGATGGAGGCGAAGAATCTCGGCACGTGGCTGCAAAAAGGTGGTTTTCTCTTCATTGACGACGGTTATGCAGCGATGTACGCGGCGTTCAACAAGAGCGTACGCGCGCTCCTGAAGGATGCGTTGGGTTACGATGCCGAATTCCAGCGCATTCCGAACAACCACTGGTTGTACCATTGCTGGGAGGATTTCGGAGGGCCCCCATCAGGACTTGATGACGCAAACCTCCCTCTCGAAAGAGACGGTAGAACACCGAGGCGTATTCCGGAGCGGTATCCGTACCTTGAAGGCATTTTTCTCAATGGCCGGCTCGCAGTCCTCATGTCAAGCAAAGGCTATTCCCACGCGTGGGGGGTGTGGCGGTATGTGTCGCCGGCTGATGGCGGTCCGCTGGATAACGCGCGCCAGCTGCATTTCGGCATCAACATCATGGTCTACGCAAGCACCGCGAAAGGCGGTATCATCGATCAGAACAAGGAACGGATTGCCGGTGAATTCCAGAGGTAGTTATCAAGGGGTTGTCACAGCAAGAGCGTTCTTCTGAAGACCGAATGAGACCTCTTCATAGAAATGTCTGGACCCTGTTGTCGGTCAGCCTGATGATCGCGTCTGGTTGCGACCCGGCGTACCGGTACATGTTCTTTCCCCCGGACCGGACTGAGTATACCCTCGTTCCGAATCCGGACTTGCTCTATCTCAACAACGACACGAGCTACTACCTCAGCCGTGACAGTCTGTCTGTAACTTTCGATCGCAAGACGTTCAAAATCGAGGTGAAGTACTTTTCTGACTATCAGCTTAATGCGTTTGAGTTCCCTGATGATTCTCGCGACGGGGAATTCTCCGCTAATCCGTTCACCTATGCGAACTGGGTCGACCCCCAACTCGGTTACACGCCAAACCGCTTCACGGTATTCAAGGTCAGTATCTTCAACTATGCCTCTTCGAAGCTCAACTTCGACCCTGAGCTTTCGTTCCTGATCACCGACCGCGGGGATGTCTTACCCGGTTACGGGCGTGAGGAGAAGTCAAGCCGCAATCAGAGCATTGAGGGGTATTTTCGAAAGCGAAAGGGAAGCAGCGGAGTTGATGATGAGGTGTTCGAGCGACGGATGGGCATCGTTCGCCAGACGGTCCTCTATCTCGGGCGGCCGGTCTACCAAGGTGACAGCCGTGAAGGGATCGTCGTGTATGACCCAATCGACGAGTCTGTGGAAAAGGTGAAATTAGTGATGAAGAGCTTCATCACGGGATATGATGAGAACAACGAGCCGGGGGAGTTTCTTGACCTTCAGTTCTATTTCAATCGTGTCCCACTCCAGCGGGAGCGCTTCGCACCAGTCGTCGCCACCGCAGATACTGTTGCTCAAGGATTCGTTTCCGGCGATGCTGGCTCTGTGGCCAGCACACTTCGAAACGCAACCTTCGAGCTTCATCAGATACGGTACCGGATCGAAGAGGAGGAGGGGGCTTTTGTACAACAGGACTGGAATGTCAAGCCGAATGCGCTTACATCGCTGGTCAGCTTCCTGAAGGACAGCCTCCGAGTGCGCCCCGTGGTGAAGGTCTCCCCGGCGGAATCTCCGGAACTCCTTAACGCCAAGGTGGGATTCCTTTTCGCCGGGTCGTCGAAACCGATTTTCGCCGATATTGAGGTGCAGAGTCTGGCGAACTTGATAAAGCGAGGCGGATTCCTTTTCATCGACAATTCAGCATTTACGGCAAGCTATCAGTACTACGATTTCATGGTCGCCCTGCTTCAAAACATCGGTTCAAAGCTCGACCGACAGGTGAGGGTGATTACGATCCCGAACGACCACGCGATCTACAAGATCTGGCGAAAGCTGTCCGGCCCACCTCAGGGAATGGACGACATAGAGAGCATGCCGGACCGACGGAACTATATCCAGGGTTTGTTCTGGCGCGATCGCCTGGTCGCGGCTGTTTCCTCAAAAGGCTATTCCATGATGTGGAACCAGCAAGATCCGAATCAACTCGATCAGTACGTTCTTGGTGCAAATCTCGTTACGTACGCGGTCAGTACACTCAGAGCACAATAGCGTTCCGTGCAGCGAGCATAAACAGACAATCCACCTACAGCTACAGTCAACCATGCGCCTCGCGTTCGTGATCTACTTCGTTATTGTTCTGTTCATAAGCAGCACCGCTTCTGCGCGCGTACACACTCCCCCCTTCGCAGGCCAGGACACCGTTCGCGCCGACCGGGCAGATACGATAGCACAAAGCCCACCACAGCTGAACACGTGGAGCGATCGGCGGATCGTCAGCGTCGTTCTTTCGACCCTCATTCCCGGCAGCGGGCAAACATATCTTGGCCACACGGAGAAGGGTGCAGGCTTCACGTTGGCGACGCTGGCGAGCGGCCTCATCACTATCCTATCTGAAAACAACATCATCGGGAGGAACGAGCGCCTCGACGAGCTGAAGGCCCAATATGACATCAGCACAAACTATATCGGGGCGGACACAATCTGGGCAAAGATGGTCAGCACGAAATCCATCCTAGACAAAGATGTGCGGCGGCGGGATCTGTTCTTGAAACTGACGGTGGCGTTCTGGGTGGCAAATCTGGTCGATATCGTATTCTTCACAGATGACAAGGGTGAGAGAACCTTCGGGTTGCTGGAAACCGGGAGGACGACTTTTGCGCTCGTTCCCGATCCCAAGAATGGCGTGAACGCCTGCCTCTCCATCCGATTCTAAACGAGCACGTTTACGAATATCGGGTTCACCGAATGCGTACGAAAAAAAGTGCAGTTTTCGCTTGCCTTACTTTGATTTTCTTGTATCTTCTTGTACAGGGCTGTACCGAACCACAAGACCTGATCACTCCCACGCACTTCACGCGCGTCCCAAAAGTACTCAATCTTCAAGCAGCCATTGGGCTGACTCTCTCAGGGAAACGGTTGGTGCTCGTCACGTGGGAGTTTGACACCTCCAACGCAAACGTTCGGTCGTGGGACATCACTCGCAGTCTCAATGACACGAGTGCGGGGGCATTTGTCCCCCTGGAGATCATCCGGAAGCCCGCAGTGGGCTTCCCTTCGTACTTCGACAGCAGCGCAGTTCTCCAGGGCCAGTACATGGTAACCGATAGCATTGATGTCTACTACAAAGTCATTCCGAACGGCATCCTGAACAACTTTGTCGGACAGCCGTCGGATGTCCTTCACGTCATTGTTCGAAGATTCTAATACCTCCAGCCACGGAATGTTCCTCCGCGCCCGCTTATCTTCTTAGAAAGGAGATTCGCCATGAAACGCTTGATCTCACGCGTTGCCTGTGGTTTCATCTTCCTTGTGACACTGACGTCACTTGTGCTTGCTCAGGATCCACTGAGCGCCACAAAGACGTCGCTCTCCTTCGGGTCCATCCCTGTTCTCACGACGAAGAGCGACAGCTTCTACGTCAAGAACAGGACGCAGTTCGGGTACCAACTGACGAGCCTGACCACGCGTTCTGCACGCTATGTGCTTACGTATGCCCAGAGCGGTGTTGTCTTTCCGTTCGATAGCCTGAAGATCCACGTGACATTCTCTCCCGATTCAGTGGGCTCCTATCCGGACACGCTCGTCATTACCCACAACGCCTCAGGTGCCCCAATCAAGGTCACGCTCAGTGGCACCGCGTCCAATCCTATCGTGGTTGCGTCACCAAGAACAGGGGGGGTCTTGACCAGCCTCTCCCTGGTCGACACGTTTGCCACGTATACGC
>Ga0194125_10001244_pt1 | contig 43438 bp, 34 predicted proteins | sample TA2KigC250mmetaG_FD_148626 | JGI IMG/M metagenome (GOLD analysis project Ga0194125, IMG submission 148626) | Freshwater microbial communities from Lake Tanganyika, Tanzania - TA2015034 Kigoma Deep Cast 250m | ecosystem: Environmental > Aquatic > Freshwater > Lake | place: Tanzania: Lake...
CTCAAAGACGACTGGGGGTTGGTTTAGTCAACTTTGAGTTGACTTTAGCCTCTTAGCCTGAACTTCAGTTCAAGGCGTTGGGGCGCATAAATGGCGTGAAAAATTCCTTAAGTTGATGTGTATGGGGACGGCGGGAGCTTTCTTGCCTAACTTTCGTAAATCTCTTGCTCTTTTTCGCTTATAGCTAACGGATTAACTGCTAACGGATAATGACTTCTTTTAATCCGTTAGCCCAAAGTTGAAAAAAATTATTGATAGTACTTACGGGAAGAATATCTATTTAATCATTCCTAAAGAACGGTTAAACTCTTGAGCAAATTCACCCCTCTTAGCAGCCTGAGATACTTTCTATCTGCTCTCTTGCAATTTAGGTGAGATTCTGATAGTGTTCCTGCCAATCATGGCTGGCTTGGGACGACCGCTGGCACCCATCCAAATTTTATGGATTAATCTGCTTACCGACGGATTTCCTGCTTTAGCACTCGGTGTAGAACCGCCTGAGAAAGACATCATGAGGCGTCCACCACGCCATCCGAAAGAAGGTGTTTTTACCAAAAAGACCGCCCTTATGACGCTTTTAGGTGGCGGCGCGATTACGGTGGCGGTTTTAGGGGCTTACCTTGTCGGACTCCGTTTTTGGGCGGATAAAGCCTAATGCTACTAAGAATTCATTCCTGCTCCACATTGTTTTAACCGCCTTTTCCCAACCGCAGAGTTCACTGAGACGGCGCGGAGGACGCAGAGAAAAACAAACATTATTTCGCTGCGAACTCTGCGTCTCCTCTGCGTTCTCTGCGGTTAAAAGAACATAATTAAAGCGCAATTCTTAGTAACATTGGGCTAAAGCCCAGACTATCGCCTTTTCCACTTTGATGCTATCTGAACTGTGGCGCGCTTTCAGCAACCGTTCAGAGAAACGCACAATCTTTCAATTAGGCTTCCTTTCCAACAAGCCCTTGCTCTGGGCGGTTGGTTCATCGCTCTTGCTATTAGCCCTTGTCATAGGCGTGCCACCACTTCACGCCATTTTCAAGACGGGATTTCTCACTCTTCGTCAGTGGGGAGTGGTTCTCGGATTTTCGTTCATACCAGCGTTGCTGATAGAAATGACGAAAATTATATTTCAAAAAAGAAGAAAATAACTAATACACTGTGAAATTTGTTTTGACTAATCTCTGTAGTGGCGACTTCAGTCGCTTTCGGCAAGGTGGACAACCCCCCTGCCCCCCTTTGGTAAGGGGGACGCCTGAAGTCGTTACTACAATTACTCATAATTTAGAACGACTGTTGTTAAATAAGTCTTGATATCTGTAGTAGCGACTTCAGTCGCTTTTAGTGGGCTTAGAAACGACTAAAGTCGTTACTACAAAAAGATTTTAACCTATCATAATTTATTTTACAGTACCTTGTTACATTTGAATTGACATGTGAAACGTGATGAGTGATGAGTGACTTACTACTCACCACTCACCACTCACCAATCACCAAATCTATGGAGGCATCGACATGAAAAAATTAGGAAGAATTCTCATCCCTACCGATTTCAGTCTATTTTCGCAAGCCGCCACCGAAGCGGGCATTTCGCTGGCGAAAAAGTTTGATTCTGCCTTGACTTTTCTCCACGTTGTCAGACCTGCGCCTTACTCTTCACCTTCAGAAGGCGCGTTAAAACGACGTGTGGAAGAACGCTTTAAAGTGCTGGGAGAACGGTTAGAACATGAAGAGGTGAAGGTTGATAAGTTTATGGTTGTGCTGGGCAAACCAGTCAACGAAATTCTTAAAGTCGCGGAACAGAATAATGTCAATGTGATTATCATGGGCGCTTGCGGCAGCGAAAAACCCTTAATCGCCGGCTTGGGAGGAACTACCGAGGGCGTTATTCGTAAATCAGACCAACCGGTGCTGACCGTTAGGCCGCCAGCTAAGGAAATCTTCGAGCATATCCTCGCGCCGGTGGATTTTTCCAGCGCTTCGGCGCGCGCCCTGAAAAACGCCATCAGATTGACACGGGCGTTTGGGAGTCAGTTGACGATTTTGCACGTGGTCGAGAATGTTAAAGACTACGACTCTGATACTGATGATGAACAAGGTATGCAGCAACAGTGGGAAAAGGAAGACAATGCCAGGTTTGATAAATTTCTGGAACAGGTTGACCTCCATGACCTTGAATGGAAAAGGATGCTGCGTACCGGCAAGCCGCACGAAGAAATCGAAAAAGCGGCGCGGGAAATACACGGAGATTTAATTGTTATGGGGGCGCGCGGTCAAGCGGGGGTGATTCAAGAGTTTTTGTTAGGAACAACGGCTACTAAAGTGTGTCGGATACTCCCGGCTTCACTGCTGACCGTCAAAGAAGAAGATATATTGCGTGTGCCTCTGGAGGAAGATATTAAGGATACCGAAACCTTGTATAAGAAGGGACTTGAACTGCTAAAGGACGGCCTGTTGGAAGATGCCATCAGTCACTTTGAACACCTCCTCAAGCATGATATGCACTTTGCCTCCGCGTGGGATGCGGTGGCTGAAGCTTATGAGCGCTTGAAACAACCGGAAGAAGCAGAAATCTGCCGAGAGCGCGCAGAACTGATTCGTCAACGCTTGTGGGCACACAAGGTGCAGGCCGAAATTCGTGGGCGTCGTTTAATTTGAGAACATGACGGTTTACCATAAAACCAAAACAGAAATGGAGGTGAATAAAATGAAAACGTTTGTTGTAACCTTAGCCACAATACTTCTCCTCGCTGCCTTCTCAATCATAGTCATGGCTCAAGAAGTAGAACAGGAAACGAAAGAGCAGCCGATGCCAATGCCCATGATGCAAGGCATGATGGGTGGACAAGGTGGAATGCAGGGAGGAATGATGCAAGGTGGCATGATGAGCGGGCAAGGTGGAATGATGCAAGGCGGTATGATGTGCCCAATGTGCGGTCAGATGATGAAAAGCGGAATGATGCAAGGCATGATGGGCGGACAAGGTGGAATGCAGGGAGGAATGATGCAAGGTGGCATGATGGGTGGGCAAGGCAGTATGATGTGCCCGATGTGCGGTCAGATGATGAAAAGTGGAATGATGCAAGGCATGATGGGCGGAGGCATGATGGCGCAAAAGCATCAGATGCCTACTCCTCAGATGTTGCTGTCTTTAGCGGATGAACTGAAACTCAACGAAGAACAGGTAAAATCCATCCAAAAGATTGGATTTGCCCTTCAAAAGGAAGTCATCCAGAAAAACGCCAACCGTTCCATCGCAGAGGTTGAGTTGAATGAGCTGATGAGTCAAGATGAAATCAACCTTGAGCAAGCACAGCGAAAGATTCAGCAGATAGCCTCCCTGGAAGGGGAAGTGAAAATTGCTCAGATTAAGGCTTCTATTGATGCAAAGAAGGTCTTAACAGATGAGCAACGTGCGGGACTCAAAGAGATGCCGAAAAAGAAGTCGGCTATGCAGCAACCTCAAAAACCTGCTATGCCCATGGGTTCAAGCACAGAACATGAGATGCATCATCAATAAAGAGTAAGAGGTTTTTTCTGAAGGGAAGAAAGAAATTAGAGGTAAATATCTTTCTCCCTTCTTCCTCAAATATAAAAGCCTTTTAGTCCTATTGCTTCTATTTAACTTCTTGTCGCAGAAGTCCCCTTCTGATTACCCTCCTTGGAGGGGCAGGGGTGGGTGAATGAAATGGAGAATCAGGAGGGGATGAATGCGACCAATTCGTCATTCGTAAAGTCGTAATGCTACAATTGGTGGGGGTTCAAATCCCCTTCCACTCATACGCATCAAGTTAAGACCAAATCCGCAGGTATAATGCTATTCCTCCCCCTTGACGGAGGAGGCCAGGTGGGGGTGAAAGCGGTGCTCTCAATTATGTTCACCCTCCCCTAACCCCTCCCGTCGAGGGAGGGGAATTGACAAAAGACGCTTAATTTGATGCGCATGGGGTTCAAATCCCCTTCCACTTTAATTCTTTTTGTTGATTTTGACACTCATTCCGAAAGTTATGTCAAAATCAACAAGACATTCGTCATTCGTAACTCGTAATTCGTAATTCGTTTTAATCCGTTCACCCCTTGACCGCCTTATCTTTTCTGATGATTGGAAGGTTGGAGGTATGGAAGGTCTTGTTAGTTTTGACAAATAATTCCGAGTGCGTGTCAAAACCAACAAAAAAAGGAAAGGTTGGAAAAAAGAAGGGATAATTACTTATGAAGTTCAGTTCAAAGAAGTTTTTATTTAAGCTTGTTTTTGAGAATCTCTGCTGTTTATTGGCAATTATCGCCGGATTATTTGTATTATGTTATAAAGAGGTTTGGAGTCAGGAATTTCCTCAACCATTAATGAGCATGGCGACATTAAAGCTCGAAGATCTAGAGCAAATGGCTTTAGAGAACAATCCGACGCTGGCACAGACAACCGATGCGGTTCGCATAGCAGAAGGTCAGAAAATCCAGGCAGGTCTTTATCCAAACCCCAAGTTAGGTTATGCCGGCGAAGATATTGGCATCAGCACGCCTTTCCAAAGAAGTCAACATTACCTTTTTATTGAACAGAGGGTGGTCATTGCCGGCAAACTCAAACACCGCCGAAATGTTTTAGGGCAGGCGCAGGCGCAAGCCGAAATGCGGCAAGTGATTCAGAAAATTCGTGTGCTCAATGACCTTCAGCATCTTTATTACGAGGCGCTTGGCGCTCAAAAATTTCTTGAATTGCGCCAAGAACTGGCAAGAATCGCACGCGAAGCTGTGGAAACTACCGAACAACTTTATAATATTGGTCAGGCTGACCAGCCCGACCTACTCGCCGCTGAAATTGAGGAGCAACAGGTCGAACTTGACCTTGCGAGCGCGATGAGCGAACTCGAACGCATCTGGGGATTGTTAGCCGTTTTAATCGGCAAGCCTGAACTCCCCCGCGCCTACCTATTGGGTGACTTTGAAATAGAAAGCTCTAAATTCAACCAGGAAACCGTGCTTGACAGCCTTTTGCGTGAGAGTCCAGAAGTTAAGATGGCATTACTTGGCGTAGAACGTGCCAAATCGTCATTGCAGCGGGCCAAAGCCGAGCGATTTCCGGACCTTTTCCTGCGCGGTGGATTTGGATACAATCGTGAAGTGGAAGATTTTCAGATGCTTATTGAGGTGGGGATTCCTCTTCCACTGTTTGATAGAAATCAGGGCAATATTGCTTCCGCTAAAGCCGAACTTGACAGCGCTGAACACGAAGTTAGCCGTTTAAAACTGGCTCTGCGAGCCCAGTTGGAATCCGTTGTCCAAAGTTACCTGAATTTGTTGCGCCGAGTGGAGAGATATCAGACGGAGATTCTTCCACGAGCTCAAAAAGCCTATGACCTTTATCAGACGAGCTTTCAACAGATGGCGGCAGCGTATCCTCAGGTGCTCATTGCCCAACGGACGCTGTTCCAGCTCAAAACCGATTACGTTCGCGCATTAGTCGCCCTCTGGCAGAGCGTGGTCAGGATTCAGGGAATGTTGTTGACAGGCGGTTTGAATGCTCCAGGTGATGCAACATTTAGAGTGGATATCGAATTTTCTGCCATGCCTGGCTTTCAGAATAACTTAGAAGAGGGGAGGTAATAAGACTATGGTCATTAAAAGACGAAACTTTCTGCAAGGGATTGTTGGCTCCTTTGCCGGTCTGGTATCTTCTGCTCTGGCTCAACATCATCCAGACGAGCATATCCCCCAAAAAGAGGCAAATAGTCAAGCCGCTGCGAAACCCAAACATATTGGAGAGTCGGTTTCCGTTGAGACACCTGACATTCCCAAACTCCCTTACACTCTGGAAAATGGAGTTAAGGTCTTTCACCTTGTGGCGGAACCTGTCAAACAGGAGTTTCTTCCTGGCAAAGTTTTTGATGTCTGGGGTTATAATGGCAGTATGCCTGGCCCCACTATCGAAGTGATACAGGGAGATAGGGTGCGCATCATCTTTCACAACCAATTGCCTGAAGCTACGACGGTGCATTGGCACGGTCTCGAGGTACCAATTTCAATGGATGGCGTGCCAGCCATTAGCCAGCCTCTGGTTGAACCTGGTCAGATGTTTACATACGAATTTACGCTCCACCAGCATGGTACCTTTTTCTACCACTCACATATGGCCATGCAGGAAATGCTGGGTATGATTGGCTTGTTTATTATCCATCCTATAGAATTGTATCAGCCGAGGGTTGATAAGGATTTTGGCCTAATCTTGCAAGAATGGGCCATCCTTCCCAATAACACCATTCCGAATACGCTATCCATGGAATTCAACTGGCTCACAATCAACGGCAAAGCGGGGCCCGCAACCACTCCTTTAATCGTTAAACTTAACGAGCGTGTACGTATTCGCATGGTGAACCTCGGTATGGACCATCATCCGATGCATTTGCACGGATATCAGTTCTATGTCACCGGAACCGAAGGTGGGCGAATTCCTGAAGCAGCCTGGTATCCCGAAAATACGGTGTTAGTGGGGGTAGCGCAGGCACGGGTAATTGAGTTTGAAGCAAAATATCCCGGTGACTGGATGTTACATTGTCATCTGCCCCATCACATGATGAACCAAATGGTCTCCATGGTGGGCCCGATAACCCACCAGCCTTCCGGCCTGGATACTGGTATGGGAATGGAAGAAGGAATGGGGATTATCCAGAAGGGACATGCTTTATCTGAAGAACTTGGTCCTGGCCTGGGGCGTGGAATGGGGATGACCACCCGTGAAAAGCCCCTCTCCAATCTTGTGGGTCAGAAAGAACTCGAACAACACCAGCATCATGACATCCCGCTTATGAAAGCGAAGCAACGAGTGCCTGGGTTTCCACAGGATATGTGGATGCCCATGGATGAAGTTGTAGCCAAACCGGAAAACTACGGGATGGCCCAAGGATGGTCGGGCGCCATTCAGGGAATGATGACGGTAGTTCGCGTCCTGCCACCGGAGATGTACGAAAAGATTATGAACCAAACTTTTTTTTCAAAAAGAAAAGTTTGGTCAAAAGAAACAAATAGGAAATTTTTAAACATGTCTTGTTGATTTGACACCCATTCCGAAAGTTCTTGTCAAATCAACAAAAAAAATGAAACTGATTCGGCAAGAAGACCGGACAGAAACACCGCGAAAAGAACCTATCTATCATCTCCAAAAGGAAGGATAGCTATGAAATGATAGCTGTAGACAAAGAGAACAGAAAACGCTATATTCTCACAGGCACGGACTCTATTCAAAAGGAGAAAAAGATGAGTGAATGTATCGACGTATTTCAAGCTTTGGAAAGAGCTATGCGAATGGAAAATGCCAGCTTTAATGCCTACATAAAATTCTCAGAAGACGCTGGTGACGCCGAAGTTAAAGCGTTATTCCGCCAAATTGCCGATGATGAAAAAGCGCATAAAGAAATTCTGGAGGCAGAATTTCAAGCGTTGCAGGATACGGCCAAAGGACAAATTAAACGACCATCTTATTGGATGCAACTTATTCAAAAGGATAGCGACGCTGATTTGCCGCAAAAGGTGTGGGATGAAGGAAGACAAAGTTATTTACTCTCGTGCAGACGGGTGAACAAAATACTCAAGGAAGCTAATGACGAACTGGTACAAAATCAGATTCGTCAGGAGCAGGAATTGGCAATCGCATCTGAAATTCAAAATAGCCTTTTACCTAAGGAATTGCCGACGGAAACCGGGCTGAAAATTAGCGCGATTAACCTCATGGCAAGATATATTGGTGGGGATTATTACGACTGTGTTATCACTCCATCGGGGCAGGTGGCTTTCGTCATCGCCGATGTCATGGGCAAAGGCATTTCTGCGGCATTGCTCATGACAATGGTGCGGACCATCTGGAGAAGTAACGTGATGATGGATTCAAAATCCCCAGGTGAAACATTAGCAGCACTAAACCAGGCCGTCTATCCAGATTTTAGCCTTAACTGGCGATATGTAACGATGTTCAGCGCGATGTATGACTCCAAAACTTCCATTCTGCAATACGCCAATAGCGGGCATAATCCGCCGTTTTATCTTCCCCGCGGCTGCGATAAATTCGAGGAGTTAGATACGGAGGGAACTCTGATAGGTATTATACCTGACACGAAATATTATACTGCGGAACGTGTTCTTCATGAAGGCGACCTTATCGTCATTTACACCGATGGTATCATAGAAGCCGAACGCGGCAAAGAATTCTTTGGAATCGAAAAACTTAAGGAGGTAATCCTCCAAAGCCGCGCTGCCGATATCAAGGAGATTCAGGATAAAATTATCGCGGCAGTGAAAGAATATAACCAAGGTGAACCTCAAAGTGATGATATTACTTTGATGGTGTTGAGGGTTATCGGTTAAGGACCAGAGGTCAGGGTGAATGGCAAGAAGGCAAGAAGGCTAAGAGGCAAAGAAACCATTGCCCTCTTGCCATTTTGCCCCTTGCCGAAATCCGCAATGCGTAATTCATAGGCATCTTCGTCCAATTTACCAAAATCAAAATAAAATGAAGGAGAAAATATGTCTATCATAAAAGGACACCACAACAAACTGATTATCAGCATCACGGATGGCAAGAAATTAGGTGAAGTGAAAGACTTGTATCTCGATGAAGGAATGAACAAGATGGTCGCGGTATTTTTGGGCAAAGAGGGTTTAATCAGCCGTAAATCCCTCGTCATTGAACCGGTCTTTATCAAAGTCTATGGCATAGACGCTTGGTTGGTGTCCGGTTCATATAAAGTAACAGACGTTGCAGAGATTACCGGCGCGGACAAATTTCTGCTGGCAAGTGATTTTCAGGGGCGTGAGATTCAATCCGAGGGCGGCACTAAAATTGGCACCGTGGAAGATGTTGTATTAGATGCTGAAGCTAATGTGCTCGGCTTCACCCTTGGCAAAGTATATGTACAAGGCCCTATAGCTGAGAGAAAAGCTATTGCCCGAGCGGCTATTACCAGTTTCGGGAGTAAAAACAGTCCAATGACCACGCTATTAGAGAAGGCGGAAGCGTTGGAACTACCCAACGGATAATACACCGGTGACAGTATAAAGTTAATTAACCTCCCCGTCAAGGGGGAGGAATTTTATCTTTACAAATAAAAAGAGAATCTGCGGCATTATTTGGTAGAGCGGTTGCAGGTTCTCACGAAAACCAGAAAGAAATCATAGGAGGTAATAATGAAACGCTCTGTTGTCTATGCAGCCTTTGCTGCTATTGCTTTAAGTATGTTCATCTTCAGTACGTTCACTTTATTCACCGACGTCTTCGGATTACGGTTAATGCAGGCTGTAGGTGAACAGGAAATGGCTTTCGGTGGTCAAAACGATGTCGCCTTTGCCAATATGTTATGGAAAGCAATGAAAGGCTACGAAACGTGGCCAATGAAATCCACTGTTGACCCAGGGACATCGCCACACGGTAAATTTCTGCGACTTTACTATAATATAGTAAATATAGACCAGAAGCCTTATCACGTTATTATTAAGGACAACTTTGGTGGGGAGGGAGCCACTCTTGAGACTGTTTCTAAGTCCCCGGCAAAGTATCTGGCTGCCGTTACAGTTATGCTCCAGCGCGAAGCCGGATATGATGCAGATAATAACGACTGGTTTTGGGTGAAATATAATGTTGATGGTACCCTTGATAAAAGTCCACAAGGTATGGCTCTTGCCGGACGGGTGGCGAAAGGCCTGGATACGGGTTGTATCGCTTGCCATTCAAAGGCGAAGGACACTGACTATCTGTTCACCAACGACGCGATCGTTGTGTCACTTAATGCTGAAAAATTACTTCAGGAGAGATGTACTGGTTGTCATAAACTTGATCGGGTCCAAAAGGTGCGCAAAGATAGGTCCGGCTGGGACAAGATTATCGCGAAGATGGTCAAAGAGGGCGCCAAGGTTAATGAAGCTGAACGCCAGGCATTGGCCGATTACCTATCTAAAAAGAAATAAGTACCTAAATTTCGGCCAATAAAACCGTTTTATTTTTTAGCCACAGATAAACACAGAAGAGCACGGAAAAAGAAAAAAGAAATTCTGTGCTGCTTCTGTGAACTTCTGTGGCTAATAAAAGATAAAACCAAAATAATAATTACTTAGGAGAACCTCATGCATGCCAAATGTTTCAGTTTCACCTTATGTCTTCTTTTGGTCATCGCCAGCGGCATTCCTTCTTTCGCCCAATTGAAAGAAAGTGATAAGCTATTTCCCTTTTCCTTAAAAGCGCTGGACGGCGCTGTTGTAACGGTGAAAACCGAAGCGGGAAAAGTAATAGTACTGACCGAAACCACGAAGGCTGGCAAACAGCACGTCAAAGAAATAAAACCTGACGTAGTCTTGATAGATTTCTGGGCGACGTGGTGTCCGCCGTGTCGGGAAGAGATTCCGCATCTCCAGAAATTACATGAAAAATACCATTCCCCAGAGGGTAATGGCGGGTTGGTGTTGATAGGGATAGCCCTGGAACGCGGCGGCAGCAAAACGCTTAAACGTTTTGCCAAAGAGCAGAAGCTCACTTACATCCTGCTTCTGGAATCGACCGCGAAGTCAGATACGAAAGAACTCCTGAGAACGGTAAACGGCGCGGCGAATAGCTATAAAGTCAGTGGCATACCCACTACGTACATTATTGACGCACAGGGAGTTATTAAGCGCGTACACGTTGGCTTCTCGACAGGCACAGAAAAAGAACTTGAAAAGGAAATAGTTGAACTCCTACCCACCCCCACCCCTCCAAAGGAGGGGAAGGAGAAGTGAAAATGAAGAGAAGCCTTTTATACCATAAGCCGAAGGCTAAGATTCGCCAAGTGACTATATTACTGTTGCTGCTCTTCGTTGCGCTCTTGACAATTGGGGTGTTGTTGGGTGAAGTGGAGATAGTTATCCAAAAGGCAACTATGATTTGTCTCAGTTGCATAGGCATAGGATGAATTGATGCGTAGAAGATTAATTCAAATTATCAGCGCCGTTGTCGCTAACCCCTATCTACCATCGCTATTTACAAAGGAAATCTATCAGGGCAAGCTGAAGGGATTTTGCGTCCCGGTGTTAAACTGCTATTCTTGTCCGCTTGCGATATTCGCCTGCCCGATAGGTGCCCTACAACATTTCTTCGCTTCGGCCAGAGCGACTTTGGCAGTAGGAAGCTACCAGCTTGGGTTATACGTTATCGGCACCTTAGGTGTGGTAAGCGCCGTTATAGGCAGAATGGCTTGCGGATGGGCCTGTCCTTTTGGTTTGCTGCAAGAACTACTATACAAAATTCCATCACCAAAATCGGAAATACCGCGATTTTGGTCGCATTTTAAATACCTCTTTCTGGCGATAACGGTGGTTTTGCTCCCAATTTTGGTGGTCGACGATTTTGGATACGGGCAAACCTGGTTTTGCAAATGGATATGTCCTGCTGGAACACTGGAAGCAGGCATTCCGATGGTAACACTCAATGAAAATATTCGAGGACAGATAGGATTTCAATTCGGTTTCAAAACTTCGCTTTTGGTACTTTTTCTTGGCTGGATGGTATTGAACCGAAGACCGTTCTGCCGCACCGTATGCCCATTGGGGGCAATCTTTTCTTTTTTCAACAAAGTTAGCATATTCAAATTAGGGTTCGATAAAGACAAATGCATCAGATGCAACGCCTGTTACCGCGTTTGTCCTACAGCTCTTAAAGTGTATGAAAATGCCAATAGTCCAGATTGCATCCGCTGTTTAAAGTGCATTAATGCGTGCAAGCAAAATGCTGTTGACTATAACTTGACAATGTTAAATTAACTCAAGTTGCGAGTGGTGAGTAGTGAGTGGTATAAGTGGTGAGTGAATATATTATTCACGTATCACTCATCACTCATCACTTTTCACTTGTCGGATAAGTAGCAACTTGAATTAGGTAGTTTTCAAAAATAAATTTGTGTTTTTCCTGGACGCCCCAACTTGTTGGAGGAAAAGTGCCCGAACAAGTTCGGGCGTCCAGATAAGTGAAAATGTAACTTTAATCTTGAAAATTACCTAAATTAGGGTAAAGAAGGGATATCAAAATGATGGATAGGGTTGAAGGTCATCTTAACATTCGGTGGGAGGGCTGTCTTGAGGAAAAACCGAAGGCCTGCGGGCTTGTGCTCTTTGGCGCTTCTGGGGACCTCACTCACAGAAAACTGATTCCGGCTTTGTTCAGCCTTTATCAAAGAGATTTACTCCCGGATAACTTTTTCATTTTAGGATGCGCCCGAACCGAAATGACGGATGAAGCGTTCAGGAAAAAGATGCGCGACTCGATAGCAAATAGTTTTAAGAATGCCCCTTCTTCCAGGCTGGATAATTTTGTTCGTAGGTGCGTTTATCATAGCGGGGATTATCAGGATAAAAAATTGTACGCTTCATTATCCGAGCGGCTTAAAGAATTGGATAAAGAGCACTCTGTCGGTGGGAACCGCATCTTTTATTTTGCTACTCCGCCCAACCTTTATTCCATTATTGCTTATCACCTTGAGCTCTCTGGTTTAGCTAAAGAAACGGAAGAAGATTCTCCGTGTATCCGTGTGGTTGTGGAAAAGCCCTACGGCTATGACCTTGAAAGCGCCATGGCGTTGGACAAAGAACTCCGTAAAGTTTTGTCCGAACACCAGATATATCGCATCGACCACTATCTGGGTAAAGAGACGGTCCAGAATATCTTGATGTTCAGATTTGCCAACGCCGTCTTTGAACCTATTTGGAATCGGCGTTATGTAGACCATGTGCAAATTACGGTGGCAGAGAGCATCGGAGTAGCACACCGGGCGGGATACTTTGAACAGGCTGGCTTACTCCGGGATATGTTTCAAAATCATATACTTCAGATGTTAGCGTTAGTGGCGATGGAACCAACAATCTCTTTTGATGCGGACAGAGTGCGCGATGAGAGAGTTAAGCTTCTGCGTTCTATCAGACCATTCCCCCTTGATGAACTTGACCAATATATCGTCCGTGGGCAATATGGGCCTGGTTTTGTAGACGGTGTAGAGGTTCCAGCATACCGGCAGGAGACAGGAGTAGCTCCCGATTCACAGGTGGAAACGTTCGTGGGCGCCAAGCTATTCGTGGACAACTGGCGCTGGCAGGGAGTTCCATTCTACCTGCGCGCTGGTAAGCGTATGGCGCGTCGTGTAAGTGAGATAGCCATTATCTTCAAAAAAGTTCCACACTCTATGTTCGCTCCGCTTGAACCGGGTGAACTACCACCGAATGTTTTGGTTCTGAACGTGCAACCGGAGGAAGGTATTTCATTAAATATTCAAGTTAAGACCCCGGGTCGGAAATTTTGTATGAAATCCTTGACCATGGATTTTCATTATCAAAAAGCCGGTATTGCATTGCCGGACGCTTATGAGCGTCTGCTTCTTGATTGTATGTTGGGCGACCAAACTTTATTCTTGCGGAGCGATGGCGTCGAGGCGGCCTGGTCCCTTGTTACACCGGTGCTGAAAAGATGGGAGGAAAATAAAAAAAGCTGTCCGCTTACTTTTTATCAGTCGGGTTCATGGGGCCCTGGCGAGTCAGAAGCATTACTGGCGCGTGACGGACGGCAATGGCGAGTGCTTTGAAAGGGGCAAAGTGGCAAGGGGGCAAGGAGGATTGTTGATTGTTGATTGTTGATTTAGAGCTTGTTCCTCAATCGACAATCGACAATCATCAATCATCAATCTTTTTAGCCATCTTTCCGTCTTGCTATCTTGCCATTTCACCAAAGAAAAAGTTTGGAAGGAGTGGAAACCATGGAAATCGGAATAATCGGTTTAGGTAGGATGGGAATGAACATAGCGCGCCGGCTTGCCCGCGCCAATCACCGAGTGGTCGCATACAACCGTTCGCCGGAAAAAACTTATGCGTTAGCAAATGAGGAACCAAAAGTAGTAGCGGTGATATCATTGGATGAGATTTCGACGCAGCTCGCGCCGCCACGGACAGTTTGGATAATGGTCACAGCCGGCGAAGCCACCGAGCAGATGATTGACGAACTTTTAGATATCCTGAACCCTAACGACGTGATAATTGATGGAGGTAATTCCAACTATCGCGACACTATACGTCGGGCTGATAAGGTTGCCGCGCGAGGGTTGCATTTTGTGGATGTCGGCGCCAGTGGTGGCATCTGGGGGCTAACAGAGGGCTATAGCATGATGGTCGGCGGAGAAAAAGAAGTCGTGGAGCAATTGAGCCCCATCTTCGAGGCCTTAGCGCCTGCTCCAGACAAAGGATGGGGGTATGTCGGCCCCAATGGCGCCGGCCACTTCGTCAAGATGGTGCATAACGGCATCGAATACGGTCTAATGCAGGCTTACGCCGAGGGCTTCGAGATTTTGAAGAGCAAAAAGGACTTTAAGCTGGACATGCGCCAGATTGCCGAAATCTGGCGTTACGGCAGCGTGGTCCGCTCCTGGCTGCTGGACTTGATTGCCGCTGGACTTTCCGACGACCAGGACTTAAATGACATCAAAGGCTGGGTGGCTGATAGTGGTGAGGGACGCTGGACAGTGGCTGAAGCGATTGACCAGGACGTGCCCGCGCCGGTCATCACCTTATCACTGCTAATGCGTTTCATCAGCCGGCAGGATGAGAGTTATGCCGCCAAATTGCTGGCAGTTATGCGCAACCAGTTCGGTGGACACGAGGTTAAAAATATTTCGGAATAAAGAACCGAAAAATAGGAGGTACTTTGGAATGGATAATAAAAGGAAGATTCAAACCATCTTGTCTGCTTTAGCCCGCATCATAGTCTACATAGTGCTTGTGAGTTCTCCCCTTGTCCTGAAGAGAGTTCTGCGTATAGAAAGTATTGATGATAATTTTACCCGTGAGGTCTCCAGGAACTTTGCTCTCCTTGCGGTCGCCATTTTGTCCATGCAATTCGTGGTGAGCGCGCGCTTTAAGTGGGTAGAACGACCGTTCGGGCTGGATAAGGTATTTCGCTTTCACAAAGCGATGGGCTTGTTGGCCGCCGCGCTTCTTTTCGTTCACCCCATATTACTTGCCGCGGGTAAAAGCTGGTCTTTATTGCTCGACACCAGATGGCACATCTTGTTGGGGAAACTTGGTCTGATAGTGTTGCTGCTTCTCGGTTTTGCAGGCATATTTCGTTTAGCCATTAAACTTGACTTCGAGAGATGGCGTTTTGGGCATAACCTCTCAGCCGCCCTGGTACTGTTGCTTGGATTTCTGCATAGCTGGTATGCCGGCAGTGATTTACACGCAAGCGCCGCCATGCGGTTTTGGTGGATAGGTATGTTGGGAGTGGCAGCGCTGGCGTATGTTTATCATCGGGTGTTACGTCCCGCATGGTATCGCCGTCGCGCTTATCACGTTATCGAAGTATTGCAGGAGACTCATGACGTTTGGACAATCAAATTATCCTCTCCCGAAGGCGGGAGGCGCTATGATTATTTGCCCGGACAATTCCATTTCATCAAACTTTACCGCGGAAGCGGTCTGCCAGTTGAGGAACATCCTTTCACTATCTCGTCGTCTCCGGCCGAGGAGAACTTCGTCAGTTCGACCATTAAAGAGTCCGGTGATTTTACTGCTACTATTGGTCAGACAAAGCCAGGGGATACAGCCATCGTACAGGGCCCGTATGGACGGTTCTCCTACGTTCTGCATCCTGAAGAAAAAGAACTTGTTTTCATCGCCGGTGGTGTAGGAATAACGCCACTGATGAGCATGCTGCGCTATATGCGCGATACGCGGACTGACAAGGATGTTTTGCTTCTTTACGGCAACAAGACCGAGAACGATATTATCTTCCGCGGTGAACTATCCGAAATCGAAGCCGGTGGATATCCTCACCTCAAAGTGGCGCATATATTAAGCCAGGCCGGAAACGAATGGAGGGGAGAAACTGGCTTCGTGGACAAAGAAAAAATCGAGCGCCTCTGCGGCGGCGGATTGGAAACTAAAGCGTTTTATGTATGTGGGCCGTCGATAATGATGGATAATGTGATTCGAACTCTTCGGACTCTTGGCATTCCCAGTGGTCGCATTCATCACGAACGTTTTTCACTCTGAAGCAAAGTATTTCTCGGAAGTATTTTGGCAAAGGGGCAAGAGGGCAATACTCATCACGCATCACTTTGTCAACTAATTTTTGAGGAAATTTGAAACATGCCTAAAGGTATATCATTAAGCAAGATACTTGCCATATAGTGAGGTGTTATACGATGATTCTTAGAGGTCTTTTAGGAATTTTAATCGGCGGTGGCGGAGGGCTGTTATTCAATATAGCCTACAAAAAAATTACCGCCGGCGCTGGCGCAACTTGAGCGATTTGGTGCAATCCCTATCTAAGCGTCCTTTTGGGGTCTGTGATGGGATTGCTATTGGCTTTGGGACAAAGCCGGTAAATTGCCTACAATGCCTACAATGCCTACATTGCCTACAATGTGCTTCCCCCTTTGGAAAAGGGGGGCAGGGGGGATTTGTGGGAGATTTAAACTCGTGGTTGACGAAGTAAACTACTGAACGAAGTGAACACACCCAAACAGATGTTCAACTGAAGCCTTGCCGACAATGGGCAATTCATCTCCACGTCCCCCCTATGGTCCCCCGTACACAGGGGACGCGACGGGAGCTTTCTTGCCTTTTCTCTGTAACCAAACTTTTCTTTGGGAAAGAAAAGTTTGATCAAAAGAAATAATTGGAAAAAGAAAAAATTTTCACTGGTTGTCACCTTTTTGTCATTTGCTGTGTCATATAATGTATAAAATCAGAAACCGAAGTTTTTTGGGAAAAACTCGGTTTCGTAGCCGAATTTGCCAAATTCGGGTAACAGGAGCACAGCCATGCGAACTGAAGATGGATATATCATCCATAAATGCCTCAACGGTGAGAAAGAAGCGTTTGGCTTTCTGGTGGACAAATACAGAGGGAGCATCTACGCGTTTGCATATTTCAAACTCCGCAACTTCCATGATGCCGAGGACATTACCCAGGAGGTATTCCTAAAAGCGTTTCGGAAATTACACACCTTGAGACAGCGGGACAATTTCCTCGCCTGGCTCTATGCGATTACTTCTAACTTATGCAAAAATTTCCTTCGCTCAAAATTCAACCGTCCCGACCGTGAATTTATTGCAGACCAAAGTTCGGAGTTTTTTCGCTATAAATCAATGAACTCCTATCGCGAAGAATCTACGCATGAATCTCTCTATGAAGCATTGGATTCATTGCCTGAGATGCATCGACAAGTATTGACGCTCCACTATCTCGGTGGAATGAGTTGCCAGGAGATTGCCCGATTTCTTGGTACGTCTCCCAGCAACATCAAGCAACGGCTCAGTAGAGCCCGAGCAAAACTGAAAAAGGAGATGCTTGATATGATGAGCAAAACTTATGACCAGCACAAATTACAACCCGGTTTTACCTTCCGCATTGTCGAACTGGTGAAGCAGATAAAAATCCAGCCCGCTCCACGCAGTACACCATTGTTGCCTTTCGGGCTTTCGGCCGCAACAGGAATTGTCCTCACCGTTCTGATGTTCAGCCCACACTTACTTTTACTCACTCCGCTTGGCACGCTGCTCGGTTCGCCGCTGCCAGGCGAGACGAAGGTGATGGAGGAAGGCGAGTTGCCCGTTGATGTGTTGGAGATTTCAGAGATTACGTTTTTGTCCAGTGGGCAAGGAGATGGTAATGATGGAGCAAAAAAGCTCCCCAATCAGCAGAATGCTTTCGCTCCTCCGCTGGCACCTTCGGGGAGAGAAGGTACATGGACAAAGAGAGCCGACATGCCAACGGCGAGAGCCTTGTTTGCGACTGCCGTCGTGGACGGGGAAATTTACGCGATTGGCGGCTTGGCCAATTGGGCAATACTTTCGGCCGTCGAAGTCTATGATGCAAAGACAGACACATGGGAGAAGAAAGCAAACATGCCAAACGCAAGATGCAACCTCTCCGCCGCCGTCGTGAATGGAGAAATTTACGTCGTTGGTGGGGAAACAGCGCTCGGCGTGCCAACCAAAATCGTCGCAGTTTACAACCCCAAAACGGACACCTGGACGCGGAAAGCTGATTTTCCGATTGCTGCTACGAACTTGGGAATCGGCGTCGTCAACGGAAAGATTTATACGGTTGGCGGGTGGAGCCCAACAAACTGTCACACTCGATGGCAAAATTTATGCCATCGGCGGGATGTTGGATTGTTGCGTCCGGGTCCAGGTTGCTCCAACGGTGGAAATGTTCGACCCTGGCGATTTAACAGCGGTTTCGCCACAGGACAAGCTTTCCACAACGTGGGGACGTATGAAAGCTGAGAAGTAAGGTTTTTTCGTTCCATTTGCCCCAATGCCTACGGGTGTTGGGGCGTTTTTGTTTCATCACCTTTCACGTTCCGTAAAGAGAGCGTTGCAAAAAGAATATAGTAGTTATGGTAGTTTGACGTAACTTGACGAAGAAAAAAGTTGCTCAAGAGATAAAAATGCCATATAATACCTTGACTTTGGTAAAACGTGCTGTCCAAACTTTTCTTTTAAAAATACGACTTTTTCAGTTAGCGTCTAATCCTCTGTTAACCGCAGAGTTCGCGACGGCGGCGCGGAGAACGCAGCGGTTTTTCTCTCAGAAAAACTCGTGTTAAAAAGAAAAGTTCCATCAAAAGAAACACTAAGGAATTTATTCCTTTCCCTTGGTTGGCAGCACAAAACTTCGTGGAGGAAATTACTATGAGTAATAGAGTACGGATAGGAGTTGTCGGCGCAGGTAGTATTTCAGTCCGCGGTATTTTGCCTCACTTAGCGCAGGAGGATATCCAGGATAGAGTTCATCTGACGGCAGTTTGTGACCCGGTGCCCGGGCGTGCCCAGGCTGCGGCGGAAAAGTTTGGTATCCCCTCGGCCTATGAAAGTTACGAAGCTTTGCTGGATTCTGGAAATGTGGACGCTGTTACGATTGCCTCGCCGATTGGAATACATTATGAACAAGGAAAACTCGCTATCGAACATGGAGTCCATGCCCACTTCAACAAGACCATGACGACCACAGTCGATGAAGCGGACGCTTTGATTGAGCTTGCCAAACAACGTGGTGTCAAATTAGTTGCTTCTCCCGGTCAGATGTTACGTCCCCTCTACCGGCATATCCGCCGCCTGATACTGGATGGTACGTTAGGAACGCTTACCTGGGCGGTCACGGGCGCGACATTTGGCAAATATCACGAACAGGAAGCGGTGCGCCATGGAGATGATATCCTCTCGAATATCAACCCGGCCTGGTATTTCCGACGTCCGGGGGGTGGGCCGCTGTACGACATGACCGTGTACGGCTTGCATACCATGACGGGAATTCTCGGTCCGGCAAAGCATGTCACGGCTTTTTCAGGCGTCCGCATCCACGAACGTGAATTTCGCGGCGAGATGCTTCCGTGTGACATGGATGATAACACCTTGATGGTTCTCGATTTCGGGGATGCTTTCTATGCTTTCGTTTACGGCGTGGCAGCCGGCGGGTTACCCAATATGGGAACTCCACTTATCTTCGGCACTAAGGGCGTCATTAACGGAAATACACTGAATGGTAATCCGATTGAATTGGAAGGTGGTAATTCAGCGCTTCCCCATGTGGTTGGGCCACATAGCTCAATTCAGGAGTCCCATGTCTTCGAGGACATTATGCAATTGGTGGATTGGATACGTGAAGACAAAACCACCATCGTTACCGCAGAACACGCGCGTCACGTAATTGAAATCTTTGACGCGGCTTATCGTTCGGCTAAAACTGGTCAGGCGCAAACATTGCGGACAACATTCGATTGATGATTGATGATTGATAATTGATGATTGAAAAAATATTCCTCAATCAACAATCGACAATCGACAATCCTAAGGCAATCTCGTGATATGTCAAGAGAAATGAGCGAAACAGACTTATAGCCGCTGATTATAAGACAGCGCTGATACCTGCTTATAAATCAGCGGCGTCTGGTAATCAGCGGCTATATTCCGTTCATGCCGTCTCCTGAATTTGCCGAACAGCACTGTATGCTATCAGCGACTTCCCGCGCTATTTTAGCCGCCTCTCCTTTTAAAACAACGCGCACAGCGAAGATGCGATTCGATTTATGACAATGCCACAACTGCGCTGCAAATGAGGTGCGGCGCATCACTTTATCTACTAACAGCACAGGCGACATCGGAACCTTATCGATTATTCGACTTGTCGAGCCATCCAATTCGATTCTCTCATCATATTCCGTATCTCTCTTTTCTACCGAAAAACCGTAACCAGCAATGGCTTTAGCATAAGTCCTTCTAAACCACGTTTCTAAATCTCTTTCCTTCAAGAGCACATCTGCGGGCCCATATCGTTCTACGGCTATCGTTCTGCTACCGTCCACAAAAGAGAGCAACAGATAGCCTGACATCAGTTTTTGTTTGTCTAATCGGTATCGGCGCGGAATCTCCACATTCAACTGATATGCGCTCCAGAGGTTGGTATATCCGGGAGGGTGGTCGCTTATTGAATTGAAGATTCGTAGGGTAATATCGCGCATATTTTCTTTCAGATGTCCGATTACTTGCACAACGACAATGCGTTTGCATTCATGACAGTGCCATATTGCTCCATTTGCCCGAACATCGCTCTTCCAACTGAAAAAGGTGACGTTTCGATTCTCCGAAAAGGATTCATCTTTGACCAGATTTATATTGCGTTTGATATTCAAAGATGAATCTTTCTTCCTGAAATCTTTCCTAACGAGCTTAAAATATTCATCTAAAACTTTCTGCAAATCAGGATTTTTGCCCCTTGCTTTCGACCATTTCAGTTCTAACCGCGGGATTTCGCCATCATCCAAACGAAGATACCCACTCTTATAATCTCCTGACAACCCACCTATTTCCCAATTGTCTGGAATTTCTACTGTAAGTCCTTGCCATCCAAATTTTGTCCAGTTCATCTTTTCATCTCACAAGTATTATTTATAGCCGCTGATTTACAGACGCCGCTGATTATTGGCGGTTAATCAGCGTTGTCTGTTCACTTCGTTCAGCAGTTTACTTCGTAAACTGCCTAATCAGCGGCTATAATTATATCCTACATTCCACACCTGTTCAATACAAAATTTAAAAAGAATCAGAAACCGAGTTTTTCCTAAAAACTCGGTTTCTCACGCTTCACGAATAATTTTTCAAGACATTTAGAAAAATTTTTGATATAATAACCTAAATTGTCAAGAAAGGGTTACTGAAAGGGTAAAAACGTGGGGAAAGGAAGGAAAGAGCTTGCCCTTGAGCGAAGCGAAGGGATGGAAAGGGGGGAAATTCCTTCCCTTCCTTTCCATTCCCCTTTCGATGGGAGGAATTCTATGAATTATGTTGAGAACTGGGATGAAGTTAAAGAACGTTATGAACAATGGTGGACTGGAAAACTCAAAAATGGTCCGCTTCTGAACATTCATGCGCCTGCGGCTAAGCCGCCAGCAACGCGAGTTCAGGTAAATACGCCGAAAGATATGAAAGAACGTTGGCTGGATGCACAGTACCGGACGGCGAGTTACTGTGCGAATCTGCCCTTTGGGGCATACCTGAAAGACGCGTTTCCGAGTTACTGGCCGAATTTCGGCCCTGGTTGCTCTGCAACCTACATTGGTTCCGAACCGTCTTTTGCTCCGGATACAGTTTGGTTTCTTCCCTTGCCAGTTGAGACTTTGGAAGAGATTGAACCGTATCTGAAATTCGACCCGGAAAACTATTGGTGGAAACTTTTGTGTGAACATATACAAGTAGCCCTGAGAGCGTCAAATGGTGATTTCCTTGTCGGACATACGGATATGGGCGGCGCTATGGACATTTTAGCCCCGCTACGCGGTACGCAAAATCTGCTTTTCGACCTGATTGAGCAGCCGGACATGGTGAAGAAAATTGAGGCAAAGATTATAGACTTGTGGTTTATCTTTTATGATGAACAGTATAAATTGATGAGACAGGCTGGACAAGATGGAACGAGCGCATGGATGGGATTATGGGCGCAGAAGACCTGGTATCCGTTGCAGTGCGATTTTTCAGCGATGATTTCGCCGGAGCATTTCAGCGAATTTGTCGTCCCAAATCTGCGCCGGCAATGCCAATGGCTGACGCATTCGGTTTACCATTGGGATGGCCCAGGGGAAATTCCGCATCTTGACCATCTGCTTGCCATCAAGGAACTAAACGCCATCCAGTGGACGCCTGGGGCTGGAAATCCCAATGTTGATGAGGAAGTCTGGTTACCGCTCTATAAATGCATCACCGAAAGTGGAAAAGGCCTGGTGTTGCTGGGGGCGCGCTCCGACCGCATTGAGTGGCTGATGTCAGTGTTGCCGGCAGAACGGCTATTTATCAGCACATCTTGCGGAACAGAAGCTGAAGCGCGGGAGTTGATTAGAAAGGTCTTTTGAAAGTCGCATTATTATGGAAATATAGGCATGTTTCAGAAACTAGTCCCCCTTACCACAACCTCCCATGCGCATCAACTTAACGAAATTTTGGTCAATTCCCCTCCCTTGATGGGAGGGGTTAGGGGAGGGTGATAAATTAAAAAGTGAGACCGTTGCTTTCTTGTTTTCTTTCACCCCCACCTAGCCTCCCCCGTCAAGGGGGAGGAACAGTGTCATGACGTAAATATTGTCTTAAGTTGATGCGTATGGGGGTTGAGGAAGAAGACCCATACGTATCAACTTAAGGAATATCATTAATATCTAGCAAGAGTTGATAGTTATGTGGTTTAGTTTTGCGCTTGTTAATCCGGCATCCCAAGGATAAACACCGTTGTATAGTTTCCAATACTTCTATTAGACGTTGTTCATTAAAAGAAGCAAAAGCCGAAGCCAGAGAAATAGCGTGTCTTTTGATTGTCTTTACGGCTTTAAACAAACTGCGGTCTGGATCTTGCCAACAGCTTGAGAGTAATATCCAGTGCTGGATAATCATAGCAACAAGCTTGGCATACACCTCACATATTCTTCGCCAGGGCTTTTCGCTACGCCACTCATCAATGCAACCATGATTTTTCCAGAGCTTGAATATCAGTTCAATCTGCCAGCGAGTGCGCATGAGCACAAAAGCTTCCTTCATAGTCAACATTTCGGCAGGAATATTGCAATAGAGGACTGAAAAGCTGGCTACCTTCAGTGACTTTAAAGCTATTTTTCTTCCTTTACGTTGTGCTTCTTGAATCATCTTGCAGCGTCTCAGTTTGGCTACTTCGTCTGGAACTCTGACGGCGAAAAGACGACAAGCAACTCGTTCTTTGGCGCCCAACATAACCTCGATGTCCATCTTGTCATGGCACTGTTTTTCTCAGAGCTTCAACAAGGAGAAACGGTTGCCTAAGTAATAGACGTCGCAGAGAGATTTGACACGAGATAACCAATATATTCCAGTAGAATGCAAACCTTGGCAAAAAGAGAGGGAGAAATAGCCCAAATCTGCTATTCATAATGAGCCTTTCGGCATAGGTCTCAACGACAGGAAAGAGCGAAGATCATTTTCCTTTCCTGACTGGAGGTATGGACCTATAAGTTCACCACGGTTCAAGTTCAAACGTATCTGAGTTTTGAACGCCATCCAAAGACCAGAGTCTGGATGAAGCCACTGCCAGTAAGTTGTCTTAACCGTTGTATAAAGCCGCTATTTTGAGCGATAATGTCAGCAGCGTAAGTTAAAACCGTTTGCATTCCTTGTGCCACTTGTGATATAAGCTTCATGGGAAAATCTCCTTTTGGGTAATTGTCCAGATGATGTTACACTAATTTTAACCTACGACAATACTCATGAGGTGAAAGTCCTTTGAGTTCTTTCCCTTGATGAGGACGGTCATTGTAGTAAACAAAGCTTGTAGAGCTTGTACGGTCATTGCCGCGGTGAGATGAACGGAAGCCACAAAAAGTGGTAATCCTAAGCCTTGGCGAGTGCAATTATCAACCACCACCAGAAGGGCAAGAAAACGGGTAAATTATTTAGTTCGCCACAAAGCAGTTAGAAGCGTAGTGCGTGTTGCATGTTCCGTTTCCGTTAATACGCAACATGCATCACGTTTCACGTTTCACGTTTTATGCCATTGAAACAATCTTTCACCAGAGAATCTATCGTCAGCGCCAGAGCAGTCATCCTCGGGCTGATTCTCATTCCTCTGAACGCCTGCTGGATTTGGGGTTTGGAAGTCGTGCGCTATACGCATCCGACGTTAGTCGTGCCGTTTTCCAATGTGATGTTCATTGTTTTCATCATCACGGCTATCAGCTTGTTACTGCGGAAATTGAGCCGTCGATTGGCTTTCGGGCAAGGAGAATTGTTAGTCCTGTATGTGATGCTTAGCACGGCTTCCGCGTTGGCTTCCATCGACATGCTCCAAATTTTAATCTCTGATATGGGACATGCGTTCTGGTTTGCCACACCGGAGAATGAATGGAAAGAATTGTTCTGGAAATATCTGCCGGATTGGCTTGTAGTCAAAGACCCCAAGGTGTTGACGGCATATTACAAAGGCGAGTCGAGTTTTTATACGCCAGAAGATCTCAAAGCCTGGGCGACGCCGTTGTTTTGCTGGGGAGCGTTCACTCTTGCGCTTATCTTTGTTATGCTGTGCATCAACGCGCTGTTGCGCCGGCAGTGGGTGGAACAGGAACGATTGACTTATCCGATAATTCAACTGCCGTTAGAATTAACCGAACTAAATCCCCCCCTTTCATCCCCCCGCATGCGGGGGGAAAGAGGGGGGGGATTTTTCCGCCATCAGTTGATGTGGATGGGATTTGCCCTCGCCGCTGGAATCAGCGTGATAAACGGGTTGAGCTATTTTTATCCCACTATTCCTCAGATTCCGGTGAAACGCCGCAGCATCGATTATCTTTTTACAGACAAACCGTGGAATATGATGGGCAGCACCACTATCTCCTTTTACCCGTTCGTCATCGGAATTGGCTTTCTCATACCGCTCGACCTTCTTTTCTCCGCCTGGTTCTTTTATTGGATGTATAAATTTCAACTGCTGTTCAGCGGTATGATGGGCTGGCGGCAATATGCCCGCGTGCCGTTCTACAGTGAACAAGCCTTCGGCGCGATTATCGGGATGTCTATATTTGTATTTTGGGCGGGCCGGGAACATTTTCGGCGGATATTTCGCGGGCTTTGGACGGGTGTTACAGAGCAAAATCAAAACAGGGAGCCGTTATCTTATCGAACTGCGGTATTTGGCCTCATCGGCGGCATTGTTTTTCTGACCTTGTTTTCCAATCGGGCAGGCATGTCCCTGTGGGCTGTGCCAATTTTCTTCACCGTGTATTTTATCGTGGCCGTCTTCATTGTGCGTCTGAGAGCCGAATTAGGTTTCCTGGTTCACAATCTCCACTACGTCAAACCGGTCAACATCATGATGAACTTCTGCGGAACGCGGCATTTAGGCGCAAATAATCTCTCCGTGTTTGCGCTATACAACTTTTTCAATCGAACCTACAGAAGCCATCCGATGCCGCATCAATTAGAAGCCTTCAAGCTCGCCGAACGAGCGAACCTAAATTCGCGACGACTTTTTATCGTCATACTGATAGCAGCAGGCGCCAGCATTATCACAACCTTCTGGATGTTACTTCATTTTTATTACAAGATTGGCGCTGAATCAGGTTACTTTGGGCCCTGGGCATTGGGATTAGGACAAGGCACCTTTAGTGACCTTCAGAATTGGCTGTACTATCCCACAGCCACGGATTACCTCGCCATCGTTTTTATGTGTTTCGGGTTTGCCGTCTCGTCCGTATTAATGTTTTTGCGCATGCGCTTCTTCTGGTGGCCGCTTCACCCGTTAGGCTATGTATTGGCGAGCGATTGGGGGATGTACAATCTGTGGAGTTGCCTCTTCGTCAGTTGGGTAGCCAAGTGGATAGTGCTGCGACATGGCGCATTAAAATCATATCGACGCGCAGTGCCCTTCTTTTTAGGCTTGGCGCTGGGTGATTATACCATCGGCGGATTGTGGAGTATCGCGGGCATTGCGTTGGATACGACGATTTATCAGTTTTTTCCATGAACTAAGGTTTGCATTCGGGGTGGTTTTATTAAAAACCTTATGAGAATTTGGAGTATGCCAAAAGTGCATTGACAAACCGTGAGTTTCTATGTTATAATAGTGCTCGCTTACGCTGAAATACTTGAAAATTCAATCAGTAGTTAATCTGAACATGTTACTCGGCATTACCAATGCCGTTAAATTCAGGAGGAAAACAGAATGTTAACAGGAAAAACATTTAAACTGACCACAACACTTGTTAGTCTATTTTTTGTTCTGTGTGTGGTGAATACGGTGATGTCGTCAGACGATGCTCGTATGGAAAAAGCGGTTCAATTCCTTGAGCAATATGGTTGGATGCTTGAAAAGCAGGTTTCAACGGCTAAGAAAAATGTAACGCAAGTAATGGCAAATAAAAAGGCTGTTGCGCCAATAAACTTAGCGCCAGCAAATCCAGAATTAGCGACATCTTTCCAACAGGAAATAAACCAATCCATTGAATATGGCTTGAACTGGCTGCGATATATTTGGGCCGAGTATGGAGATTGGGGAACACATAGTTGTCTCGCGGGAGGTGCCGGACTTGGGGCCCTTGCTTTCCTCGAACATGGTATATCCGAAACTGACCCAACCGTTGCGGCCGCTATCGACTATTTGCTTAATAGCCAGCACGAAGACGGTAGTTGGTGGACGAATTCCGACTATAAACTTTATGAGACCTCATGTGTCGTAATGGCTCTGGCAGCAACTCGCAATCCAGATTACCAGGACGAAATCCGCAATGGGGTGAATTATATAATAAACAGTTGCCAGTATTTTGGTGAAGAGGACCCGGACAGCGTTGGTGGTTTTGGTGGCGAGGGTTATTTCTATCAATACGCGGACCTATCTAATACCCAATTTGCGCTTATGGCGTTGAGAGCCAGTGGAGAAACAATACCCAATAAAGTTTGGGAGGATACCATAAAGTATGTAAATCGTTGCCAAACCCCCGACGGTGGATTCATCTACCGTCCGAACGGTAACGAATATTTCTCAGGATATTCGTATGGCAGCATGACAGGCGCTGGAATTTGGAGCCTCAGGTTATGCGGAGTGAATATCGGCGATTCTCACATTCAAAGCGCGCTTAAGTGGTTCAGTGATAACTATGAATATCAGTTTAATCCAACTACCAACCCGGATATGCAACAATCTACCGAATGGTTTCACTACTATCTCTGGAGTGCGGCAAAACCCTTCCTTCTTACCAAACCCGATTCCGATAATGTCGGGGGCAAGAGTAACCCATCTGATTATGGTTATTCAGGAGAGAACCGCAGTTGGTACTTTGACTTCGCTTATCACCTGATAAACACTCAAATAATGTCTGACTCCGACATGGGATATTGGGAAAATACTGGCGGCGGAGAGATAGCGTGTACCGCCTTTGCTCTGCTCGTCTTGGAAAAAGCCACTGTTCTTCCACACGCGGTTTCAATAAGTATTTCACCGGAGGTACTGAAACAAGAGATATGTAGTGAAGCTAAGTTTACCGTGACGGTGAAGAATATCGGCAAAGTAACGGATAGCTATAACATAGCCGTAGGTAATTTGCCGAAATGCCTTGAAGTAGGGATAAACAGTACTGTTGAAAAACTGGCGCCGGATAAATCTGTGGATTTGGTACTGAAAATCGAACAATCATCCACAGGTACCCAGCCGTGTGGCTGCGATGAAAAAAATCCATGTGTTTTTAGCGTTACCGCTACTTCACAGACGAACCCCACTCTCTCAAACTCTACTGCGAAAGCAACATTGGAATTGACTCCCTGTGAGCCTGGCGAAGAAAATTGTACTGCAACCTTTGTTGTTACTGGAATAGTCTCCGAAGAAGATGGTAAAACACCGTTATCAGGAGTTGCAGCGGTTACAGTAAAAAATGTAACTAAAAATACCGCTCAAACGGGTAAAACTGGGAGCACAGGAATTCCAGGCGGTTACTCTGTTACCTTTATTGATACTCAAACAAATGCCGCTGCCTGTATTGGAGATGAGATTGAAGTTATAGTCTCCCTTAATGACCGTAGCGGAGAGAGCAGATATATAGTTTTAAAAAGCGCTGTGGACGCTAACAAAGCTGAAATCAATGTCGTCATAAGTAGTAGTGATTGTAGCGGTACCTTCGTCGTAGATTATGCTAAAGGGATTAATATGATTTCAGTGCCTTTGGACCCTGGCGCCACCTGGCGGATGAGCGACTTGTTGAAGCATATTGGGCCGGAGGCTTCGATGGTAATTTGGTATGACAAGGGCGCAGAAAAATTCTCAACCTTTATGCCAAAATTTTCCACAAATTCTCCCGCTAACGCCACCATAAACGGCGGAGAAGGATATATCCTCATGATGACGAAAGCTAAAAAAGTTACTTATGAAGGGAAAGCGTGGCAAAACGTGAGCGCGATTCCTTCACCAACGGTGGTGTTGTCTGAGGGCAATGATTTAACCACGCCCGTCTTTGCGGTAACAGGATTGATAAAAGGACAAAATGGCCTATATATAGATGGAATCAAAGTTACAGTATGTAATTTAAACACCGGGCAAAAAGCGACTGCTTTTACCGGAACGACTGCTGGACAGGGGCGATATGTTGTGACGTTAGCCGATTTTACGGGAGGTATTGCGGCTCAACTTGATGATACTTTCTCCATCACCGTTGAAGCTTCACCAACAGGATTTGCGAACGAAAACGTCAAACTAAAGGTAAACCGCGATGACATTCAAGCGGCGAATGTCATGTTCGATTTAATCCTTGAACCTTTACCGGCAAAAACCTCGTTGCTCCAAAACTATCCCAATCCGTTCAACCCAGAAACGTGGCTACCATATAAACTCGCTAAGGATGCGACGGTCACCATAAGCATTTACAATGCTCACGGTCAAATTATTCGCACTATCGCTTTAGGTGAGAAATCAGCCGGTGTCTATTTGGGTAAAGACAAAGCCGCCTACTGGGACGGCAGGGATAGCTCAGGTGAGAAAGTCTCATCAGGTTTGTATTTCTATACCATGCGGGCAGGTGAGTTCAGAACTACAAGAAAGATGGTTATAGTCAAGTAGGTGAGCGGTGTTTTATCTCATTCAAAGGCAGGGATTAAGGCATGTTTCAAATTTGCTCAAAGTTTAAATGACAACCCTCCCGAATTATCGGGACAGGCTCTGCCCCTTATGATAAGGAGGACTATTTTCTGAAACATGCCTTTATCCCAGTTTTGGCTTTATCTCCACTCATCAATTGAGACACTCTTTTGATAACCACATCCCATAATCCGCCAATACCCATTAGTCTCCCCACCAACTACTACCACATGAATATCATTAAGGCGGAATATCGGTATCAGTTCATCATCCGCAGCTTTTAACATGGTCGCATAAGGTTCCTCTCCATTTAAAGCCCTGGGATAAACATAGTTCTGTATGAGTTGATAGTCCCAGTATACTCCAGCAGGCATTGTGGCGTTATCATGAATCCATTGAATCAGCTTTTCCTTTGTATCAAACCCACCTCTATCTATAAATTGTCTGGCAGTAATTGGGTCCAATATAAGAGTAGGTGAATTGTGAGGATTCATACCTCGTAACATATTTCTGACATGCTCACGCCAGTGCTTCTCGCGCAATCCAAGCTGAAAAGCGGTAGTGCGACATCCACTAAATACACTCACAACGCTGTCTTCGGGTTTAAAACCATGCTGCACATGAAATGGCTCCCACGGACTCCTTTCCTCATTCTCGGCGAAGGTGATACTGTTATATCCATAGTTATTTCCCTGCGAACCTAAATATGTCATTCCCGGCTCCGACCCGCCCTGCAAATTTTGAGACAACAAGCCATAAGCTCTGCCGATGGTGGCATTGGCATGATTATAGGGCCCCATGGCGCCAATCCCCCAGTTCATCCCAATTTCATGGCGTATCGGCCCGTTGACGACAACCATAGCAGCCGATGAAGTCGTAGTGCTTGGTCGTGCTGTTGCCCCGGTCGAAGCTAAGGCTAATATCACGGGAAAATATTCTGGTTTAGCCCCAGCCATCACCGCGTTAACGGCAACCTTCTCCACCGTGTATTCCCACGCTTCTCGTGTCGAAGTCGGTCTCATCCTTCCTACCACCTCATCCGGTTTATGGCTGGTTCCAGCTAACATCTGGGCAACCCTCTCCTCCGTCGGAAGTATGATGGGAAGCCTGTCTGTCCACTGATTCTCCAAAAAGAGACGATGCAGGTTCTCCTCAGTATCAGGTTCCACAAACCCTGGCGTAGACCTATCAAAGCTAATTTTTTTCTTGTCTTCTTCGCTCAATGGCCTGGTAAGCGCCTCAATAACCTCCTCCATAACAGGCTTACCTGTTACGGGGTCATTTCCATCTATATAAGCTCTCAACTCCAAAGGCGACTTACCCATCACGGGCATCGGAACAAAAACGAACCTCTGACGCGGCATCCCATTCGCGTACGCTACCGCCTTCACAGCTTGTTCAAAGGCTTCAGTTTGTAAAGATGCCGTAGGCACTCCATACTCGGTTTCTAATCTTATGCAATGCAAGGCGACCGCCGGCGCACAGGTACTTCAGTGTCCAATCCCTAATATCACCGCATCGGCCTTCTCCTTAATCTCTTGAAATAACTTCGCATCATCTTGTGTATAAACACCGGACTTCCTAACAAACACCGTCTTCACTTTGGGCTTATGTTCAGTGAACCAGATCTGCATCTGTTGAAGTAAAATATCCCCGTCATCAAAGCGCACATCAACCAAATACACTGTCTTGCCATCTAAACTATCAAGACGCGGCGCCATTTCCAATTGCGTTATCGTAGGAGGATAACCCATAGGATTCATCGCCACTATTTTCTCGCTTTTTCTATTCTCCTTCATCTCAGTCTTTCTCATGTCAACCTCCTCGAAAAACCCGTTTTCTCAGAGAAAACGGGTTTCTACATTACTATTCGCCAACGCCGAGTACTTTTCGACAGTACTTGACGCTACGTTCCAGGTCGAACCGTTGTTGAGCTATCTGCGCAGCCTGATACTCTGGCGGTATATCACTATCACCGACCGTCACCATAGTCCCCATGAATGGAAGACCTTTCCGGACCAATCTCTCAAAACAGGCGAACTCGGAAGCGCGAGCGTTCGGGAAAGCTGACCAGAAATCCTCTTCTAAATAATTGAGCACACGCGGCGGAGACCCGGTGATAATCTCCAGAGTGAAAGGGACATTCGGGCACTGTGCTTTGTACTGTTCAGCCCAATCTTTGATGCCAATGTTTCCATCACCCATTGCTACCCACTGAATGGCTGCCCCCCTGGGATGGGACCATAACACGCAGTCACGGATGTGGCTGGTCACCACATAAGGAGCTAAATGCTTCAAGGTTACCGCGGGGTCTTCAATTACCGATAGTGGGTTGCCGGTATCAAGGCAGGCTCCCACGTAATCGGGGCCTGCCTTTTCAATCAACATAGCCAGTTCCCAGCCCTGCATATCTCCGGCGTGATTCTCGACAGCCAACTTGATGCCGAGCTCCAGAGCCATCTCTTTGACAGCCTTGCAAGTCTCAATCGTGGACTGAATATGAGTTTCGAGGGGTTGTTCAGTCTTTCGGTCTGCAAAAGACCCTAAAAAACAGCGCAGTACGGGGGAGCCCAAGATATTGGCCATGTGGAGCATTTGTTTAACCTGTTCAACGGCCGTCATTCCTTTATCCTTACGGAAGCTGGTCGATGTGGGGCAAATCGAACCCATACCTGCTTCAATGTCCAAATCCAGTTCGTCTGCATGCGCCTTGACCTCTTTCATGTAGCTATCTTCCGTGCTTTCAAACGGCCTGAGGTCGGAAAAGTGGACTACATCGAAACCAATCTTCTTGCAGTAATCCAGATACTCAAAAGCGTTCCACTCTTGAGAGCGGATACTGTATATATCAACACCTAATTTCATTATATACTCCTTTTTGGGGGACACCATTTAAAATATACGGCCGGTTGATTTCCGGGGAACGTGAAACGTGAAGAATGAAACGTGATACGTGATACGTGATGAGTGATAAACGATATGTGATTAATCTTCACGTTTCACCCTTCACATTTCACTCTTCATCAAATATCTTCCGACCCATGATGTTGGGTATAAACTGTCCACGTATCGGTATGCTTATTATATCGGCTTAAACCGCGTTGTGTTCCAATCCATACGTTATCCCCATCGACGGCGATTGATAAAATGCCATTATGCGTCAGCCCATCTTCTTTGGCGAGGGTTTTCCAGGTTTTGTTCGTTTTGCTGTAACGCGCCACGCCTGCATCGAAGGTTCCGAACCAGACATCTTCACCACCCACCCCTACCCCTCCGGAGGAGGGGACAGCGATGCAGGTGATGCGGTTGCTGGGCAAGCCGTCCTCAGTGGTAAAGTGAATCCAATCGTGAGTAGCCTCGCTGTATAGCGTGACGCCTTTGTCACCACCAAACCAGACTTTGTCCCCATCTATTGCGATGCTTGAAACTTCGTTGCTGGCAAGCCCATCCTCTTCGGTAAACGTTTTCCATAGGTCTTTTGAAGTGTCATAGCGGCTTACGCCTCTGCGAGTGCCGACCCAGACAGCATCCTTAGTCGCTGACATACACCAAACTTCGTCTGAAATGAGAGTTTGAGCAAATTCTTTGGAAACTGCCATCGCTTGGATATCTGTGCCAGAGGTGTAACTAATCCAGGCATTTGGGTCATCGGCGGTGCGCGGGTATTTTCCGATACCCGAATTGGTGCCCATCCATACATTACTTCCAGCGATGGCGACGGAAGTGACGTCGGGATGAGGCAGTCCGTTTTCAGGAGTGTATTTATCCCAGCGGTCGGCGATTTTGTCGTATCTGTTGGCGCCATTTCGGGTGCCAATCCAGACATACTGGTCATCCACTGCAATCGCGCTGACATTGTTATCCACCAGGCCTTCTTTCTCTTCTGGAGACCCAAAATTAAATGAATCCATACCACTGCTGCGTTTCCTGCTGAAATTTTCCCAGGTACCGTACCATTTGTCGTAGCGGGATAGCCCTTTATCAGCGCCACACCACACATAGCGTTCATCAACTGCTAAGGTTTTGACTTCTCGTCCTATGAGCGTATCCATCTTGGTGAAATACGTCCACGCTTCGGTTCGTTTATGGTATCGGTTCAAGCCTTTCGGTGTTCCCACCCATACATACTTGTCATCGACCGCCAGGCCGCGTTCACTTATATGGTGGTCTAAGAGCGAACCATTTTTATCATCGAAAGAGGTCCACGTGCCAGAAGTAAGGTGGTATCTTTTAAGACCATTGCCTTCCGTTGCAAGCCAAACATAATCACCGTCCGCGGAGATTTCCGTGACTCCTGAACCCCAATCTCCTTGAGGTTTAATATCCGTCCACTCGTTTGTCCGTAGGTTATATCGTGTAATCCCCACCTCAATTGCACCTCGAGAATCGTAAATAATCCAAACATCATTGTTCGTCGTAAAGATTTTTTTAATATCATCATCCATCAGGACATCCGTTAGCGAAAAAGTTTGCCATTTGTTAGCAGCTTTATCATAGCGCGCCAACGCTTTAGTACGAACATCCCAACCGTCGCAAGCGACCCAGATATATTTGTCATCTACGCCAATACATGAAGAGCCATTTGTTACCAAACCATCCTGGGTGGTATAAAGCCGCAATTCGCCAGTTTGCTCATTAAACTTATAAACACTTGACCTCATTGCAAACCATACTTCGTCACCATCGACAGCAATTGAGGTAATACGGTTAAATGGGTCTTTGTTAGCTAATTCAATGACATTCCACTTCTCTGTTTGCTTGTCGAATCGGTTCACATTACTGCCCCCGGCCCCGGTTACCCAAACGTTACGTTTGCTCAAGTAGATTTCGCGCAGGTCGTTTGAATCCAACCCATCCGCTGTTGTATAATAACGCCAGGTATCGGAAATTTTGTGGTATCTCAATACTCCGAGGTCCGTTGCAAACCACACGTAATCGCCATCTACCTTGATGTAACGGATTTGAGTCATTGACTTAGCTTTGGTGTCTTTCAGGATGTCTGCTCGGGTGAAGCGCTGCCAGGTTTCTGTCTTTCGGTTGAATCGGATTATACATCCATTAACCGATTCCCGCCAATTTGAAAACCATATATAGTCGCCGTCAAGTTGGATATTAGATATACCCATTTCAAGCAATGGCTTTATGGATACTTGAGCGTGATATTCCTGCAATTTGTCTTCCACTAGATTATACTCCACCAACCCTGCGGTGGTACACAACCATAAAGAATTGCCACTGAGCGCGAGGTCTTTGATATCATAAGTACTTGTTTTTTCACATCGCTTCAGTTCATTAGTATTCAGGCCTGCCCCTGAACGAAGTGAAGGGTCGAATTTAGCAAGCCCGGTTGGAGTGCCAATCCAGAGGTAATTGTTCACTTTATCCAGGAATAACGCTCTGACATTATCATTGGGCAAGCCATCTTTTACTGTCAGAGTTGTCCAACTATTCCTCTGGCTATCATAGAGGGATAAGCCACCTTCTGTGCCCACCCAAAGTTGGTGAGTGGTGAGTGGTGAGTGGTAGAGTGGTGAGTAGTCTTGTCCGTGTGCGTCAATTAGAGCCTGCCCTGAACCCTTCGTTTCACTCAAGGGTAAACTTCGTGAAGGGTCAGTGGTATCATTGGCTTCCGATATAAGGATAGTATTGATGGAATCGCTCCCCAATCCATCCTTCATACTATAGACCATCACTTCTTTAGTCTCAGGTTCATATCGCCATAAGCCATTTTTGGCGCCGACCCAGACGTAACGGTCATTCGACGCAATAGCAGTGATTAAAGTATCAGGAAGTCCATCTTTGCCTGCCTGTCCAGGGACAGCAGATAGGTCGGCAAAGCTTTCTAACTTGCGGGTCGTTTTGTCAAAGCGATAAATACCCCGGCTCGTTCCAATCCATAAAAGCTCCTTCTGACTCGATATACAAGTCACTGATTCTGCTTTAAGCCCATCGTTTTCGTCATAGAATTTCCATTTATTATCTGCTAACATTTCACCCAACCCTCGGTCAGTACCAATCCATATTTGGGGGCTTCCAAAAGCGATTGCGGAGATATAGTTGCTCACCAGGCCATCCTTCTTGTCGTAATCAGACCATTCACCTATAGTTGGGTTATATTTCGATAGACCTTCGGCAGTGCCTATCCAGAGTTGACCACTTTCATCAACAGCAATGATGCGGACATCATTATCTGCAAGTTGGTCAGCCTTAGCATAGATAGTCCATTTGCCTGAATTTTTGTCGAATTTGCTTACTCCGCTTTGATAAGTGCCAAACCAGACTTCGTTACCGGAAACGTGAATCCACGTTACATGGTCATCCGCAAGTCCATCCTCACGGGTATATTTAACCCAGGTATTGACAGATTTTATATACCTTTGCACGCCGCCGTTTGCTGTACCGAACCAGACGCTATTCCCATCGACAACTATTGAGCGCATTTTATTGCTTACTAACAAATCGGTTTGGGTATAAGTGCCGATGAAAGTTTGGTCGGTTTTGCTGTAGCTACTGACACCAGAATTATAGGTCCCAAACCAGACAGTATCTTCTCCAACAGCAATAGTCGTGACCTCTTCGCCGATTAGACCATCAGCTTTTGAGTAATTATTCCATGAGTCTGTACTGCGTTGGTATCGGCTGACACCTCCAGTGCTCGGTTTTTTCTCGCGGATATCCATAAATTGAAAATCGTTTCTACTTTGTTTATCCGCGCCTGTTCCAACCCAGACATACTCGCTTTCCACTGCAATCGTTTTGATATTGTTGCTGATAAGCCCATCCTTCTTGCTACGAACAGCCCAGCTATCGATGGTTTTGTCATAGCGGTTGAGACCACTTTCCGTGCCAAACCAGACGTAATTTCCATCGACAGCGATGCTTGAAACCTTTTCACTGGAAAGGCCATCCTGTCTTTTAAACATCCGCCATTTATTCGTTTGTATATTGTATTGGCTAACGCCTTTATCAGTCGCAAACCAAACCAGGTTTTCATCCACTGTCAGAGCATTAACTGCATCATCTATCAGACCATCAGCCCGTGTATATGAAACCCATGAGTCAGTTTTTCTTATATATCTCGATACACCCTGGTCTGTGGCAATCCAGACATTATCACTATCAGCAGAAATACAGCGTACTTTGTTGCTGATAAGAGTCTTCTTATACTGTACCGCTCCCTTCGTCTTGTCCACTGTCTCAGATACAGAATTAGTTTGAGGGAGAGGTTGCGGGATAGTTTTTATTCGCTTGTTCGGTGGTTGCAGGCTAAAGCATCCAGAAAAACTTCCTAACAGAAAAAGTAGAATAATTGATGTTGATATTCTCTTCATGATAATAAATTGCGTCATCGCAATGTCACTTCCGCTACCTCGCGGAAGCTAAAATACAACGCGGCCGTTGTCAAACGGCGTATCTCCTTTCTAAATCTTTAACGGAAATTTTGAATATTCGATGAAATATTAACTTGACTTTGGTAGATTTCAGCGTAACCCAAAATTCTATCTTGGCTTTTACGAAATACCCCTTACCAAAAGGGAGAGGGGGTTGTCCAAATTAGAAATTTGGGCTACAATTTTAGGCATGTTTCAAATTTTCTCAAAAATTAGTTGACATTTTGGGGATAGGTGTTAGGCGTTAGGTGTTAGGAATACGAAAATTCTTCCTATCACCTATCACCTATCACCTTTTCTTCCGCCGAAATGTAAACTATTTTCTGAAACATGCCCAATTTTAATTACCAAGCTCACGCTTACACCATTCATAAAGACCATCATACATAGGTGTTTCCAGTTCTATTTTACGATGGTCATCTTTCACCGTCAGGGCGTAGCCGAACGCTATTGCTTTCAGACCGGCTGATTCTGGCGGAGCGTCAGGATTTCTAGTATCAGCGCCATTCACGATCTTTGCCAACATCAGTAACGCGGGGTCGTCCAGCTTAAAAGCTTCGATTAGGGCGTCAAACGTGCATTTATCACCTTTGTGTCCGTATTTTGCACCCTCCGCATCAAAGGAATGAGCCCCCTCTTTTTCGGCAACTTCAAGAACTTTATCCCTGAGCACAAACAGGAATTCTGCTTCTTTGTCTATGAACCTTTTAATTAACCAGGGACAAGCTATCCTATCAACATTAGCATTTTCTCGCGTAACCCATTTCATTGCTTATACCTCCTTTGCTATACCTACTTTCTGAGACATCTCATACATTATGCCGGTGCTGTTGACGAGCACAACACCGGCCTCCTTTTTAGTCTTCTTGTTCCACCTTCTTCAAGATACCATCGGCAGTCACTTTAATTTCGTACTCACCAGCTTCCACAACTTTTTTCACCTTGTATGAAGCTTTGCCTTTTTCTTCCCGCTTCTCCGCTTTCTTGATGGTACCGCCGGGAACAACTCGTTCGATGACTTCCATAACGTTTGCGGGAATCTCTTCGACAGCAATTTTCTCTTTTTTCTTCTCCTCAGACATGTTTTTTCACCTCCCTTCCCCTCGTTCCACAGATGTAAAATGATTCAGCAAGAACAAAAAATACCAAGCAGCTCTCGATGTTACCCAAACGCAATCATTTCGCCAGCAATTCGCTCCACATAGCTTCTGTCCTTATGGCTAACATCCTCCACGTCATGATATATCACCTTGTCCGCTTCAGCAATACAGCGGCTGACAACTGCTCTCATACGCCACGCAATACGGTCTAATTCGTAATCAACGATGGTGGGAGCCTGTGCCGATATATGGTCCACAACAATCAGGTAATGACAAACGTTAACCAACTCACGATACTCGCGGTAGATTTCGTCAACAAAGCGCGTCTCATCAACCATAGTAACATTCGTATTCTCATTGTCCCATTGCAACGTCCGTTGTCCCACATAGACCCCATATCCATCCAGAAGCACAGCTATCATCTCATTCTTTCTACTCTGCCTAATTAATTCCGTTGCCACATCCAGCTTGTCGGTGATTTCGATAAGCTGCCAGTCTTTCGGCCTTCGGTCAGCATGTTTCTTGATGGTGTCCATCCATCGCAATATTCTGGGCAAAGTGCCAATGTAGAATTTCTTCCCTGGGAAACGGGCAAAGAACTCTTCTGCTAACTCCGATTTCCCCGATTTAGCTTCGCCTATAATCCATAAAACACTCATGAAGATATTCCTCTTTCTCGCCGTGTAAACGTCCGGTGTTGCCACTCATACTTTGCGTCAGGTTCACTCACCAAAACGGGTCTTTAACTGAGCGTATAGGGCATCCATCACTATCATGGCTTTGTAGATAATCTCATGGTCGGTTTTGGATGTCCTGGCTAGACCGCGCAGGATAAAGGATACTCCCGCTGATTCTTTCAGCTTGACTTTCTCTATATCTTCGTCTGCGTCAATCTCAAAGTCTCTCAATATCCGACCTATCTCCAGAACCCCAGGGTCTTGCACGTTATATCGCTCAACCAACATATCGAACGTGGTTTGAGTCTTACTTGGCTTGAGTTCTGCCTTCGGCAACGTAAATGCTGTAGCACCTTCCGGTATCTCCGATTCCCGGGAGATAAACTCAAACACGGCTTCTTTGTCAATGAAGTTCTTGATTAGCCATATAGATGCGCATCTATCCACGTGTGGTTCATGTCTAGTAACCCAAAGCATATCTTCTCCTTTCACCCCGTTAGAAAGGAAGCCCCGCCCAAGCTTTCTAACGGGGTTCACTTTTCCATACACGCGTAAAGCGCGTCAAACACCTTTCCACCAAGCTCCAGAAGCTGGTAGTCATTCTCACATACTTTTCCCAGACCGATGATGACTTTATCAATACCTTTAGCTTCTGGTCTGCCAAACTTGCTGTCCTTGAGGTCAACGTCATGCACAATCTCAGCGAGCCCCATCAACCTGTGATTATTGCTCAAACCAAGCCTTCTGACCAGGGTCTCAAAAGTGCAATATTCGCCCTGATGACCAAACTCCGCTCCATACATATCAAAAGGCACATGGTTTTCCTGCTGGACATATCCATCCTCGTCCACAAACTCAAAAACAGTTTCATGGTCTATGAATTTCTTTATAAGCCACCCTGAAGCTACTCTATCAATGTGAAGGCCTTTCCTGGTTACCCATGTCTTACCTTTGAGAACTTCTACATCCAGCAAGTCCTCAACAGGCACTTTCTTGCCTCCATCCTCAAACCCTCTGATTTGAGAAACGTAGGACCTAAGCCTCTCTATCTCCTCTTTTGCTCTTGTGCCAAGCGGAGCTGAGAAGAAGTCTATGCGCCTTACTTCATCAAACATAGACATAATCTTGCTCAATCTCGCTTCATATCTCTCGATGCGGGTTGATGATAAGAGATCTTCCTCTACATCGTCATCCAGCAGCTCAGAAAGCTCCTTACACACTTCCAGTATAGACTCATAATCACTGTCTCTGACATCCCTAAACATTCGCTCTACCTCTTCATCCTCCGCACCATCCAATGAGTTGGCGCTGAAGACCGAAGCTTCACCGCCCATGTCCACTATCTCGTGTTTCAACCACTGGAAATCCTCCACACACGATTTCCGGTTAGGCAGGACATACGCCGAATTCCGAATGCCAATAGCTCCCAGCTTCTGAATCCTCCTCCATATCTTAACCCGGAGATTGGATGGCTTCGTAGGAAGCTGGTACATCAACATAATCCAGCGATTCGCATTCACCCCATGCATCAATCATTTCCTTCTGTTGCAATATATAAACGATAATATTGTAACATATATTACAAAGAGTGTCAAGGCAATTCTTCAGAAATTTTTAAAAAAGGCACAAAAATTCTTTACTTAATTTCCAAGAAAGCCCCTTCCAAATCTACGATTTGGTAGGGGATGAATTGGTAACTTTAGACACTTTTTAACTTCACAACTTGCGATTTTGGTGGGGGTCTAAATCCCCCTCCAAAATCGCCGACTTTAGGCACTTTAGACACTTTAGACACTTTAGGCACTTTTTTAAACTTTTAATTAGCCACAGAATCACACAGAAAAACACTGAATTTTCTGTGTCTTTTCTGTGAAATTCTGTGGCTAAAGAAAATAAATTTTTAAAATATTTTCTGAAAGATGCTTAACCACCAAATTACATCTCAGTTTCAAGAAACGCTATGCTTTTCGGGTCGAGTCTTCTGTAATCTGGTATCTCATAACGGTTGCCATCAGCATCTTTTATTAAGACTCTACCCGAAGAAAAAAGTCTGACCTCTTCTCTGTTTCTAACATTAAAGGTGTGTGCGCCCTTATTTGTTTCCACCTCCCATTCTGAAATACCAAACTTCTCTTCAAGGTTTTTTATTTTGGTAATTTGAGGAATAAAATAAGATTTTTGTAATTCCTCTTCTAAAACCTTTTTATATTTCGAGTTGAGTTCATTAATGTTTTCAATCAGCCCGACTTCATTATCCTCTTTATCTCTGAGGATGATAAACTCACCGGGATTTGATAAAGGGAATGCGCGCATAGTTCTAACTTTTGCGTGCTTAGAACCGTCAGGAAGTTCGATAACCAGGTCATCCAATTCATTTCTGTAAATCTTAATGCTTTTTGCATCAAGTGGTTTTACTTCATCTTCGATTTTAGCAGTTTCCATAAAAATCTCCTACACCCGTCCAGACTTCCGAAGCCTTAAAAACTTCGGAAGTCTAACTACCAGGCTCTGATTTTAGAGAGTTCGGTTTGCATCTTACACAGTTTAGCATAAATACCATCCATCTCAATTAGCTCATTGTGAGTCCCTATTTCAGCAAGTTTTCCTTTTTCTAAGATGAGCAGTCGGTTAGAATGTTTCAAAGTTGACAATCTATGTGCGATGGCAAAGACTGTACGTCCCTTAATCAGACGGACGAGAGCTTCTTGAATTGTGGATTCTGTTTCAGTATCGACTGAAGAAGTCGCTTCATCCAGGATAAGAATTCTTGGGTCTTTGAGAATTGCTCTTGCAATCGAAATTCGCTGACGTTCTCCGCCGGACACGCGTTCGCCTCGTTCGCCAACGACAGTATCATAGCCATCCGGGAAGTTCATTATAAACTCATGAGCATTAGCGGCTTTAGCAGCAGCGATTACTTCCCTCATCGTAGCGCCTGGCTTACCGTAAGCGATATTTTCAGCGACAGTGCCGTTAAACAGGAACGGGTTCTGCAGAACTACTCCTATCTGACTTCTAAGAGACTCGATTTTGATATCGCGAATATCATGTCCGTCCACTAAAATTGCCCCTTCATTTATATCATAGAAACGACAAATCAGGTTAATCAAAGTAGTTTTTCCGGCTCCAGTATGCCCGGCTAAACCTATCATTTCACCTGGTTGGACATCAAAACTGACATCATCAAGGGCATCTTGTTCACCGTCATAAGAGAATGTAACGTTTTTGAACTGTATGTGCCCCTTAATATCGGGCAGTTCAATCGCATTTTCCTTATCGGCGATTTCAGGTTTATTATCAAGAATCTCAAATACACGTTCGGCGGATGTCGCCGCATGCTGAAAACGTTCATTGAGTTGAGCCAATGATTGAACAGGCGCGTAAAATTGCATCATACAACTCTGGAACACAGTCAGAGCGCCTATAGTGAATTCGGGATTTCTAAGCACTTCTCCTCCGCCGATGAACCAGATAATTATCGTGCCTATAAACGTAATAAATCCCATAAGAGGTCTGAAAACCGTGTATAACTTAGCGGAATTCATTTCGCCCTGGAACAATTCGCGGGCTTTATTGTTAAACCTATTAACTTCGTGCTTTTCACGCACAAAGGCTTTCACAACTCTAACGCCTGGAATTGTGTCGGCTAAGATTCCGCTAATCTCCGCCCAACGTTTCCAGATGATATGGAAAGCTTTGTGCATCTTGTGTCCGAAATAGAAGGTGAGTATAACCAGCACTGGCATTGGGATTAGCGTAAATAGAGCCAACCACCAGTTTTCTCTGAACATGATACCGCCCATCGCCATTATCATAACGGTATCGGTGACCATTTCCGGAAAGCCTCGTGCGATAAATTCTTGTAATCTTTCAACATCACGTGTAACTCGCGTCATTATTATTCCGGTTTCACGCTGGTTGAAAAAACTCAGCGAAAGCATGTGCAAATGGCTGTAAACTTTGTGACGCAGGTCAAGTGTAATACGGTGTCCAACCCACGCCATCATATATTCTCTACTGGAGCCCAGAACAGTAGATAAAATATTAACTGCAATCATTCCGAAAGCAAGGTAAGCCAATAGCTTGAAGTTGGGCGGAGCTTTTCCTGTGCTTCCAGGAATCAATACGTCGTCAAAGAGAGATTTTTGCAGGTACATCGGCACAAGCCTGACGCCGATAAGCACAAACATAATTGTCATCGCAATTGTCGCCACATGCCAGTAAGGCAACAAATACTCAAACAATCGAGAGAACATTTTGCGCTTCTGGACGCAATGAGGACATATTCCACCAGACCATTCTGGCAGGGGTCTTCTGCACTTTGAGCAAAAATCTTTCGGCTTATTGAAACCTTCTCTGGGACCAGTAACTTTATCTTGAGATCCCTTATCTGGTTTGCTTTTTTGAATTAGAGTTTGGATTTCGGAAACTGCGGGGTCAAATTTGGACGCCATCGATTTGGAAAATCTTGCAATTTCTGCTCCCTTATCTTTCGTCCTGACTTTGATTATGTTGTTGCCGAAAAGTTTGCGAACCTCAAGTTCATCGACTTCGCTTAACAAAACGTGGAAAAAATCTGGTTCTACTTTGCCATTTTGATTGAATGCTAACAGCCGTTTCTCCGTAGCTAACAGCCAATCTTTGCCATATTTTCCATCAATTGTCATATCGGTCGAAAGAGCAATCTTTAATTCTTCATCCAATTGGATTTCCTGCCTCAACCGCATTTCCAGTGCTTCAGGAATCTCTTCAAGGAAATCAACACCTTTCTGAGGTTCCGAAGATTTTGCCGATTTATCGCCATTTCCTTTATCGTTGCGGTTTCGGCTAAATAGTAGGTGCATTTTTAAAATATCATCCTTTCTATTGAATATCTATGGGATATAGCATGGAACCGCAGAATGAACGGATTTGGTTGATGTACCAATCTGTTAATTCTGTCAATCCGTGTTATACTTTCCTCTGAATTTAATCACTACCTCCACTACGATTTTATGTCTCAACCATTGCGTCCTGGCTGATGGGCCAGGCGCCTTCGGCAATGCCGGGAAGTGGAGAGTAGCCGTTTGCCGACATGAGAATTCCCCAATCCACCTCTAAGGCAAATCGCTTGCGCCAATTATTCGTGGCGGCATAACAGATATGTACAGCGTCGGCC
>Ga0194125_10001249_pt1 | contig 43293 bp, 36 predicted proteins | sample TA2KigC250mmetaG_FD_148626 | JGI IMG/M metagenome (GOLD analysis project Ga0194125, IMG submission 148626) | Freshwater microbial communities from Lake Tanganyika, Tanzania - TA2015034 Kigoma Deep Cast 250m | ecosystem: Environmental > Aquatic > Freshwater > Lake | place: Tanzania: Lake...
GGAATTCCAGACGCTGGCCCCCCAGGTGCTGATCGCCGCCAAGGAGGCGGTGCTCAACGATCCCCGCTTCGGCCTGGGTGACTCCTACCTGCAGCGCAAGCGGGCTCTGTTCGGCTGCCCCGCCGACGACACCACCTGTGAAGGGGGCGGCGGCCTCAAGGTCTACGTGACCGTCGACTACGGCCTCCAGGAGCAGGCCCAGGAACTCCTCCAGCGGTGGTTCCCTCCCGGGTTCACGGGGCCCACGGGCGCCATCGCCATGGTCGACAACCGCACCGGGGCCACCATAGTCATGGCCTCCGGCCTGGAGTTCGGCGAGGACGTCGCCGCCGGTCAGCGCACCTACGACATCGCCACGAAGGGCCGGCGCAACCCGGGCTCGGCCTTCAAGCCCTTCGGGGTGGTGGCGGCCATGGAGAACGGCTACCCCCTGAAGTCCTACTGGGCTGAGAGCTCACCCCAGATCCTCGAATACGGGGCGGCGCGCCCCTGGGTCTGCTACGGAGGCCCCAGGGACGGGACCATCCGCACACTGGAGCAGGCGACCATCGCCTCGACCAACTCGGTCTTCTGCGGGCTGGCGGTCAAGGTCGGGGCGGCCAAGATCGCGGAGGTGGCCCACCGCATGGGGATCCGCTCTCCTCTTGGCGACGTGCCGGCGATCGTGCTGGGGGCCTCGGCGGTGAGCCCTCTCGAGATGGCCGCCGGCTACTCCACCCTGGCCAACTACGGCCTGCGGGTGGAGAGCTACCTCATCGAGCGCATCGAAGACGCCGCCGGCAACATCGTCTACCGCCACCAGCCGCAGCGCACCCGGGTGCTCGACGCCGCCCTCGCCGCCGCGGTGGTCAACACCCTGGAGCAGGCGGTCTCTCGCGGCACGGGAGGAAACGCCTGGATCGGGCGCCCCCAGGCAGGGAAGACGGGGACCCACGAGGGCCACACCGACGTCTGGTTCGTCGGCTTCATCCCGCAGTACACCACCTCCGTCTGGGTGGGGTTCCCCGACAGCCAGGTCGAGATGCGCAACATCGTCATCAACGGCACCTACTACGACCGGGTCTGGGGATCCAGCGTGGCCGCCCCGATCTGGGCCGACTTCATGGAGATGGTCACCGCCGACCTTCCGGTGCTCGACTTCGCTCCCGACCCGCCGGGGATCGAGGCCTACTACGAGACCCCCCGGGAGGAGGTCCCCGACGTCATCGGCATGGAACTCGAGGAGGCTCTAGAGGAGCTTTACGCCGCCGGCTTCGAGGTGGAGTGGGAGTACGTCAACTCGGATGAGCCCAAGGACGACGTGGTGGCGCAGAACCCCGAACACCCCACGCGGCACAAGCAAGGCCTGGTGGTCGAGATCGAGGTCTCCAGCGGCCGCAGCCCCGAGGTGGCGATGCCGAACCTCCTGGACATGGACCTGGGACAGGCCCTGAGCCTGCTCGAGGCGCTGCGGCGCGACTCCGAGATCGATTTCACCTGGGAGCTGGTCTCGCTGGCCACCGGCAAGCCGGAGATGCACAACGTCGTGGTCGGCACCCGGCCGAATGCCGGAGGCAAGATCACCAAGGACACCGTGGTGGTGATCCGCTACCGCGTCTACGAGGGCGGCGGCTAGGCCTTTTCTTCGCGCTCTGGGTCGCACCTAGTTGTATCCAACTGCTGTTAGTTGTATCTAACAGCCATGACCGCCGCAGCCCCCGGGACCATCCAGCGAGACGCCCGTCCTCCCGTCTCCCTGGACGCCGCGCCGGCCCCGGGGGCGGCGGAGGTCGCCCTCCTGCGCCCCACCGCCATCCCCCGGCCCTTCATCCGGCCTCGTCTCGCCCCGGCCACCGGCGGGGCCGGGCACGCCCCCGACGACCCCATGGTGCGCCGCTACTGGTCCGCCCTGGTCGGCCCGGGAGCAGTCGCCGACCTCCTGCGCCTCACGGTGGCCGCCCGCCGGGGGCGACGCCTCCGCCGACCGCTGCACCTCCCGAGCCTGCTGCGCGAGGGCCTGGTGCACCGACAAGGTGCCGCCATCCTCGTCCCCGAGGTGGTCCCCCTCCTCGATGAGGGTCAGCAGCGGCGCCTGCATCCCAGCCTGCGGGCCGAGTATCGGAGACGCCTGGGGGGCTGACGCCCGCCCGCCGCCCGGCCGCGGGTACGGTCGGACAAGACGGGCAACACCAGGGCGCCCTACCATCGCTCCCGTGGAAGGCATCGCCGCCGCCGCGGGACTGCTGCGACCCTGTCGGAGAATCCTCGTCTTCACCGGTGCCGGCATCTCCACCGAGTCGGGCATCCCCGACTTCCGCGGGCCCGAGGGCCTGTGGACCAGGATGGATCCCGCCGACTTCACCCTCGAGCGCTACCTCCGTTCCCGGACGACCCGCCGTCGCTCCTGGCGGATGCGAATGAACGCCGGGGCCCTGGATGCTTCCCCCAACGCGGCTCACCGGGCCCTGGTCGGCCTGTGGGCCTCGGGGCGCATGATCGGGTGCGTCACCCAGAACATCGACGGACTGCACCAGAAGGCGGGCCTCCCCGAGGAAGCCGTGGTGGAGTTGCACGGCAACGCCCACACCACCGTCTGCCTGGGCTGCGGCGACCGACGCCCCACGGCGGAAGCCCTCCGCCGGGTGGAGGACGGGGAGGACGACCCCTCCTGCCTGCTCTGCGGGGGCATCCTGAAGACGGCGGTGATCTACTTCGGCGAGATGCTCCCTCCGGCGGCCACCGCGGCGGCCTTCGACATGGCCGAGGAGGCGGATGCGGTGCTCAGCGTGGGCTCCACTCTCTCGGTGTTCCCCGCGGCCTACGTGCCCCACCGGGTCGCGCAGCGGGGCCGGCCTTTCGTGATCGTCAACCAGGGCCCTACCGACTTCGACCACCTGGCCTCGGTACGCCTCGACGCCCCGGCAGGGACTGCGGTCCCCGCTCTCGTCTCCGCTCTCACCTGACTGGACGCCACTTTCCGTAGTTGACTACTACTCATAGTACTCAAGCCGGCCTGGGCTCTCTCCGATGCTCAGAGTATGCCAGCCGACTACCGAGCGCAGCCCCGCCGACGACCGGCTCGACCGGTGGCGGGGGGAGTCGCCCTCCTGCTCAGCCTGGCGCTGGTGCTTCCCATCGCTCCGGAGGCCGAAGCGGAGACCACCTACACCTTCCTGGGCGGCGGGTGGGGACACTCGGTGGGAATGAGCCAGTACGGCGCCTACGGCATGGCCCGGGAGGGCTACACCTGGCAGGAGATCCTCAGCCACTACTTCACCGGCGCCTACCCGGCCGCCGCCGATCCCGCCCTGCTGGCCGCCCCCCTGTGGATCGGACTCACTCAGGAGCGCACCCGCGTTGAACTCCGCCTGGTGGCCACCGGCAGCGCTACCCCGGCACCGGTCACCTTCACCCAGGGCAGCAAAACGGTCCGTGCCGCCGGGGGCCAGACGGTGGTCGTCGAGCAGTTGAGCGGCGGCGACTGCCGGGTCACCGGTCCGGCGGGCTCCATGCGGGGCCCCTGCAGCATCGACGCCGCCTGGGATGGCGGCGCCGCCCAGCCCACGGCCGCCCTGGAACTCGTCGGCTGCGTCCTCCCCGACTGGAATGCCCCCGGCGGCACCGTCTGGCGACCTTGCCGCTACGCCCGGGGCAGCCTGCACATCCGCCCCGACGACGGCACCGGCTTCAACCTGGCGCTCGAGATCGGGATCGAGGACTACGTCCTGGGAATCTCGGAAAGCCCCTACGCCTGGGGCACCACGGGGGGGCAGGCAGCTCTGGAGGCCCAAGCGGTGGCCGCCCGCTCCTACGCCCTGAGCCGGGCCCTCCAGCGCGGTAACCCCGCCTCCCGGCCCTGGTGCTGGTGCCACCTGTACGACACCACCGTCGACCAGTTCTATGTGGGCTGGGGGCACGGCACCCAGCCGTGGATCGACGCCGTCGCCACCACTGCCGGGCAGGTGATGCTGCATCCGGCCGCCACCCGCAACGGGGCCCTGGTCCCCATCGAGACCTTCTACTCCTCCAGCACCTTCGGCCGTACCGAGGACTCCGAGAACGGCTTCACTGCCTACGTGCCCTACCTGCGGTCGGTGGACGACCACTGGAGCACTCTCCCCTCCACCGGCAACCCGAACGCCCGCTGGACCCGCAGCCTGAGCGCCACCGACCTGGCCGCCCGCCTGCCCGGAATGGGCACCGTCACCGGAGCCGCCATCACCAAGTGTTCCGCCACCGGGGCCGCTCTGGAGATCACCTTCACCGGCCAAGGCGGCCCGCGCTCCTACGCCACCCGGGATCTGCGCAACCACCTCGGACTGCGCTCCATGCAGGTGTACAACGTCGGGGCGCCGCCTCCTGCCACCCCGCCTTGCTCCACCCCGCCGGAGCCCGGCGGCCCGGTCACCCTGGCCTCGATGACCGTGGACGACGACTCCGCCGGGGACAGCCGGGGCAACGGGAACGGGGTCGCAGAGTGCGGCGAGGTGGTTGAGGTCTTCACCACCATCACCAACCAGGGCCTGCCCCTCTCCGGGGTCAACGGCACCCTCACCACCGCCGACCCCTACGTGCGGGTGCGCTGGAACACATCATCGGGCTTCCCCGACCTCGGTGCCGGCCAATCCGCCGCCAACCGCGACGACTGGGACCTGGCCATCGCCGCCGAGGCCCCGCCGGCCCACACGGCGCGCCTCGGACTTCGGGTGACCTCGGCCAACGGCGGCCCCTGGGACCTCGAGGTGGCCCTCCCCATCACTTGCGCCGGACCTCTGGAAGGAACGCTCGCCGCCGTCGGCGACCTCGACGGCGACCGGAGAGGCGACGCCGCGGTGGCCTACGCGCGGCGCGGGCAGGCCCCCGTCCTCGGGCTGTATTCGGCGAGTTCGGGAGGGGTGCTGGCCGGCATCCGCCTGGCCCCGCCCGGCTACCTCCCGGTCGACGCCGCCGCCATCCCCGCCTCCCCCGGGTCGCCCGCCGCAGTGGCGGTGCTGCTGGCCGGGCCCGACGGAACCTCCCGGATAGTGGTGGCCGACACCGCCCCTGCCCGCCGCCGGTACTCCTTCGACCTGCCTCGCGGCTCGCAGTACCGCCAGGTCGAGGTGCTCCCCGCCTCTGCCGGCGGCTCCCCCACCCTCTTGATCCTGGCGGTGAGCGACGCCGGCGGGGTGCGGGTGGTGCGCCGCAACGCCGCTACCGGCGGCCGCCTGGCTCCCGTGCGCTTCGGCGCCACTCTCGACCCGGTCGCCCTCGTAGCGGTGCCGCCCGGCCCTCGCGGCCCACACCTGGTGCTGGTAGGCCATGATGGTGCTGGGGTCCTGCGTTCCGTGGCGCGTAACACCGACGGCCGCCTCGCCCGGAATCTGGGCCTCTCCACCGTCCTGGCGGCCCGGGAAGCCGCCGTGGTGGCCGGTCCCGATGGGCAATCCCTGCTCGTGGTCACCGCCACGCGCCCGGCCACGGGCCGGGTCAGCCTCATCGTGGTGGACCCGATCTCGGGAACGGGACGGACCACTTACCCCGTTGCCAACCTGGCCGAGGCACGCGCCCTGGCCGCCCTGCCCCAGGCCCCGGGCGCCGCCTCGGGGACTGTGGCCGTCCTCGGGAGCGCTCACGACGGAGCCCTGGTGGCCACCGTGGTCGATCCGCTCACCGGCAACCTGCTGTCGGCCCCCGAGTTCCCTGCCGGCTACCTGACGGACCACCTGGTCGCCCTCGGCCCCGGCGGGGCGCTGGCGGCCCTGGGACGAGCCACGGGCGACGGTTCGGTCCTTACCCTGCGCCACGCCGTGACCGGAGCCCGCCTGGCCTCCATCCCCGTGCCGTGACCGGGCAGCCCGGCGACGCCGCTCAGCGGGCGCCGAAGCCCGACAGCACCGTCCAGACGCTGCGGCCCAGGATCTCGAGGTCCAGCCACGGCGACAGGTGCTTCACGTAGTAGAGGTCGTAGGAGAGCTTCTCGACGGTGTCGGCCTCGGAATCCGCATAGCCGAAGTTGACCTGCGCCCACCCCGTCAGGCCGGGCCGCACCAGGTGGCGATGGGTGTAGAAGGGGATGGTCTCCGAGAACCGGTCGACGAACGGGCCCTGCTCGGGCCGGGGGCCGACCAGTGCCAGGTCGCCCTTCAGCACGTTCCACAACTGGGGCAGTTCGTCGAGGCGGATGCGCCGCAGCAGCCGCCCCACCCGGGTGAGCCGGTCGTCGTCGCGCCGGGCGAAGCGGGGCTCGGTGTCACCGGGTCGCATGGTGCGGAACTTGTAGAGGGTGAAGGGGCGGCCCTCGAGCCCGATGCGGAACTGCCTGAAGATCACCGGACCGGACGAGTCCAGCCTGATCGCCAGGGCGAACAGGCCGCCGAGCAGCAGGGCCAACGGCGCCATCAGCAGCACCAGGAAGGTGTCGATCACCCGCTTGAGCCGGACATAGGGGATGTGCCCCGAGAGGGGCACGGTGAGCTCCCAGCCCTCGTAGAGGTGGACGATCGCCAGGCGCCCGGTGTGCTTCTCGTAGGCATTGATCAGCGACTCCATGGGGTACCCGGCCAGGTTGCAGGAGGAGACGAAGCGGGCCATCTGGTCGCTGAGGACGGCACGCAGGTCCACCGCCAGCGTGGTCCCGGGCGGTAGGGGCCGCTCCGGCATGGTGCCCGACGGGTCGAGCACTTCCAGCACGTTGGCGTGGGGAGAGCCTTTCAGGTGGTCGATGAGCACCTTCTGGGTGGTGACCAGCACCATGCTCTCCGCCCAGGGCCGCCGGCGCTGCACCCAGCGGTGCGCCAGGGAGAGGCCCAGCCAGGTGGCGGCGGCCACGGCTATGTAGTTCCGGGACCAGTAGGGGCGGCCGAACAGGATCACCACAGCGGTGAGGCCGAGGGCCACGGCCACCGAGGACACCGCCCGGCCGTAGGAGGGACGGAACACGCCGTTGGCCGCCGAGCGGCGGGAGACGTAGACGCCCACCAGGCCCCCGATGGTGAGAGCGGCCACCATGGTCATGGAGTCGCGGCGGAAGGACCAGGGCAGCGGGGTGCGGAAGGTAGCCCAGGAGGCGACGACCTGGGCGACGAGCAGGGCCGCCAGGTCCAGCGTCACCGTGGCGGTGGTGATCCGTCGAGCCATGTGCTGCGGAGGCTAGTCGCCGCCGCCGGGCCTGCCACGGGGCTCCCGGACCCAGCCCTGAGGACCGCTCAGCAACCTCAGGTCAGCGACTCGGCCAGGGCGACCAGGGTGCGCACGCCGAAGCCGGTGCCTCCCTTGGCCAGGTAGTGCGCCGCCTCGGTGGCCCGGGCCGGCCCGGCGATGTCGAGGTGGGCCCAGGGGACATCGCCCACGAACTCCTTCAGCAGCAGAGCGGCGTTGATGGCTCCGCCGTAACGCGGCCCGGTGTTCTTCATGTCGGCGACATCTGAATCGATCTTCTTGCGGTAGTCGGCGGGCAGGGGCAGCTCCCACACTCGCTCCCCGGCGGCGGCAGCGGCGAGGCGCACCTTCTCGGGAGCCCCCCCGGTGCCGAAGAGGCCGGCGATCTCCTCCCCCAGGGCGATCATGCAGGCCCCGGTGAGGGTCGCCAGGTCGACGATCAGGTCGGGCCCAGCCTCCGCGGCCAGCGAGAGGCCGTCGGCCAGTACCAGGCGGCCCTCGGCGTCGGTGTTGAGCACCTCGATGGTCTTGCCGTTGCGCGCCTTGAGCACGTCGCCGGGGCGCAGCGCCGACCCGCTCGGCATGTTCTCGGTGAGAGGCGTCAGGGCGAGGACCTTCACCGGGACCTCCAGGGTGGCGATGGCCTCCATCGCCGCCAGCACGGCGGCAGCCCCCGACATGTCGGTCTTCATGGTCTCCATGTTGTCCGCCGGTTTCAGCGAGAGGCCGCCGGAGTCGAACACGATGCCCTTGCCCACCATCGCCAGGAACGCTCGCGCCCCCGGCGGTTCGTACCACATCTCCACCAGGCGGGCCGGTTCCACCGACCCGGCGTTGACCCCGAGGATGCCCCCGAAGCCGCCCGCCGCCAGTTCGTCCTTCTCGTACACCTTGACCCGTACTCCGGTGCGCTCCCCTATCTCTCGCGCCACTCCGGCGAGGAACTCGGGAGGCTTGTTCACCGAGGGCTCGTTGACCAGGTCGCGGGCCTTGGCCACCGCCGCCGCCACCACCGCCGCCCGCTCCACCGCCGCCAGGGCGGTCGCGTCGGCGTCGATGAGTCGCAGCGAGGTGGTCGCCGCCGGCTTGGGCCGGCTGCGGTGTTTCTGGAAGGAGTACTGCCCGAGCAGGAACCCCAGCGCCACCGCCGCCTCGCCGCCGTCCAGGCGCTTCCCCAGCGTGGTGGCCACCGCTCCGGCCCGGGTGAGAGCCCGCCCCGCTCCGCCCGCCGCCCTGCGCAGCACCTCGGCGTCGGGAGCCTCGCCCAGGCCGACGAGCACCACGGTGCCCTGGGGAACGAGGCCGGCGCCGGGAAGGCAGAGCACCTCTCCCTCCTTGCCGGTGAAGTCGGCGCCGTCGAGGTAGCCCCCGAGCCAGTCGCCCATCCGCGCCGCCAGCCAGCGGCCGCTCTCGTCCCAACCCCGCTCGGCCCCCACCCCGATGAGCAGGGCGTCGGCACTCTCCTCCAGCGTCCCGGCACGGAACTCGATCACCGCAGTCACTCCTCCCGGCGGCTGGGGGTCCAATCCCCTTCGGCCGCCCGCGCCAGCATGTACAGGTAGTCGCCGAGGCGGTTCAGGTAGGGCACCACCAGGGAGCCCTCGACGCCTTCGGCCCGCAGGTGGGCCACCGCCCGCCGCTCCGCCCGCCGCACCACCGACCGCGCCTGGTCGAGGAAGGCGGCGAGCAGATTGCCCCCCGGCACCACAAAGCCGGCGGGCATGCCCGTCTCGGCTTCGACGGCGTCGATGGCCGCCTCCAGGCGCTCCACCATCCCCGCAGTCACCAGGCTCACCCCAGGCTGCAGGCGGGTGCGCTTGGCCGGGGCGGTGGCCAATTCGGCCCCCGCGGCGAACAAGTCGCGCTGCGCCGCGAGGATGGCGTCTGCCGTCTCCCCGGAGGCCGCCGCCCGGGCCACCCCCAGAGCCGAGACGGCCTCGTCCACCGCCCCGCAGGCTTCGGGCCCGCTCTGATCCTTGCCCACCCGTCCCCCGAAGAGGAGGCCGGTAGTGCCGTCGTCGCCGCCCCGGGTGTAGATCTTCACGAAGGGCGATTGTACGCGCCCGGCGCGGCCGCCGGCCCGGAGCCCCGCCCCGCGAGAGACGACGCCGGGCGAAGGGGCCAGCACGGGAAGCCAGTTAGACTCGCCCCGGTCCCTGCCGGCACCCCGGGTGCTCGGGCGCGACCCCCATCGTCCCAGGAAGGATCCCGAACGTGCCCGACAGCCTCATCGCCCCTCACGGCGGCCGCCTGATCGACCCCATGGCCGACCCCGGCCGCGCCGAGCAGATCAAGGCCGCCTCACGCGACTGGCCCTCGATCGACCTCACCCCCCGCCAGTTGTGCGACATCGAACTGATCCTCAACGGCGGCTTCTCCCCACTGACCGGCTTCATGGGCCAGGCCGACTACGAGCGGGTGATGGCCGAGATGCGCCTGGCCGACGGCACCCTCTGGCCGATGCCGATCATGCTGGACCTCGACGACGAAACCGCCTCGCGCCTCGGGCCCGGCGCCACCCTGGCCCTCCGTGACGACGAGGGAGTGATGCTGGCCGCGCTCCATATCGAGGATCTCTGGCAGGCCGACCTGGAGCACGAGGCCCGCACCGTCTTCGGCACCACCAGCCGGGAGCACCCCGCGGTGAGCCACCTGCTCGGGTCCACCAGGCCGTGGTACGCCGGCGGGCGCCTGGAAGGGCTCACCCTCCCCCACCACTACGACTACCAGACACTGCGCCTCACCCCGGCCGAGATGCGAGAGCGCTTCGCCCGCCGCGGCTGGCGCCGGGTGGCCGCCTTCCAGACCCGCAACCCCATGCACCGCGCTCACCTGGAACTGACGGTGCGGGCCGCCAAGCAGATGGAGGCCAACCTGCTGATCAACCCCGTGGTGGGGATGACCAAGCCCGGTGACGTGGACCACTACACCCGGGTACGGGCCTACCAGGCGATCATGGACCGCTACCCGCCCAACACCGCCGAACTGGCCCTGCTGCCGCTGGCGATGCGCCTCGGCGGCCCGCGGGAGGCGGTGTGGCACGCCATCATCCGCAAGAACTACGGCTGCACCCACCTGATCGTGGGGCGCGACCATGCCGGGCCGGGCAGCGACTCCAGCGGGAAGCCGTTCTACGGGCCCTACGACGCCCAGGAACTGGTGGCCCAGTACGAGGCCGAGCTCGGCGTGGGCATGGTTCCCTTTCAGATGGTGGTCTACCTGCCCGACGAGGACCGCTACGTCCCGGAGGACGAGGTTCCCGAGGGTGCCAAGACCCTCTCGATCTCGGGCACCGAACTGCGGGCCCGCCTGGCCGACGGCCGGGAGATCCCCGAGTGGTTCACCTTCCCCAGGGTGGCCGAAGAACTGCGCCGCACCCATCCGCCCCGCAGCCGCCAGGGGTTCACCGTGTTCTTCACCGGCCTGTCGGGGTCGGGCAAGTCCACCATCGCCAACGTGCTCCAGGTGAAGCTGCTGGAGATGGGGGGACGCCCGGTCACCCTGCTCGACGGCGACCTGGTACGCAAGAACCTCTCATCGGAGCTGGGTTTCTCCAAGGAGCATCGGGACATCAACATCCGCCGCATCGGCTACGTGGCGTCGGAGATCACCAAGAACGGCGGCATCGCCATCTGCGCCCCCATCGCTCCCTACGACTCGGTGCGCAAGGACGTACGCCGCACCATCGAGCCGCTCGGCGGGTTCATCCTGGTGCACTGCTCGACACCGCTGGAGGTGTGCGAGCAGCGGGACCGCAAGGGCCTGTACGCCAAGGCTCGCGCCGGCATTCTGAAGGAGTTCACCGGCATCTCGGACCCCTATGAGGAGCCGGCCGACGCCGACCTGGCGATCGACACCACCGACATCAGCCCCGACGAAGCGGCCAACCAGATCATCCTGCACCTGGAGCACCAGGGGTACATCGAGCCGCGACGCGACTGAGGGTCGTCGCCCGGGAGCGCCCCGGCGAGAGGCGAGACCACCCGGTCCCCGCTTCCGGCGGTTCGCAGGCCGAACCTCGCCGCCGCGGCGGCCGCCCGGGACGGGGCCGTGCCCGGCACGGGCTGGGGCGGCACCGCGGCCCTCTCGGGTCCGGCCAGACCCGGGCCTCCAGCAGGCGACCAGCGGGGTTCACTGCCGCCTCGGGTCGGGCTGGTGATCATCGGCGGTTCGGTCGTGCCGGCGGCAGAGGAGTTGGAGGTTGGACAGGTGTAGGGCCCGTTGCTCATGCAGCCTTTCGGCTTCGACCTCGGCGGCTGGGGGGTCGGTGGCCTGCTTCCAGGCGGCCAGCACCTGCGGCACCCGCTGGGAGGAAGCCTCCTTCACCTGGGCGACCAGGTTGCCTTCATCCTCCGCGACCCGTTCGGCCTCCGCCAGGTACGCGGCCCGGCAAGCATCCACCCGGGCCGACAGCCCGCCGATACGCCGCAGACCCTCGGCCAGACCCTCCGGGGACAGACCCCGAGGCCGGACCGCCAACACCGCACAAGCACAGTCCCTCGTATCACTGCACACCCCACCTACATACCACCCGCCAGTGACAAACCCCGGGCCCGTCGGCGCCCGCCTCGATTCGATGCGCGCATGAGACCCCCCGACGAACAGATGGCACTGAGAGCGGCTGCGTCGTTGGCCCGGACAAAGGGCGAGCGCGGGGCGTGACGCGAGCTGCTGTCCCAAGGGAGCGGCGGTCGCCGCCCGAAGGACGCCCCCCGGCGAGGCAAGCCGTGTTCTGTGCAGCGACGGCGCTCCTTGACGGCAAGCACGCGTGTAGCCTCTGTTGTGCAGGCGTGCCGTCGCGACCGGGCACGTGGCCGCTGCCCGATCACAGTGCGCGGTTGCAGAGCGATCCGGCAACCCCAGTGCAACCGTGGCTGGTGGTGTCACCGGGGGCAGTCGCCCCGTGATGGGCCGCGACGGAGTCGGGCCGAGCGGCGGCGTTCGGACCGATGCGCCTTTGTCGGCCGCCTCGGGGTTCTTCCGGAGGAGGATGGGATGAAAGCCGGAGTGCTCACCGTCAGCGATCGCTCGAGCCGGGGGGAGGCCGAGGATCTGTCCGGGCCGCGGGCCGCCGAGTTGCTGGCAGGTTGGGGGTTCAACGCCGAGGTACGCGTAGTTCCCGATGGCCTCGATGAGGTGGAAGCGGGGATAAGGGGCTTCCTCGCGGAGGGAATGCGCCTCGTGGTGACGACCGGGGGGACCGGGATGGCACCGCGCGACCAGACGCCGGAGGCCACCCGGCGTGTCATTGAGAGGCAAGCCCCGGGCCTGGCGGAGGCCATGCGGGCAGCCGCTTTCGCTACCAACCCCCACGGCATGCTCTCGCGGGGGGTCGCCGGTTTGGTGAGGGAAGCGCTGGTGGTGAACCTGCCCGGGTCGGTGAGGGGGGTAGAGGAGTCGCTGGCGGTCATCGGCCCCGCGCTGCGTCACGCCTGCCAGCTTGCCGGCGGTGAGCCGTCCGACCACCGTGTCGGGCCTGCTTGAGAGCCGACCGATGCTAAGTTCGATAAGGCCATGGTGACCATCAGGCTGCCCGCAGTTCTGCTCCCCTCGGCGGGCGAGGCGGCTGAGGTCGAGGTGACGGCCAGCACGCTGGGCGAGGCCTTCGAGTCCCTCTTCGCCGCCCACCCTGTCCTTCGAGCGCAGCTGGTGGACCGGGCCGGAGAGATCTCCCCGCACCTGCTGGTGTTCCACGGCGACCGCCTTCTCCCCCGGAGGGCATGGGCTGCCGTGCCCCTGGCTTCGGGTGACTCCCTGCGCCTGGTGCCGTCGGTGGCGGGTGGCGCCGACGACGTGCGAATGCGCGGCTTCCGACGACGCGCCAGCGTGGCCGAGGCACTGGCCGCCGCCCTCGAAGGGGCGCGTCCCCTGCCGGACGAGAGGGTGCCCCTGGCCGAGTGCGCCGGACGAGTGGCTGCCGGCCCGGTGATCAGCGGGGTCGACATTCCCTCTTTCGCCCGGTCAACCATGGATGGCTATGCCCTGCGCGCCGCCGATACCTTCGGGTCCTTACCCTACGACCCGGTCGTTCTCACCATCGGCGGCGAGTCGATGCCCGGTCGGCCTGCCCCCGGACCGCTTGCGCCCGGCACCGCCTGCCGCATCATGACCGGGGCGGCTCTCCCCGCGGGGGCCGACGCGGTGCTTCGAGCCGAGGAGGCCTCGGAGGTCGCCGGCCGTCTCGAGGTGAGAGCGGCCGTCGCCGCGGGCCGCAACGTGGGACGGGTAGGCGAGGACGTGCGGCGCGGCGACCAGGTTGTTTCTGCAGGACGGCGTCTGCTGCCACAGGATGTAGGCCTGCTCTCGAGCGTTGGGTGTTCGAGGGTCGCCGTCTACCGCCGCCCCCGAGTGCGCCTCATCGTCTCGGGGAACGAACTGCTTCCAGCCGGGCGCCGGCCTACCAAGAATCGCATCACCGACAGCAACGGACCCATGCTGGCGGCGTTGGTCGAGCGCGACGGCGGGGTGGTGGAGGCTTCTCTGCGGCTTCCCGACGACCCGGCAGCCCTGCGCCGGGCTCTGGGCCGGCCCGGAGCCGAGGTGATCGTCACCGCCGGCGCCGCTTCCGTCGGTCGGGAGGACTGGGTCCCGGTGCTCGTCGCCGAGTTGGGGCACCTGACGGTTCACGGAGTGGCCATGCGTCCCTCATCACCCACCGGCGTCGGGCGCATCGGGGACACGCCGGTCGTCTTGCTCCCCGGCAACCCGGTGTCCTGCCTGGTGGCCTACGACTTCTTCGCCGGGCCGGTGATCCGCACCCTGGGAGGCCTCGCCGCGGCCCTGCCCTACCGGGTGGCCTCTCTCCCTCTGGCTGCCCGCCTGGTCTCTCAGATAGGACGCACCGACTACGCCCGGGTCCGGGTGCGCTCGGGTCGGGTCGAGCCGGTCGCCATCGGAGGAGCGTCGGCCCTCTCCTCTGTCACCCGCGCCGACGGCTTCGTCGTCATCCCGGAGGCATCGGAGGGCTATCCCGAAGGCACGGAGGTCGAGGTCCATCTCTACCAGCCGCCTGAGGGGGATGGATGAGACAGCGCCAGTTCCTCGAGGCGGTCGACGAGGCGGAGGCACACCGTCGCTTCACTGCAGCATGCGCTCACTTGACCCCGGCCGAGGAATGGGTGCCCCTCGCGCAGGCTGGCGGGCGCGTGCTGGCCGCCGACATCACAGCCCCCGTCGATGTCCCCGCCTTCGATCGCAGCAACGTCGATGGATTCGCGGTGCGGGCCGCAGACACTTTCGGGGCCGAGGAGCTCCGGCCGGTGGCGCTGCGCTTCAGCGAGCTCTCCCTGGCCGCCGGGCAAGAACCACCACCGGGCTTCCGGGTGGAGGCGGGTTGGGCGGTGCCTATTGCCACCGGCGGGGTGATCCCCCGAGGCGCCGACGCGGTGGTCATGGTGGAGCAGACCCGTCCCGACGAAGCGGGCATCCACGTGCAGCGCCCGGTAGCTCCCGGAGACAACGTGACCTTCGCCGGTTCGGACATCGGCCGGGGCGACCTGGTGCTGCTCCGAAGGCGGGGCCTCACCTCGCGGGAGACGGCGGTGTTGGCCGCAGTAGGGCTCGAGCGGGTGCAGGTCGTAGGCCGGCCGCGCGTGGCAGTCGTGTCCACGGGCGACGAGATCGTTCCCCCGGGCAGACCCCTGCCTACGGGCTCGGTGTACGACTCCAACCAGCGCATGCTGCTCGACGCCGTTGCCGAGTCGGGTGGCGAGCCCGTTCCGGCTGGGATCGTCCCCGATGACGAGGCGCAACTGGAGGCCGTGCTTGAGCGTCTGCTGGTCGGACCCGGCGCGGTAGATGCGGTGCTCCTTTCCGGCGGGACCTCCAAGGGAGAGGGGGACCTGAACGCGACGGTGGTGCACCGCCTGGCCGGGCGTCTGCCCGGCTCTCGCGGAGTCGTGGTCCATGGGGTCGCGCTCAAGCCGGGCAAGCCGGTGCTCCTCGCCGTCGTTGCCGGCCGGCCCGTGGTGGTTCTCCCGGGCTTCCCAACCTCGGCGGTATTCACCTTTCATGAGTTCGTGGCTCCGCTGCTGCGCCGCCTCGCCGGAAGGCCGGAGGAGGAGGCCGCCAGGGTCGAAGCGGTGGCGCCGTTCAGGATCAACTCCGAACCGGGTCGAACCGAGTACGTGCTCGTCGACCTGGTCGAGGGGCCCTCCGGCCTTACCGCCTACCCGCTCGGCGCCGGTTCGGGCAGCGTCACCGCCTTTGGGCGGGCCGACGGCTTCATGCGCATCCCGGCCGCCACCGAGTACATCGCCGAGGGAGAGCGGGTCGGGGTGCGCCTCATCCACCGGGGGGCACGGCCGGCCGACCTGGTGGCCATCGGCAGCCACTGCGTCGGCCTCGACTTTCTGCTCGGCCTGCTCGCCGAGCGAGGGTTCGTCGTCAAGTCGATCAAGGTGGGGTCCACGGCCGGCCTGGCCGCCCTCGCCCGGGGAGAGGGCGATGTCGCCGGGATCCACCTGATGGATGAGGCTACCGGCGAGTACAACCGGCCCTTCCTTCCTCCCGGGATCGGGCTGCTCGGCGGGTACGGACGACGGCAGGGAGTGGCCTTCCGCGCCGGCACTCCCGGCCTCGAGGTCCCCGATTTGGCCGGCTTGCTCGCGGCGGTACGGGACGGAAGGCACCGGATGGTCAATCGCAACCCGGGGAGCGGCACCCGAGTTCTCATCGACCGTCTGCTCGGCGACCTGCGCCCCGACGGCTACACCAACCAGCCGCGCACGCACCACGCCGTCGCAGCCGCGGTGGCCCAGGGGCGCGCCGACTGGGGAGTGACCCTCGACGTAATCGCCGCGACGGCCGGCCTTCGCTTCCTCTTCCTCCAAGAGGAGCGCTTCGACCTGGCGGTATCCGAGGAGCGCCGCTCCCGCCCGGCGGTAGCGGCGCTCGCCGGCCTCCTCGCCGATCCGGCGGTGCGGGCGCGCCTTGCCAAGTTGGGCTTCAGCATCTAGAGAACTGCCCTTGCGGCCGGGTTACTCTGAGTGATCATGACATGGCGCGTCGCTAAGGCGGGCCCGGCGCACCGCACCGTGGAGGGGCTGGGGGAAGCCTGATGGCAACGGATGCTCTCGGCAGGCGGGTCGACTACCTGCGGATCTCGGTCACCGACCGGTGCAACCTGCGCTGCGTGTACTGCATGCCCGCCGAGGGTGTGGTATGGAAGCCCCATGCCGAGATCCTGAATCCGGAGGAGATCGCCCACTTCGCCGCGCTCGCCGCCGAGCAAGGCATCGGCCGCATCCGGCTCACCGGGGGCGAACCTCTCGTGCGGGCCAGCATCCTCGACCTGATCCGACGGCTTCGCGAGACTCGGGGAATCGAAGCCATTGCCCTCACCACGAACGGGACGCTCCTGCCCAAGTTCGCGCCGGCGCTGCGAGAGGCGGGGCTCCAGCGGGTCAACATCTCTCTCGACTCGCTCGATGCCGAGGAGTACGCGCGTATCACCCGGGGCGGCAACCTCGGGCACGCCCTGGCGGGCATTGCCGCCGCCCTCGACGCCGGCTTCGACCCGGTGAAGGTGAATGTCGTCGTGGTGCGCTCACTCGGGCAGAACCTGGACGGGTTCGCCAGAATGACCCTCGACCGCCCGCTGCACGTGCGGTTCATCGAGTTCATGCCCGTCGGTGCGGTCCCCGAAGCCGCAGAGCATCCGTCGTGCTCGGTCACTTCGTGGTCCCGCGACGACGTCGTGCCCGCCGACGAGATCCTCGCCGCCATCTCGGCATGGGGCGTCAAGCAGGGGATCGGCGCGCTTCTGCCCGCCGAAGCGGACGCGCCCGGCGGCTGGGGCCCGGCGCGCTACCACCGCTTCGCCGGAGCGCCGGGCACCATCGGGATCATCTCCCCGCTGTCCGAACACTTCTGCGCCAAGTGCTCGCGCCTGCGTCTCACTGCCGACGGCAAGCTACGCCCGTGCCTTTTCTCCGACCTCGAGTTCGACGCACGCGAGGCGCTGCGCGCCGGCGACGATGAGCGGGTGCGCGTTCTCATCGCCATGGCGCTGCGCCACAAGCCCGGAAGCCACGGCGAGCGGATCGGCACCCGGCGTCACATGTCCCAGATCGGAGGCTGACCCATGAGCGGCGACGTCTGCAGCGATGACTCGCCTCTGACTCACCTCGACGAGCGCGGCGCGGCCCGGATGGTCGACATTGGGAGCAAGCCCGTCTCCCGCCGCCGGGCCGTCGCCACGGCGTTCGTGACCATGCGGCCCGAGACCCTGGCATTGATCACCAGCGGGGAAGCGCCCAAGGGGGACGTCTTCGCCACCGCCCGCATCGCCGGGATCACCGCCGCCAAGCGCACCAGCGACCTCATCCCGCTTTGCCACCCGCTCCCACTCACCAAGGTCGCGGTCGAACTTGAGCCCTGCTTCGGCGGCGACCACTCACCAGGACGGGCGGGTGTCGCCATCACCGCCACCGTGGAGACCCACGGCAAGACCGGCGTGGAGATGGAGGCCCTCACCGCGGCTTCGGTCGCCGCGCTCACCATCTACGACATGTGCAAGGCGGCCGAGCGCGGCATGGTCATCACCGACGTCTCTCTGACTCTGAAAGAGGGCGGCAAGTCCGGCCGCTGGGTTCGCACGGAGGCAGCCGAAGATGTCGAGTAGTCGCGGCGACTCGCGGACCGGGGTCGTGCGCAGCGTCAACCTGTCGGAACGAAAGACCGTCCGCAAGAAGCCCGGTCGGCACGGACTGCTCATCCACGACCGCGGCTTCCAAGGCGACGCCCACGCCGGCGACTGGCACCGCCAGGTCTCCCTTCTCGCGCTGGAGTCCATCGAGACCATGCGCGCGAAGGGACTTGACGTCGGTCCGGGCGACTTCGCCGAGAACATCACCACCGAAGGCATCGACCTCTGCGCCCTCCCCATCGGCACCAGGATCAGAATCGGCGACACCCTCGTCGAACTGTCCCAGATCGGCAAGATCTGCCACACCAGGTGCGCCATCTACTACCAGGCCGGCGACTGCGTCATGCCCCGTGAGGGCATCTTCGCGGTGGTCCTGGAAGCAGGGCCCGTGAATGCCGGCGACACCATCGAGGTCATCCAGATGGGCGACGGCACCTGCGCCCGCGCGGCGGGTCCGGCTCTCACAGAAGACACCGGGGTGGCCCCGGCCCGGGCACCCGCCGACGAGCCCGGGTCGGTCTGAACCGGCCGGCCGGCAGAGCGCCCATCGCGACGGCAGGCCCAGAGTCACCGCGCCTGGGGACGAAGCGGTCGGTCCCCACCAATCCGGCCCCAAGGCCGTCCAGAGGTCCACTTCCGGGCCGATCTGCCATGGGAGGCCCCCGCCGAGACGGGGTCGGCGATCACCCCCACGCACCCGGCCACAACGAGTGCGCCCGGGGTCTGCTCGCAGAATCGCACCAGGATGCCGGTGACCGGCAAGCGGCAAGGCCTCGAGCGCGGCCCGGCCCGGGGCTCTCTCTCCGAGAGGTACCCCGGGCCGGAGTGACATGGAAGCCCGCTAGGCCTTCTTGGCCTTCTTGGCCGCCTTGGCCTGGCGTTTCTCTTTCAGGGTCTTGGCTGCCGCCTTCTTGTCGTGGCCGCCGCCCTTGTCCTTGTTGGCCATGAGAGCCTCCGTTTGCTCTGCAAGCCTGCATGGTAGGTCGGCCGCCTCCGGAAAGACGGGTGCCGCCCCGCGAGGGAGGCGCCTACAAGATGAAGTCGGTCGACAGGAACGACGAGCGACGGCCCCGGACGATGGCCGCGGCCAGTTCCTTGTTGGCCTCGCTCCCCTTGGCCGCCACCAGGGTGCGGATGCTGAACACCCGCAGGGCGTCGGTGACCGACAAGGTCCCCTCGGCGGAGTCCTTTCGCCCGGTGAAAGGGAAAGCGTCGGGCCCCCGCTGGCACTGGCTGTTGAGGTTCACCCGGCACACCTGATTCACCAGGGGGTCGATGAGACGGGCCACGGCCGCCGGGCCGGTTCCGAACAGGCTGATCTGCTGGCCGAACGGCGAGTGGACCACGTAGTCCAACGGTGCCGCGATGTCGTCGAAGGGCACTACCGGGATCACCGGGCCGAACTGCTCCTCGTCCCACACCCGCATCCCCCCCGCCGCCGGGTACAGGACCGCCGGGTGGAAGTAGGTGCCGTGCACCGTGCCCCCGGCGGCGTTGCGGATCGCGGACCCTTTGCCGAGGGCGTCGTCGACCAGGTCCCTGAGGTAGGCGGGCTTGCCCGGTTCCGCCAGCGGGGTCACCCACACCCCCGGTTCCCAGGGCATGCCCACGGGCAGGGCGTCCACCGCGGCGGCCAGGCGGCCGACGAACTCATCGGCTATCGAGGAGTGCACGAAGAGGATCTTCAGGGCGGTGCAGCGCTGCCCGTTGAAGGACAGGGCGCCCAGCAAGCACTCCCCCACCGCATTGCCCAGGTCGGCGTCGGCCAGCACGATGGCCGGGTTCTTGGCGTCGAGGCCCAGGACGCTGCGCAGCCGATGCGGCCGGGGGTGCTGATGCTTGAGGATGTCGGCCACCCGGCTGGTGCCGATGAAGGCCAGCACGTCGACGCCCCCCGACTCCATCAGCGGCCCCACCACGGCGGCCCCTTCGCCGTAAACGGTGTTGACCACCCCCGGCGGGAAGCAGTCGCGGAAGGCCTCGAGCAGGGGCCGCCACAGCAGCACGCCCAGCTTGGGTGGCTTGAACACGACGGTGTTTCCCATGATGAGAGCGGGGATCAGGGTGGTGAAGGTCTCGTTGAGGGGGTAGTTGAAGGGCCCCATGCACAGCGCCACCCCCAGCGGGGCCCGGCGGATCTGGGCGAAGACCCCCTCCTCGATGACGAAGCGCGACGACACCCGATCGAGGTCCTTCAGGGCGTCGACCGTCCGCCGGATGTAGTCCACGGTGCGGTCGAACTCCTTCTCGGAGTCGCTCAGCGACTTGCCCACCTCCCACATGAGCAGCCGGACGACCTCGGCGCGGCGCGTTGCCATGGCGCCGGCGAAGGCCTCGACGCTGCGGATGCGCTCCGCCACCGGCAGGGTGGGCCAGGCGCCCCGGCCGTGGTCGTAGGCGCGGGTGGCCGCGGCCAGCGCGGCGAGGGACTCCTTCGCCCCCTGAAGCGGGTAGGCCCCGAGACGCACCCGGCGGCGCGCCGACCCGTGACGCATCAGCAGCGGGGAGAAGACCTCCTGCATCGGGCCCTTCCAGGTCCGCAGCCGGCCGCCCACCAGGTACTCGGACTGCTCCAACTGCCCGGGCAGCCGGTGCTCCGGCGGCACCTGCCCGGGGGTGGGGAACACGGCCGCCGCCCGCCCGGCCGTCGCCGACCCCCTTGCCGGACTACTGCGGCGCCAGTTCTTCATCGTCCACCGCCTTCCCGAAAGCACGTCCCGGACGCCCGGCGAGCCACTCGGCCACACCGGCTATCGGCTTGAGGGTCAGGCGCACGAGGTCCACCAGGCCGCGGCCGAGAACCCGTGGCGCCCGCCGCCAGCGCGGCGCGCCGACGAAGCCGCGGCGGACGAAGTAGAGCCACAGACCCAGGCCGATCAGCGCCATCACCCCCAGGGCCCACAGGTAGCCGAGCCGCCACCCGAGTTCGGGCATGCGGGCGAAGTTCATGCCGTAGACGCCCGCCACCAGCGACATCGGCAGCAGGACGGCGGCGAACACGGTGAGCACCTTCATGACGTCGTTGGCATGCTCCGCCACCGTGCTGCGGTAGGTCTCCAGCACCGCCCCGAGCACTGCCTGGGCGGTGTCGAGCGACTCGGCGATGCGGAAGTGGTGGTCGCGCACGCTCTGGAAGCGCAGACGGGCGCGCTCGCCCACTCCCTCCAGGGCTTCCGAACCCAGGCGCATGAAGGTGTCCCGCAGTGGGCCGACGATCTTGCGCAGCATGAGGGCGTCGCGGCGCAACGCCTGCACGTCGCCGACCACGGTCTGGTCCCCGGCCAGGGCTCGAGCCTCCGTGTCCAGCACTCCCTCTTCCAGGCCCGCGATCAGCGGTTCGAAACGAGCCGCCCCGGCTTCGGCGATGCGGGCGAACAACTGGTCGGGCCCGACTCCGGCCAGCCATCCGGGCTCGCGCATCCGCTCCCGCACCCAGGCGAACTCGGGCAGGTCCTCGCGGTGGAAGGTCACCAGGTACCCGGGGCCGATGAACGCGTCGTACTCGGCAGTGCGCAGGCGGGTGGGGTCGGCGGCCACCCCGTGAGCCACCACGAAGGTGTGCCCGGCGTACGCGTCCACCTTGGGGAACTCCCCCAGGTCGGTGACGTCCTCCATGGCGATGGCATCGAACCCGAAGGCGCGGCCCAGGGCATACGCCTCTTCGACGGTGAAGTCCACCACGTCGAGCCAGCACCACCCTCCCGCCGTCCTCACCGCTGCCAGCTCGGCCGGCTCGGCCGCCTCCGCCCGGTCGCCCCCGGCGGCGACGTGGTACAGGTGCTGCATGGGCTGATTATGGCGGCGGCGCGCCACCGGCGGTGCCTACCCCAGCCAGGCCCGCAGCCGGGCGGCCACTGCCTCCGGGGTCAGGCCGAACTCGACGGCGAGGCGCTCGGCCGGCGCCGAAGCGCCGAAGCGGTCGATGCCCAGGTTGAGCCCGCCCGCCCCGGTGAGACGCTCCCATCCAAAGGTGGATCCCGCCTCCAATGAGGCTCGGGGCAGGCCCTCCCCCAGCACGGAGAGCCGATAGGCCTCGTCCTGGGCGAAGAAGGCCTCCCAGCAGGGCAGGCTCACCACCCGCAGGCTGCGCCCCTCCGCGGCCAGCACGTCGGCGGCACCCAGGGCCAGGGACACCTCGGACCCGGTGGCCACCAGCACTGCGTCGGCTCCGTCGCGCAGCACGTAGCCGCCGCGGTGCACTCCGCCCTCCTTGCCGGCGCGGTCGAGCACCGGAAGGTTCTGGCGCGACAGGACCAGGGCCGTGGGGCCGTCGACGCGGTTCAGGGCCAACTCCCAGGCCTCGGCGGTCTCGCCGGCGTCGGCGGGACGCACCACCCAGAGGTTCGGGATGGCCCGCAGGGCGGCCAGGTGCTCGATGGGCTGGTGGGTGGGGCCGTCCTCCCCGAGGAGCACCGAGTCGTGGGTCAGGACGAAGATGCTCGGCGCCTCCATCAGGGCCGCCAGGCGCAAGGCCGGGCGCAGGTAGTCGCTGAACACCATGAAGGTGGCCCCGTAGCCGCGCAGGCCGCCGTGGATGGACAGGCCGTTCACCATGGCCCCCATGGCGTGCTCCCGCACTCCGAAGCGGAAGTTGCGCCCCTCCGGGCTGCCCTTCTGGAAGTCCGGGGACCCGGCGATCAGGGTGTTGTTCGAGGGGGCCAGGTCGGCGGACCCGCCCACCAGGCCGGGCAGGGGCCCCGCCAGGGCGTTGATCACCTTGCCCGAGGCGGCGCGGGTGGCCAGCGCCTTCCCCGCCTCGAATCCCGGTACCGGCCCCACCTCCGCTCGGCCCGGCTCCCAGTACTGCCGCCAGAGGGCCGCCCCTTCCGGGTCGGCGGCGAACCGGCGGTCCCGCCGCTCCTCCCAGGACCGGCGGGCGGCCGCTCCCCGAGCCATAGCCGCGGCGAAGAAGGCGCGCACCGCCGGATCGACCTCGAAGCGGCGGCCGGCCGGCCAGCCCATCGCCTCCTTGGCCCCGGCGATCTCGTCCTCCCCCAGGGGGGACCCGTGGGACTCGGCGGAGCCCTGCTTGGTGGGCGCCCCGTAGGCGATGTGGGTGCGGCAGGCGATGAGCGAGGGGCGGGACTCGTCGGCCACCGCCTCGCCGATGGCCGCCGCCACCGCGGCCCGATCGTGGCCGTCGGCGGTCAGCGTCTGCCAACCGAAGGCGGCGAACCGGCCGGCCACATCCTCGGTGAAGGCCAGGCTGGTGGGACCCTCGATGGAGATGCGGTTGTCGTCGTAGAGCACGATGAGCCGTCCCAGGGCCAGGTGCCCCGCCAGCGAGGCCGCCTCCGACGAGATGCCCTCCATCAGGCAACCGTCGCCGGCGAAGACGAAGGTGCGGTGGTCCACCAGGTCGGGCCCGAACACCGCCCGCAAGTGCGCTTCGGCGGCGGCCAGGCCCACCGCGGTGGCCAGGCCCTGTCCCAGGGGGCCGGTGGTGGTCTCGATGCCCAATCCGGGGTGGCGCTCCGGGTGCCCCGCGGTGGGCGACCCCCACTGGCGGAAAGCCTTCAGGTCGTCCATGGAGAGCGGGAAGCCGGCCAGGTGGAGCAGGCTGTAGAGGAGCATCGAGCCGTGGCCGTTGGAGAGCACGAAACGGTCCCGGTCGGGCCAGGTGGGGTCGCCGGGGTCCACCTGGAGGAACTGCGTCCAGAGCACCACCCCGATGTCGGCCATGCCGAGGGGCATCCCGGGGTGCCCCGAGTTGGCCTGCTGCACGGCGTCCATGGAGAGCGCCCGGATGGTGTCCACTGCCAGTTGCTCCACGCTGCGGGTCATGACCTCACCTGCTCGCCCGACGACGGCCCAGGCTAACCGGTGCCGGATTCAGTCCACCGAGTGCAGGTGGCGCGGCGCCCCGTTCAGGCGCTCCACCCCGCCCCCGGTCACCAGGACGATGTCCTCGAGGCGGACGCCGAACTCGCCCGGCAGGTAGACGCCCGGCTCCACCGAGAAGGCCATGCCCGGCTCGAGGGGCACGGCGTTGCCCTCCACCAGATAGGGGGCCTCGTGCTCTTCGAGGCCGATGCCGTGGCCGGTGCGATGGGTGAAGTGGGAGCCGAACCCGGCCGCCGCGATCACCCGGCGGGCGGCCCGGTCCACCTCCTGGGCGGGAACGCCCGGGCCGCTGGCCGCCACCCCCGCCTCCTGGGCGGCGGCCACCACGGCGTGGACCTTCCGTACCCGGGCGGGCGGATCTCCCACGAAGAAGGTGCGGGTGATGTCGGAGTGGTACCCGTGGAGGCGGCCTCCGAAGTCGACCACGACGGCATCGCCGGGGGAGATCACCCGGCTGCCGGCCTCGTGGTGCGGCGAGGCGCCGTTGGGGCCCGAGGCCACGATGCTGAACGCCGCCGACTCGTGCCCCTCGGCCACCACCATGGCGGCGATCTCCGCTGCCAGTTCCCGCTCGGTCTTGCCGGCGAAGCGGGTGTGGTCGAGGCGGGCCACTACGCGGTCCGCCGCCGCCCCGGCCTGCCGCAGGAGATCCGCCTCGCCAGCGTCCTTGCGGCGTCTCAGTTCGCCGACGAGGGCCGAGGCGGCCGAGAACTCGGCCCCGGCCAGGCTGGACTGCAGTCCCAGCAGGAACACCGACCAGGTGGTATCCCCCACGCCGAGCCGCCGGGCGGATCGGCAGAGGCCGGCCACCAGGGAGAGCGGGTCGTCGGTCTCCTCCCAAGGCTCCAGAGAGAAGACGCCGGGGAGGGGCGTCACTCGCGGCGCCTCAAAAGCCGGGAGGACCAGTGTGGCCGGGGCGTCCACGGGAAGCACCAGCATGGTGAGCCGCTCGAGGGGCATGGCCCGGTACCCGGTGAAGTAGGGCAGGTCGGCGCCGACCGACAGCAGCAGCGCATCGACCCCGCGAGCCGTCATGAGTTCGCGGGCCCGCCTCAGCCGGGCAGGGTAGTCGAAGGGGACCAAGGCAGCGGAGGCTAGCCGGTGGCCCGGCGCGGGGCGGCCGGTGGCCGCCCCGCCCCCGCTGCTCCGGCTCTCAGCAGCTTCGCTCGACTTCCCCGAGCCGGCAGGTGTTCTTGCCCAACCCGCCGAAGAGGCGGTCGAAGCCCGCGCCGCCGACCAGCGTGTCGGCCCCGCGGCCACCGCGCAGCACGTCGTCGCCGGGGCCGCCGCGCAGGCGGTCGGGCCCCGGGCCACCCTGTATGACGTCGTTGCCCTCCCCGCCGATCATCAGGTCGGCCCCGGGGCCGCCCCAGGCGGCGTCGTTGCCGGGGCCCAGGCAGATGATGTCATCCCCTCCCCGGCCTCGCACCTCGTCGTCGCCCGCGCCGGCCGAGATGACGTCGCGCCCGGCCGTACCCAGCAGGATGTCGGCCTTGGGGGTGCCCACGATGGTGGGCACCTTCCCGGCGCAGCGGCCCGCGGTGTAGATGAAGAAGGTTCCGTTCCACTGCCCGACGCGCACCGCTATCGACTCGGCGTCCTGCCGGGAGGAAGCCGACGGATACCAGGTGGTGGCATAGTCCACCGGGGCCGTGCAGTCGGTGAAGCGGAAGTAGTAGTCCCCCGCCGGAAGCACGAACTTCCAGTCCCAGATGTCACGCCGCCCGGCGACCAGGCTCCCGGCCGGGTCGAAGGCGTCGACGCACACTTCGCCCAGGCCGGCTTCGCCCCCCTTGGCAACCAGTGCCTTGCCCGTCTCGGCCAGGGTGGGCACCACCGCCACCCCGCCGCCGGGGACCAGGGCGGCATTCACCGTGGTGGCGGCGCCCGATCTCACCGCCACGGACTGGGCCAGGTCCTCGACCATGCCCCCGCCGCTCCACTGGTCGGACCACTGCTTGTTGGGATCGCGGAACTCCACCACCCAGTTCCCCGCCCGCAGTGGGGTCAGGGTGAAGCGGCCGTCGGCGCCGGTGATCGCACCGGTTTCCTCGCATCGCGCCGACGCGGCGCGCCCGCGGCCGTCATCGGCCGGGTGGGCCTGCACCCGGATGCCGGCGATGGGGGCCCCGGTGGCGGCGGTGGTGACCCGCCCCTTGATGGAGCCGGGGCCGGCCAGCACGGCATCGGCCCGGACCCAGGCGGCGCCGGACACCGTGATGGGAGTGGCCGCCTCGATGCTGGCGGCGTCGTGGTACCACTCGGGCCGCCAGGTGGCATCCTCCTCGCTCACGTGCTTCTGGAAGAAGTACAGCTTCACGGTGACCGCCTTGCCCCAGAACGGCATCTGGTAGGTCCCGTCGGCCCCCGTCCAGGAGAAGAAGGCTTCCTCCCATCCGCCGGCCACCTGCTTGAAACCGCGCACGCCGATGTACTCGATCGGCTTCCCGGCGGTGTCGGTGATGGTGCCGCGGATCCCGTTGGCCGAATCACCACCGCCGCCGCCGCCGTAGGCTCCGGCCGCCAGCGCCGGCAGCAGCAGCGCCAGGACCGCCGCCGCCAGGATCATCGTGCGCCGCCTCATCCGCGCCTCCTCTACTCGCTTGCACCCAACCATCGGCAGACGGGAATGCAATTCTTGAATGGGGCGTTCAGCCTACCGCCACTCGCTCCTCCCCGGCGTGATAGGAGGACCGCACCAGCGGGCCGGCCTCGACGCACCGCAGGCCCAGGGCGGCGCCGTGCGCCCGAAACGAGTCGAACTCCTCCGGAGCGGCGTAGCGGTGGATGGGGCGGTGCCGGGCGGTAGGCCGCAGATACTGCCCGATGGTGACGATGTCCACTCCCACCGCCCTCAGGTCGGCCAGGGCCCCGAGGACTTCCTCGTTGGTCTCGCCGAGGCCGACCATGAGCCCCGACTTCACCAGGCCGTCGGGCCGCACTCGCCGGGCCCGGGCGAGCAGCGCCAGCGAGCGCCCGTAGTTGGCTGAGGTGCGCACCTCGCGCTGCAGGCGCACCACCGTCTCCACGTTGTGGTTCAGCACCTCCGGCTTCTCCTCCAGGACGAGGCCCAGGGCGGCGGCGTCGCCCTTGAAGTCGGGGACGAGGACCTCGACGGCGCACGCCGGCACCCGCTCCCGAATGCGGCGGATGGCGGCGGCGAAGACCCCCGCCCCGCCGTCGGGCAGGTCGTCACGGTCCACCGATGTCAGGACGGCATGACGCAGACCGAGGCGGGCTACCGCCTCTGCCACCCGTTCCGGCTCGGCCGGGTCCGGAGGCCCCGGGCGGCCGGTGGTCACCTCGCAGAACGAGCAGGCCCGGGTGCACACCTCGCCCAGCAGCAGGAAGGCCGCCGTCCCCGCCGCCCAGCACTCGTAGATGTTGGGGCAACCCGCCTCCCGGCAGACGGTGTGCAGTTCCAGGCCCTCCACCAGGCCGCGCACGCTCCGGTAGCCGGCCCCCAGGTCGGCCCGCACCCTCATCCAGGGCGGCCGATCCGGCTCTCCCGCCAGGCGCCTGCCGACCGTGAGGGGAACCGCCGCCCTTCCTTGCGGGGTGAAGGTGCCGGCGGCCACGAGGCGGTCCACTTCGAACGAGTGGTCCTTCCGCCCGGAGCCGGGCGGGTAGGCCGCCGCCTGCGTCTCCACTCCGGCGTGCCCGAAGGCGGCGACGAAGTGGGGGACGACGGCCTCCACCATTTCCTCGATCGAGACCCGTCGCCCGGCCAGGCCGCTCACCGAGGCCACCGGGCGGCCCGCCAGGCCGCAGGGGACTATGTCACGGAACCCGTCGAGGTCATCCGCCACGTTGATGGCGAAGCCGTGCATGGTTACCCCCCGGGCGACGCGGACCCCGATGGCGGCCACCTTGCCCTGCTCGGTCCAGACCCCGGTGTAGCCGGGCTCCGTCCACGATTCCAGACCCAGATCGGCCAGGGCGCCGATCAGCCCCCGCTCCAGCCGCCGCACGTAGGCCACCACGTCGGGCCGCTCCCCCAGGTGGACGATGGGATAGCCCACCAATTGGCCCGGCCCGTGGTAAGTCACATCGCCGCCCCGGTCGACGCGCAGCACCTCGGCCCCCCGGCCGGCCAGCTCACCGGCCGGGGCAAGCAGGTTGGCCTCGTCGGCTCCGGTGCCCAGGGTGTAGGTGGGAGGGTGCTCCAGGAGCAGCAGGTAGTCGGCGGCGGCGCGCCCCGACGCCCTGCCCTCGTGGAAGGCGCGCTGCAGGTCCCAGGCCTCGCGGTAGGGCAGCCGCCCCAGCCAGCGGGCCCGGAGCGCCGTCACGCCAGTTCCTGCTCCCAGTCCCGGGTCTCGAGGGTCTCCTTGATCCGCCGAAGGAACAGCACAGCGGTGGCCCCGTCGAAAGCGCGGTGGTCCCAGGTCAGGCCCAGATACCCCACGTGGTGCACCGCGATGGCGTCGGCCCCGGTGGAGTCGGTCACCACCACCGGCCGCTTGGCCACGGTGTCGGTGGAGAGGATCGCCACCTCCGGCACGTTGATGATGGGAGCCGACATCAACGACCCGTAGGGGCCGGGGTTGGTGATGGTGAAGGTGCTCCCGGCGGCGTCGTCGGGGGTGAGGTCCCCGCGGCGCGCCTTCTCGGCCACGGCCCGGATGCGCCGGGCCAGTTCCCGCATCCGCATGCCGTCGGCGTTGGGGAGGTTCATGACGATGAGGCCGCGCTGGTCGAGGTCCACGGCGATCCCCAGGTTCACCACCCCGTGGAGCACCACCTTCTTCTCCTCCAGGTAGAAGGAGGAGTTCACCACCGGGAAGGCCCCCAGAGCGTCGATGGTGGCCCGGGCGATGAAGGGCAGGTAGGTGAGAGAGAAGCCCTCGCGCGCCTTGAACGACTCCTGGTGGGAGCGACGCACCCGTTCCACCACTTCGAAGTCGGCCTCGACCGCCGTCCAGACGTGGGCGGCGGTGCGCCGGTTGGCCACCATGTGCTCGGCGATCCGCAAGCGCAGCCGGCTGGGATCCTCGACCCGATCCCCCGGACGCAGCGGGATCCGCGCCGGCGGTCCCTCCGCCGCGGCCGGGGCGGGGGCCGCGGCAGGAACGGCCACCGGAGGGGCGGGCGCCGGCGGAGGCGCGGGGGCAGCCGGCTCCGCCCGGGGGATCAGGGACTCCAGGCCGCGGCCCAGGCCCACCCTCTTCGGCGGCTCCATAGGCTCGGCCTCTTCCTCGGCCTCTTCCTCGGCCTCCCGTTCCTCCGCCTCCGGGACCTCCGCCTCCGGGACCGCCGCCGGCAGGATCTCCACGACGGGCATGGCTGCCGGGGCGGGCGGGGTGGCCGGGACCTCAGCCGGGGACTCGGGTAGGGCATCGGGAGTCGGCGCAAGGACCACAGGCTCGGTCGGAACGGGCGGGACGACAACCGGGGCTTCACCACGCGTCCGAGCGTCGATCGCCGCCTGCACGTCCTGGCGGGTGATGCGCCCATCGCGACCGGTCCCCCGGAGCGACGCCAGATCGAGCCCATACTCGGCAGCCAGACGGCGCACCACCGGCGACAGGAAGCCCAGGTCGGCCCGGGCCTCGGCCAGCTCGCCGGCTGCGGCCTCAGGGAACTCGGGGAGCGGGGCCGCGGGCGCGGGAGCAGCCGGCTCCGGTACAGGAGCAGTCGGCTCCGGCGCGGGAGCGGGAACCGGCACTGCCGCCGCCGGCCCTTCGAGGACGGGGACCCGCAGGGCGGCGGGCGCCGCCTCGATGACGGGCACCAAAGAGGCCGCCTCGGCCGGGGCGGCCGGAGCCTCCGTCGGTGGCGTCGTCACTTCGGGGGTGGCCGCCGGGACGGGCATCTCGCCGGCGGCACCGATCACTGCCAGCGGGGTACCCACCGGGACGGTCTCCCCGGCGGGCACCAGGAGCTCGAGCACCACCCCTGCCGCGGGCGACGGCACCTCGGTGTCCACCTTGTCGGTCGAGACCTCGAGCAGCACCTCGTCCTCGGCGATGGCATCGCCCGGTTGCTTGGCCCAGCGGAGGATGGTCCCCTCCGTGACCGTCTCCCCCAACTGGGGCATGCGGACCGTGACCGACATAAGCGCTCCTCCTAAGTGTTCGCCGACGAGAGTATTGCCGCCAGGAGGTCTGCCGCCCTGGGGCCGGCAGGCTCCGCGTGACCGAAGGGAAACCCGCCCGGCGGGGCCAGACGGCGCACCGGGGCATCGAGGTGCCAGAACGCCTCCTCGGCAACGCGGGAGGCGACCTCGGCTCCCACCCCGCCGTAGGGAAGGTAGTCCTCGACCACCACCAGGCGCCCGGTACGAGCCACCGACGCCACCACCGCGTCCAGGTCGAGCGGGGACAGCGCCTGCAGGTCGATCACCTCGGCCTCCACCCCCAGCCCGGAGGCCTCGGCGGCCGCCTCGAGAGCGGCGGCTACCCCGGCTCCCCAGGCCACGAGGGTGACGTCGCCACCGCGGCGGGCCAGGCGCGCCCGGTCCAGGGCCTCCGGGCGAATCACAGACGGAAGAGGGGCCGTCGCCGGGTAGAGGCGCACCGGTTCCAGGAAGACCACCGGCCCGGGATGGCGCAACGCCGCCGCCAGCAACCCCCCGGCCGCGGCCGGGGTGGCCGGGACCACCACGCTGAGGCCCGGGTAGCGCGCCGGAGCCACCGCTTCCACCAGATCCCAGGCGGAGAAGGGCCCGGGCCCGTAGGGCACCCGCAGCACTACCGGTGCCGGGGCCTCGGCCCCGAGGGCATGTCCGGCCAGCAGGCCGAGGGCTCCCCCGAGGTGGCGGGCGGGGATCTCGGCCACCGGCCGCATCCCGCAGAGGGCCCCCCCGACCGCCGCCCCCACCAGGCCCGGCCCCACCGCAGGCAGCTCCACCACCCGCCTGGGGCCGTACCTGTCGTGCAGGCCCCGCGTGATCCCGTGCAGCCCGCCCGGGCCGGCCGCGTCCGGTCCCAGCACGGTCACCGCGGCGTCGCCTGCCATGGCCTCGTCGAGCACCCGGGTCAGTGCTCCGGCCAGGGTCGTCTCCGCTTCGTCGCCCGCCCCGCCCGCCTCCGGCTCCGGCGGCTCGGCCCGCGAGGAGACCACCACCGGCGAGGCGGCCGGAGCGGGGTCGGCCTGCTGACGCGCCCAGGAGACGGCACGCTCCACCCGGGCGCGCACCCGCCCCTCGAGGTGCGAACGCCGGATCTCGTCGAGCAGACCCCGAATGCCCAGGTACTCCTCATAGCGTGGCAGGGGATCGCGCCCCTGCCACGAGCGGCGCGCCTCGGGGTCGACATATTCCGCCGGGTCATCGACGTGATGCCCCTGGTAGCGGAAGGTGACCGCCTCCACCAGGCTCGGCCCCTCCCCGGAGCGGGCCCGCTCCACCGCCTCCCGCGCGGCGGCGTACACCTCGAGCACGTCGTTGCCGTCGACCACGACCCCGGGGATCCCGTACCCGTCGGCTCGGTGGGCGGTGTAGGCCAGGCGCGTGACCCGCTCATTGGGGAGCGAGTAGGCGTACTGGTTGTTCTCCACGCCGAACACCACCGGCAGCCCCAGCACGGCGGCGGTGTTGACCGCCTCGTGCCACACCCCGGTGGCGGCCGCTCCCTCGCCGCAGAGGGCCAGGGCCACTCGCGCCTCCCCCCGGCAGAAGAAGGCGAGAGCCGCTCCCACCGCACCGCCCACCCCGTCGGCCGACGCCCCGGACACTCCCAGCACCCCTCGATCGAGAGCGGGGGTACCGAAGGAACGGCGGCCGCGCGACGGCCCGGCAGCCTTGCCGAAGAGGTCCAGGACGGCTTCCTCCAGGGTCACCCCCCGCACCAGGCGGGCCAGCAAGTCGCGGTGCCCCCCGGCGAAGACGTCGCCCGGGTCGACGGCGGCGGCGAAACCCACCTGGGCGGCCTCCTGACCCGACCCCGGGTAGAGGAAGCCGCTCCCGCCGGGGCCTCCCGGATCGAGCAGGGAGGCCTCGAGGAGACGACCGGTGAGCATCCACTCGTAGAAAGCGAGCAGTTGGGCTTCGCTCACCTCGACGGCGGCGCCGCGCAGGTCGGTCAACTCACTCTCCTCAATGCAGGCTGCGGCCGGCCGAAGACATCAGGGTCTCCCCCAGCACCTCGGCCAGGGTCGGATGACCATGGATGAAGGCGGCGGCCTCTGCCGGCAGAGCCTCCCACCCCACGGCCAGCACCATCTCGTGGATCAACTCCCCGGCAGCCGGACCGGCGATGGTGGCCCCGAGTATCGGGCCCCCCACCTCCGAGACCACCTTGACCAGGCCGCGATTCTCTCCCTGGATCATCGCCCGGGACGCCGCCTGGAAGCCGTGGCTGTGGGTGGCCACCTCGTACCCGGCCGCCCGGGCCCGCTCCTCGGTGAGGCCCACGGCAGCCACCTCGGGCCGGGTATAGACGATCGCCGGAACCGCCCGGTAGTCGACGGGTGCCGGCCGCCCGGTGGCGATGTAGGTGACGGCGGCGATCCCCTCGGCGAACCCGGCGTGGGCCAGTTGGGGCGTCCCGGCCACAATGTCCCCCACGGCGAAGATCCCGGGCTCTCCGGTCTCCTGGGTGGCGGGGTCGACCTTGACGAAGCCCCTTTCCACCTCTACTCGAGTGCCTTCCAGCCCCAGCCCGGCCGTGACCGGCGCCCGGCCGACGGCCACCAGGACCACATCCACCGTCGCCGCCCCGCCGTCGAAGGGGACCACCATCCCGTCGGGCCCGGAGGTCGCCGGGCCCACCGCGGTGCCGGTGCGGATCTCGACCCGGCGCGACGCCAGCTCCCGGTGCAGCACCCGGGCCGCCTCGGGTTCCATGCCGGGCACGATCTGCTCCATGACCTCGAAGAGGTGGACCTCGCTGCCCAGGTCGGAGAGGAAGGAGGCGAACTCACATCCGATGGCACCGGCGCCGACGACGGCCACCCGCCCGGGCCGCTCGGTCCAGTCCAGGGCATGGTCCGAGGAGACGATGCGCTCCCCGTCGAAGTCGTAGCCGGGGATGCTGCGGGGCACCGCCCCGGTAGCCAGGATGATCGCCCGGCCTTCCAGGCGCCGCTCCCCTTCGCCGGTGGACACCACCACCCCGCCGGGCAGCGCCAGTCGCCCCGTGCCCGCCACCGTCTCCACGCCCCGCTGGCGGAGCAGGCCACCCAGGCCGCGGTGCAACTGACCGACGATGCGGTCCTTGCGCTCCCGTGCCCGGCCCCATTCGAGGCCCGGCGCCGGCGCGACCACCCCGAACTCCCCCGCCCCGGCCACGGCGGCGAACACCTCCGCCGTCTCCAGCCACGCCTTGGTGGGGACGCAGCCCCGGTGCAGACAGGTGCCGCCGACCAGGTCCTTCTCGACGAGGGCAACGGAGAGCCCGAAGTTGTGGGCGTACAGGGCGGCGGCGTACCCGCCGGGCCCCCCTCCGATGATGACCAGGTCGTACAAGAGATCCCCAGGGCTCGACTGGTTTGAGGTTAGCCGCCGGGATGCCCCACCCCCCGCCACTCAGCGTGACCGGAGTAGCCTGGCCGGGTGCCCGCCGCACCCTGCACAGACGGCCGGCCCCGGCCGGAGCGTGCCCGCGCCCGGCCCGGAGGCTCCCGGTGAGCCCCGGGCCCCTTCCCGATCGGCTGCGAACCGCCGACGGCATCACCCTCCAAGCCCGCTGGGACCTACCCGACGCGGGACGAGGCCCGGCGGTGGTGCTCTGCCATCCGCATCCCCTCTACGGGGGCAACCTGAGCCTGCCGCTGCTGCGCACGGTGGCGGCGCACCTGGCCGGAGCCGGCCGCCCGGTGCTCCGCTTCAACTTCCGCGGGGTCGGGGCCTCCGCAGGCTCATGGGGCGGAGGCGAGGGCGAGGAGCACGACGTGGCGGCCGCCGTCGAAGCCGCCGCCGCTGCCTTCCCCTCGATGGCACCGGCCGTCGCCGGGTGGTCCTTCGGGGCGGTGGTCGCCCTCCGCTGGCAGGCCGCCGCCGGCAGCGGGACCCCATTCGCCGGCATCGCCCCTCCCCTGCGCACCGGCCTCACCCCCGGGCTGCCGCCGCCGGAGGCGCTGCTTCCCGCCCGGCGCCTCTTGATCCTGGGGGATCGCGACCAGTTCACCTCCGTAGCGGACCTCAGGACCTACGCCGCAGACGCCGGTGCGGAGGCGCTGATCCTGCCGGGAAGCGACCACTTCTTCTACGGGCGCGAAGCCAGGGTGGCCGAGGCGCTGGCGGCCCACTTCGCCCCCGCGTCGTGAGGCTCAGCCGGGACGAAAGCCCCGGTTGCGGGCCTCGGCGAGGGTGTCGGGAGAGAAGGAGGCCACCAGGGCCCTGCCGACCAGGTCCTCCTCCTCCACCCGACGGCGCAGGGCCTCGAACCGGCCCTCGTCGTCGCAGTCGTAGATCCGCATCTCGTCGCGCAAGCCGACAAAGCGGTGTTCGGTGAAGCGGCGCAAGCGCCCCATCTACTCCATCCCTTCGCCAACGGCACCGACCCTAGCCGACCCTACCCCCTCAGACCGTGTTGAAACCGACCACCACTGCCGCCAGGCCCGTCCCGCCCGGCTGGATGACGATGGTCCCCCGGACTTCGCCCCGGCTGAACTCGATGCGCCAGGAGAGCGTGTCGCCCTCCGAGCGATTTGCCACGTACCCGGCGCCGACCAGGTTCAGGGTGTAGTACTGGATCACCGCCGCCGCCTCGGCGCGGATGGTGAAGGCGAACTCGGTGCGGTGGTTCACCCGGTCCACCAGGGTGGAACCGATCACCGCGCCCTCGGGGAGGGGAAAGCCCTTGGGGACGGAGGCGGGGAGCTTCCCCTCGCCGAAGGTGATCGGCTCGTTGTCGCCGCCGCAGGCAGCGGAAACGACGGCCACCAGGCACAGGCCTGCGATGAGAGCGAGGCTTCGAGGGCTCACAGCTCGCCATGCTACCCGGGCGGGGTCACCGGAGAGCCCACCGCTCAGACCCGCGGCGGCTCCCGGTAGGCCCCGAACACCGACTGGAGGGCGGCGACGATCTCCCCCTCGGTGGCCCGGGCGCGGGCCGCCGCCACCAGCGGGTCCATGAGCCCGGCCTCGCCCCGCGCCGCTTCCACCAGGGCCGACAGGGCGGCGTCCACCACCCCTCGGTCGCGGGCGCGCCGCCCCTCGTCCAAGCGGCGGCGCTGCTGCTCCTCGATCTCGCCGGGGATGCGCAGGATCTCGAGGTCTTCCCCTCCCTGCTGCACGAAGCGGTTCACCCCCACGATGGTCCGCTCGCCGGACGACACCGCCTTCTCGAACTCGTAGGCCGAGTCGCCCAGGGCCCGCTGGAACCAGCCCTCCTCGATGCCCCGCAGCACCCCGGCGAGCATCGAGCCGCCGCCGAGGCGATCCACCTGGGCCAGGATCTCCTCGGCCCGCTGCTCCATGCGGTCGGTCATCTCCTCCACGAACCAGGAGCCGCCCAGCGGGTCGATGGTGTCGGCCACCCCCGTCTCCTCGGCGATCACCTGCTGAGTACGCAGCGCGATCTCGGCCGCCCGCTCCGTGGGCAGGGCGTAGACCTCATCGAGGGCATTGGTGTGCAGGCTCTGCGTGCCGCCGAGCACCGCGGCCAGCGCCTCGATGGCGGTACGCACCACGTTGTTGTCCGGCTGCTGGGCGGTGAGGGAGACGCCCGCCGTCTGGGTGTGGAACCGCAGCTTCAGCGAGCGCTCGTCCCGGGCGCCGTAGCGCTCCCGCATCCAGCGCGCCCAGATGCGTCGCGCCGCCCGGAACTTGGCGATCTCCTCGAAGAAGTCGATGTGGGCGTCGAAGAAGAACGACAGGCGCGGGGCGAAGTCATCCACTTCCATTCCCCGGGCGCGGCAGGCCTCCACGTAGGCGAACCCGTCTCCCAGGGTGAAGGCCAGCTCCTGGGCGGCGGTGGCTCCCGCCTCCCGGATGTGATAGCCGGACACGGAGATGGTGTTCCACTGCGGCACCTGCTGCGCGCAGAAGGAGATCATGTCGGTGATCAGCCGCAGGTGCGGCTCCGGGGGGAAGAGCCACTCCTTCTGGGCGATGTACTCCTTGAAGATGTCGTTCTGCAGGGTGCCCCGCAGCAGGGGCCACTCCACCCCCTGCTCTTCGGCGGCCACCAGGAGGAAGGCGAACATCACCTGGGCCGGGCCGTTGATGGTCATCGACACCGAGACTTCGCCCAGCGGGATCCCGGCGAAGAGCCGCCCCATGTCGTCGGCGGTGTCCACCGCCACCCCGCAGACCCCCACCTCCCCCCGGGCCAGGGCGTGGTCGGAGTCCAGCCCCAGCAGGGTGGGCATGTCGAAAGCCACCGAGACCCCGTGCTGGCCCTGGTCCAACAGGTGCCGGAAGCGGCGATTGGTCTCCTCCACCCCGGCGAACCCGGCGAACTGACGGATGGTCCACGGCTTGCCCCGGTAGCCGGTCGGGTGGATTCCCCGGGTGTAGGGGTAGCCCCCCGGGTAGCCCACATGCTCGGGGGGTTCTCCCTCGGCGGGCAGGCCGAGCGGGGGAACCTCCTCGAAAGACAGGGTGACGAACCGCTCCCGCCGCTTCCGGGCCCGGCGGTAGGCCTCCTCCCACTCCGGGCGGCTCACCACGTCCCCTCGTCGGGAACCGGCACCGAGGCGCCGCAGTTCGGGCAAGGAGCCGATTCGACGGCGCCCACGATGAAGCGGAGACCGCACTCCGGGCATTCCACCCGCGGGCTGGGCGCCGGAGCAGGCGGAGGGGGCGGCGGGGCCACCAGGCCCGGGTCGGCGCCCCGGGGCCGGACTTCCATGAGAGCGCCGCAGGCCGGGCAGGGGTAGCGCCCCGGTCCCGGCACCTCGACTTCGGTGCGGCAGCGGCCGCAGCGCACGATCACTCCGCCACCTCCACCCGGGCATGGTACCCGCCCCGCGGAGGCCGGGGGTGCCTGCGGCGACCTCCTCCGGCTACCTCCCCGCACCGACTAGCGTGCTCGGCCACCAAGGAACCCGCCCCATGACCGTCGGCACCATCACCACCCTCGCCGGGATCGCCACCCTCGTGGCGGCCGCTCTCGTCGCCGGGGCCGCCCTGCTGTGGCTCGCCGCCCGGGTCTTCGCCGGGGCGGCCGCCCTGCAGAGCCGTCTCATCGGGCTCCTGGGGAACCAGTCCCTGTGGCTCGCCTGGCTGGTGGTGGTGGCGTCGACCATCGGAAGCCTCTACTACTCCGACGGGGTCGGCTTCGAGCCCTGCTCGCTGTGCTGGTACCAGCGCATCGCCCTGTACCCGCTGCTGGTGATCCTGCCGGTGGGGGCGGTGACCCGCGACCGCTTCGTGGCCCGCTACGCCCTGCCCCTCACCGCAGCCGGGGCCGTCCTCGCCCTCTACAACTACCTGGTGCAGTTGTTCCCCGGCATCGAGGTGGCCTGCTCCACAGAGGTCTCCTGCAGCACCATCGACGTTCAGGCCTTCGGCTGGCTCACCCTGCCGCTCATGTCGCTGGTGGCTTTCCTTGCGGTGACCGTCGGGATCCTGTACGACCGTGCCTCCTACCGGGCCGCCTAACGGCGTCACCTGCCTTATGCTGCCCCGTTCCCGAAAGGAGTCGCCTTGAGCCCTGCCTCCTCCAGATCGCGACCCCCCCGCCCGGCTCCCGCGTCGGCGCGTCGCCAGCCGGGGGCGAGTGGCCCGGCCTCCTCCTCCAAGCGGTTCCCCATCGCGCTCATCGCGGGGGTGGCGCTGGCGGCGGGCCTCATCGCGGTCATCGTCCTCAGCATGGGCTCGCAGGACGAGGGCAAAGAGGTGGGCGCGCCCACCGTCAGCGGCGAAGCCCTGCCGGCCTTCGTGGAGCTGCCTGCCGAGGACCTCTCGATCGGCCGGCCCATCCCCGAGGTCGTCGGCGACGACTTCACCGGAGCCGAAGTGCGCATCACCCGGGATGGCCGGCCCAAGGTGCTCATGTTCTTCGCCCACTGGTGCGGGGTCTGCCGGCAGGAAGTACCCAAGATCATGGAGTGGCTGCCCGGAGCCGACCTCCCCGAGACCGTCGACCTGATCTCGGTGAGCAGCGGGGTGAACTCCGCTCAGGCCAACTATCCCCCCTCGAAGTGGCTCGAGCGGGAGGGATGGACCGTCCCGGTCATCAGGGACGACGCGGCCGGCAGCGTCGCCGCCGCCTACGGGCTCAGGTTCTACCCCTACTTCGTCTTCGTCGACCGGGAGGGCAACGTCGCTCTCCGCCTGATCGGAGCGATCCCCACCGCGGCCATCGAAGCAGCCATCAACGATCTGGCAGGAGCCTGACGTGGACCAGATTCCCCCGACCCCCACCCCACCCGCAGGCGGCGAGGATCGCCCCTCCCCGCTGGAACCCGGCTTCCCCGTAGGCCGGGGGGCCTCCGACATCCCTCGGCCGGCCGATCAACTCGGGAGCGGCCCTGCCGGATCCCGGACCCCCTCCTGGGTGGTGCCCATGCTCGTCCTCGCCCTGATCGCCGGACTCGGCATCGGCATGGCAGTGGGCCTGCTCGTCGGCGGGCGCGGGGGCTCCGGCGAAGCCGCTCCGATCACGACCACGACCGTCGCTCCGGCCACCACCTCCACGACCGCCGCTCCGACCACCACCGCCCCCTGGAACACTTCAGACGCCTATGGGGCGCCCATATCCGTCGACGGTGATGCCCTGCCCGCCTTGCGGGATGGGCAGGCCGACACCGCCATCGGGCTGATGATCCCCGAGATCACCGGAACCGACTTCGCCGGCAACACCGTGTCCATCACCGCCAACGGCCGGGCCAAGATGATCGTGGCCCTGGCGCACTGGTGCCCCTACTGCAACGACGAGTTGCCCATCGTCCGCGACTGGTATGCGGCGGGCATCCCGGGCGACGTCGAGGTGATCTCCCTCCACGTCTACTCCGATCCGAGCCGGCCTCACTTCCCGCCGGCCGACTGGTTGCGCGAGAACCAGTGGAATGTCCCGCTGATCGCCGACGACGAGTCCCGGACCCTGGTGGCCGCCCTGGGGATCCCGGCGGTGCCCTTCTGGCTGGTGGTCGGCGCCGACGGGAAGGTCCTGGAGCGAGCCACCGGCCTGGTGCAGGCCACCGTCCTCGACACCATCGCGGCGGCGCTGGACGCCGAGTCCGCCGGCGGCACCACGGTCCCCTGACGGCGGCCGGCACCGCTACTCTCGACCGCCCGAGGAGAGGCGATGCACGGCGCCCGGTCCGATGGTGAGACGGGACTCCTGGTCGCGTCGCTGGTTGCCGGGCCCCTCGAGAACAACGTCTACCTGGCCGGCTGCCCGGATACCCGCCGGGCCCTGCTCATCGACCCCGCCGCCGACCCCGGGCGAATCCTGGAGATGGCCGCCGGATGGTCGGTGGAGGCGATCCTGCTGACCCACGGCCATCACGACCATCTCGGCGCCGCCGCCGAACTCCGCCACGCCCTCGGAGTCCCACTGCGCCTCCACCCCGCCGACCTCACCTCGGCCGGGCTGCGCCACACCCTGCCCCTGCAGGACGGCGAGCCGATCCGCTGGGGCAATCGGGTGCTGGAGGTGCGCCACACCCCGGGGCACACCCCCGGCTCGGTGTGCTTCCTGGCGGAGGGCACCCTGTTCAGCGGCGACACCCTCTTCCCCGGCGGGCCCGGGGCCACCGACGGCGCCGCGGCCTTCCGCGTGGTGATGGCCTCGCTGCGAGCCCGGTTGTTCACCCTCCCGGACGAGACGGCGGTCCTGCCCGGGCACGGGCCGGCCACCACCATCGGGGCCGAGCGCCCCGCCCTGGACGAGTGGGAACGGCGCGGCTGGTAGGAGGAGCCATGGAGTTCGGCCTCATGACGGAGCCCCAGGTCGGCCTGACCTACGCCGATCTGCTGGCGGCGGCCCGTCTGGCCGAGGACCTCGGCCTCGAGGTGTTCGGCCGGGCCGATCACCTCACCTTCCCCCGCTTCTCCGCACCTCACGCCACCGAGGCCTTCACCACCCTCGCCGGCCTGGCCCGGGAGACCCGCCGCATCCGGCTCATGGTCCTGGTGAGCCCCATCACCTTCCGCCACCCCGCCATCCTGGCCAAGGCGGCGGCCACCATCGACGAGATGTCCGGCGGACGCTTCGTCCTCGGCCTGGGAACCGGCTGGATGGAAGAGGAGCACACCGCCTTCGGTCTCCCCTTTCCCCCGTGGCCGGAGCGCTACGCCCGCCTGGAAGAGGCCCTGCAGTACCTGCGCGCCGCGCTGGGGAAGACCCCGGGCACCTTCGCCGGGACCTACTACCGCCTCAGCACCGAGGCGGTGCGGCCTCTCCCCTGCGGCCCCCTGCCGCTGGTGGTCGGGGGCACCGGGGCCCGCCGCACCCCTCGCCTGGCCGGCCTCTACGCCGACGAGTACAACGCCACCTTCCTGTCTGCCGAGGATCTGCTCCCCCGCATCGCCGCCGTGCGCCGGGCGGCGGCCGAAGCCGGGCGGCCCCCGGGAGAGCCCGCCGTCTCGATCATGGCCCCGGCGATCACCGGCCCCGACGCGGCCTCCTACCAGCGGAATCTGGCGGCCGTCGCCGCCGCCGACCCCTTCGGGCGCTCTCCCGAGCAGATCGAGAGCCGATGGCGCGAGCGGGGGCTGCCGGTGGGCGCCGCCCCGGAGGCGCGCCGCGCCCTGGAGGCGCTCGCCGCCATGGGGGTCGGCCGCTTCTACCTGCAGCACCTGGGCCCATTCGACCCGGAGGTGCTGGCCGGCACCTTGGGCGTCTTGCGGGGCTGAGGCATAACGCCGCCGGGGCGGTGTCCGGGCGATCCCCGGCGTGACTGGCAGCACGGCCCCGATATCCTGTGCCACCCATGGCCGATGCACCCCTCCTCGTCCTCGAAGACCTGCGCGCCTCGGTGGAAGGCGCCGAAATCCTCAAGGGCGTGAACCTCACCGTGCGACGCGGGGAGATACACGCCCTGATGGGCCCGAACGGATCGGGCAAATCCACCCTGGCGAACGTCCTCCTGGGGCATCCGGCCTACGAGGTGAGCGGTCGCATCCTCTACAGGGGCGAGGAGGTGACCGACTGGGCGCCCGACGAGCGGGGCCGGGCGGGGATGTTCCTGGCCTTCCAATACCCCGAAGAGATCCCCGGGGTCTCGGTCGTCAACTTCCTGCGAGCCGCCCTCTCCAACCGCACCGGCACCGACTTCACCGTCCTGGAACTGCGGCTCCGGGTCGCCGACGCTATGAAGGAGTTGGGCATGGACCCCTCCTTCGCCGACCGCTACTTGAACCAGGGCTTCTCCGGCGGGGAGCGCAAGCGGAACGAGGTGCTGCAGCTGGCGGTGCTGCGCCCCGACCTGGCCATCATGGACGAGACCGACTCGGGCCTGGACATCGACGCCCTGCGCACCGTGGCCGAAGGGGTCAACCGGGTGGCGGATCCCGAGCGGGGCTTCCTGATCATCACCCACTACCAGCGCCTTCTCGACTACATCACCCCCCACGTGGTGCACGTCTTCGTCGACGGGCGGGTAGTGCAGAGCGGAGGGCCGGACCTCGCCCGCCGCATCGAGGACGAGGGCTACGAGGCGTTCCGCCCGGAGAGCGCGGCTTGAGCGACCTCTCCCGCCTGCGCGCCGACTTCCCGCTGCTGCAGCAGGAGATGAACGGACGGCCTCTGGTGTACCTGGACTCGGCGGCCACCACCCAGAAGCCGACGGCGGTCCTCGACGCTATGGACGCCTACTACCGGCGCTACAACGCCAACGTCCACCGCGGGGCCTACACCCTGGCCCAGGAGGCCACCGAGCTCTACGAGGGCGCCCGAGCCAAAGTCGCTGCGTTCGTGGGAGCGGCCTCGCCTCGAGAGATCGTCTTCACCCGGGGTACGACGTCGGCCATCAACACGGTGGCCTTCGGCTGGGGGATGTACCACCTCCGGCCCGGGGACCGCATCCTCCTGACCGACCTGGAGCACCACGCCAACGTGGTCCCTTGGCAGCTGCTCTGCCGCCACACGGGAGCGCACCTCGACTACCTGCCCCTGACCCCCGACTACCGGGTGGACCTCGAACGCCTGGCGGACCGGCTCGACGAGCGGGTCAAGGTCGTCGGCATCTCGGGGATGTCCAACGTGCTGGGCACCATCCCCCCGGTGGCCCGGGTGGCTGCGGCCGCTCGCGCCGTCGGCGCCATCACCGTGGTGGACGCGGCGCAGATGGCCCCGCACCTGCCCGTCGACGTCGCCGCGCTGGGCGTCGACTTCCTGGCCTGCAGCGCCCACAAGATGCTCGGCCCCACCGGGATCGGTGCGCTATGGGGCCGGCTCGAACTGCTCGAGGCCATGGAGCCGGCCGAGGGGGGCGGCGAGATGATTCGCGACGTCGGACGGGACGAGTCCACGTGGGCCCCGGCCCCGCACCGCTTCGAGGCCGGGACCCCGCCCATCGCCGAAGCGGTGGGCTTCGGGGCGGCGGTGGACTACCTGAGCGCCGTGGGCATGGACGAGGTGCGCCGCCACGAGGCCGACCTCACCGGCTATGCCCTGGAGCGCCTCTCCGAGGTGCCCGGGCTGGTCGTCTACGGGCCCCCCGAGGTGGAGCACCGGGGCGGGGCGGTGTCGTTCACCCTGGCCGACATCCACCCCCACGACCTGGCCACCATCCTCGACCAGCAAGGCATCGCCATCCGCGCCGGGCACCACTGCGCCCAGCCGCTGCATCGCCTGCTGGGAGTGCCGGCCACCGCCCGCGCCTCCTTCTACCTCTACAACACCCGCCGGGAGGTCGATGCCCTGCTCCCCGCCCTGGCCGAGGCGAGGAGGCTCTTCGGTGTCGCTTGACGACCTCTACCGCGAAGTCATCCTGGACCACTACCGGAACCCCCGGCGCCGGGGGGCGCTGGAGCACCCCGACGCTCACGCCGACGGGCAGAACCCCCTGTGCGGCGACGAGATCTCGCTCGACCTGGCCTTCGACGGGGACCGCATCGCCGACGTGCGCCTCCAGGGGCGCGGTTGCTCGATAAGCCAGGCCTCCGCGTCGATGATGGCCGAGGCCGTCGCCGGGCGGACCCTGGCGGAGGTCGAGGCCCTGATGCGCCGCTTCAAGGCCATGATGGACATCGAATCCGGGGACCCCGGCATCGACGCGTCGCGTCCCGGGGCGGCCCTGGGCGACCTCGAAGCCTTGCAGGGGGTGCGCCGATTCCCGGTGCGCATCAAGTGCGCCGACCTCCCCTGGGCAACCCTGGCCCAGGCGCTGGAGAGCCGCGGCGCCGGCTCGGCCTAGAGGCCGCGCAGGAAGTCGTCCTCGGGCGGGGACGGCGCGGCCTCGCCGGCCTGCTGGAGGATGGCGTCGTAGCCCCCGGCTTCCAGTTCGGCCGCCAGGTTGCGCCCACCCGACCGCACCACCCGGCCCGCCGCCATCACATGCACCCGGTCCACGTTCACGTAACGCAGGATGCGGCTGTAGTGGGTGATGAGCAGCACCCCCAGGTCGGGGCTGCGCATGGCCTCCACCGCCGCGGCCACTTCACGCACCGCGTCGATGTCGAGCCCGGAGTCGATCTCGTCCAGCACCGCCACCCGGGGCCGCAACGCCAGCAGTTGCAGCATCTCGGAGCGCTTCTTCTCGCCGCCGGACAACCCCTCGTTCACCGGGCGGCTCAGGAAAGGCGCCAGCGCCAGGCGCGCCGCCGCCGCTTCGACCCCGGCCCGGTAATCCGGCCCGGCACCGGCCGCCTCCCCCATCTCCTCCAGGAGTTCGCGCAGCGTCAC
>Ga0194125_10001253_pt1 | contig 43181 bp, 39 predicted proteins | sample TA2KigC250mmetaG_FD_148626 | JGI IMG/M metagenome (GOLD analysis project Ga0194125, IMG submission 148626) | Freshwater microbial communities from Lake Tanganyika, Tanzania - TA2015034 Kigoma Deep Cast 250m | ecosystem: Environmental > Aquatic > Freshwater > Lake | place: Tanzania: Lake...
GATATTGAGACGGCTCCACAGGGAAGCCCGCTCTTCTTTTTCCTCTGCGCCCAGGAGGCGCTCGGCCTGCGCCCGGAGGTCCCGGCAGAGCTGATGTTGGGGATTGGTTTGGGCCAGAGGCCGGCCTTCGTTGATGCTGCGCTCCACCTCCTCCTGGGCCTCGGGGATGGTGGCCGAGACCTCCCGGCCCAGGAAGTCCTGAATTTCCCTGATTCCCAGGTCGCCGCGCCTGCGCCAGAGGTTGATCCACAATTCCAGACCGGCGCCGGTCAGCCCCAGCAGGGGCAGGATTTCCATGATCTTCCGGGCGTTGGACAGGGCGCAGATGGATTGGGCGGCCACCAACAGCACCCGGTCCGCCAGGTCCAGGGCCCGGAGCGTCACCTCATCCAACTGGTGCCCCGCGTCCACCACGACGGCGCTGAAATGGCCGTGTTTCTTCAGCATGTCCAAGACCCGGGCCATCTGCTCGGCGGCCACCATCTCCGCCTCCTCCATGCGCCGGGGGGCCGGCAGGAGCTGCAGGTTGTCCCCGCAGCGGAAAAGGAGACCCTGGAGGTAGGAGTCGTCCAGACGGTCGAGATTTTCAATGATGTCGATGATGGTGTACTGGGGCTTGGCGTCCAAAAAATAGACCAGTTGTCCGTAGCGCAGGTCCAGGTCCACCGCCAGCACTGGACGTTTATGCAACTGGGCCAGACAATAGGCCAGGTTGATGGTGAGAAAGCTGGTCCCCACGCCCCCCTTGGCGCCCAAAAGGGCGATTTGTCTGGGGTGGGATCCTTCGCCCGGCTCCAGGGGGGCCAGGGGCAGGCGCGCCAGCGCCTCCTGGAACTCCTCGGGCCGGATGGGGGAGGCGAAGCACTCCTTCACCCCCAGGCGCAGGGCCCGCCAAAGCTGTTCGGTGGTGATCTCCTTGAAAAACAGGAAAATGGGCGGGTTCCGGAAGTCGGCCGCAGTCTTGCGGATCCACTGGTCCAGGCCGGGGGCGTCGGCCTGATACTCCAGAAAAATGGCGTTGCTGCCGGAGTTGACATGCGCCGGCAGCTCGTCCAGAGAGCGCCTCTCCACAATACTGGCCTGAGGGGCTGAGGTGATGACCCTCTGGAGATAGTCACCGTTCTCAGGCGTGTGGTAGAAGAGAGAGAATCTGATGGCCATCTCCTGGTTCCATCCTGGGATGGGATTGGCCGCCACCTGCCATCAGGTTCCTCTGACGGCTCCCCCAAGGCATTGCTAAAAATTGAGGGCTTCGCGCTTCAATCCTTTGATCACCTCCACACTGCGTCGGGGAGGTGGAGGAGGCAAGGCCGCTCCCTGGACTTCCACCGCCCGGGGCAGAGCGGCCACGGCCACTGCCGCACCCAGCAGTTCGGAGGTGCGCACCCCCGAGGTGCTCACCTGTTCCTGTTCCTTCTGGGGCCGCAGGATCAGGGAGATGCGCCCTTCCTTGTCCGCCAGGGCCAGGCGCTCCCCCTCCTCGGGGGAGACCTCCAGGGTCACCGTGGGCACCACCTGGGGCTTATCGCCGCTGCTGCGGTCGATGCGCTGGCCCACCCCCAGGACCCGCAGATTCTGGAGAATGAGCTTGCTGATGGGGTCCTTGTTGAAATCGCCCTTATCCACGGTGACCAGCACATCCACCCGGTTCTCCGGGGCGAGGAAGCCGGCCACCCCCGAGGCTTCGTCCACCTTGACGGTCATGGCCCGCTTCTCCGGGGCCAACAGGGCCGTCAACCCCGGCGGCGCCCCCTGGGGGGCCAGCTTGGCCTCCAGAATGGGCTCCCCGGCCATCATGGGCAGGACCACCACCCGGCCCGTCAACTCCTCCAGGCCGGCGAAACTGCCCTGGGGCCGGTTCTCCAGGGGCCAGCGGCGCACCACCAGTTGGTCCGCGGTGAGGGAGGTCGCCGCCCGGATCTCTTTGGCCGCCACCACCACCGAACCCATTTTGACGTGCTCCTGGGCTTGCTGCACGGGTTGATTCTTGAGCCACCCCAGGGCAATGAAGGTGGCGGTGGCCCCGAACACCAGGGCCATCATAAGCCATAACCAGGGGGGTAAGCGCCGCATCCTCTGTCACTCCATGCGCATGACCGTCTCCGCGGTCAGGTTGACGGTGCCCACCAGCCCTTGCACGAAGGGGGGCAGCACCTGGAAACTGTAAGGATAACTGACGATGACGGTCAAGGGACTGCCGGTGTCGCCGCCCGCCCCGCTGACGGTGATGCCGGCGGTCTCGGTAAAGCCCGATTTCGTCAGATATTCATTGACCTTGGCCTGGATTTCGGCCGCCGTCTTGCGGGGCGTGGTGTACACCACCCCGAAGCGCGCCCCTTCCCGACCGGCGTTGGTAAGCAGTCCCTTGGCGTAGAAGGCCAGGCCGAACTCCACGATGGCGAAGAGAAAGGCCACCAGCAGGGGGACCACAACGGCGAATTCCGCAATTGCTCCGCCCCGTTGGTGGGCCGGGATGTCCCGCTTCCCTTTCATGGCTTCGGACTCCCTGGTCGGGGGGAGGCGGCGGTGGGGGACTCCGGCGGCTGCCGGGTCCCCTACCTTACCGTCTGCCTGAGGTGCACGACGCGGGGCCTCAGGCTGCCCCGCTTGGTGAGGTCTCCAGCCCAGAGGCGGGGGGCTGCCGCCCCCCGGTGGCCTTAGCTGCCGGACAACTGGCTCTGGACGTTGGTGAACTTGGTGTTCAGCGCGGTGCCGATGCCGTAGATGGCGGCCATCACCGCCACCGCGATGCCGGCCACCAGCAGGCCGTATTCCACCGCGCTGGCGCCTTCCTCGTTCTGAAGAAAGGACTTCATTTTGGTGATCATGGTTTCCTCCTTGAGTAGTCGGGGAAGTTTCACTGCTCTGCCAGAAACATGATTGCTTTCCGTACCCGCGCGGCTTCACCTCCTTGGGGGCGGCAACCGTTTCCGGTCTCCCCGGGGTGGCCCACCGAGTTCACCAAAAGAAAGCCCTTGACTGGTTGGCTGCAAGGGATGGTCCTTCCTCCGGCGTCCACTTCGGCAATCCCGCCGCCTTGGCCCGGACCCGGGCGTTAGGCCGGTGATTTTGCGTCCCACCCTTTCGGAGTGGTTTGCCTTTCTCGGTGGACTCTTGTTATTTGCTCCCTTTATCGGCTTCTTTTCCCCAGCCTTTAAAAATCGCCCGTTTGTCCCCGACGACTCGACCTTCAAGTTTTTCCCCGCGGGGTCGATGCAGATTAGGAAACGGCAACACTATTGATCACAGGTTGCGCTCAAGGGGCGGTCTTGTTGCCGCCGCAAACTTCAGCCTGCCCCCCATCAGGCTAACCGCCGGCGCCGCGGTTTGATCGCGGCTCGCCCTGAGAGGAGTCTCATCCATGCCTTCCCTGTCTCCGGCCATCCTTCAGGCCCTCGAGGCCAACGCCGAGGGGCTGCCCACCAGCCGGCCTCTCCCCCAATCTCTGTCGGAATTGGGTCTGCCGGAAATCTTTCTGGCCAATCTGACCCTGAAGCACTGCTTTTATCTGGACGTCTTCACCCTGAACGAACTGGGGGAGCGCCTCAAGCTCTCCACCACCATCCTCACCCAGCTCCTGGACTACCTGCGCAAAGAGAAATACGTGGAGGTCCGGGGGCCGGACCCGCTGAAACCAGTGGCCAACCCTCTGGCCCTCACCAACCGCTTCGCCCTGACCGACGGCGGCAAGCGCCGGTCCGCCCAGCTCCTGGAGTACGACGCCTATGTGGGCCCGGCCCCCGTCTCCCTGGAGGACTACTGGCAGCAGGTGAGCCGCCAGAGCATCAAGCTCACTTCCATCACCCCGGTACGGCTGCGCCAGGTCTTTGAGGGCCTGGTCATCTCCCCCGCCATGCTGGAGCAGCTGGGCCCCGCCTCGGTGAGCGGCAAGCCCCTGTTCCTCTACGGGCCGCCGGGCAACGGCAAGACCACCATCGCCCTGCGTCTGGGCCAGGTCTGGGACGACGCCATCCTCCTGCCCTATGCCCTCTACGTGGAAGGCCACGTCATCCGGATCTACGACGACATCAGCCATCAACCCCTGAGGGACCAGGGGGCCGACCCCGGCGACCGGCGCTGGCTCCGCTGCCGCCGGCCGGTGGTGTTGGTGGGCGGCGAACTCACCCTGCCCATGCTGGACCTGGCCTTCAATCCCACCCTCAAATATTACGAAGCCCCCCTGCAACTGAAAGCCAACAACGGCATGTTCATCGTGGACGACTTCGGCCGCCAGCAGGTCGCCCCCCAGGAACTCCTGAACCGCTGGATCATCCCTCTGGAGAACCGTCAGGATTTCCTCTGCCTGCACACCGGCCAGAAATTCGCCATCCCCTTCGACCAGTTCCTGGTGTTCGCCACCAACCTGGAGCCCCGCACCCTGGTGGACGACGCCTTCCTGCGGCGCATTCGCTCCAAGGTGAAGGTGGACCACGTCACCCGGGAGCAGTTCCTGGAAATCTTCCGCCTGATGTGCGCCCACCACCGCATGGAATTTGTCCCCGAGATGGTGGAATATCTGCTCACCACCCACTATGAGCCCGCCGGACGCTCCTTCGACGCCTGCCACCCCCGGGACCTGCTGGAACAGATCATCGATCACAGCGCCTTCCACGGCCTCACCCCCAGCCTCACCCGGGAAAACCTGGACCGGGCCTGCCGGGTCTATTTTGTACATTGAGGGCTGAGGCTTGGTGAGGGAGGAGGCCGGGGGCCGGCGGGCCCCTGCCCCCTCCCCCAACCCCATTAACAAAAATCCCCCCGGCTCTCAGATCGGACCTGGGAACCAGGGGGACCATGTAGGGTTCTGGGTTCTCGGTTTTGGGTTTTAGGTGTGCGATACATGGCTGGCGTTACCAGGAAATGCGTGACCATCCAAACCCATTCCCGCAAAGGCGACGTAGGGTGCGCACCGCGCACCATTGCCTGGGCCTGGCGGCGGGCAGGGACGCCGGCCCCACCGCCCTTTTCATGTGTTATGGGTGGGCCAGCGGCCCATGCGCGACTGCTCTGAAAATGCCTCTCGTAGGGCGCGTCTTACGCGCCAAAGACGGTGCGTGAGACGCACCCTATTTTATTGGTTTTGGGTGTTCCCCCGGTACATGATTGGCTCGTTCCCAAGCTCCCGCTTGGGAACGCACTTGCCCCGAAGCTCCTGCTTCGGACTTGGCCTGGCGGCGGGCAGGGACGCCCGCCCCACCGGCCTTTTCATGTGTTATGGGTGGGCCCGCGGCCCATGCGCGACTGCTCTGAAAATGCCTCTCGTAGGGCGCGTCTTACGCGCCAAAGACGGTGCGTGAGACGCACCCTACATTTTCATGGTTTTGGGTGTTCCCCCGGTACATGATTGGCTCGTTCCCAAGCTCCCGCTTGGGAACGCCATTGCCCCCGAAGCTCCTGCTTCGGACTTGGCCTGGCGGCAGGCCGGGAACCCGGTGCAGGCTTAACCCCGCGGCTGCCTTTCCCGGCGTTGCCGGAAATCCCCGGGTGGCTCAAGACCACGGAGCATCGAGCAGTGACCAGGAGCAGGATGTGGCGCAGTACCTGAAATACGGCCTTATGGGCAAGGCTCATCCCGGCGGAGGAGAGGGGATAAAGCCTGGGAAGAATGACCCCCCTCCACCCGCCGGCGGAGGAAGAGGGCCGGGGTGAGGGGGGCGGCCCGTCCCCGGGCCCGCCCCCACCCCTGTAACCGGGGGTCATCTTTGCAGGATATAAGTCCCCTGCATGGTGGCGTTGGCGCCGCAGCACGAACTCAGGGGTTCGTGGATGACTTCGGCCCGCCGCCGGCTGAACTTGATGGCGATCTTGCAGTCGGGGGCATTTTTGTCGGTGAGGAAGGCCGCGTCCCGGCTGAGGGTGCCCTGGCCGTCGAATTCACAGATGTGCGCGCTCCGGCCGCAGACGGTGGTGATGGCCACGTGGATCCGGTCGCCCTGCTGCCTCACCTTCATTTGCCCGCCGCAATAGCCGCTCTTGTCCTGCAGCCGATAGACCCCGCTGTAATTGGGCTGCGTTGACTCACGGGTCCCCGTCTCTTCCAATACCCGGCGCAGGTCCGCCAGCCGGTTGGCGGTGAGGCTGATGAGGATGGCGGCCGCGTCCTGCCCGTTGGCCAGCAGCATCTCCACCGTGGTCTTCCTCTTCTTCAGCCATTCCCGCTGGGACTGCTGGACCCGGGCCTGGCCCCCGGGGTCGAGACGGTTCATCAGTTCCCGGTAAACGACATTGAGCTCCTGGTCCAGGCGGCGGTATTCCGCCGAGCTATTCAGCAGGTCCCGGTGATAGTCGTCAAAGCCGGCGGCCCGGGCCTGACCCCCCATCAACACAGCCAGGCCGCAAAGCCAGGCCCATCCCATCAAGGCTATCGTAATCTTTCCAGAACGTTGCATGGCTTCCCCTTTCGCCGACTATTATACGTCCTGGCAGAGCGCTGCGGTAAGGATTTTCGGGCAGGCGAGCCCGTGGCTGAGCACTCATGAAAAATATGCAAGAATTCGCATGGTTATGATGCGCAGTGCGCACCCTACACAAAATATCTCCAGGCCGGAGGCAGTGCAGGCCGTTTGCCTGGTTCCCAACCTCCCGCTTGGGAACCGCCTTGCCCGCCAAGCTCTGCGTGGCCGGAGGCTCAACTTTTTGGCGGAGGCGAGCCGGATAAACGGGAATTTCCCGCCCCAGGTGTGCTATCATGCTTCATTCCACGGCAAGGCCGGGAGGCTCGCCGCCTCGTTCCGAAGAACAGGGAGCCTGGTCGCGGCGCCGCGGCGCTTCACCCTGGGAAACCATCGGCCATCAGGAGGCTTTGGTATGAAAATGTGCAGAAGGAAAACCGCGTATGGCTGGCTGGCCGTACTGTGGGCCATCATGTTGCTGGCCGGGGCCTGCGCCCCCAGGCCGCCCGTGGCCGCGCCCGTGGCCGGCGCTCCACAGAAATGGATTATCGACACCGACGTGGCCATCGACGACTGGCCGGCGATTTTCTTCATGCTGAACCATCCCCAGGTGCAGGTGATCGGCATCAGCGTCACCGGCTGCGGCGAGACCCGCGTCGAGCCGGGGGTGCAAAACACCATGGACCTGTGCCTGCTGGCGGGGCAGGGGCACATCCCCGTGGCTGCTGCTCACCCCGAACCCCTGGACGGCTACCACATCTTCCCCAACCCCTGGCGCATCATGGCCGACACCCTGTCCGGCATCGCCATTCCCAGGAACCCGGCGCCCAAGACGCCCCTGGACGCCCTGCAACTGATGAGCAAGCTGCTGCGGGAGTCCCCGGATAAGGTCAACATCCTGGCCGTGGGGCCCCTGACCAACCTGAGCGAGCTGTTCGAGAAGGAGCCGGCCCTAGTGGACAAGGTGGGCAAGCTGGTCATCATGGGCGGCGCGGTGCGGGTCAAGGGCAACATCATCGTGCCCAAATTCACGGACCATTTGAAAAACGAAGTGGCCGAATGGAACATCTTCATCGACCCGGTGGCGGCCCGCAAGATCTTCCGCTCCCGGGTCCCCAAGGTGCTGGTGCCCCTGGACGTCACCAACCAGGTGCAGGTGACCTTCCCCTTCGTGGAGGCCTTCAAGCAGCGGGCCCGGAGCCCGGAGGCCAAATTTATGTCCCAGGTGTTCGACAAGGAGACCGAGTTCATCAAGTCCGGGGAATTCTACTTCTGGGACCCCCTGGCCGCAGCCATCGGCGTGGAGGAGCACCTGGGGCAGTATGAAGACCTGAAGATCGACGTGGTGGTGAAATACACCGACGCCCCGCCGTTGCAGAAGGAGGCCCTGGCCTTCTCCAAGACCATGAAGCACGGCGGCCCCCGGCGCAATTTTGATTACCACGAGACCGGGCGCACGGTGGTGGCCGACACCGGCGGCCTCACCAGGGTGTGCCTCCGGGTGGACGGCGAGAAGTTCAAGGAGCGCTACATGAGAGTGATCAACAAGGAGGAGAAACGCGGCGCAGCCTCGCCCTGACAGGTTGCGGCAAAAGGTTTTCCCAGGGGAGGGGGACGGGTTCGGGGGGGAGCCTTCCTCCTCTCCGGCGGCGGCGAAGATGCCCGCCGGGGACATCTCCGTGATCCCCCGGCCTGAATCCCCGGCCGGACGGCAGGAGATTGCGCGGGCCGCTCTTTTTTCCCGCAAGGATATCGGCGGTCGGCCGAAGAGATTTTATCATTGCCTTCGCTGCCGTGCCGAAAGGTCCGCCGGCCCGGAGTGGTCGACAAGGAATGACGCATACAGTATGATGCCGACATATTGCGGCCGGAAGGGCGGCCCAAGGACGGCCCCAAACCCTGTGCAAGTTTATGAGGAGGACGACGATGAGTCGCGGCAAAACCAGCCTGGCCCTGATGTTCGTGTTTATCCCCCTGTTCTTCCTGGCCCTGGCTGTGGCGGAAAATTCCCAGGCTCAGGCTCAGGGGATCTGGCCCTGGACCTCTTACCGCCTGGTGGAGGAGAGCGACCTGGGACCCCTTTCCCTCAGGGACCTGGAAATCATGCGCAACGAAATCTATGCCCGCAAGGGCTGGATTTTCGCCCGGGCCGACCTGAACGGCTACTTCAATAGCCAACCCTGGTACCGGCCCGGCGGCCCCCCCTGGGACCGGGAGCGGGTCAACCGCATGGCGGAGGCCTCCCTTTCCCCCCTGGAGCGCCAGAATATCTCCCGCATCTCTTCTTATGAGCGATTCCGGCGCGGGGGCAGGTGAGGGGGGGTGCAAAACCTCGTTCCCAAGCTCCCGCTTGGGAACGCACTTGCCCCGAAGCTCCTGCTTCGGAAAGTGGTCACAGGGCGTGCCGCGCACCCCGAGGGCGGCGGCCGCGGGCCGCCCTATGACCTGCCCCTCACGGGGTTTTTTCTCTCCGGAGCTCGGTGCGCACCCTGCGCGACCGGTGGGTAATGATAAGCCCACCGGGGGAGGGGGAATAAAGGAATTTTTTGACTGGTTCCAAGGATTCCACCGGTTTCCAAGTTTGATGGCCTCGTAAAAAGTCCATTCACCCCCTCACCCCAGCCCTCTCCCCCAAGGGGGAGAGGGAGATAATGAGGCATATCAATCAGTTATCAATGGCAGCGAAAGCCACCTTTTGGGGATAGCACGGCCTTTTTGACTTTTTACGATTCCATCAAGTTTTACTTGTTAACGACCATGGGCGCCAAGCTCAGCTTGGCGGCAAACAGCGTTCCCAAGTGCAACTTGGGAACGAGGACAAACCTGAGCAAGCCCTGGTGGCACATCCCGGCCTGGAGGCCGGAACCAAACCGAAAAATGATACAATTACTTTGCCAAATCAATAAGATACAGATAAATTCTTGTTGAAAAAACCAGAAACTCAAATTCAGTAGCACAGGTGTCCTCACCTGTGCCGGGTCGGCATCGGGAAGAAGGACACCCCCACGGTTACCCGGGAAAGGCTCAGGATGCTATGAGCTGGTCATTGGTTTTTCATGGGAAAGTCTGTTACAACCACAAGGCGACATAACCCTTTGTCAACACAAGGAGCCTTCCCCTTGCAGAAAGCTATCCACATCTCCCGGCGGCTCCGGGCCGGCCGGTTACTGACATCTTTCTTCAGACCAAACCGGTGCGGCGCAGCCACGTTTGCCCTGACGATCCTGATCTGCCTGCTCGGCGCCGTTCTCCTCGCCGGCCCGGCCTGGGCGCAGGCGGGCAAGCCCCCGGCCACTCCGCAGCCGGGCGCCGGGGGGGCCGCCCTCAAACCTGCGGCGCCGGCGCAAGCCGTGGTGATCTGCCTGGACCCGGGCCACCCCTCGGAGGTGAATTCGGGCAGGACGGTGGTGCACGGCGTCACCGAACTGGACATGAACTGGCAGGTGAGTGAAAAGCTGGCCGCCCTGCTGGCCCAGACCCCCGGGGTGAAGGTGGTGAAGACCAGGCAGGTGAAGGACCAGCTCAGCACCAACCGGGAGCGGGCGGAGGTCGCCAACCGGGCCGGCGCGGCCCTCTTGTTGCGGCTCCACTGCGACTACGGCAAGGGAAGCGGCTTCACCCTCTACTACCCGGATCAGCAGGGCAAAAAGCAGGGCTTTGTGGGCCCTTCGCCTCAGGTCATCGCCGCCAGCCGCCGGGCCGCCCAGGCTCTGCACCCCGGCATGGCCCAATCCCTGGCCGGCCTCCTTAAAGACAACGGCATCCGGGGCGACAGCAGCACCGCCATCGGCAGGAAGCAGGGGGCCCTGACCGGCTCCATTTTCAGCCAGGCGCCGGTGGTGACGGTGGAGATGGTGTTTCTGAGCCACAAGGCCGACGCCGACTTTATCAAAAGCCCCCAGGGACAGGACCGGATGGCCCGGGCCCTGGCCCAGGGAGTCATGCTTTATCTGAAGGGTTTGGCGAACGCCGGGCGGGGCGCCGCCGTCAAATAACCCCTTGCACAATAAGAGGTCTATAAAGTACAATAACAATATTTATAGTTTTCCTAAGGCGGTTCACGGATCGGGAAACTTCTGCTGATGCCGGAGACCCTCTCCGCAACCGGGGAGCATTCCCCCTCTCCAACCCTCCGGCCGGGGTGGTGCATACACCGCCCCTGCCACAAAATGATAAGGGGTCGGGGGGGGAGGGCGGGGGCCTGTGGTCCCCGGCGCCTTCTTCCATAAAAAACTTTCAAGGCCGCAGCCATGCCCACCCATGCCGCGTCCACAAGATGGAGCCGGGCCCTTCCGGCCTGCCTGCTCGCGCTGGCCGCAATGGCGGCGGCGTTTTCGTGTAAGGCCGCGGCGGCGGGGCTGCCTTCCGACCTGCAGGCCCTCATCCGCGAAGCCCTGGCCGCCAACCAGGACCTGAAGCGCCTGGACGGCCTCAAAACGGCCTCCCGGGAGGCCGCCGGAGCCGCGGGGTCTCTGGAAGACCCCATGCTTTCCTTCCAGCTCAGGGACATTCCCACGGACACCTGGAGCTTCAAGCAGGACGACATGACCCAGAAGATGGTGATGGTCTCCCAGAAGTTCCCCTTTCCCGGCAAGCGGCGGCTGCGCACCGAAGTGGCGGAGGAACAGCATCGGGCCGACGGCCTGGTTTACCGGGATAAGGCCAACGAGGTGCGGGCCAGAGTGGTGCAGAATTACTGGTCCCTGGCCCTGGCCCAGGCCTCCTACGCCCTGACGGAGAAAAACAAGAAATTCTGGGAGCAGGTGGTGCAGGTGGCGGAAACCCGCTACAGCGTCGGCCAGGGTTCCCAGGCGGACGTGCTGCAGGCCCAGGTGGAGCTGGGCAACTACCTGGACCGCCTCTTGAAGTTCCGGCAGCAGGAGCTTTCGGTCCAGGCCGAACTGAACGCCCTGCGCTCCCGTCCGCCGGGGACGCCGCTGCCCCGGCCCCCGGCCCTCACTGCCCGGCCTCTGACCCTGAAGCTGGAGGACCTGCTGGGCCAGGCCGAGTCCTCCCCCCAGCTCCAGTCCCTGAAGACCGTGGTGGCCAAGCAGGAAAAGGCCGTGGCCCTGGCCCGCAAGGAGTCCTTCCCGGACCTGACCCTGGCGCTGAGCTACGGCTTCCGGGAGAACCGGGGCGACCTGAAACGGGCCGATATGTTCAGCTCCACGGTGAGCATCAACCTGCCCATCTGGCAGCGCTCCCGCATCCAGCCGCAGATCCGGGAGCAGCAGGCCCGCCGGGAGGCGGCCCAGGCGGAGCACCAGGCCCAGTCGAACCGCCTGGCCGCGGCGGTGAAGGACCGGCACGCCAGATTGCAGCGCCTCTCCCAGCAGATCAAGCTGATGAGCCAGGGCATCCTGCCCCAGGCCCGCCAGGCCGCCCAGGCGGTCCTGGCCTCCTACCAGGTGGGGACGGCCGACTTCACCCAGCTCTACCAGGCCCAGATCACCGTGCTGGGCGCCGAACTCCAGCTCCAGGATTACCTCAAGGAATTTGAAGAGAATTACGCCGAGCTGGAGTGGCTGGTGGGCCAGGAGTTGCCCCGGCCCGGCGGAGGCCGCCCATGAGACGCTCCCCCTGGCGCTGGCTGGCCGCAGGGCTTCTCCTGGGCCTGCTCGCAGCCGGCGGCTCTTTGGCGCTCCTGCGTCTGTGGGGCTATCAGTTCATGCGCCACGGCCCCGCCGCCCCGGCGGAGGAGCCCGCCAAGCCTCTGTGCTACGTGTCCCCCGGCGACCCCGACTACATCCGGTTTGCGCCCGGCAAGGACCCTCAGGGCCGGGAACTGACGCCGGTCTACCCCTCCAAAGGCCCCAAACCGCCGGGGCCGCCGGGCCGCAAGGTCACCTACTACGTCTCGCCGCATGACCCCTCCTACGTGCGCACCGAGCCCGGCAAAGACCCGAAAGGCCATGACCTGGTGGCCGTGGAGGGGGAGGTCCGCCCGGCGCCGACGGCAGCCGCAAAGAAAGAGCGCAAGGTCAAATACTGGACCTCCCCCATGGAGCCGGGTTACGTCAGCGACAGGCCGGGCAAGGCCCCCTGCGGCATGGACCTGGTGCCGGTCTACGAGGATGAGCCGGGGGCCGCGGAGGAGGGCGTCATCGTCGTGTCGCCCGCCTTCCTCCAGACCATGGGGGTGCGCACCGCCAGGGCGGAGCTGAAACAGTTGTCCCGCACTATCCGGGCCGTGGGCAAAGTGACCCTGGACGAACGGCGCCTGACCCAGGTGACCACCAAGGTGAGCGGCTACGTGGAGCGCCTCTGGGTCAAGGTCACCGGCGACCCCATCCGCAAAGGCCGGCCGCTGCTCTCGCTTTACAGCCCGGAGCTGGTGTCCGCCCAGAAAGAATATCTCCTGGCCTGGAAAAATTACCGGAGCATGGAGAAGAGCGCCTTCCCCGAATTGCGGGAGGGGGCCCGGCGGCTTCTGGAAGCCTCCCGGCAGCGCCTGGCCTACTGGGACATTCCCGCGGCCCAGATCGAAGCCCTGGAAAGCCGGGGCCAGGTGGCCAAACACCTGAGCCTCAACGCCCCGGTGAGCGGCATCGTCCTCAAACGCCTGGTGACCCAGGGGCAGTACGTCCAGGCGGGTATGCCGCTGTTGGAGGTGGCGGATCTCAGCCGGGTCTGGGTGGAGGCCGAGGTCTACGAGTACGAACTGCCCTGGGTGAAGGTGGGCCAGCACGCCCATCTGACCGTCACCTCCCTGCCGGGGCAGGCCTTTCACGGCGCGGTGCACTACCTCTACCCTGTTCTCAGCGGCGCCACCCGCACCGCCCGGGTGCGCCTGGACTTCGCCAACCCGGCCCTGCGGCTGAAGCCGGAGATGTTCGCCCAGGTGGAGATTGTCGCCCCCCTGTCCCGGCCCGCGGTGGTGGTGCCGGCGGAGGCCGTCCTGGACACCGGGGAGAAGCAGCACGTCTTCGTCGCCCTGGGCCAGGGGCGCTTTTCTCCCCGGGAGGTGAAGCCGGGGGTGCGGGGGGAAGGGGGCTTGACCCAGGTGCTGTCAGGCCTGCAGGAGGGGGAGGAAGTGGTCACGTCGGCCCAGTTCCTGCTGGACTCCGAGTCCCGCTTCCGGGAGGCGACGGCCCAGATGCTCCGGGCCAAGCCGGCCGAACCCGGCAAGGAGCCGGACCCTGCGGAAAAGCCGCCCATGCCGCCGGGCCACCGGCATTGAGGGGGGTGTCAGGTGTCAGGTTCTGGGTTCTGGGTTCCGGGTTCTGGGCGTGAAGCATGAAACCTGAAACCTAAAAGCTAAAAGCTAAAACCTAAAAGCTAAAACCTGAAACCTGAAACCTAAAACCTGAAACCTGAAACCTAAAACCTGGAACCTGACACCTGAAACCTGACACCTAAGAACCTGCTTTTCCGGGAAAAAAAGTCCCCGCCCGGCTTTAGGCGCCATGAAGCATGTTAAAGTTTATTTCAGGTTCTGCCGTTTTCCTGCTAAGCTGAGGCAAGCGCCTGCACCGCGCCTGCACTAGCAACTTAGGAGGAAAGGTAATGCAGGGAAGAAAAGGACTCATCATCGGCCTGATCGCGCTGTTCGTGGTTATCCTGGGGGTCGGGGGGTACTACGCCCTGGTCTACTTCAGCGGCCAGTCTCTGAAAACCAAAGTGGACAAGATGATTGCCGAGATGAAGGAGGAGGTGGACGTCTCTTACAAGAGTCTGACCACCAAGCCCTTCAGCCTGAGCGTGGAGATGGAGGACGTGGTTCTCACGCCCAAGGACAAGACAGCCAAGCTCAAGGCTAAACAGGTGATCGTCACCGGCACTAGCAGCGGGGAGCCCCACAGCGCCCTGCTCAAGCAGATTGAGATCGTCCCCGGGGAAAAAGACCTGGACTTTCCCATCCGGATCGATGAAGTGGAGATCAGCGGGGTGGAGCGCCGGAACGGCCTCACCACCAAGGGTGTCGCCTTTCTGCGCGGCCTGGCCATCGACGCCGCCACCCTGAAGGAGAAGGACCGCAGCGAATTCAAAAAGATCCTCGGCGGGGACAAGCTGCTGGTCAACGGCCAATTTGTCCACGACTTCCAGCCGGACAAGAAGGAACTCAACAACAAGCTCACCATCACCGGCACCAACCTGTGGGAGATCTCCCTGGCCATCCGGCTGGGCAATGTGGACGCCGCCAAATTTTCCCCGGAGAATGTGAAGAAGACCAAAGACGATGTCTTCGCACTGCTGGCCCTGGTGTCGGAATTGTCCGTCATCCATCTGGAACTGCGCTATCAGGACCGGAGCCTGGTGAAAAACATCATCAATTTCATAGCCGAACAGCAGGGCCAGAGCGCCGACGACTTTGTCCAGGAACTGTTGAAGCAGGTGGACCAGGGTAAGGAGCTCACCGGCATGCTGGGCGCCCTGCCCCCGGAAGTGGAAAAATCGCTGCACAACGGCGTCGACGCGGTGAAAAAGTTCCTGCAGAAGCCGACGGGCCTGAAGCTGAGCATTGCTCCGGCCAAGCCGGTGGTCATCGCCAGTCTCATCGGCGCCGCCGGCAATCCGGGGAAGATTTTGCAGCAGTTGAACGTCAGCCTCACCGCCGACTAAGGAACGTCTTTACCAGGACCCTTGGCAGCCGGAAAAGCCCCGCTCCCCACGCCGCTGGCTCGGGGCCGGGGACTGCGCCCTTCCTTGAAGGGGCGACGGCATCGAGAAGGGAAATTGCTCCGTGATGCCGGTAAGCATGCTGTTGAGACGTTAGCGGCGACGGGCGGCCGGGGGGAGGGGTTCTCTCCCCCGGGCCCATCCTGTGCCGGACCTTTTGGCAACATGATTAACCTTCGCTTCCGGAGCGCCCCTTCCGGAGTCCCGTTTCCCCCGCTAAAAACTCCCCGGGCCAAAGGAAGGACCGCTGATGGTTGCCCGCTTCATCGAAGCCTGCGTCAGAAATCGCGTTGTCGTTGTCCTTCTCTGGGTCTTGATTGCGGGTTGGGGGCTTTACTGCACCTATAACCTGCCCGTTGACGCCATCCCCGACCTCTCCGACGTCCAGGTCATCATCCGCACCGATCTGGCCGAACAAGCGCCGGAAATCGTGGAGGACCAGGTCACCTATCCCCTGGCCACCGCCATGCTGGCCGTCCCCCAGGCCAGGGTGGTGCGGGGCTTCTCCCAGTTCGGCGTTTCCTTCGTTTACATCATCTTCGAGGACGGCACCGACATCTATTGGGCCCGCACCCGGGTGCTGGAATATCTGAATTATATCCGGGGCCGCCTTCCGGCCGGGGCCAACCCCCAACTGGGTCCCGACGCCACCGGCGTGGGCTGGGTGTTCCAGTACGTGGTGGAGGACCCCACGGGCAAGCATGACCTGGCCCAACTGCGGAGCATCCAGGACTGGTACCTGCGCTATCAGTTGCAGACCGTGCCCGGGGTGGCCGAAGTGGCCTCCGTGGGCGGCTTCGTCAAGCAGTACCAGGTGGTGGTGGATCCCAACAGGCTGGCCGCCTACAACCTGCCCCTCAGCAAAATCAAGCAGGCCATCCAGGCCTCCAACCAGGACACCGGCGGGCGCCTGGTGGAACATGCCGAAACGGAATACATGGTGCGGGGTCTGGGCTATATCAAGAGCCTGGCCGACGTGGAGAACATTGTCGTCGGCACCGACGGCAAGGGCACCCCCATCCTGGTGAAGGACGTGGCCCTGGTGCGTCTGGGGCCGGAGCTGCGCCGGGGTCTGGCTGAAGTCAACGGCGAGGGCGAGGCCGTGGGCGGCATCGTCATCATGCGCTTCGGCGAAAACGCCAAGGCGGTGATCCAGGCCGTCAAGGACAAGATCGAGGAGCTCAAGGTGGGCCTGCCGCCGGGCGTGCGCCTGGTCACCGCCTACGACCGCTCCGGGGTCATCGACCGGGCCGTCGCCACCCTAAAGCAGGCCCTCATCGAAGAAGTCATCATCGTCGCCTTTCTCTGCGCGGCCTTCCTGCTGCACCTGCGCAGCGCCTTCGTGGCCATCATCAGCCTGCCGTTGGGGGTGCTGATCTCCTTTATCCTGCAATATCACTTCGGCATCACCGCCAACATCCTCAGCCTGGCCGGCATCGCCATCGCCATCGGCGACATGCTGGACGCCGCGGTGGTCATGGTGGAGGACGCCCACAAGAAGCTGGAGTCGGCCCCGCCGGGCGCGGACCGGGCGCCCATCATCCTGGAGGCCGCCAAGGAGGTGGGGCCCTCCCTGTTCTTCTCCCTGCTGGTGATGACGGTGTCGTTTCTGCCCATCTTTGCGCTCCAGGGCGAATCCGGGCGCCTCTTCAAGCCCCTGGGTTTCACCAAGACCTTCGCCATGGCGGGCGCGGCGGTGCTGGCCGTCACCCTCATTCCCATCCTCATGGTCTATTTCATCCGGGGCCGCATCCCGGTGGAGGAGAGAAACCCCCTGAGCCGGGCCGCCAGGTGGCTCTACCGGCCCCTGTTGAATCTGGTGGTGCGTTTTCCCGTCGTCGTCATCTGCCTGGCCCTGCTGGTGCTGGCCAGTGGCTACTACCCGCTCAAACATCTGGGCACGGAATTCATGCCGCCCCTGGACGAAGGGGACCTCCTCTACATGCCCACCACCATGCCGGGGCTGTCCATCACCAAGGCCCGGGAGCTCCTGCAACAGACGGACCGCATCATCAAGAGCTTTCCCGAAGTGGATTACGTCTTCGGCAAGGCGGGCCGGGCCGAGACCGCCACCGACCCCGCGCCCCTGAGCATGATCGAAACCACCATCCGCCTCAAACCCCGGGAACAATGGCGTCCCGGCTACGACACGGAACGCCTCATCCGGGAGCTGGACGCGGCCTGCAAGATACCGGGCCTGCAAAATTCCTGGGGCTATCCCATCAAGATCCGCATCGACATGCTCAGCACCGGCATGAAGACGCCGGTGGGCATCAAATTCCTGGGACCGGACCTCCAGGTCCTCAGCCAACTGGCCACCGAGGCGGAGGCCATTCTCCGCCAGGTGCCCGGCACTGCCAGCGCCTATGCCGAACGTCCCCTGGGCGGCTACTACCTGGACTTCCGGATCAACCGCCTGGCCGCGGCCCGCTACGGCCTCAACGTGGGCGACATCCAGGACGTCATCGCCACCGCCCTGGGGGGCCTGGCCCTCACCCAGACGGTGGAGGGCCTGGAGCGCTATTCCGTCAACCTGCGCTATTTCCAGGATTATCGGAACAACCTGCCGGCCCTCAAACGCATCCTGATCCCCACCCCCGACGGCGCCCAGATCCCCATGGAGCAGGTGGCCGATATCAAGATCCATCAGGGCCCGGACATGATCAAGAGCGAAGGCGGCCGGCGCACCGCCTGGGTCTTCATCGATATCCGGGACATCGATCTGGGCACCTACATCGCCAAAGCCAAAGAGGCCATTTCGGCCCACCTCAAGATTCCGCCGGGCTACTCCCTGATCTGGAGCGGCCAGTTTGAATATCTGGAGCGGGCCCGGGAGCGCCTTATGGTGGTGATCCCCATCACCATCATGCTGATTTTCATCCTCATGTATCTGGGCACCGGCTCCCTGGCCAAGGTCATCATCATCGTCCTGTCGCTGCCCTTCTCGGTGCTGGGGGGCCTCTGGCTTATCCACTGGCTGGGCTACAACCTGAGCATCGGCGTGGTGGTGGGCATCATCGCCCTGTTGGGGCTGGACGCGGAGACGGGCGTCATCATGCTGCTGTACCAGGACATGGCCTATAACGCCCGCAAGCGGGAGGGCCGCCTGCGCACCCGGGAGGACCTGCGGGAGGCCGTCCGGGAGGGAGCGCTGCTGCGGCTGCGGCCCAAACTGATGACGGTCCTGGCCAATATCTTCGGGCTGTTCCCCATCATGTGGGCCACGGGCACCGGCGCCGAAGTGGCCAAACGCATCGCCGCGCCCATGGTGGGCGGCGTGGTCACCTCCTTCATGCTGGAACTGTTCATCTACCCGGCCATCTACTTCCTGTGGAAGTGGCATGCCGAGGTGAAGAAGGGGCCGGGGGAACAGGGGTGAGTTCCGCAGGAGGCGCACCGCGCACCATTGCCGGGGGCCCGCGGCGGGGAGGGCCTTCCCTGCGATTCTTTTTCCCGGAAAGCTGACCGCTGAAAGCTTTCATATAAGAACCGGACCCCCATGCAGTCTTATCTCCTGATCGCCACCGCCACCTTCATCACCGCGGGCCTCACCTTCTTTTCGGGTTTCGGCCTGGGCACCCTGTTGTTGCCCGTCTTTGCGCTTTTTTTCCCCATGACGGTGGCCGTGGCCCTGACTGCGGTGGTGCATCTGGCCAACAACTTCTTCAAGCTGGCCCTGGTGGGCCGACACGCCGGTTTGCGGGTCGTCCTGGCCTTCGGGGTGACCGCCGTGATGGCGGCTTTTTTGGGCGCCTGGATGCTCCTGTGGCTGGCCGACCTCCCTCCCCTGGCGGTTTATCGGCTTTTCGGGCGCACTTTCACCATCGCCCCGGTGAAAGCTGCGGTGGCCCTGCTCATGGTGCTCTTCGCCCTCTGGGAAATCCTCCCCCGCCTGGAGAAGATCGCCTTCTCTCCCCGCTGGCTTCCCCTGGGCGGGGTGCTGAGCGGTTTTTTCGGGGGCCTCTCGGGCCACCAGGGCGCACTCCGGAGCGCCTTTCTGGTCCGGTGCGGCCTTTCCAAGGAGGCCTTTATCGGCACCGGCACGGTCATCGCCTGTCTGGTGGATCTTTCCCGCCTCGCCGTCTATGTCCGCCACTTCGCCGTATCCGACCTGACCGGCAACGCCCCGCTCCTCCTGACTGCGGTCACGGCCGCGTTCCTGGGCTCCTGGCTGGGCCGCCGTCTCCTCACCCGGGTGACCCTGCGGGCCGTGCAGGTCTTGGTGGCCGCCATGCTCTTCGCCCTGGCCCTGGGATTGGGCGCGGGGTTGCTCTAACCGTGGGTGCGCCACCCTCGCCGCCCCGGGGTCCGGCATCCGTCCCCGAACCCGCCGGAACCATCCTGCCCGTAAAAAGATGGTCTTCTGGTGGCCGGAATTCCGGCCCGCTTTCGCTGGCTGAGGTCCCGGCATCGCCATTTCCTGCTACCCTTCCCTGGTCTCACCTGATATGATGAACCATCCCCCCGGCCCCGGGCCGTCGGCGGCGGCGCGCCCCGGCCGCCGGAGCATCGCCGACTCCAAGAGGCTTCCCCTGCATGACATCGCTGATTCCCGGCGGCCTGCGCACCACCGCCATGGGCATCCTGCCCCACACCCAAGTGGAGCCCGCGCTGAAGCTGGCTTTGTCCCTGGACATCCCTTTCTGGCCCCAACTGCCGCACCTGAGTTTTTACGAGGATATGTACGTCCAGGCCGCGGAACACTTTCCCGGCATCGTCCTCTATCCTGAGACCAACTCCATCCGTTTCGACACGGACAAGTTTTATGAGGGGCTGGTGGACCTCCTGGACCGCTGGCCCGACCTGGACTATTTCGACCTGTCCGCCGAGTATTCGGCGGTGTATCATCGCTTCCTGGAGGTCGATCTGTCCGGCTACCCGGCCATCCGGGGCCAGATGGAGGGCCCCGTCAGCTTCGGCCTCAAGATCCTGGACGAAAACGACAAGCCCCTCATCTTCAACGACGAGGTGCGGGGCCTGCTCATGGATTTCCTGGCCCGCCGGGTGCAGGCCCAACTGGTGCGTCTCAAGGCCAAACATCCCGGGGCCTTCATGTTCGTGGACGAACCGGGCCTGCAGTTCGTCTTCAGTTCCGTGTCGGGATACACCGACATCATGGCCAAAGAGGATCTGGACCGCTTCTTCTCCCAGATCGAGCGTCCCCGGGGCATTCATCTGTGCGGCAACCCGGATTGGGAGTTCCTCATGAACCGGGACCTGGACATCCTGTCCATGGACCTTTTTACCAACGGGGAGATCCTGCGGGCCTGCACCGGCTCTCTCAAAAAATTCCTGGAAAGGGGAGGCGTCCTCAGTTGGGGCATCATCCCCACCTGGTATGAGGCCGTGGGCGAAACGACGGTGGAGCAGTTGAGCGAATATCTGGAGGGCTTTTGGGACAACCTGGTGGAGGCCGGCGTGGACCGGGACCGGCTGTTCGCACAGAGCCTGCTGGCCCCGGCCCGGTGCTGCCTGGTGAACCCGGACAAGGCCAAGACCGTCACCCTGGCCTATGCCTGGCTGCGGGAGATGTCCTTCCGCCTGCGGGAGAAATACGGCCTGGATTGAAGGGGCGACGGAGTATTTGCCCGGGAAAGGCAGGGCGAACCCTGCGCCCCGCCGCCGACTTCCGCCGTGATAAACTTATGCCGACAGCATCAGGAGGCTCTGGTCATGATCCTGTTCGTCAACGGCAGTCCGCAACCGAACGGCAATCTGCACCGCATGCTGGAAAAGATCGCCCTGGACACCGACCGGGAGTGCGAACTCATTCCCCTGGCCGATCTGGACATCCGCCCCTGCCGGGGCTGCGTGGGCTGCGCCGCCACGCACCGCTGCGTCCAGGAGGACGACATGGGCCTGCTGTACGAGCGCCTGGAGTCGGCTCAGGCCCTGGTGGTGGGCGGCGTCGTTTATTTCGGCCGGATCAACGCCCTCACCCATTGCTTTCTGGAGCGCCTCTTTCCCCTGCGCCACCGTGACCCCCGCACCCGGGGCAAGCTGGCCGCAGCGGTGGTGGTGGGGGGCATGGACGGCTCCCAGGGAGTCCGGGAGATCAGGGATTTCCTGGAAAAATACTTCTTTTTCCGCATGGTGGGCTCGGTCTATTTCAACAGCGCCACGCCGCCCTGTTACGTCTGCGGCTTCGGGGAAAAGTGTCAGGTGGGGATACCGGCCCTGACGCTGCCCCCGGAGGAATTCGCCCATTTCGCCATCGTCCCCAGCCTGTTCCAGCGCTTCGAGGATCATCCCGAAGTGGTGCGGGCCTGCGAACTCCTGGCCCAGGCTCTGTCCCAGAACCTGGCGGCGGAGGTCGAGTAAGTCTCCCCTGCCATGTCCGGCCTGCTCGTCCCTGCCATCGTGCTGACGGTGAAAGATGTAGGTGAAGCCGACCGGCTGGTGACCTTTCTCACTGCGGCGCGGGGCCGGCTGACGGGCCTGGCCCGCCACGCCCGGCGCAGCCGCAAACGGTTCGCCCACTGCCTGGAGCCTCTCAGCCGGGTCAATTTCGTCATTGCCACCCGGCGCCGGGGCGACCTGGAATTTTTGCAGGAAGGGGAACTCATCCAGGCCTTCGCCTCCCTGCGTCGGGACCTGCCCCGGCTGGCCGCGGCCGCGGTGCTGGCGGAAGCGGCCGGGGAGCTGGCCAGCCCCCCCGAGGCCGCGGCCCCCATCTTCGCCGCCCTGGAAACCGCCCTGGAGCAGTTGGAACAGGGGACCCCGGCCGATTCCCTGCTGCCGGCCTGCCTGGTCCACCTGGTGCAGTGGGGCGGCTACGGCCTGAAGCTGGACATCTGCGGGGCCTGCGGGGGCGACCCCAAGCCCCCCTTCTGGTTCAGCGCGCCCGGCGGCGGGGTGCTCTGCGGGGCCTGCGCCGGGGGCCTGCCGGGGCCGCGGTTGCCCCTCAATGCCGGGTCCCTGGAACTCCTGCGCCAGGCTCATCAGCTTCCCCAGGAGAAGCTCAGCCGGCTTCGTTTTCCTCCCCTCCAAGGGGGGCAGTGTCTCACCGCGCTGCGCCTTTTTCTCCGCCACCACCTGGGCCGGGAGCTCAGGTCCTGGTCCTTCTGGGACCGGGTGGGCCGGAGCCCGGGGTCAAAATGAGCGCCCTGATGGACTTACTGGCCCGGCATCCCGTCCCCCTGGGACTCTTCGCCCTCTTCCTGGTGCTGGCCGCAGCGGAGACCCTTCGACCCCTGCGCCGCCTGAAGCGCCGTCGGGGCCCCCGCTGGACCGTAAACCTGGGCATTACCGCCCTGTCCTTCGCGGCGGGGTCCCTGGTGGTGCGTCCCGTGGCCCTGGGACTGGCCGTCTGGGCCACCCAGTCCTCCTACGGCTTCCTCCACTGGCTGCCTCTGCCGGCCTGGACGCACGCGGCCCTGGGATTCCTGTGGCTGGACCTCACCTTCTACTGGTGGCATCGGGCCAACCATGTCTATCCCCTGCTGTGGCGCTTCCACAACGTGCACCACGTGGACCCGGACATGGACGTCACCACCTCCTTCCGCTTCCACTTCGGCGAAACCCTGTACTCCACGGCCTTCCGGGTGCTCCAGGTGGGCCTGGCCGGCGTCGGCCCCGCCACCTACCTCCTGTATGAAATCTTTTTCAACGTCGCCACCATGTTCCACCACAGCAACCTGCGGCTGCCGTTGGCCCTGGAACGGGTCCTCAATCTGGTGACGGTCACCCCCCGCATGCACGGCCTGCACCACTCTACGGTGGGCATGGAAACCAACTCCAATTACGCCGTGGTGTTCCGCTGGTGGGACCGCCTCCACGGCACCCTGCGCCTCAACGTCCCCCAGGCCCAGGTGGTCATCGGCGTGCCCGGCTATCTGCGGCCCGGCGACAACCGGTTGGTCAACCTCCTGGGCCTGCCCTTTCTGCGCCAGCTCCCCTACTGGCGCTGGCCCGGCGGCAAGGCCTCCCTTAGAAAGGCCGTCCCTGTGGCCGACCCCAGGATTATGGTGGAATAATTATGGAGTTTTGCTATCCTGTTGCAAGCTGGAGGCGTCTTGGTCATGGTTCCTAAGATTAGGCGGGTGAAAATATGTAATTTTAAAAGCTTTGCTCACCTTTCCGTTGACCTTGAGACGCTGACAATTTTCGTCGGACCAAACGCCTCGGGCAAAAGCAATTTTCTGAAGGCACTGGCTTTTGTAAAAGATTGCCTTGCCACGTCAGTAGAGCAGGCTTTTCGGATTCATGGAGGAATTGAATACGTCAGGAGAATTTCTCCCGGCCATCCCTATAATGTGCGCATAGAATTGATGTTAGACCTCGACAACGATGTAGTGGCCTCCTATGGCTTCGAGATCGCTGCTCAACCAAAGAAAACATTTCAGATAGCCAAAGAACAATGCAGAATAAAGTATCCGTTTACAGAAGAAAAGGAATTTAAAATTGAAGGGGGAATTTTTAAAAAAGAAATACCTGGGATAATGCCCAAGCTTGCCCCTGACCGCCTGGCCCTTTTCGCCGCTTCGGCTCATGAGGATTTTCGGCCCGTTTACGACTTTCTCACCTCGATGCGTTTCTATGCCATAATACCGCAAAAATTACGAGAACTTCAGGAACCCGGAGCCGGAAATTTTCTGGAATCTGATGGCAGCAATGCCGCATCAGTACTTAAAAATATTCAGAGAATTATTTCTGAAAGAGGAAAATACGAGAGGATTTGCAATTTATTATCTAGAATAGTACCCGGTGTCAAACAGGTTGAAACAGGTTCCCTGGCTCACATGGAAACTATTATTTTCAAGCTAGATGTTGGCTCTAAGCATTATTGGAATTTTGACGCCTTCAATATGTCTGACGGCGCCCTGCGGATATTGGGTCTTCTCTTGGCACTTTATCAACCAGGCAATCCTCGGGTAATTGCCATCGAAGAACCAGAGGCAACTGTTCATCCAGCCGCCATGGAAGTAATAGTAGAAGTAGTGTTAGATGCAATTCATGAAAAACAAATATTGTTAACAACCCACAGTCCAGACATTCTTGATTTTAAGAGTTTGTCAGATGAGAATATCAGGGTGGTGATGCGGGAGAAAAATTGCACGATTATTTCACGGATTTCTCCCTCCGGACGGGATGCCATCAAGAAGCATCTTTACAGTCCGGGGGAATTGATGCGTATCGGTGAACTGAATCCTGATATGGAAGGCCCGCAAGAGATGATAAAGCAACGCACTTTATTTAAGCCACCCTCTTTTTCAAAGAAAAGCAAATGAACTTTATCCTGCCATTTGTCGAAGGCCATTCAGAAGCCCAGGCTATCCCATTGCTTTTGCGGAAGATGAGGGACCACCTTAAAGCTTTTCAAATTGACATTTCAAGACCTTTTCGTGTCAAACGTTATCAAATAGTGAAAAAAGGTGAATTAGAGAAAGCTATTACTCTGTGCCTGAATGATCGCTAACGTGTCGGAGCCATTATTATTATTCTTGATGCGGATGATGATTGTCCCGCACAATTAGGACCATCGCTTCTTAAAAGGTGTCAACAAGTCACCAAATTGCCATGTCTCGTAGTTATTGCCAATCGTGAGATTGAATCCTGGTTATTGGGAAGCAAAGATTCACTGGGTGGAATCTGCGGCGTCAAACACAATGCTGTTTCTCCGGCAGAACCGGAAAAAATCAGAGGAGCAAAGGAACACTTGACCAGAAATATGGAGCCTGGCAAAAGGTATTTAGCCTCAGATGATTTGCCAAGACTATTGGAGAAAATTGATATTCATCTCACTGGTCAGCATTGTCCTTCATTCAAAAGGTTTTTTCAGAAATTAAGCGGTATTATGCTTCCATTAGCTGGAGGGTAGTTATGTCTTTGAAAGGAAAGCGAATCGCGCTCTTGGTGGAAAACCTCTACCAGGACCTGGAGGTCTGGTATCCCCTGTTGCGCTTCCGGGAGGCAGGCGCCGAGGTCCTGGTGGTGGGCTCCGGCAGCGCCCGGGAGTACACCGGCAAGTTCGGCTACCCCATCGCGGCCGATAAAAGCGCCTCCGAAGTGACCGCCGCCCAGTTCGACGCGGTGGTCATCCCCGGCGGCTATGCCCCGGATATCATGCGCCGCTACCCGGACATGGTGGCCCTGGTGCGGGAGGCCACCCTGGCCGGCAAGGTGGTGGCCTCCATCTGCCACGGCGGCTGGATGCTGGCCTCCGCCAAAATCCTCCAGGGCCGCACCGTCACTTCCTTTTTCGCCATCAAAGACGACCTGGAGCACGCCGGGGCCACCTTTGTGGACGCGGAAGTGATAGTGGACGGCAACCTCATCACCTCCCGCAAGCCCGAAGACCTGCCCGCCTTCTGCCGGGCCGTCATCGCCGCCCTCACCGCCCGTTGAGCCCGGCGGCCCTGCCCCCTCAATGCGTTTAGGTATGGGTGGAGGGGGTAAGGGGCTGTGCCCCTTATCCCTCTCCCCCACGGCAAGCTTTTCGGGAGAGCGGCTCGCTCAACGGCTTTCCTGGGTTTCGGCCACACGGAGGGGGATGAGCCACACCTGGGGTTCCCTTCCGGACATGGCGACTGTGACCTCCACCCAGTCGGGGAGACGGTTCTGGCGGGAGCCGTCCCAGGCCTCGTGCGTCTTGCCGGCCCGCCCGTAAGTAAATTTCAGATCGGCCAGGTTACGGATGAGGATTTGCCGGATTTCCACCTCTTCGGGGTTCCGGAGCCAGGCCATCCCGGCGGTCTGTTCCACTGCCAGACAGGGTCGACCCCGTTGGTCCTGCCCCACAAAGGCACGGAAGTGGTAGATGCCCGCCGGCGAGTGGGCTTCCAGGGGGGTGGTGGTGAGGAACCGCAGCTCCTGGGACTGGCCCAGGAAATACGGTCTGAAAGCCTTGTAGCCGTGCAGGCGGGGCGCCGCCGAGATCAGGCTGCGCTCCAGGAAGGCCTGGCCCACCCGCAGCTCCTGGGAGACCTCGGCCTCGGCCTGCCCTTTGGCCGAAGCTCTGAGGCTGAGGCTGAGAGAAGTGTAAGCCACCAGCGCCAGGAAGCTGGTGAGGAGCATGGCCACCAGCAGTTCCAGCAGGGTGAGTCCATTGGCGAAGTGGCCGTCAGCGCGCCAGGCCATGTCTCAGGAGCCTCGCTGGGCTTGGGTTCTCACCGTCTCCAGGGCCACGGAGCGGGTGGCGGCGCCCTCCTGCCAGGAGACCTGCACCCGCACCAGGTAACAGACCACCTGTTGCTGCTGGTGAGGGAGGTTCACGGCATACTGGGAGGCGAGGCGCACCCGGTAGGTGAAGCGCCCCTCCCGACCGGTAAATTCGCCGGCTTTGAGGGCGCCCGACTGACAATATTCGCTCAGCAGGCGCTCCGCCACCTGCAGGGCCTGTCCCTGCAGGCGGGCCGCCTTCAGGGAATTAAGCCCGGCGCTCAACAGTTGCATGACCACCACCAGCACCAGGCCCATGATGGCTGCGGCCATGAGGGTTTCCAGGAGGGTGAAGCCGCCGGCCGCAGGGGAGGGGAGGGTAGGGGGGGGCTCAGGCCGGGCGTGGTTCCCTGCCGGTTCCGGGCCGGTCTTCATCAACCGCCCCCCGTGCGCCAGGTCACCTTGCCGGTGATAATCTCCACGTCCAGGAAGTGGCGCCGACCGGAAGCCTCCTGCAACGCCAGGTAGCCCCCGGAGGAGCTGCCGTCGCCGTAAAAAGCGATATACCCCCGCCGGGCGGTGGGTTCCTCCCAGACCAGGTGGGCCTCCAGGAGGCGGAGGTGCCCGGGCCAGTGGTGGCCGCGCGTCGCGCCTTCCAGGCGAAATGAGGCAAGATTAAGATCCACCAGCACCCGGACCCGCCGGTGTTCCAACACCGCCAGACTGCGGGCGCTCCGCAGGGTGGCGGCCATCTGCCGGAGGGTGGACTTGGTGCGGAAATTTTCCCAGCCCCGGAAAAAGTTGGGCGCCACCAGCCCCAGAAACAGGGTCAGGAGGGCCAGCACCAGCAGGAGTTCCAGCAAAGAGAACCCCTGCCGGGGCCGTGTGCGGCCCCCGGAGCGGTTCGCCATGGAGGAGCCCTCAGTTGCTGATGATGTCCTTATTTTCCCCCTCCCCGCCGGGAGCGCCGTCGCCTCCATAAGTGATGAGGTCATAGGGTCCCTTTTCCCCGGGGCTGCGGTAGACGTATTCCCGGCCCCAGGGGTCTTTGGGGACGCCGCGTTTGAGGTAGGGCCCCGCCCAACCGACCAGGTCTCCGGGACGCTCCACCAGGGCCTTCAGGCCCTCCTCGGTGGTGGGATACCGGCCCACATCCAGGTAAAAGAGGTCCAGGGCCGTCCCCAGGTTGGCCAAGTCGGCCTGGGCGATCTTGGGCTTGGCTTTGCCCATCACCCCCATGAGTCGGGGGGCCACCATGTAGGCCAGCAGACCCAGGATGGTGACCACCAACATGAGTTCGATGAGGGTGAATCCGGCTTGACGCAGACGCTGGGATAACACCTGAAGTTTCCTCGCTTTCGGCCTCAGAATTGAATCTCGTAAAGGTTCAGGACCGGCAGCAGCAACGAGATGATGACCACCGCGACGATGAGGGTCATGGTGATGATCAGGGCCGGCTCCATGATGGCCAGCAGACGTTTGAGTTCCGCCCGGCTCTCGGCCTCCAGGGAGTCGGCGGCGGACAGCAGCATCTCTCCCAACTGCCCCGTCTCCTCCCCCACCGCGGTGAGCTGGAGCAGGATTTCGGGGAGCAGGCCGACCTTTTTCAGCATGGCGGACAGGCGCTGCCCCTTCTCCACTTCGGCCAGCACCCCGGGCAGGAATTGCGCCAGATAGCGGTTGGTGACGGAAGCCTGGACGATTTTCAGCGCCCCCACCAGGGGCACGCCGCTTTTCAGCAGGGTGCCCAGGGTCTTGCCGAACAGGGCGGCGGTCACCTGGCGGTTGAGCCGCCCCACCAGGGGGAGGGTGAGCTTGAGGCGGTCGATCGCCAGCCTCCCCTTGGGACTGAGGCGCAGCCGGTGCAACACCACCAGGAAGATCGCCGTCAAAGCCAGGCCCGCCCACCAATAAGACTGCAGCCAGCGGCTCAGCATTAACAGGGCCTCGGTGGTGAAATAGAGGCTCTGGCCCATCTCCGCGAAGAACAGCTCAAAGCGGGGGACCACATAGAGCAGCATGAGCAGTATCGACAGGGTGCCCGCGGTGGCCAGGATGGCGGGATAAATCAGGGCGGTGGCCACCGTGGTGCGGAGTTCATGCACCGCCTCCAGGTATTCGCCCACCCGGGCCAGGGCGGCGTCCAGAAAGCCCCCCATCTCCCCGGCCTCCACCATGCTGATGTAAAGTGAGGAGAAGACCGAATGGCGGGCCAGGGCTTCGGAGAGGCTCTTGCCGGCCTGCAGGTCCCGGAGGATCTGCGTCAAAAGGACCTTGAGAGCCGGGCGGCCGGTCACTTCCAGCAGGGCTTTGAGGCTTCGGTCCAAAGGCAGGCCCGCTTTGAGGAGAGAGGCCAACTCCCGGGTGAGCAGCACCAGGTCCTTGAAAGGCACCCGGGTGCGACGTCTCACGGGCGGCCACCCCAGCCAGCCGGCGCGCTCCTCCTCCGGGCTGATGCGGATGGGAATCAGTCCGCCTTGTTGCAGGTGCTGCACCACCAGGCGCTCCTCCCGGGCCTCCAGACTGCCCTGGACGACATTGCCGGCGGCGTCGCTGGCGCGGTAATGATAGAGCGGCATCCCTTATTCCTGAGTCACCCGCAAAACTTCCTGGACCGTGGTCAGCCCCCGGGCCACTTTGGCCCAGCCGTCTTCGGCCAGGGTCACCATGCCCTGGCGTCGGGCTGCCTGGCGCAGCGCCACCGCGTCGGCCCGTTCCAGGATGAGCCGCCGCAGGGTCTCGTCCACCAGGAGGAGTTCGTAGATGCCGGTGCGTCCCTGATAACCCGTGTGGGCGCAGTCAGGGCAGCCCCGCCCCTGGTAGAGCTTCCCCGGCAGGGGGCCGGCGGGGAGTTCCCGGGCCTCGATCTCCAGGGCCTCCCGGGGGGCCTCCTCCCGGCAGGAGGGGCAGATGAGGCGCACCAGCCGCTGGGCCAGGACGCCGATGAGGGCCGAAGCCATCAGATAGTCCTCCACCCCCATTTCCAGGAGGCGGGTCACCGCGCCGGCCGCGTCGTTGGTGTGCAGGGTGCTGAACACCAGGTGGCCGGTGAGCGCGGCGTGGATGGCGATCTCGGCGGTTTCCCCGTCCCGGATCTCCCCCACCAGCACCACGTCCGGGTCCTGACGCACGATATGGCGCAGGCCCCGGGCGAAGGTCAGCCCGATGGTGGGCTTGACCTGCATCTGCGTGACCCCCAGGAGCCGGTATTCCACCGGGTCCTCAATAGTGATGATCTTTTTCTCCACGGAATTGATGCGCTCCAGAGCGGCGTACAGGGTGGTGGTCTTGCCGCTGCCGGTGGGGCCGGTGACCAGGATCATGCCGTGGGGCTTGTGGATCAGGCCGTCGAACTGCTTCAGCTCCCGGGCGGGAAAGCCCAGCCGGTCCAGCTCCAGGATGACCTTCTCCCGGTCCAGGATGCGGATCACCATGCTTTCGCCCAAAAGAGTGGGAAGGGTGGAGACCCGGAAATCGATGTCCCGGCCCCCCACCTTGAGGCGGAAGCGGCCGTCCTGGGGCAGCCGCCGCTCGGCGATGTCCAGGCGGGACATGATCTTGAGCCGGGAGATGACCGCGGCCTGCAACCCCTTGGGCGGCGCCTCGGCCCGGAAGAGGATGCCGTCCTTGCGGTAGCGGACTTCAAAGGTGTCTTCGAAGGGCTCCAGATGGATGTCGCTGGCCCCCAGGTCGATGGCCCGCAGCACCAACAGGTTCACCAACTGAATGATGGGCGCCTCCCGGGCCATGTCCCGGAGGTGGCCGATCTCCGCGGTCTCCTCCCGGATGAGGTCCAGGTCCTCCACCTCCAGGTCTCCCACCAGCCGGGCCATGGGACTGCCCGGCTCGTAGACGGACTGGATCACCGCCATGATCTCCTCTTCCGAGGCGGGCAGGGGGATGAGAGGCGCGCCCAGGGCCACCTCCAGGGCCTGGAGGGTCTCCTGGTCTTTCACGTCGGCCATGGCCACCACAATGCGTCCGTCTTCCCGCTTGAGGGGCAGGCAGCGGTTTTCTTTAAGAAAGCGGACGGACACCTGGGAAAAGGGCTCGATGGCGTCCCAACTTTGCAGACTCAACGGCGTCGCCATGGCGTCTCCCCGTCCGGCGAGGCAGGGCCGGAAGCTCGGTTTTGAGAGGGGCGGCGTTTTCCCGGGAAAGGCGGCCCCTCTTCAGGTTCAATCCTTCTTAATTATAACTTATTTCATAGGGATGAGCGTGCAGGAAATCGGCGGGAAGGGGGGATGCCGCGGGGCCACGGGGGTGGGGGAAGAGGCTGTGGGCCTCCTCCCCGGAAGAGATTTTTCAAGTGTGGGACTGTCCGCCTCAAGGGGTATGCCAGTCATCCCCCACGGCCCAGGCCGGGCGTCCCGTCAGTTCCCGCAACACCATGGTGCTGCCGCCCTTCTTCACCTGGGCGGCGATCAGGGCGGCTTTGCCGGTCAAGGCCACCCGGGAGCCGGTGATTTCCACCTCGTCCCCCGGCTTCAGGGGGAGATTGGTTTCGGGTCTGAAGGTTTCGGGTTTCAGGATGACCCAAATGGTTCCCTTGGCCGACTTAAGGGTAAGGGTTTCGCAATACGTCCGCCCGTTGCCGGAGATGGTTTTCCCCAGGGTCAGGACCTGTCCGAGGACCGTTTCCACGGTGGCGGGATTGTAAAGTTTGCTGTAGTGAATCCGGCCTCCGCCGCCGCTTTGGGCCGACGTCTCGCCGACGGCCAACAGACCGCAGAGAGCGTAGATGACCAGCATGGCGCTGATTTTTTTCATGATCTCCTCGTTCATGGGGAAAATTTGCCTTCTTATGAATAAACGCAGGAGATCATCATAATCGGCGCGCAGACGTCAGAGCCCGGGGTGGAGAGCCGGTTCCAGCCTCGCATAATAGTGGTCCAGGACTATTCCCACGAAGGCCTGGGTCTCCTTGATGCGCGGCACCTGGTACCCGGCGGCGACCACCCGCTGGTGGCCGGCGTTGTATGCTGCCAGGGCCAGAGGAAGAGACTGGTTGAAATAATCGAGCAGCAGCCGGAAATAGCGGGAGCCGCCCAGGACATTTTCCCGGGGAGAGAAGGGATCGCTCACTCCCAGGAAGCTGGCGGTCTGGGGCATCAACTGCATCAGGCCCATGGCCCCCTTGGGGGACACGGCCCAGGGGACATAGTTGGACTCCACCTTGATGAGCGCCTCGATGAGGGCCGCGGGCAGGCGGTAAAGCCGGGAGGCCTCGGCGACGATGGGCGTGAGCCAGCTCCGGTCGGGCGCGCCGTTCCGGGCCCAAAGGGCGCGGGCCGGCGCCCGGGGCGGCACATTGGTGATCACCAGGCGGCCCTGTCGGTCCCGCCGGACCATGAGCCGCCCCTTGGGAGGGCGCCTGCCGGTTTGACCGTCCCCCTGAACCCCCGGTCGGGGGGGAGGGGGGACGGGGCCCATGGCCAGGGGGATAGCCTGGTGACCTTCCTGCAGGGAGGCTGTGTTGATGGCAGGGAGTGGCCGGCCGCCGGGCGGGCCGGGGGCCAGATTGGTGATGTGCAGGACTCCCCGTTTATCCCGAAAGCGACGCACGGCTGACTTGCCCGAGAGACTCACCGGCGCCGTTTCAGGGACAGGGGGCCGCGACAGCGCCGCGGGTCCCCCCGCGCTCACCTGGGCGGCCCTTTTCGCCAGGGCGCCCAGGGGCCTGGGAGAGGCAGCCGCGCTGCCGCTGGTCAGCCGGTGGCTGTCCGGGGCGGCATGCCGGAGCGGCCCGTTCAGGTTCGGCGGCAATAATTCCCTGCCCAATTCCTGGAGAATTTCCCCCCGGTCGCTGATCCGGGCCGCGGCCAGGTCGATGTGCCGGGGCTCCCGAGGCGCCGAGAGGAGGTTGGTGATATGGATCACCCCCCGTTCATCCACGAACCGGTTCACCGACTGGGGGGGCAAGGGCTTTTCTTTACGGAGCGGCTGCTCCGGGAGCGGCGGCGGCTCATGGGGCTCGCCCGGTGGCGTCGGCTTGACCGCGGGGCCGGGGCCGACCCTCTCCGCCTCTTTGCCCCCGGAAGATCCCGAAGGCTTGTTGGTGATGTGGATGACCCCCTTATCATCCACAAACCGCTGGACCGCCGCCCATACCGGGGCGCCGCCGGCCAGCACCACCAAGGCCAGCGTCAGAACCGGTATCCAGCGGCGAATCCCCCCGTTTCTCATCGGCTTCCGTATCCGGCGGGCTAAGGCGCCCGCAAGTCTGTCCGCATGGGTTTCCTGGAATTATTAGGGGGGAAATTGTGCCTTTTGTCAAGCTAATAGAAAGCTTGTCGGCGCCTTTGTGGCATCCTTTTTCAATCCCCTGGAATAATTCAGGGAGGAAGGCGATTATTTTTTTGCCTGGCAATTTTGCCCTTAAATACAATTCTGTTCACTTAAGGCTTTTCATCTTGACAGGCAACATCCCTTAAGCAGGAGAGGATGTAGAACAGCCGCCCCCGGCTGTTCATTTTAACAAAGCAGGCGGGGGCGCCTGCTCCACATGAAACAGGGGGTTGTCGCCAAAGTGAACAGTATTGCCCTTAAGTATTGTTAAGTGGTTTGCCGATAACAAGTGCATGAACCCGGTGGTGTGGTGGCGACCTCCTGCCTTCCGGGGAGAACCACCTGAATCCAGGTCGGCAGGTGCGGTCAAGAGTACCCCAGATCCAGCACCCCCTTCCGGTTCCAGGTTTATCATTGACCACAAAGGTCGCGGAAAATACCAAGAGAAGCAAAATCCTCGCTCCCCGGCCCAGCTTGGGAACGCACTTGCACCTGAAGCTCCGGCTTCGGCACGCGAGTCGCCGGACTATACGCGCATGGCCCGACCGGAGCCGCCCCTGATGATAAGAATCTTTCCGGAGCGAAGGTGGTTATTCAGGATAGCAGCCCCCAAAGCGCTGAAAAAAGATTTGCGCAGTTCAGGGAATTATGCTATCTGCTTAACGAGGGGGGCATGGAATGGACGCTGGAGTATGGCTGACCGGATGGAAAAAATACTTTTCCGACATGGCGCTCGGCACCGCCGCGATGTTTGTGCTGGTCCTCGCCCTCAACGGTTGCGGCTCCAAGAGTGAGGTGGACACCGCCCAGCCCCAGGGCAAGGGCAAGGACCGGGTGACCGCCGGGAAAGGATCCGGGGTCGTGGAGATTCTTCCCCAGTCCCCTCAGAAGCCAAAGCCTCCCGCCAAGGTGGAACCGCCGGGGAGCACTGAGTACACCGCCGGGGAGATGGCCGCCCGGCCAGAAGAAACGCTGACGCCGGCGGAGAAGAGCCTCAACAAATATATGCAGGGCAGGATGGGGTTGCTGCCACCGGAAAAATACAAGCAGCCTGAGAAAAAAACCCCTGCAGAAGAGGCTGCGTCGAAGTATCTGCCGAACTTTTAACCCCATGCAATAATAAAAACGATTGCCAGATTACAAGGAGGAAACCATGAAAAGTTTGAAAAAGGCTTTGGTGGTGGGGGCCTGCCTCATGGCACTGTGTTTCGCGTTGAACCAGGAGGTCCCGGCGGCTGATGCCTGGTATGAGTGTCAGGTGAACATGCTGGGCCAGATGGCCGACGGCAGCGTCATTCTGCTCCTGACCCATGTGGGTTCGACTTGGCCCGGGACGAAATGGTTTAATATTCCCCAGGCCAAGTCCAAGGAATTCATGGCTGTCATACTTACCGCCATCTCCTGCAACAAGAACGTCACAGCCATGATTGACCTGAACCAAGCCCAGAATTATCCGGATGTAAAGGGGCTTACTATTAATAATTAACAAGGGTTGTTCGCATCGTAGCCATCCCTTTAATCACTAGGTCGTCTACGCCGAACGGAGAGGGGTGAGCGATGCAGGTGCGGACCACGCGGCACGTAGGGACCGCGGCGCATGGGTTCCGCCGTAGTTCAGTCCGCCGGTTTTTTATGGTTTAACATAATAATCTGTTGACACGATAGACCTCCATATCGTGGAGGACGGATTAACCATCAAGCCTCCTCAAGCGCTGCCGCGGCAGCGCTTTTTTCTGTCATGGAAGATTTTCGTTGGGGGGAGGGGGCCAGGAGTCACAGACCCCTGCCACCTTCCCCCCAGAACCCCTTTTCATCCCTTTTCAAAGAGCTCCAGGCTCATGAGTGATTGTCCCGCGTCCACGTTTTCCTAAGGCTGCCGCAGGAAGCGGGATTCCAGGCGGTAGCGCACCGCCGCGGAGCGGGCCTGGTTGCGGCAGAACAGCCCGGCGACGGCCAGTTTTTGCACGTATTCCCAGGCCGTCTTGCGGTCCAGGCGGAAAAATTCCTGGAAGTCCTTGAGGCGGAACCACGCCCCGCCCATGCGCCGCAGGAACTCCAGGAGCCCCTCCGGGCTCAGCTTGCGGTGGCGCCGCCGGGGAAGAAGGTCGGCCAGTTCCCGCAGGAAGGCGGTGAGCTTGGCGTCATCCAGGGACGGGTGGGGTGGGGGTGGGGTGGTGCACCGGGGGATGGGACGAAAGGGCGGAGGGGCGGCTCCGGGGCTCACCAGGGGATAAAAGGTGTCGAACCAGCCGTCCAGCTGCCGGGCCAGGTGGAGGAAGGAATTCAGGGGGATGCGGCCCGCCAGGCGGCTCACCAGCGTGTCCCGCAGCCGGGATTTCACCTGGCGGCGCCGGGAGCCCGGGTCCTCGGGGAGAGCCCGTTCGTCCAGGAGCACCTCCAGCAGCAATCCCCCCACCAAGGCCCGCTCCAGGTCCTCGCCGCCGCCCGACTCCCGGATGTTCCCGTGACGCAGCAGCCAGCCCGGAGCGGGGGCCGGGGAATCGGCCGGCCGGCCGTTGACGGAAGGAATCGCATCCACAGTCGCCCCTTCTGAACCCGGAGGCTCAGCTTTTCCGGTGTCACTGACTATCATCTGTGGGTTGGCCCTGGTCCTGTCGTTTTCCGGAGGAATCGACCCCGTTGAGCAGCCCGCTTACTTTACCCCTTTCCGCTGAAAATTCCGGCACATCCGGTCAGGTTGTCCCTGCTCCCGCCTCCAAGGGAAGATCAGCTGTCAGCCTTACTGGCTGCAAGGAGCGGACCAGGAAGGCAATTATGTATAACTGTTTAAGATAGCTTATAATTAAAATATGAAAGGGAAGTGCGGCACGCTGGTGTCCCGTGACCTGTCACGCTCCCTGTCGCACTTTTATGCCGGCAGGTCTGATTGTGCGCGCGGCTACGGCCGAGTTTGCCGGGAGAATTCGGTTGACGCTCCTCCCCCTCCGCCGGCATTTCTGGAAAAAAGGGTTGACAAGACCCGCCGTTTAGGTGAAGTCATTTCCCAAATCAGCCGGTGCCCACCGGCTTCGCGGAGGAAAAATGTCCGAAGTCATCAGCCGGGTGCCCAAGAACGCCCGTGAAGTGGTTTTTCTGTCGTTGTCCGAATTCAAGGGGCGCCGCCTCATCGACCTCCGGGTGCACGTGCCCGGAAATACTGAAGACGAGTGGGTCCCCACCCGCAAGGGGGTGTCCCTGGCGGTGGGGCTTTACCCTGCCTTCAAGCAAGCCCTGGCCGAACTGGAGGCCGCCCTCATCGACCAGGGCCTGCTGGACCGGGAAGACCTGGAACCGCCTGGGTAAACCTTGCATCAGGCCTGGAAAAATTCCTGCCGGGGAGGCGCCGGGGGAAACCGGCTGCTCTTCCCACCGGTCTGAGAATTTCCCCCCCCAGCCTTGATTCGCCGCCGTCAGGTCCTATCTTTAAAAAAACTTATGGCCGATTTCGGGCGGAAAGGATTGTGCATGAGTTACGTTGCCAAGGACTATACTCACCTGCTGGGGATGGAGGGTTTCAGCGACACCCTGCTCAAGAACCACTTCACCCTGTATCAGGGCTATGTTGCCAACACCAACAAGCTCATGGAGACCATGGGCGCCATGCTTCAGGAAGGCAAGCAGGCTGCTCCCGAGTTTGCCGAATTGAAGCGGCGCTTCGGCTGGGAATTCAACGGCATGCGCCTGCACGAACTCTACTTTGAGAACCTGGGCGGCGACGGCGATCCCTCCAAGGCCCCCATGCTGGCCCTCAAGGTGATGCAGCAGTTCGGCTCCGTGGAGGCCTGCGTGGCGGATTTCACGGCCACGGCCACCATGCGGGGCATCGGCTGGGTGGTGTGCTACCTGGACCCGGACTCGGGCCTGCTCCTCAACACGTGGATCAACGAGCACGACGTGGGCCACCCCGCCGGCCTTACCCCCCTGTTGGTGCTGGACGTCTTTGAACACGCCTTCATGATCGACTACGGCCTCAAACGGGCGGATTACCTCGCCAGCTTCATGAAGAACCTGAAGTGGGAGGCCGTGGCGGCCCGCCTTTAGGGAGAAAGCTGCTCCCCGGGCAAGGGCCGGGCGGCTGAACACCAACTCTTCCGAAATTTGCCCCCAACCCCGTGACGCGCCGATAGGCGGGTGGGATGGGGGTCCGGCGGGAGGGCGGGGAGACCCTCTCCCTGGCCCTCCCCCAGTCATTTTTTGGCTGAACAGACTTTGAGAAAAAAATCACTTTACAATTTATCGTCCATGCGATAGGGTTTCCCAGCCGTCCAGGCGGGCGGCTACGGAGGATGGACCATGACTGCTGCCACCGGATTCGTCTACGACGAGACCTACCTGCGACATCGACCCGGAGAATCACATCCCGAGAGACCCGCCCGCCTGGAGGCCATTGTCCAGCGTCTGAATCAGACCGGCCTGATCAATGAACTGACCCCCATCGCCCCTTACAAGGCCCCCGTCTCCTGGGTGGAAAAACTTCACGACGCGGAGTACATCAAAAAATTCCAGGCCGCCTGCGCCCGAGGGGCCTCCATTTTTATGGTGCCCGACTGCGGCATCTGTCCCGAGTCCTATGAGGTGGCCCTGCTGGCGGTGGGCGGAGTGTTTGCGGCGGTGGAAAAGATTATGGACGGAGCCGTGGCCAACGCCTTCTGCGCGGTGCGGCCCCCGGGCCACCACGCCGAACGGGCCCGGGCCCTGGGTTTTTGTTTTTTCAACAACATCGCCCTGGGCGCGGCCTACCTCCTGGAGCGCTACGGCCTGGAGCGGGTGGCCATCATCGATTGGGACGTGCACCACGGCAACGGCACCCAGCGTCTTTTTGAGGACGATTCCCGGATCTTTTATCTCTCCCTGCACGAAGACCCCCAGTTCTGCTACCCGGGCACCGGCTTCCGCCGGGAACAGGGGCGGGGTCCCGGTCTGGGCTTTACCCTGAATCTGCCCCTGCCCATGCACAGCGGCGATCAGGAGTATCTCAGGGCCCTCACCCAGGAGGGGTTGCCGCGCCTGAAGAAATTCGCCCCCCAGTTCGTGCTGCTGTCCGCCGGCTTCGACGCCCATGAGGACGACCCCCTGGCCCACCAGGAGGTCACCCGGCAGGGCTACCGGGCCATGGGCCGCATGCTGCTGGAGCTCGCCCGGGATTACGCCCAGGGTCGCTTCCTCACCGTGCTGGAGGGCGGCTACAACCTCATGGTGCTGGCCGACTGCGTCGAGGACCATGTGCGGCAACTCATCAGCGCGGCACGCGGACAAATCGACCCCTGAGAGGGGCAACCCTCGAAATTTTCTTGACATGCCCCCGGCAAGGGTGCTACATGTCAGAATCATCCTTTTGGCCAGGCGAAAGACGTTGATCGGGGCAAAGCGGTAAATCAGCAGGATTGACGGTGTGGCGGCAGCCGGGCCGTTTTTTTTTGGCCCGCCATGCCTCCTTCTGGCCGGCGAAGGGAAGAAGTGACGTTTTATCAGGAGGTTTTATGCGGTATACCGGCAAAGTGAAGTGGTTCAACGAAGCCAAGGGCTACGGCTTCATCCAGCGGGAGGAGGGCCCCGACGTCTTTGTGCACTACAGCAACATCACCGGCAAAGGCTTTCGCACCCTCAAGGAAAACGATGAAGTGGAGTTTGAGGTGAATGAAGGCCCCAAGGGCCTCCAGGCCGTGCGGGTCAACAAGATCTGAGACCCGTCGGCAGGGCCGGTCCACATTCCACCGGGGGCGCCGCCGCGTCCCCAGTTTTTTTTTGGTGATGAAATGCTCATGGCCCCAACGGGGCCACCCCCGATGATGAGCACAAGCCGGTTCTCGGCGTCCACGCCCCCTCACCCCAGGGCGGCGATGGCCGCGCCCCGCAGCTGCGCCCGCATTTCCAGACTCTCCCTCGCCACCTTCTCCCGGTCCATCCTGGCGGTGTGGTAGAGGTTGAATTTCTTCCCCTGCAACCCCGTCATCAGGGGCTCAATCTCGGACTCGGGGATGGCCAGGACCTTCTGTTGGGCCGTCCGGGTCATGGCGGCCAGCTCCAGCACGCCGTCCTTGCCCCAGCGCCGGAAGATGGAGATCAGGAGGGCCACGGACCAGGCGCTGTCCGACACCACGATGATCTCCGCCGCCTCCACGGCGAAGCGGTTGCCGTTGAAAGAGACGGCAACGCCGCCTCCCTCCTGCACGGCCTGGAAGGCCTCCACATCGGTGATGCTGTCGCCCACGTAGAGCACGTCCGCCAGGGTGAGGCGGGTCTGCTCGAGGCTCTCGTGGAGCGCCCGAACCTTTTCGGGGCCGCCCAGAGGCGTGATCTCCCGGTAGCTGCGGCCCACCTCCATCCCCGGGATGACCTCCTGGAAGATCCGGTCGAACAGACCGATGGTCTCCCGGACCGAGGAGGGCAGATGCTCGGGGCCGGCGGCGCCGGGGTCCGGGGCCAGGTCGGGGGCGGCCAGGATTTGCTCCTTGAGCCGCTCCAATTCCAGCTTTTCGGCTTCGGGCAGGGGCAGGGCGTCCAGGTCCAGGTGGGTGCAGAACACGCGGTCTTCCTGCAATCCCAGCTCGTGGGCCGCGGCCAGGGCGAACTGGCGGTAGCTGGTGCTCACCATGAACAGGGGGATGCCCAGCCGCAGGAGGAAGCGGGACACCTGACGGGCCCCGGGCATGCAGGTCAGGGTCCGGCGGGAAAACTCCTCCAGGCGGGCGTTGGTGAGCCCCGCGCCTTTGAGAAAGGGGAGGATGAGCCGCAAAGTGGCGCCGGACCGATAGTCGGGCCGCCGCAGCACGTCCGCCAGCAGGTCGTCGTAGCGGCTGATCTGGCGGAAAAAGCGGTCGCCGTGGGGGGCCAGAAACTCCCGACAGAGCTCAAAGGCGTTGTCGTTGAGGACCAGCGGGCCTTCGCAATCGGTGTCCACCTGAATGGCGCGCATGTCGTCTCCTGGTTCATAAGTTGGAGGCGGGTAAGGGCGCAGGGGGCCGCCGCCCCTCGCCCTCCCCCCGGTAAATGGTTTTTACGCTTTCTTTTCCAGCAAGTACCTTTCCACCCGGTCCGTGAGGTCAAAGCCGCCGGTGACGAGGCGGCCGGCCGCCCGGGGACCCTCGGGGGTGAGGACGATCTCGCCCCGGGCCAGGCTCCTCAGCGTGAGCAGGATGAGCGGGAACTCTCGGCGCAGCTCCTCGGCCCTGATTTTGGCGAACAGGGGCTCGGCCTCGCCCTCCCGGGCCCGGACGGCATCCAGGCCGGAAACGGCCTTTTTGCGGGCGAAGGCCTCCCATAAGGGGTCGAACTCCGGTCCCCGCAGGGGGAAGCGGAAGTAGGTGACCGGGGGGCCTTCATCCAGCTCCGGGGTGGCCAGGTGCATCATGGCCCCGGTCTCCCGGGCCTCCTGGGCCAGGAGCTGCCAGATGACCTCCTGCCAGGCGCCCTTGGGCCCGCCCGGCAAGGCGGGATGCAGGTTGAGGCAGAGAAAGGCGCGGCTCAGGAGGGGACTGATGATGAGCATATAGCCCGCCAGCACCGCCACCCGGGCCGGGAAGGGGGCCAGGAGGGCCATGACCTGGACGTCGAAGGCCTCCCGGGCGGCCTCGAGAGCGGGGGCGCGCCCGCGGATGAGCCGCCTCAGATCCCGGGAGGAGTGGGTCACCAGGGGGACGCCCGCGTCCCTCACAGCCTCCAGGAACCGGTCCGAGGCCGGGGTTTCGCCGGGGTCCCGATCGCAGAAAACATAAGCCAGCCGGCCGGGAATGAACCCCGAACGCAGGTGTTCCAGGGTGGTGCTAAACAGGTCGATAGCGGCCTGGTCCCGGCCGCTGGAAAACCAGCCGAAGGTAAACATGGGGTGCAAGAGCCGTGATCCGAATGGTTGATAAGGGTGCGCGCCACTTCCCTTAGCCTGCGGCGGCAACCCTAACGGCGAAAGGAATTGCGCTTTTCCGCCTCAAAAGATGACGTTTTCACGTTAAAGTTGATGGCCTCGTAAAAAGTCGATTCACCCCCTCACCCCAGCCCTCTCCCCCAAGGGGGAGAGGGAGATAATGAGGCATATCAATCAGTTATCAATGGCAGCGAGAGCCACCTTTTGGGGATGGTACGGGCTTTTTGACTTTTTACGATTCCATCAAAGTTCGGCCTCCAGGAACTCCGGCCCGGGGTAGCGCTCCCGCCCGGCGCCGGTGAGGCTCAGGGCCGCGGCCTTGGCCCCCAGGACGGCGGCGGCCTGGGCGTCCAGCCCCCGCACCCGTCCGGCCAGCCAGCCGGCGGCGAACACGTCCCCGGCCCCCAGGGTGTCCCGGAGCACCCCCGGCAGTTGGGCCGGGGGCAGGTCCGCAGCCCCGGCCCCGGTGAGGAGACGGACGCCCCGGGCTCCCCGTTTGATCAGGACCACGGGCGGGGCCCAACCGGGGTGGGTGTCGGGAGGTCCGCCCAGCAGGGCCCACTCCCGCTCCGTCACCAGCAGGGTGGTCGCCGCGACCAACAGCCCGGCCAGGGCCCGCCGCCCCCGCCGGGCGTACAGTTCGCCGGGGTCCAGGCTGATTTCCGGCCCGCCCTGGAGAGCCTGAACCCATTCCTCCTGAACCCGCAGAGGTCCTTCCCCCACAAAAGAGGTGAGGTGTAAAAACTTCGCCCCGCCCAGTCCGTCGGGCAGATCCGCCCGGGAAAGCTCGTCATTGGTGTTGGGGGCCACCAGGATGGTGCGCTCCCCGGTGGGGTCCACCAGCACGTAGGCCCGGCCGCTTTCCCCGGCTGCAATCAGGCGGGCCAGATCGACCCCGGCCAGGCCGGCTTTCAGGAATACCCCATCGGCGTCGGCGCCCACCCGGCCGATAAGGGCCGTGGGGATGCCGAGACGGGCCAGGGCCGCCGCAGTGTTGGCCGCCTGGCCGCCGCCGCTGCGCCCCAGGAGGCGGCCGCGCCCGGCCAGCAAGTGCATGAGCCTGGCTTGGTCGGTGCGGTCCAGGGAGGTTTCCCCCCCCGCGGCCAGGCCCGGGAAGGCCGAGAGAAAAGGCCCCGGGTCCGGCACCCGGTAAAGCAGGTCCAGGTTGACCGCCCCCAGACAGACCACCACCGCCGACATGCCGGGAAGGTATCAGGATTCGGACCGCGGGTCAAGCGCAGGGGCTAAAAGCCGCCCAAGCAGTTGCGCATGGGCCGCCGTGCCCGCCGTCAGGCCCGGGCCATGGTGCGCGGGGCGCACCCTACAGGGCCGTAGGGCCGTAGGGCGGGAAAGCGAAGCGCATCCCGCCGTTCGCCTTGCAGATTTCCCCCCGGCAGGGGTTGTCCCGGTGAATATCAATCTTATTATTAGTTTGTGGAGCACAAACAACGGGCAGGCTCAGGCCGGGAGGCCGGGACTGCCTGTCGAAACCTCAGGAGATGACTGCCGACCACCATGCAACGGTTCATCAAAATCCGCCTCCTGCGGGACTTGGACCTCCTGGAGGAGCGGTTCCGGGTGGATAAAGAGCTCTGGCTGGAGCCGGGCGACTGCCCCGTCACCTTCCGGCCGGCCGCCGACTTGCTGGAAACCAAATCGGGACTGACCCTGCGCCTGGACGCGGCCGGGATCAGCCCCGCCGACTTATCCATTTCCATAAGCGGCCAGGAACTGATCGTCAAGGGCCGCCGCCGGGCCTTCCGCCCCGAAGGCCCCGCCCGGTTTCTGCGCCACGAGATCGTCCACGGCGACTTCGAACGCCGCTTCCGCATTCCCATCCCCGTCGACCCGGAGCAGGTGGAAGCCCGCTACGCCGACGGCATCCTGGAGGTCTGGCTCCCCCGCCTGGCCCCCGCCGCCCGGCAGATCCGGGTCAGAGATCTGGACCATGAATAACAAGACTGACGAGGTCAATGACGCCATGACCCAACCGATACAACATATTGACATAACCGCCGCGCTGGACGAAAAGCCGGAGAGCGGCCCCCGACTGTTACCCATCCTGCCCACTTCGGACCTGGTCCTCTTCCCCCGCATCATCATGCCCCTGGCCCTGTGGGAGGAGCAGGCCCAGACCCTGGTGGACGAAGTGCTGTTGCGCGACAAAATCATGGGCGTGGTGGCCAACCGGGAGGAGTCTCCCGAAGGCTTCACCCACGAAAATCTGCACCGCATGGGCACTGCGGCCGTGATCCTCAAGATGCGCAAGCCCGAAGACGGCTCGGTGCGCCTGCTGATCCAGGGTCTCTTCCGCTTCCGCATCGAGCAGTGGACCGACTATGAGCCCTACCTCACGGCTTATGTCTCCCCGGTCACCGAGGAGTATGAGCCCGACCTGGAGATGGAGGCCCTGGTCTCCAGCGTCAAGGGCATATTCTTGAAAATGCTTGAAATATCCCCGTACCTTCCCTCGGAATTGGGGGCCCTGGTGCGGGAATTGGGCGACCCCCGGGTTCTGGCCGACGTCACCGCCGGCAGCCTCAACGTCAACAAGAAGGAGAAGCAGGAGCTGCTGGAGACCACCGCCGTCAAGGAGCGGTTGCGCCGGGTCCTCATTCTCATCACCCGGGAGCTGGAGATTCTGGAACTGGGGAAGAAGATCCAGTCCCAGGTCAAGGGCGAAATGGACAAGGCCCAGAAGGACTATTATCTCCGGGAGCACATCAAGGCGCTGCAAAAGGAGCTGGGGGAAACGGACGACCGCACCCGGGAGGTGGACGAACTGGAGATGCGTCTGGACGACGCCAAGCTCCCCCCTCACGCCCTGAAGGAGGCGGAGCGGGAGCTGGGGCGCCTCAAGCGCACGCCGCCCACCTCGCCGGACCACCAGGTGATCCGCAATTATCTGGAATGGATGATCG
>Ga0194125_10001256_pt1 | contig 43161 bp, 41 predicted proteins | sample TA2KigC250mmetaG_FD_148626 | JGI IMG/M metagenome (GOLD analysis project Ga0194125, IMG submission 148626) | Freshwater microbial communities from Lake Tanganyika, Tanzania - TA2015034 Kigoma Deep Cast 250m | ecosystem: Environmental > Aquatic > Freshwater > Lake | place: Tanzania: Lake...
CGCTGCCCTGCATGACGCGGTCGGGAGGCAGGTTGGCGTGCTCGATGCCGGTAGGCAGCAGCCCGGCACGCACCGGATGAGCTGGAATCAGGACCGCGGAGGTGGAAAGCTCGCCTCCGGGGCCTACTTCGTACTCCTTGACATGGGTACGGAGAAAGCTACGCTCAAGGCGGTGATTCGGTAGATCCGCATTCCGGAGGGGCGGGTTCACCGCCCCTCCGATCTTGCGGAATCAATGATGAGGAGGAACGAATGAGTGCCACTCTGCTTCTCTTGTTCTCTGTCATTACGTCACGTGGCTTCGGGCCGGAAGTGCGCATCGACCACCAGTACCTGCCCAACCACGGTTGCCACAGGTGCGCGATAGCCATTGGCCCGGGCGTGCCTTCGAGGCAGCCGCTCTACGTCGCTTTCCAGGACGATTCAACGCGGGGACCCACCATTATTCGCAGCGACATCATGTTCCAGAAGTCCACCGATGCTGGCAGGACCTGGCTGCCCGAGGACGTGCTGATTCGGCGGGGAGAACGCCACGCCATGAGCCCTGACATCACGACCGACTTGGACGGCAATGTCTATATCGTGTTCGAAGACTTGATTAACGACCCTGACGGTGTGTCCGACCGTCATCTTCTGTGCACGCGCTCGAGTGACGGCGGCACCACGTGGTCCGCGCCGGTGTGGATTGACGATGAGTCTGTCAGATATGTCGGCATGACTAGCATTGCCGCGGGCTCGGGCGGCGACCTCTTCTGCGCCTGGACCGACTGGCGGACGGGGTATAGCCACATCTGGTCGTCGGTATCAACCGACCGGGGAGTGACGTGGAGCCGGAACGTACGGGTGGATGATGACACGACCGACTATGACTGTGCCCACGCAGAAGTCTTTGTCCAACCGGGAACGAACCACTACCTCGTGGCTGCGCAAGTCCCGCGCGAGTTCGAGGAGGTTCCATACGTCAGAATGTGCGCTTTTCTGTATCGCTCGACCGACCGGGGCCTGACTTTCGGGCCCGGGATCCAGCTCGACACATTCAACAGGTTCGCAGCACATCCTCATGTCGTCGCCGACCGGGACCATATAATCTGCGACTACTCCGGCCACGTCCGGACCGTCCGTGACACGGTTATCACCGAGGCCCGCACATTCTACACGCAGGCCGATTCCTGGGGCAGTCCCGTAGCAGTTACTAGTCTCGACTTTCTTCATGAATTGTACTACAGCGGAACACTTGCCATCTCCGGCGACGGTCGCGTCCACACCGCGCTGATGGTCAAAGATACGGCACATGGCCACAACATATGTTACGCGTCTTCGTCGGACCACGGCGTCACCTGGTCCAACCTTGAGGTCGTCAACGTCGATAAAGCCAGACTCGGACGTTGGTACCCGGAGATCGTCGCCGACTCGGCCGGGCACGTCTACGTGGTCTGGACGGCCGACGGCAAGATCTGGTTCTCGACCAACAGCCTTCCGCCTGGCGTCGCTGAGGAAATGTCGAACGCCGAACTGCGAGCGACGAACAACAGCCCAACCGTCGTCCGCAACGTCCTGTTCCTGCCGAAAATGGGGACTGTACCTTCAGGGACTGTACCCATTTTCGAGCCTTCGCTGCTGGACATCAGCGGTCGGAAGGTGCTTGACCTCAACCCCGGCGCGAACGACGTCCGGGCGCTGGCGCCGGGAGTCTACTTCGTGAGAGAAACACAGGCGCAAGCTCAAGCACAAGCCGTGCGGAAGATTGTCCTGACCGAATAGGCCAAGCGTCCTTCGGGCCAAAGGCTGCCCGCGTTGCTGCGGGCGGCCATTGGCTCAGCTACCACGCGGCCGACATCAGCGCGCCGCGGCTACGGCGTCGGCGCGGGGACGCTGAAGACGTCGGTGCGGATCGCGGCGAGGACCTCGGGTCTGAGACCGCGATTCTGCCACTTCTCAAGCAGCACCTGGGCCTCCCGCGCGAGGGTCGGGCCGGAGATAGCCCGGCCGTGCGAGAGGCGGAAGAGCTGCCGGGCGAAGTCGAGGTAGAAGACGATGAACATCGTGTCGATGCCGCTGGCGGAAAGCACCTGCTTCGTCTCAGTTTCCATCGAGCACAATGCGACCAGCGAAGCCTGGTAGCGGTCGCTCATGTCGGCATAGATACGGGCGGTTGTTTGCGCAGCGATCTCGGGCGAGTACTTCGCCTGCCAGCGCGAGAGTCTGCGAGTTACATCTGACATGGATACTCTCCTTTCCGGCCTTCCGGCCGGGGTTGCGGAACATACCATCTACTGGACTAGAGACTTGGAGGCGTCTCAACGTAACCTCCTATTCTGTTATCTGCCAAAGAAGGCGAAAATCACGGATCGACGTTGCAGGTCCTGACTTGGTTTCAGCGCCAAACGCGCCGATCTACCCAGGACTCGAGTCGGCAATAGGGGGGTCAATCCGGGAGTGACCTCGGGATTCAAGGCCGCGCTCACTGCTACTATCAAAGTGGCAGTCAATCAAGGACTTAACCCGGATTTCAGTTCCGGGCAGATCGCTGCGGCCAACGCGGGGTAGAACGCCGGAGTCAGCGCGGCAACCAAGGCCGCAGTTGACCGCGCCATCAGCGCCGCAGTCAGTCTGGGGTCGAGTTCGGTAGTCAGTTGCGCCATGATCTGTACTTTCACTCGCGCTTTCAGTCGCGAGATGAGTAGCGTAGTCAGTCGCCGGCCGAATTCGCGGTTAAGTGCTGAAGTCAGGGCCGAAGTGAACGCCGCGGTTCCGGTGCGGGTGCTTTGACCGGCAGCCGGTCTCGCGCGTAGGTCCTGTCCCTGCGGAGTCGCCAGTTCGCTGGACTCCTCACCCCGACCCTCTCCCCGGCGAGGAGAGGGGGAAGGAAGGCATCTGGCGGTCATCTATATGTAGCGGTAGACCGTTCTTCGACCACAATTCTGCCGCCCACTCCACGGCCCACAGGCCGCCTCCCCAGTTGCTTCCGCCGACACGGCGCGAGACACAACTGAACCCACAACCAGAGGTACTTCGCAACGAACATCGAGCCGAACAACGCCGCGAACAACTGCTGGAACAGCAGTTGGTACGACTTCTCGAACAACGCGCGGTACAGCGACGGATTCAGGTCGAGATTCAGCTTGAGATACAGCTCGCTGTTCAGCTACGGACACATCTGCCAACGCAAGCGAACACCCAGCTAACGATACGTCTGCCGTTACTTCGTAAGGAACAACGTGGCGTGCTTCGCGAGACGCAACCGTGGCTTCGGCGCGAGGTCGTTTGAGCCTGCAATCGGACGACACGTCGGTGCTCGGGCTCGCGGAGCGGGCTTGGGGTCAGGCAGGCGCGGGCATGGGTCAGCGACGGTTGACCTCAGAGAGTCGGGGCAGGGGTGAGCCTGCCCCGGTTGCCAACAATGCCGAGCGGCTATGGCCCGAACTCGCCGCCGTTCTGGGTTTCCTCGATACCTTCGTCGCGCTGGCGGCGGTCAGGCTTGTAGTTGTTGAAGTTCCAGGTCAGGCCCGCGGTGATGACGGGCGATTTGCGCTGGAAGCTGAAGTGGCTGTAGAATCCCTCGCCCCGCGAAGTCATGTTGTGACCCGAGGTAGTGAAAAGGTCACGCACCGAGAGCGTCAGCACCAGTGCCCGGCTGAACAGCGCCTGTCGGGCCGAGATGCCGGTAGAGAAGTTGGCCCCTTCTTTTCCCTGTGCCTCGACCGACGGCCCTTCGTACTGGGCCCGAAGCTGGATACGCGTGCCGGTCGGGAAGGTGAAGTCGCTCGAGATGTTCGCGTTCCAGTTGAAGCTGGTCTTCACCTCCACGGTGTCGCGGATAGTCGCTTCCAGACGGTAGTCGTAGACATCTCCGCCGAGGGAGAGACTCCACCAGCGGAACGGCGAGTAGTCGAGCGACAGCTCGCTGCCGAGCGCGTAGTCGGTGCCAACGTTCTCGGAAGTGCGGAGCATCACGCCGGGCTTGCCCGGATAGAGGGACACTAGGTCCTCGCTCACGTTGTGAGTTGCTCTGTAGTAGCCGTCGAGCGAGACCCGGTTCTCTCCGAACGGAAAGAGCAGGCCGGCTTCGTAGGAGTCAATGTACTCGGGTTTCAGGGCCGGATTGCCGCGCCGTACGTTGTAGGCGTCCATCCAGTGTTCGGACGGGTCCAGATCCCAGCCGTGCGGCCGGTCAATTCTCCGCGTGTAGCTGGCCATCAGTTGCAGGTCGGCCGGCAGGTTGTACGAAAGGTGCAGCGAAGGGAACAGGTCCCAGGCAGTCAGTTTGAAAGCGGACTCGCGGACGCCGATGGCCCGGTCCGTGTACTCGCCGCGCAGGCCGAGTTGGTACCCGAGTTTCTTCATGCTGCCCGAAAAGGTGGAGTAGAGCGCCTGCACGTTATCCCGCTGGTCCGAGCCGTAGCTGTACTCGGGTCGCAGCAGGTAGCCTGAATCAGTGACGTACTCGTAGGTGCTGACATTCTCTTGCGACCAGTTGAATCTCCCCTGGTATCCGGCCTCAAGCATCGGCTCGGTCGTGCTCCGGCTGCTCGTCCCCGCTCCCTGTCCTCCCGACATCGGCCCGCCATGTCCCGGTCCGTGTCCGCCCGGTCCCGGACCAGACTGGCCTGAGACGCCGGCCCGGGCCCCGCCGCGCGTCCCGTTCTTGCCCAGCGGCAGCGTGTAGTCGAGCCGGATGCCCAGCCGCTGTTCAGGCCCGGCGTCGGTAGTGTGCCGGCCGGAGGTGATGGTACCCGCACTGTCGCGCATCTCGGTGGTGTCATCCGTGCTTCGGTCGTTGAGACCGTAGTCAGCACGCAAGGCGATTTCGTGCCCGGGCTTGCCGAAAGTGTGGGTCTCGTCCAAGTTGGCGGAAAGGTTGGTGCCGCCGCGTCCCGAGACCGAGCTGCCCTGATAGTAGGTGGTGTCGGTTCCCGGTTCGGACCAGCGCAGGTAGTCTGCCAGTTGGCTTCGTCCACCGCCACGCACGCCCCAGCGTGCGCCCAGGCTCATCCTGTCATTCCGGCCCAGTGCGAAGTCAGTACCGGCGCGCAGGCCATAGTTCCTGAACCCGAACTTGCCCGTCCCGACTGAGTTCAGGTGGGTCACAGTGTCTCCCGATCGGGTCCAGCTTTCCACCGTCCGCGTGCCGGGAAAGTTCATGTTGTTGTAGTTCGCACCGAAGAAGGCCGAGGTCGTGCCTCCCCGCCAGTTCATGAGCAGGTCTCCGCCGTACTTGTCGTCGAGCCCGCCCGTGACGGTGGTCATCCCGGAGAGCCCGCTCTGTCGCTGCTTCTTCAGGATCACGTTGACGATGCCCGACACGCCTTCCGGGTCGTACTTGGCCGAGGGGTTGGTGATGATCTCAATCCGGTCAATGGTCGCGGCCGGAAGCTGCTGCAGCGCCTCGCTCGACTCGAGCAGCGAGGGCCTGCCGTCCACCAGTACCGTAAAGCTCCCACTGCCCCGCAGGGTCACATTGTTTTCCACGTCTACCTTGACGCCCGGCGCGTTCTCCAGCGCGTCCACGGCGGTGCCGTTCTGCGCCGAGGGGTTGGAGGCAACGTTCACGACCTTCTTGTCGATGCGGTATTCCAGCCTCGGCCGTTCGGCGGTGGCTTCCACGCCTTGCACGGCGACAGCGGTCTGCCGGAGGTCGGTCCGTCCCAGGTCGCGGGTCGCGGACGGACCCACGGCGATGTCGCTCACGGTCTTCGTGCGGTAGCCGATGAACGATATCTCCACGAAGTAGCGGCCCGGGCGAATGCCGGGCAGAGTGAAACGGCCGGACTTGTCGGTAATGGTCCCGTTGACTTGCGAGCTGTCGGGCAGGCTGCGCAGTACGATGTTCGCATACTCGATGGGCACGTTCAAGTCGGCGTCATACACCTGGCCGCTTATCGAACCCGCGGCCAGGGGGCTGCCGGTGCCGGGCCCGGGTTGTGCGAAGAGACTGCCGACCACAAAGAGGGCCGGAATGACTACGGCTGCCAGAGGCAGCCGGTATCTGTAATGCTCCATTCTCATATGATAGCATAGACACGGCGGCGGGGAAAACTCTGCGGAGGACGGGCGAAGATGACCTGGTCCCTGAATCCGATACAAGAGATCACCACGAAGAGACAGAAGCACGAAGAGGATCCGGCGCTTGATTGCCTCCGGCTACTAGTGTTCCCGGCATCTCTGTGGTTCAGCACCGGGTGCGGGGCCGGCTTGCCGGTTTGACAGCACCGGGAAAGCGGGTACGATTGCGTCCATGAAGAGGCGCAATATGTACGCGGTCGTTTTGCTCTGCCTGGCCGGCGTCTTAAAGGCGCAGCCGGGCGCGGACCAGGGGGCCGGCACAATCAGGGGCCGCGCGTTCGACGCATCCCAGGGAGAACCGGTGGAGTACGCCAACGTCGTCCTCTACTCTCTGCCGGAGAGCACGCAGGTAAGCGGCACCGTTACGGACAAGGCCGGCGGATTCCGGCTCGACGGAGTGAGGCCGGGGCGCTACTACGTCGAGCTCTCGTTTATCGGATACCGCGACCGAACCGTGAAGGAAATCGAGGTCACGAGTGGGGCACAGGTAGACCTGGGCCAAATCGGGCTGGAGCTGAAGCCCATTTCGGTCCCGGGTGTCGAGGCGACGGCGGAGAAGCCGGCAGTCAGCTACCAGGTTGACAAGAAGGTCGTTGACGTCAGCCGACTTCCCAACGCGTCGTCGGGCACAGCCGTTGACGCCTTGCGCGACGTGCCGTCGGTGAAGGTGGACATCGAGGACAACGTTACCCTGCGCGGCAGTTCGAACTTCAAGGTGCTGATTGACGGCAAGCCGACGTTGCTCGACCCCAACGAGGTGTTGAAGCAGACTCCGGCCCAGACCATCGACAAGATAGAGATCATCACCAACCCCTCGGCCAAGTACGAGCCGGACGGCGCTGCCGGCATAGTCAACATCCTGCTCAAGAAGCAGAAGGGCCGGGGAACCAGCGCGCTGGTCAATGCGAACGCGGGCCTGAAGGGCCGCTACGGCGTCGACGCCCTGCTCAGCTACAAGCGGGGAATAGCCAACGTGTACGCCGGCGGGAATGTCCGCCGCTACACCTCTGACTGGAACTCAGGGGATTCGACGTGGATGTTCGGTGCGGCCGACACATATGTCAGAACCAGCGTCGGCGCGGGCGGCTGGTCCGGCATTACCGGCGCGGGCCGGGCCGGGATTGACCTGACGTTCAGTCCCCGTGACAAGTCGAGCATCTCCGGACGGTTCGGCAGCTTCGACGGCCTCACCGTATCCGGCTCGGACCGATTCGAGTCTCTGCCCAGCGATTCCTCGCGACGCTACCGCGTCGCCAGCAACTGGAGCTACTCCCGGCTCTTCTACTTCCTCACTGCCGACCACGAGCATCTCTTCGACACGAGCGGGCACAAGCTGACGGCGAGCGCATACGTTGTGAACAACACCGGCGGCAGCTACTCGGCGAATGCCGACATGGACTCGGTTGGGGGAGACACCACGGGCGGGCGCAGCAGCGACGAGCTGGGCCCGATGACCCGCGCCAGCCTCGACCTGGGCTACACGCTGCCCTTGCGGCAGAAGGAAAAGCTCGAGGCCGGGTTCCAGAGCCGGCTGGATGGTACGGACCAGGACCTGAAGGTCAGCCTCTACGATACGGCGACGCGTGCCTGGGTCCGGGATGCGCGTTCCAGCCACAAGTATGGCGGCGGCCAGAGCATCCAGTCGTTATATGCGACGTACTCGTGGAGCTGGCGCGAGCTGGGCCTGCAGCCCGGGCTGAGGGGCGAGTACGGAACCCGGGTCGTCAGAGTAACGGACATGGACACGACGTGGCCGGTGACGCGCTGGGACTATTTCCCGAGCCTGCACGCGAGCTACGGGCTGGGCGCGGGCAAGCAGGTCACGGCCAGCTACTCGCGTCGCATAGACCGTCCCGACGCCTGGTACCTGCGCCCGGTCGAGCTGTGGTACGACAAGAACTGGGTGAGTATCGGCAATCCACTGCTGCGGCCTTCGTTCACCAATTCCTGGGAGGCGGGGTGCGAACTTCCGTTCGGAGCCAACTTCCTGTCGGCTGAGGCATACTACCGGACTACAACCGACATAGTCGAGTGGGTGAACCGGCGGGACACGACGAACCCGACAGTGTTGCGCCAGACGGCAGAGAACGTCGGGCGCGACCGCTCAGTCGGCGTGGAGGTGACGGCGAACGTGTCTCCATTCAAGTGGTTCACCGCGTACGTGACCGGGGACTTCTACGACTACCGGGAGATTGCGGCGCTGCTCGGTGATGATTCCATTCGCAGCACATTCACGTGGAGCAGCTCGGCCAACCTGACATTTCGTCCGGCAACGAACACGCAGGTCCAGCTCAACGGCTACTACTCGGGTCCGAGTATCACCGCCACGAGCAGGTCCGATGGATGGCTCGGCGCCAACCTGGCGGTGAAACAGAGTCTGTTCAACCGCGCGCTTTCGATCACCCTGCGCCTCAGCAACCTGCTCGGTTCTCGGATTCAGAACTGGAAGACAGACGGTGCGGGGTTTCGTACGGTCACGTCCTACGGTACAGAGGGTTTGACTGTTTCGCTGGCGCTCAGCTACAACTTCAACAACTTCAAGCTCGACCCGAAGATGCGGGCGGGCGAGGGAATCGAGCAGGAAGGTACGGGCGGCGGGGCCGGCGGTCCGCAGCGCTAGCGGGCGACGGCCGGCGTTGGGCGTCCTATCGCGCGAGCAGGAACTTGACCGGCCTGCGCTGGGATTGGCCGCGCACTTCGGCGAAGTAGACGCCGGCAGGCAGTCGGGAGACATCGAGCGTGACTCTGCCCTGTCCGACCTCGGCCGCCGTGAAGTTCCGTGTGCACCTGGCTCTGCCACTTACGTCCAGAATGGCGACCTGACACTGCGCGTGGGCGGGACCCAAGTCAAGCAGCAGAATGTCGGCGGCAACCGTGCCGAGCACTCTCAGGTCGGACGGCATCTTGCTCGAGATTCCGCCTTCCTCAACTCCTTGTCCGTAGTACTGAATTATGCAGAAACCGGCGAGATCGGCTACGTAGGCGATGTTGTCCCGCACGGAGACGTGATAGGCCCAGCGCGGCGTGTTGTAGTATCCGGTCAGCATAGGATGTGCCGGGTCTGTAGCATCGTAGACGCCGAGGCCGTCGTCGCCGAGTGCCACGAAGACCATCGTGGACATCGCGTCGATGCCCCAACTCACGGCTGGCAGAGGCAGTGATTCGTATGCAACCGGATTCGGCTTGCGCGGATCGCTCACGTCCAGGATGCCGAATCCTTGAACATCCGAATAGTAGACGTAATCACCGCGCACAACGAGATCGACGGCCGCAGCGTATGGAGTCGGACAGGAGGCGGCGATCACCGGGTTCGTCGGATCCGAGACGTCAACAACCTGGATTCCTCCGTACCAGTCGGCTACGTAGCAGTAGTTACCGGATAGGTCCAGACCAAACGCGCTGTTGGGAAGCTTGAGCTTGGCGACCTGCGTCGGCTGAGCTGGCGCGGAGACATCGATGATGCGCAGATACTCTCCTACCGAGACGTAGGCAAGACCAGACCGAACCGCAACGTCGTGCCCATAGCCCAGACTGTCAATCAGACCGATGATCACCGGATTTCGCGGGTCCGAGACGTCGATGACCTGGAAGAAGTTACTGTTGTAGATTGCAGCGTAGACATATGGCCACTCGACGAATAGACGCCCTATTCGAGAAGTGTCGCCAGTTTCACCCAGCAGATAGATGTTGGACGGATCGGCAATGCTATAGACCTCGACTCCGCCGCCCTTCACGCCCGCGAATGCGAACGTGTCGACCGTTACCACCACCTCGGTGTTGAGCGGCAACGAGAATGAGCCGGCCAGCGCCGGACTTGCGGGGTCGGACACGTCAATGACCCGAAACCCTCCTTTGGGATCCGACCGTTCCAGGACTGTGTACAACAGACTCGCTTTGGCAGCGATCCCGTAGAACGCCATGTTACGCGGCGGCCGGTATGTGGATACAAGGTAGGGGTGCGCCGGGTCGCTGACATCGACTACCTTGATCTGGGGAGGATTCGCAATCGTTGCATAGGCAAAGTCCCCGGAGATGGCAAGTCCGTCCATCCACCACCCGGCTCCAAATGACGACGACAATCTGGCCGGGTTGGTCGGGTCCGCAACACTCAACACAACGAGACCGCTTTCGGCGAACGCAACGTACAACAGAGAGTCACGGACCCTGAAGCTCTGAGCATAGCTACCGTTAAGCTCGTACGCGCCGATTTCGCAGGGATTCAGCGGGTCGGAGACGTCAGCAACTCTGACGCCGCCTGTTCTGGCAGACACGTAGAGAAGACCCCCGCGCAACTCCACGCAGACCGCCCCACTGGGAACGGGCAGCATGGCGACCTCGCCCGGACTCCCCGGGTCTACAAAGTCCACCACCCGCACTCCGCCGTCGGAACAGGCGACATATGCATACCTGCCGTCAAAGGCAGTACCGAAGGAGCGGCCCGGTATTCGGCAACGCCCGAGAAACCAGGGCCGCGACAGGTCGGATATGCTGTACAGCGCGACGCCTGCCTCGTCCTCGCCCACGCACAACACCGTGTCGTGGACGGAGAAGAAGAGCGGTAGACCGGGGGTCTGAAGCTCACCGACCTCGGCAATGTTGCCAGGGTCCTTCACGTTCAAGATAATCAGGCCACCGCCGGCGTTGACATACGCGAGTGTATCGTTCACCAGGTCCCGTGGCATCTCACCTGCGCCGAAGGGCCACCGGCCAATCATCCGGCAGGCGCTGGAATCAGGAGCTAGGCTTACTACGGCAGTCAGTACCAGAGTGAGTGTTGTGATCATGGTCCTGTCGGGAGGGCACGGACGAATCCGCGCCCTCCCATCCAGACTAGCCCATCACGCTACCAGGCGAGCCCGTACAGAAGCCATATGTTGACTTCCATCGCGAGCGTCTGCCCCGGCCCGCGGCCGTATTCCTTTGGAGTCAAGTAGACTGGCGAGACCGTGGCGGCCCCTGCGCCTTCAGGTACGGGTGGTTCATCGTACGGTTGAGACGGGAAGTGCTCTATAACCGGCGGACTCCAGCACATGCCGGACATGTAGTACTTGTGGTCTTCAGGAATGTAGATGTAGTCGTAGTTCTTGTTCATGACGTACCAGTTGCTGTAGTAGGGATGTATGTGATTCGACCACCAGGCAGTATGAACCCATCGTTTGATATCCGGGTCGTCCTCGGCTCTGCCCCTTACCCATGACCAGTGTGCCGGTGACCAGTCCTCATACCGCACGCCGCCCCGGATTCCCTCCGGGACTTGAGGGGGTTGGCTGACCAAGTCCCCAGTCGCGGCCACGTAGTTCTCTGCCGCGATGCTATCTTCCCACACCTCCTCGACGGCCTCGACGCCCTCCAGTGCAAAGGCGTTCGTCGCCAGAGGCAGAAGACACCCGGCGCACAGCAGAACCAGCGCCAGTGTCGCTTGGCTATGTCTTGACATCCTTATCTCCTTACAGCCGGGTCTTGTTTGTCCGACTGCAGGCCTAATATACTCTCTCTCTCTCTGTGTGTCAAGGAAGACAGCGCAAGACCAACACAGCGCGTAAGTATCCTATTCTAACTAATTTAGCGACTAGTGCGAGCGCGGATTGCGCCCGCCACGAGATGAACTTCGGAGGGGTAACGTCATCTGCTCGTCCCGGGATTTCGGGGGATCTCGAGGGCACAGTGTCTGGTTGGTATTGACGCGTGCGAGCGGATAGTTAAACACAGGTTTCTACACGGTGAGCTGGGATGCGAGAGACAGCCATGGCAGGTAGGTGCCGCGCGGGGTCTACTTCTATCGCCTCGACACGCCGGGATTCCGGGCGGTGAAGAAGGCGGTGGTGGCGAGGTGAGCGGCAAGTAGACAGAATGCAGTAGACAGGATACAGGGAGGGGCGGGCGAAAGCCCGCCCCTTTGCATCCACCAAACGTTGCGGGCGGCGGGGGTAGTTCTGGCTAGGTCCGAGCTATACTCTCGTCGACCAGCGCGGTGATTCGTTCGCGGAGTGTGGCCCGAACCGGCAGGGCTTCGATCCCGATGTCTGCCGTCCAGCGTTCCAGTTCCTCAAGCTTGGGCTTGAGCTTGTGCTCGTCCTTGCTGCGAGTGAGTAACCGCCAGAGCTTCCTCGCGTAGACTCGCGTCCAGGCCGCCTCGACTGAGGCCGGCTTGATGCCGGCGGACGAGAGCTCAGTCTCCACCAGCCGATTCAGCTGGCGTTGCGCTTCCTGGCCTCGCGCGTACGCCCGGACGCGGGCAAGTCGCTTGCGTACCGGCTCTGTTGTCAGTTTGGCCCGCAGGACGTGATGGTCGTACTTCTCGACCGCTCCGGCCACGCGCCACGACAGCTTCTTGGCGAGGCTCCGCACCCGCTTGTACCCGCGCTGCTCCAGCACGGTGGGCTGAAAGGTATAGGCATTGAGCAGGTCGGCGATGTCGGCGAACGAGGCCCGGCACGCCCGCAGATAGTCGGCCACAAAGCCGAGAGAAGGATAGGGGGCCTTGCCAAGCTCCACCTTGCCGATGAGTTGGTGATTGCCTTTGCCTTGCCTCCCCATCAGTACCACTAGCTCCTGCTGGGTCATGCCTTCTCGGAACCGGAGTTCGCGCAGCCTCAATCCCATTTCGGGCGTGAACCTGAACATCTCTTTCGACCTGCTCATATTGACCGCATGATACCAATAGGACTCATGCGGGTCAATGGCATGAATGGGGGATAAGACGCGGTATCAGAGGAGGTTGGGGTCGCTATGCGAGTCGGCCTGGGGGTCGCTCCGGGGACGGCCCGGAGGGCGGTCTGCGGTGTTGTCTGGGAGTGAGTCCCGAAAGCCATTCAGACGGCTATTCTTGGGGTGATTGAGAAAGCGAAATGCAGGCCAGTTCGGAACGCGCTTCGGGACGCAACGCCCTGCGCTACCCCGATTTCTGCTCTATCCGCTATCTGTTCAGCAGCCCCGAGTGTCGCCTAGCGGGTCACTTGTACGACAACCTGCGAGACTGCTTGGAGGGCGATTCGTTCGACTATCTACAGGGCAATTCGCGGAGCTGCGTGGCGGCTAGCAGTCGGGACTGGGGTGAGAGACGGAGGATTGGCTGTCCGGGCGACTATCCGTCCATCCGTAGTTGCCGTCCGTATCTCTGGATTCTGATCTCTGGATTCTGGTTTCTGGACTCTGAGCTCTGGACTATCCGAACCCGAAAGCGCTACGGCAGGTCGGCGGACTTGAGCTCGAACCTCCACGTCGGCGACGTGAAGCCCTCACCCTTCACCGCGCCTATTCCTTTCGCATAGCACACCCGATAGTACAACTGCCCGAGCAGTCCGTAGTAGTTCACCTCGTAGCAGTTCTTGAATGTGCCGGCCGGCAGGATAACGTCCGTCTTCCCAGCCACTACTGCCGAGTCGGTCCAGAGCGCGTAGGTCCAACGCCATACCGCTACCGAATCCAAGGGCTGCACCACTACCGCAAGGGGCGTCAGTCCGCCCCTGGACCCGAGCCAGGTGGTATCTCCGCTCACCGTGTAGAAACAGGAAGTATCGCCGTCGAGATTGTTGAAGGGGAAGACGTTCGCAAGCGTTACCCCGCTGTCGGTGACCGCCTTCGCGTAGTGCTTCACCTCGCCGACCTCCGTCACAGTCACGCTGAAGTCCCAGGTATCGCCAGCGCTCGTGAGTCTGTACGTCCACTTGCTACCGAGTTCCAGCGGAAACCAGCCCTGTGACAGCTTCTTGCGGCAGCCGAAAGACAGCAACGCCAGCGGGATGATGAACAGGAACGTGAGAAGCCTGATGCGTCCGGTCGTCATCGTGCGAATTCTAGACATCCCAACCGCTGATGTCAATGACGCTGCTTGATGAAGGCATGCCTGTTCGTTCGGGCGTGAGCACATAAATGTCCTACTTCCTCTGCTCAATCTCACGGAGCGCGCACCCTGCGGCTACTCTCACGCTTTCCTCGCTGTCTTGGGCGAGACCCTTTAGCAGCAGCCTTGAGCGGTCATCGCCGATCGCCCTAAGTACGCTCACGGCTTTCCGTCGAGCATCCGACACGTAGTACCACCGGAGGACATCATCTTCACTCTTCGGCTGCCGGAGCCCTAGGACTTCTTGTGCGACTTCGAACGCCAACTCCGTGTCCGTGCCAACCAGACGCAAAGCTGCGCCCGCGCGTAGCTCAGGGTTCCGAGATTGCGTCGCCTTTCGGAAGTATCGATAGATAGTGTCGAGGTCCTCGGGGCGGTCACGGTAGGCGTCGATGGACGTGCCGACGGCCCGGAAGGCGTTCGATGGAATCGCTCCGGGATCGCTATCTCCCAGCGCGAGCACTGATCTGAACACGGGCAGTGCTGCATGCAAATCACCGAGCTGGAACAGCGCAGCCGCCGCGCCCAACTGGACAGCTCTGTTCATCACCAGTGTGTTTCCGGCGCCTGTTGCCCGGGCCGCAAAACGGCGCTCCAGAGTGAGATTCTGCTTCAAGACGGGAATAGCGCTCCTTGCTCCCATGCTGCCGAGGAAGTCCGCAGCGATCAGCAGAGCATCGCGCGTCTGCCGCGCCCCGGTGTCCGACAGCATCTCAATCATCGTCGGTATTGCCCGCGGGTCCCGGGAGCTGGCAATCCACTGCATCAGTTGCTCATACCTGAATGTCGAGTTCTGCGCTGCTGGCTGATGAAGCTGTTTGATGTAGCTGGGGAGATTGCGTCGATGAGATTCCCGCATCTTCTTGGTGAGGTCCGGCTCTTGGTCCGCTGCCAGCGCCGTGACGACTGTCATGGAGGATAGCAGCGCAGCTGTTATTGAAAGCCACGTCGTGCGCATCCGCATCGGACCGACCAGCTTACTCAGTCCGGCCGGGTGATGTTGAGAAGCGGTATCTGAGTCGTGCGTCTATCTCGACACGCCAACCGGGGCGACTTGGTAGATGGCTGGCCGATAGCGCGGCTTTGGAACCGGTTTGCGCAGGCGCTTGGCAGCCGACAGCCAAGCAGCCTTGGCCTTCTCGACCTCGGCTAGCGCCTCCTCAGGCGTGCTGCCGAACGCCGAGCAGGAATCAAGGTCCGGGATATCGGCTATGTATCCGCCATCTTCTTCGCTGTAGAAGATGTTTATGTGATAATCCTTCATCATTGTTCCTCAAGCTTCAGATTGTGCCTCTCCACCAACCGCAGGAACTGTCGTATCTGATACGGTTTCGCCTGACCTCGCGCATCTTGGAGGTTAATGAGCTCGGGGATGCCTTCGCGCGCGAAGATATGATGGCTGCCGCTGGTTCTTCGGAGCCTGAACCCGAATCCCTCGATCAGCTTGACCATGTCTGCAAACGGGACATTGTTCAGCGAGCCATCGACCAAGCGGATCAGGAGTTGTCTGCGATTCACTGGCAATTCCTCCTCAAGAGGATAGGCTGCACTTCCTGCGTGTCAAACCACAGCGCGTCGCGTGATCACCTCAATCTCACAGAAGATGTCGTGATTTCTCTGACGTTCCGAGGAACCGAAGACGGGCGGATTACTTGCGTTTGAGGAGGAGCCGACTAGAATGGCGCGAGGAAATCACGCAACATGCAATACGCTAAATGCTCGACGCCAGACAACGGATATAGGACCTCGACGCTGTGGCTAGTTTCCGTTGCTCTTGCTTTGGTGGCAATCGCTGGGTGCGGGACGGCGTGCAGGTGCTGCCGTTCCAACACCGCCTCAGTCGCCTCCGCGCCGGAGCGGGTGGAGATCGACGGCCGTAAGTACACGCTGACCGCAAACGCATGGCGCGACTTCCAGCCAATCGCGCCGCCCGATGGGCAACCGCTCGTGGTGGTCGCCCGTGTGGTTCGTCCGCTACTCCAAGCTGAGCCGAACCTCGACGCCGCCTCGATTGATCGTATCTGGGTGCTTAGCGGCAAGAAGCAGTGGTCGGCGAAGCCTGAGAATCCCTCGATGTTCGAGGCCGCAGTCCGAGGCGGGCCGAAGTGGGGACCGGGAATCAAGGTGGATGTTGTCGCGCGGCTGAAGCAGGGGAAACAGACGTGGCTTGTCCGCGCCGCCGGAGTAGAGATAAAGCGGACGGACTAGGCGCGGAGAAGTCAAAAGGCAAAAGCCAAAGGCCAAAAGTCAAAGGTGCGGGCGGGGCGAAGCTAGAAGTCAGAAGCTAGATGCTAGAAGCTCGAAGTTCGGAGGTGGGAAAAGCGGCAGCTTTGCTGCCGCACTCCAAGACCGAAGTTTCCGTTTCGTGTGTTTCGTGCTTTCGTGGCTAGTCCCGGCTTCTTGACCTTTGAGTCCTAGCCTGTAGATTTCCGCATGGCGCAGCGTATCGCAATCTGCAACCAGAAAGGCGGGGTCGGGAAGACAACGACCTCGGTCAGCCTTGCTGCTGCACTGGCTCTACGCGGGGGACGGGCGCTGCTGGTGGATATGGACCCGCAGGCGCACGCCACGCTCGGGCTGGGAGTGGACCGGACCAAGCTTGAGATATCGGTCTACGAGGCGATGTGTGAGGCGCAGCGGGTCACCGACGCGGTGCTGAAGGACCGGGCGGAGAATCTGGACCTGCTGCCGGCGTCGGTGAGTCTGGCTGGCGGTGAGGTGGAGTTGATAGACGCGGATGAGCGCGAGTTCCGGCTGAACAAGGCGCTGGGGCTAATCGACCCCGACTACCAGTTCATCATCATCGATTGCCCGCCGTCGCTGGGCATTCTCACAGTTAACTGCCTGGTGGCGGCACAGAGTGTGTTGATTCCGGTCCAGGCCGAGTATCTGGCAATGGAAGGAATGTCGCGGCTGCTTGATACCGTCAGTCTCGTGCGGCAGGGACTGAATCTGACCCTGGCGATTGAGGGAGTGCTGATTACGATGTACTCGTCGCGGTTGAGCCTTGCCCAGCAGGTTGCCGAAGAGGTGCGGAGCTATTTCAAAGAGCAGGTGTTCGATACCGTGATCCCGAGGAGCGTGCGGCTGGCGGAAGCCCCAAGCTTCGGGAAGACGATATTCGGCTACGACGGTCATTCGGCCGGGGCGCAGGCGTACATGGCGCTGGCGGATGAGGTGATGGCGAGGCACAAGTCTGCGGAAAGGACAAAGTGACAAGTCGTAAGGACAAAGCAATGACGCAAGGACAAAGTGACAAGGAGGGAGTTCGGCTCCAGCCTTTGTCATTTCTCCTTTCCACTTTGTCATTACCTCCAGGGAGGTCCAATGCGTAAAGCGCTGGGTAAGGGCATCAGGGCGATAATCCCGGAAGAGACCCGGGCCGCGATGGCCGCAGAAGCGCGGCCCATCCGGATTGACGAGATCCGACCCAACCCGTTTCAGCCCCGGACCAAGACCGAAGAGAACCTCGATGAGCTGGTAGCGTCGATCAAGACGCACGGTGTGCTGCAGCCGATCATGGTGCGGCGCCGGCGGGATGGTTACGAAGTGGTGATGGGCGAGCGCCGGCTGCGCGCGTCCAAGCTCGCCGGGCTCGAGCAAGTGCCGGCCGTCATCCGCTCCGTCGACGAGCTGGAGATGCTCGAGTTTGCCTTGATTGAGAACCTGCAGCGCCAGAACCTGAACCCGATTGACGAGGCGATGGGATACAAGCGTCTCAACGATGAGTTCAAGCAGACGCACGAAGTAATCGCCCAGCGTGTGGGCAAGGACCGGTCGACCGTCGCAAACGCTTTGCGGCTGCTCGATCTACCTTTCAAAGTCCGTGACTGCCTGGCTGCGGGTTTGATAACCGCGGGCCACGGGCGGGCACTGCTGATGAGCAAGAACCGGAGATTGCAGGTCGAGGTGTGCGAACGGATAGTGAAGGAAGGGCTTTCGGTCAGGTCCGTCGAGAAGCTCTGCGGCGAGCCCAGGCCGAAAGAGCCGCATATGCCCAAGCCGGAGAAGGACATACACCTGCGCGAAGTTGAGGAGGGGCTGGCCGGATACCTCGGTACGCGGGTTGTCATCAACCCGGGCAAGGCCGGAGCCGGTGATATCGTCGTCCGCTACTTCTCGGCCGAGGACCTGGAGCGGGTGGTCGAGAAGATGAAAAGGCATTAGAGCTCGGCCGAAGTCAGAAATCAGAAGGCAGAAGGCAGGATGCAGAAGTCGGACAGGCGGGCGCGGACTGGATTCTCACCACCAAGACACAAAGCGGTCAAGGCAGGTCACGTCCCTCGCCCTCCTGGGGAGAGGGGTCGGGTGAGGGGTGAAGCGTCGTGCGTCGGGCGTTGAGCATGAAACTTAGAGCATAGCGCATGCCTCGCAAAGAGCTTTCGTTCTTCGTTGCCAGCAACTACAGCACGAATTCGTTGCGATTCAGCCTGCCGTTGTGGATGGTCAGGTTGCTGGCAGTGGTCGCCGGCTTTCTGGCGCTGCTCGTGGTCGCGTCGCTGGTGATGGCGCTGGCCGGTGCCTACCGGCTCAGCCGGCTCTCGTATCTCGAGCGCCGGAACCGGACGCTTGAGGCCGAGTTTACCAAGGTCGTGGCACTGCGCAGGCAGCTTGAGCAGGTCGAGGCGCAGAGCCGGAAGATGGCGACGATGCTCGGGGTCGAACAGACACCGGCCCCGGTGAACTGGGACTCATTCCCACTCGATTCCCAGGCGCTGCCCGAGTGGGTCAAGGGCAAAGCGTGGGGGAGTCAGCTCGTGCCGAAGCTGGTGCCGGTGGAGGATTACGCGGTATCGCAGCGGGCCAAGGACGGCCACATCGGCATCGACCTGGCAGCGGCGGACGGCGCGCCGGTGCGGGCGACGGCGGACGGCGTCGTGGAGCAACGCGGGGACGACAGGCAGTATGGTCGATTCCTGCTGCTCAAGCATGGCCAGGGCTACGAGAGCTACCACGGCCACCTCAAGGACTGGAACGTGGCCAAGGGGGATTCAGTTCAGGCGGGGCAGACCATTGGCTGGGTTGGAACTACGGGCAAGACAACCGCGCCACATCTCCACTTCGAAATCCGCAAGGACGGGCAGCGGATTGACCCGACGAGCGTCCTGAAGTTCTGACGAAGGAGGATTCCAGCGATCGGACTGCCAGCTTCTTCGCCTGACACTCGAATCGCAGAATCCTTGATCCCTTGACCCCTGCTTCCTAGCATTGGCCATGGAAAGCGTATACGACGTCATCATGCGCCGCAGGACGGTGCGGTCGTTCACCGACCAGCCGGTTGAGGAGGAGAAGGTTCTAAAGCTACTGGACGCGGCTATGCAGTCGCCGTCCGGCGGCAACATCCAGCCAATCTCCATCATCCGAATCGAGAAGCAGGAGGGCCGGGAGAAAATGGCCAGGCTGGCCGTGAACCAGCCGTGGGTGGCGAAGTCGCCGCTCTGCCTGCTCTTCTGCGTCGACTTCCACCGGACCGGTAAGTGGGCGGAGGCCGAGGGCGCGAGCTATGGTGGCGAGAAAGCGCTGATGAGTTTCCTGCTGGCATACGCCGACGTCTTCTGCTCGGCTGAGAACGCGGTCCTGTGCGCAACCAGCCTTGGCCTCGGCACGGTCTACATCGGCATGGTGCTGGCCGCGATGACTGAGATCCGCAAGGAGTTCGGCCTGCCAGACAGGGTCGTGCCGGTGGTGGCGTTGTGTGTGGGGTATCCGAAGAAGGTGCCGGCAGGCATCACCAAGTTGCCCCTGGCGGCGATGGTCCACTCGGAACGGTACGAAGAGAAGTCGCCCGAGGAACTCAAGTACCTGTACCGTGAGAAGTATGGCGACCTGACGTCCGACGTGAAGTCGTACTTCAAGCGGACGTACCAGGAAGCGCTGGAAATGGACGAGCAGGCGCGACCGGACTTCACCGATAAGGTTGCGCGAATCATGGCGCGGATGGAAGTCGGCAACGCGGCGCAGCTTCTGTTCAAGATGCGCTACCCGGAAGACGCAATGAAACGCATGGGCGAGAAGATCATCGCCTCCTTGCGCGAAGCCGGCATCGACTGTCTGTAGGCTTCAGCCGGCTTGCGGGCTCTGCCGGGTTGACTTTCGGCGGCAGGAAGGTAACATCTGAGTCCGCAAAGACAACCATAGAAATGACGATTGACGATTGCCGAACGATGAATCGCAGCGAGACTCGGCGATCGGTGACTGATGAATGGTAGTGAATGATGGGAGGTATTGATGGCTGAATCCTGCAGCTTCCTGGGCGGCCAGCCGCTGGAGATACGCTGGCACGGGCGCGGAGGGCAGGGCGCAAAGACCGCGGCGCTCTTGTTCGGTGAGTCCGCGCTTGACACCGGGCTCTACATCCAGGCGTTCCCGGAGTACGGACCGGAGCGGATGGGTGCACCGGTGGCCGCTTTCAACCGGCTTTCAGACAAGCCGATACGTTCCCACGCCGGCGTGAAGACGCCGCGCGTCGTGGTCGTGCTCGATGCCTCGCTGATCGAGCCGGCGCGGGTAACCGAGGGCCTGATGGACGACGGAATCCTGCTCGTGAATTCGAACGTCGAGCCGGCCGAATTGCGCAAGCGGCTGCAGCTGCCGTCCGGCATCAAGCTCTACGTGGTGGACGCCTCGAAGATAGCGATGGAGACCGTGGGCAAGAACGTTCCCAACACGCCCATGCTCGGCGCGCTGGTGAAGGTCACGGGCGTGCTGGAGTTCGAGCCGATGATGGAAGCGATCAAGCATAAGCTGGCGGAGAAGTTCCGGGGCGGCAAGGAGAAGTTCGTGGAGCCGAACCTGGTGAGCATCCGCCGGGCCTACGAGGAAGTGAGGTGTTAGGATGGCCAAGCTGAAGAGCTGGAAAGAGCTTCCCTGCGGGGCGATCATCGACGACCCGAAGGCTGTGCTGGAGAACAAGACCGGTGCTTGGCGGTCGCAACGTCCGTGCTGGAACGCGGAGAAGTGCATCAACTGCCTGACGTGCTGGATCTACTGTCCTGACGCCGCCATCATTGTCAAAGCCGGCAAGATGGCGGGCATCAACTACGACTACTGCAAGGGCTGCGGCATCTGCGCTAACGTCTGCCCGACCAAGGTGCAGGCTATCACCATGGAAGAGGAGAGGAAGTGAGGCAAGTCAAGGTGCAAAGTGCAAAGTGCAAAATGGCGGGCAGGAGGGGGACATGATACTTGCCAAGACCGGGAACGAGGCGCTGGCGTACGCGATGCGGCAGATAAACCCGGATGTGGTTGCCGCGTACCCAATAACGCCCTCGACCGAGATCGTGCAGATTTTCGCCCAGTACGTGAGCGACGGCAAGGTCAATTCCGAGTTCGTGGCGGTGGAGAGCGAGCACTCGGCCATGGCTGCCTGCATCGGCGCGGCCGCATCCGGCTGCCGGACGATGACCGCGACCGCATCGCAGGGGTTGATGCTGATGCACGAGATGCTCTTCATTGCCGGCGGCCTCCGGCTGCCGATAGTCATGCCTATCGCCTCCCGCTCGGTTTCGTCGCCGCTGAACATCCACGGCGACCATTCGGACTCGCTTGCCTCCCGCGACTCGGGCTGGCTGCAGTTCTTCTGCGAGACGGTGCAGGAGGGCTACGATACGCTCATCCAGTGCGTGAAGATAGCCGAACGCGCGTCCCTGCCCGCCATCTGCGCGGTGGACGGTTTCATCCTGTCGCACTGCATGGAACGGATCGAGACGTTTGAAGACCAGCCGGTGCGCGAGTTCATCGGCGCGTACAAGCCGAACTGGAACCTGCTCGACTACAAGAAGCCGATCCTGGTCGGGCCGGCGACGATGCAGGACTACTTCTTCGAGTTCAAGCGTTCGCAGATCGAGGGCATGAACAAGGCGCTGCCGATAGTCCAGGAAGTACAGGCCGAGTTCAGGCAGAAGTTCGGGCGGGGCTACGGCGTGGTTGAGGAGTACCGTACCGATGACGCCGATGCGGTCGTGCTCCTGATGGGTTCGGCCTGCGGTACGATGCGCGAGGCCGTGGACACGATGCGCAACCAGGGGAAGAAGGTCGGGATGGTCAAGCTGCGCCTGTTCCGACCCCTGCCGCACCAGGTGTTGAGGGAGACGCTGGCGAAGTTCAAGACGGTCGCGATCATGGACCGTGCCGATACGGTCAACTCATGGGGCGGCGCGCTCTTCACCGAGATAGGCTCGGCGCTCTATGACCTGCCGCAGCGGCCCAAGCTGCTCTCGTACGTCTACGGACTCGGCGGCAAGGAGTTCTCGCTTGGCGATGCCGCGACGGTGCTCGAGCAGGCGCACGCAGGCAAGAAGGAAGACCTCGTGACCTACATCGGAGTGAGGTAGACATGGCGATCCCAATGACGAATGACGATTGTCGAATGACGAATTGCGGAGTCGGAACGGCGGACCTCACGAACCGGAGAGGGGAGTAGGAGATGGCAAGACTCAAGGACCTTTGTCAGAATCCCGAGCTCTTTTCGAGCGGTCACCGCGCCTGCGCCGGATGCGGCGAGGCCCTGGCAGTGCGCCAGATACTCCTGGCCGCGCCCCAGCCGGTGGTAGGCATCATGCCGACCGGCTGTACCGAGATCTTCTCGTCCATCTACCCGCATGCCGCGTGGCAAATACCGATGATCCACACCGCGTTTGAGACGGCGGCTTCCACCGCGTCCGGCGTCGTTGCTGCCTACAACTTCCACAAGAAGATGGGCAACATCAAGGAGGACGTGAAGTTCATCGCCTTCGGAGGGGACGGCGGTACCTATGACATCGGGTTCCAGGCGATTTCCGGTGCCTTCGAACGCCGGCACAAGTTCCTCTACGTCTGTACCGACAACGAAGGCTACATGAACACCGGGATCCAGCGCAGCTCGGCTACGCCGTACGGTGCGCACACGACTACGTCGCCGGCCGGTGCGGTGATACCAGGTAAGACGATGCCGCGCAAGGATATCATGGAGATCATGATTGCCCATAACGCGGCGTACGCAGCGCAGACCACCATCGCGCATTGGAACGATCTCGTCACCAAGGTCGGCAAGGCGCTGGCCGCGGACGGGCCCTCGTTCCTCAATGTGCTGGTACCGTGCCCGCTGGGCTGGCAGCACGCCGGCAACCTGACGGTCGAGATGGCAAGGCTTGCGGCCGACACCGGTTTCTGGCCGATTTACGAGTGGGAGAATGGTAGGTACAAGATCAACTACCAGCCCAAGGAGAAGAAACCGGTCGAGGAGTTCATGAAGCCGCAAGGCCGGTTCAGCCACCTCTTCAAAGATGAGGCGGGCAAGGCGGTCATCGCCGAGGCGCAACGTCAGATTGACGCGCAGTGGGCGTTGCTTCGCAAGCGGCAGGAGGCGTTCGGGGCGTCCTGAAGTAGCAGGCCCAGGTTTCGAGCAAACGGGCCGGCTGATGCCGGCCCGTGGCTTCTGAACTGGGTCGCTGCCGCGGGATTGGTACGGAGGCTGACGCGGACAGGATGGCAGTCCTGTCCACGTTCCTTCCGTTTCTGCCTGGCCGCTGACACCGGGGCATGCGGCCGCCGGCAGGCAGCGCCTGGTCTGGTGGATGGACGTGAACCGGGCGACAGGCGCCGGAAGCGGGGATAACCAAGGTCGGCCCGATGTCGCCTGCAATTTGCCCAAGGTCTAACTCAGAGCAGACACCAAGGCTCCAGCTGTTCCATGCCCGGCGGCCACAAATCGTGCTTGACACAGGTGGCCTGTTCGGCTAATATCACTTCGTGAGTCCGGAGACTCCGGCGGGATCTGCTGCGCAGATAGGGCAATCCGGGGCTGCCTTCTGTTTCCGTGTAAGACAGGAGAGATCCGGCTGGAGCCTCCTGCAGCCAAGACCTCTGAAGACAACCGTCGATCTGGCCGCACTTGTGTGCAGTGCGCCCGAGTTCCTGAGCATGGAGAGCGGCGAATCCTCCTGCCAGGCAGCGGTTGTGCTCTCCGAGCGGGGCGACACGCGGGTGGTGGCTGCGGTTGACGACGTCGGTGCAATCACGCTGATCGGTTGTCCGGCCCAGTTGACGCGCGATGCGTTGACCACTGTATGCCAGGAGGTGCTGGTTTTCACCGGCAGGCTCTGGCGCATGGCACCCCAGGAATTCTCTTCGGTCATCGAGAAACGACTGGGGCAGAGCCTGGACGACTATTTCTCCAGTCGGATCCCCATCGGCTGGTCAGAGAAGGGGTTCCTCTCCGGGCTGGGCCGGAGCCTGGAACACGGCCGGTTCCCGGTTGTACTCCTGGTGACGGACTCGAGTCCGGAAGTCGAGCAGGCGGTTGCTCACCTGCGGACGTTCAACCTCGCGGTCAAGCCGCTAGGTGTGGAGTTGTACGAGAGTTCGGGTGTCGAGATCATGATGCCGAGAGTCCTGGAACTCCTCGAGTCTGGCCCCCAAGAGGAAAGGGAGCCAGTGAGGCCGGCGTCGCGCCCGGTGCCGTCCCAGCCCCGGACGCCACCGCGGCCACAGCCTTCGACGGCCGGCCCCGAGGTGACCGAATCCGAGCCGCAGGCTGGGCCGGCCCAGGACACGCCGCCGTGGTCGGAAGAGCCGGTGCTGTCAGACAAGGAGGCCGAGCCGGCGTATGTCGACCAGGAAGTCGAAGCCGGCGAACCGGCTTTGACCCCTCTGTCCGAGCCGGCCGTGGTCAGGAAGCCGCCCTGGGCGAACGAACCGCCTTCGGCGCGTGATGTCATCCCGCCACCGGTTCAGTCAAGGCCGGTTAGCGCAGCTCCGCCGCCGGCCCCCAAACCTGCAGCCACGAGGCCCGGTTGGGATGGAGCTATGCCGGGTGTGATGGCAGGGAGGCGCCCGACGCGAAGACCGCCGGAGGGTTCCGGGACGCCAAAGGGTCACGAACAGGCCAGCGGGAGGCGCTAGCGATGATTCAGGGTCCATGTTGGGCTCGCTTCAAGCGAGCCGGAGACCGATGGTTCGCTTTCAACGGCCGCGATGGAACGAGCACGGTTGATGCGCTCCAGTTAGTAGTCGATGCCCCGGAGTTTCTTGGTCAAGGCACAAGCCAGTCCCTGCCGCGGGCGGCCATGGCTCCGCCGCAGTCTCACTCCAACCGCGTGTTGGTAGTCGTCGATGACGCCGGCGGCGTTCAGCTCGCGGTCTGCCCGGAGCCGGGCGGGGATTCGGCCGTGGTCGTCGGGGACGTGGTGGCCACCGGCCACCGTTTCTGGCGCAAGAAGTATGACGTGCTGGCCATGCCCTTCCAGGAATTCCTCGGAACGTCGCTGACCGACTGGATTGCCGGCCGCGCGGGTGAGAGCTGGTCGGCTGAGAAGTTCCGGGCGGGGCTGGAGCGGAGTATGAGCGAGGGGAAGTTCCCAATAACGATTGTCGTCAATGAACTCGACTCAGCGGTCAAAGAAACGCTCGACTATCTCAGGGAAGTCAACCAGCAGGTGCGAGTGCTGGGCTACAAGTGTCTGACAAGCGGCGGCGATGAGTTGGTGTGGCCCAGGGAATTGAGCGAAGAGCGGGTCGTTCCGGCTTCACAGGCCGCAATGCCGCAAGCGCGTTCGAACCCGCCGCAGTCCGGCATGAGGGCCGCGTCGCGTCCCCAGAAGACGCGCTTCGAGAATGATTCGCCTCGGTCCGACTGATTCCTGACGACCCCGGCCTGACTGCGCAGCCCCTTGGGCGAGGCCGGAACGCCGTCGGGATCCGCTACCACAACCAGGCCGGAGATCCTCAGCCGGCAGGCCGAGAGAGGTGGTGGTCGGAGATTGCCCGTCCGGCGAGCTCGGACCGACTGCCCGTCAGGTAGTCCCGAACCAGGAGTATCGTCCGGCGCGAGAGAAGCCCATACCCGAGGTCAAGCGCAGCGACGCCCTGTTGTTCGTGACGATGTGCATGAATGGCTGAACGCCGAGCCGCAGCAGCCGTTCTGCCAATGCGGTTGTCAGTGTTCTCCCCATGCCCTGGTGTCGGTAGCTCTCGACCACATGCAGGAAGCCCATTGAGCCGTCATCGTGGGTCAAACTCCAAGCCACCGGCGCGCCCTTGCGGCGAATGCAGTAGCCCGGCCCGCTGCGAATGCGGCGAAGAATGCGGTCGGCACTTCGGCCAAATGGCCACGCTTGGGCAATAGGCCGCGCGTCCTCCGGCCGCAGCCGGCTCACTCTATGTGTCCGGTCGATGACGAGTCGGCCCGGCCGGAGAACGTACAGGTAGCAGTGGTTGTACCACAGCCGCCGGCCGGCATCCGGGCCGCGCCAGTGGGTCCTTATCAAGCGACAGAAGCGGGTCGGGGTAGCGCTGAATACCAGCCGCAGGTTCCGGGGCACTTCGGCGAGCACACGGCTCGCGGCCTGCCCGGAATCGGCGAACAGTGTGAGCCGATGCGTGCGGCAGAGCAGTGCGTGCGGGTTGTCGAGGTCATCGGCCCGGACCCACCGCAGCGCGGAACTGAAGGTGCCGTTGACGAGGTTGAACAAGGAACTGGTCGCGGGAAGGTTTCCAGTGATGAAAGGTCGGATCAGGTCGAGGTCATGGCAAAAGGGCATGGGGGAGAAGATAGAATGCGAAGCGCCGAGGTCAAGGGAGACCCGTCCTGAAGCCGGACGAAGGCAGAAGTCAGGATGCCCGGAGACATCGGCAGTGCTGGAGCAGTGCAGCTTCAGTATTGACTTGCGACCGACGTGCCTCTAGTCTGATCCGGTGAAGCCGAAGTTGCTGCTCCATATCTGCTGCGGGCCTTGTTCGACCGAGGTCATACGCCGCCTGAAGGACGACTACGAGGTGGTCGGGTTCTTCTACAACCCCAACGTTCATCCCGAGGCGGAGTACAACAAGCGGCTGATGGGGGTGCAGCGGATCTCAGCCTTGTGGCGAGTGCTGGTTGACGTCGGTCACTATGATCGCGGCCGGTTCATCGAGGCCGTGCGCGGCCTGGAGGCGGAACCGGAGGGCGGACGCCGATGCTCTGCCTGCTATCGGCTGAGGCTCGAGGAGACTGCCAGACGAGCAGCCGAGAACGGGTGCACGCATCTGGCTACGACGTTGACCATCGCGCCCATGAAAAAGGCGGCAGTCATCAATCCCATCGGGAAAGAGGTGGCGACTCGCCACGGCCTCACATTTGTGGATGAGGACTGGAAGAAGCGGGACGGGTTCAGGCAGAGTATCGAGCTGTCCCGCGACCTGGGTTTGTACCGCCAGAACTACTGCGGTTGCGGATTCTCGCGCCGCTGACTCCAGCCGGAGCGACCGGCACTTCCGAGGTTCAGTCCGGATCGTCCCGGCGTGGTTTCGATGGGCAGCCGCACTCTTCTTGACTCCTGCCGTGTCTCGGAATATCCTGTTGCTCGATGGCCGAGTTTGCAGCCGACGCGAATGGCCGGAGCATGCACTATGACGAATAGGACCGGCCAGCGCCTCGCGGGACTGCAGCTGGCCGACATCCTCTGTCGCAACTGGGTCGTCCTGCTCTTGCGCGGCCTCATAGCGATGGTTTTCGGCGTCCTGGCCCTGTTGCTCCCCAAGCCTTGGATCAGTGTCCTGATCATGCCCTTCGGTACCTATGTCCTCGCCGACGGCGCCCTCGGCGTCGGGATGACCATGGGCGAGTACGCGGGGCGCAGGCACTTGTGGGCGCTGGTGCTGTGGGGGCTGTCCGGCGTTGGGGTAGGTCTCCTGACTCTCCTCCAGCAACCTCGCAGCGGACCGGAGTTCATGAGCTACATCGGGCTCTGGACGGTTTCCACCGGTGCCATGGAGCTGGCGACGGCATACCTGCTGCGCAGAAAGCTGGGGGCAGAGTGGCTGCTAGCTCTGCTCGGTCTGACGTCAATCGCGGTAGGCGTGATCCTCTTGGCGATACCGGCTGCTACCCCTGTGTTCCGCTCACGTTTGCTCGCGGGCTACGCATTCGCTCTTGGTGTCCATTTTGTGATTCTCAGCATCAGGGCGCGATGGGCGCCGATGCCCCCGGCATAGCCAAAGTTAGTTGGCGGGAGCGGCTGCCAAGCCAGGGAAGCCGCAAGCCGCGCGGCTCGGATCGTTGACCGAGAATCTCGCAGTCGCGCGCCAGACCGCCGCAGCAGTGCTGACGGTCTGTCCGTTTCTGACCAATCGGACCTGTGATAGGGCCGAGTTGACACCAGGCAGTGACCGGATAAGATTCACGCGTGGCTGGACCCTTCGGCTGCCCCTGGCTGACATTTGCTGCTGTGCTGGTGACGATTGGCGCCGGTGTTACCGCGGTCGTCTGGGCCGTGCTGGTTCGGTTCAAGGACTAGAGTGAGCTCAGTCGCGGTTCACGTCCTCGTCCTTGCCGCGTACCTTCTGCTGTTGTTCATACTCGGACTGGTCGCTCGCAGCCGGGCCCGTTCGGCCGAAGGGTTCTACCTCGGCTCACGCTCCGTCGGCCCCTGGGTCACCGCGTTCTCCTTCGTGGCCGCGTACTACAGCTCGGTCGTGATCATCGGCGGGGGCGGTTTTGGGTACAAGTACGGGATGGCCACCCTCTGGGTGGGAGCCACGAATGTGCTGGTCGGCACTCTGTTAGCCTGGGTCGTGCTGGGAGCGCGCACGCGGGCGATGACCGGGCGGCTGAACACCATCACCATGCCGGATTTCTTTGCCCGGCGCTTCGACGCACCGGCGGCCCGGTTCATCACGGCAGCCGTCGTGACCGTCTTCCTTGTGGTCTACAGTGTATCGGTAATCCAGGGCATGGGGCATGCCTTTGAGGTACTCGTCGGGGTCCCCTACGTCTACGGCGTGTTGATTTCGGCACTGGTAATCGTGGTCTATGTGAGCATCGGCGGATACATGGCGGTGGTTTGGACCGGGTTTGTGCAGGGGATAATAATGATCGTCGCGCTGCTCCTCCTCGCCGTGCTGGCGGTCGCCAAGGTCGGCGGACTGAGCGAGGGGTTCCGTCAACTTGGCGCCATCGAGGGGGGCAAGTACGTCGCGACGCCCGGAATCTGGGGCTGGCCGGGAATCATCTCTTATTCGATGATAGTCAGTTTCGGGGTCTGGGGGATGCCGCAGCTTGTGACGCGGTTCTACTCGATCAAGAACACGCAGGTGCTGCGGTTCGGTACGGTACTGGCCACGCTGGGCGGCTCGATCGCCCTGCTGCCTTACTTCGGCGGCGCGCTGGCGCGGGTGCTGTTTCCCGACCTCCCGGCCGCGGACAAGGCGATTCCCATGCTGGTCAAGGCGGCGATGCCGGCCTGGGCCTCGGCGATTTTCCTGGCCGGGGTCCTGGCTGCGGGCATGTCCACTTTCGCCGCCGTGCTCATCGTGTCGGTGAGTTCGCTGGTCAAGGACCTGCTCCGGGACAGCTTCCGTGCGCAGTTCACATCCAAGACCGAGGTCGTGCTCTCGCGTGTCTCCTCCGCGGTCATCGGGCTGGCCGCGGTGCTCGTGGCGCTCAAGCCGCCGGCAATGATACTGGTTATCACCGGGTTTGCCTGGGCGGCGATTGCCTCGACCACACTCTGGCCCTACCTGTTCGGCCTCTACTGGCGCGGAACGAGCCGGACCGGCGTGCTCGCCGCGATGATTGGCGGGTGCGCAACCGCGCTCGTCTGGCTTGCGCTCAGAAACCCGTTCGGGTTGCACGGCTTCATACCCGGCATGGTGGTCAGCTTCGTGCTCCTGCTGCTCGTGAGCCTGCTCACTTCTCGACCGCGGACTGACACGCTCCGCCTCGCGTTCGGCGACGGGACGAACGATTCGGAACGACAGCCGCCAAGTCGGTCATAGCCGCCTAGTCCGTTCGTCGCCGTACACAGCCCTGCTGTCTCCAGGCCCGCCTTGGTCTGGGCGTAGGGTCCTTCCCAGCTGTTTGACACTGGCTGCCGGCCGGACTAGACTTTCATACTGACCACAAGGAGATAGACACATGAAAAACCTGGTCCTCATCGTTGTTTCACTTCTCGCCCTGACGGCTGTTGCCCAGCCGTTCCACGAGGGCAAGTACGTGACCGCGCCCTACCCGGAGTTGATGCCCGGCGATTCGGCCCACCACTTCGACGTCCGGTTCTATCGTGTCGACCTTAGCCTGCCGATGACGTCGGGAGCGATGACCGCGCGCGTGCGCATTGAGCTGACGCCCCGCCACGACGACTTCGATACATTCAGTCTGCATATGGTGAACCTGGTCTGCGACTCGATTCGCCGGGCCGGCAACGCCTGCACGTTCACGACCGGGAGCGGCCGGCTGAATATAGACCTGGACCGGTCCTTTGCGAACGGTGAGTCGCTAGCCGTCGACATCTACTACCACCGCAACTCGGGCGTACAGAACCGCGGGTTCTACTACCATTCCCGGGGTACGCAGGGCATTCCCCACGCCATCTGCTACACGACCACCGAGCCGGCGGACGCGCGGTACTGGATGCCGTGCTTCGACGAACCGTGGGACAAGGCCGAGCGCGGGTGCGCGGTCAACGTGACTACTCCGGACTCGATGAGCGCCTGCTCGAACGGGCTCCGCGACAGCGTCACCACGTCGGGAGGCACCAGGACCTGCTGGTGGAAGACGAGCTACCCGATCCCGACCTACCTGATGGTGTTCTCCGCGTCGAGGTGGGCGAACTTCAGACAGTGGTTCCACTATTCGCCGACCGAGTCGTCCTACGTAGACAACTACATCTGGCCAGAGGACTCGGCCGATGCGGTGAGCTCGTTCAGCAACGTAGTCGACATGATGGACTTCTTCTCGGACTCGGCCCGGTACGGTCGTTACCCCTTCGAGAAGTATGGTCACGTTGAGGCCTACCCGTTTCCGTGGGGCGGGATGGAGAACCAGACCATGACGATGGTGCACCAGGCTTGGATTGTCTATGGCTCAGACAATGGCATCGCCCACGAGCTGGCGCACCAGTGGTGGGGAGACATGGTTACCTGCCAGGACTGGCGCAACATCTGGCTGAACGAGGGGTTCGCCACCTACTCGGACGAGCTGTACGACTTTCACCAGAACGGTCGGAGTTCCTTTCTCAACATCATCGCGTCACGTGCCCAGGACTACTTCGAGGAGGAGGCAATCGACCCGCATGCCATCTACGACCCGCCCTACCCGGACCACCTCTTCGACTGGGGCCACTCCTACTGCAAAGGAGCCTGGGTGCAGCACATGCTCAGGTATGTGGAAGCCGACACCAACTGGGCACAACCCGGCATCTTCTTCCGTGCCCTGCGGGCGTACGGCGACAGCTTCAAGTACGGCAATGCCAACACCGAGGACTACAAGCGCATCCACGAACAGGAAACCGGACTGGATCTCGACTGGTTCTTCATGGAGTGGGTCTACAGTGTCGGCTACCCGGTGTACAGCCTCGGGTGGCACGGTCGGCAGAATGGCAGCAACTGGGAGGTCGTGCTTGAGCTCTCGCAGGACAACGGCGCCGTCGCGCCGCCGCTCTTCCACATGCCGGTGGAAGTCAAAGTGAACTGGACCGGCGGGAGCGCCACCTTCCGCTATGACGTGACATCGAATCAGCAGCAGAACGTCTTCCCGGTCGGCGGGCAACCTACGAGCGTCGTGTTCGATCCGAATGACTGGATTCTTGAACAGCACGACACGCACGTGGGAGTAACACAGGGGCCGTCGGTGCCATACCGCACAGCGCTCAGGCTGGCCGGGTCGAACCCGACAGCGGGCCCGGCGCGGCTCAGCTACGAGCTGGCTTCTGCCGGGCGGCCGCGGATTGACATCTACGACGGCAGCGGCCGGCTCATACGGACGCTGCTCGAAGGACAGAGGCCGGCCGGCAGCTACACGGCGAACTGGAATCGGAGAGGAAACGACGGACGTTCCGCAGCGGCCGGTGCCTACTTCTGCCGCCTGATAGCGGGCAGCGAAAGCCGCACCGTTCGCATCGTGCTTGCCGACTGACAGCCAGTCAGGAGTATCCACCGCGGCCACTCTGTGGCCGCGTTGCTTTCAGGCGCGGGTCAGGCTCATACCACAAAGACACCAAATCCTGGGAGGGACAGAGACAGACATCGAGTCTGCCACTGCTGCCCAGACTCTCTCTATGTCTCTGCGTCTTGGTGGTGGAAGTCCGTTCCGAACTTCTGCCGTCTGATTTCTGGATTCTGACTTCTGAACTCGGTAGAACTGCCCGCTCAGTCGTTGTCGGGGACCAGCTCGATGGCGATGCCGTCGGCTTCGAGCCGCTTGCGCAGGTGGCCGGCTACCTTCTCGCCGCGGAACTGCTGCCAGCGTTTGAACTCGCGCGGTTCCTCCCTGAGTGCCGTGCGGAACCGCCGATACACGCCGGGACCGCTGATCGCAGCTTCCAGCACCGCGCGGAGTTCCGGCCGGCTGACCGTGCGAGCAAACTCCACCATGGCAGTGTAACCGGAGCGCCCGGCCTGCGGCGCCAAACGCAGATAGCGCTTGGGATACTGCCGGATTTCGGCCAGGATCTGGTCGCGATTAAATCCGAACGCCGGTACGACCTCGCCGGTTTCGGTATTCAGATACTGAGTCGTGCCTGGCACGCGGTTCTCCATAGCGAAGAGCAGGTCCCGGGTCGAGACTCGAAGCGTGCGCACTCGCTATTCTATTCCGGCGGGCGGTTCAGTCAAATGCCGAACCGGAACCAATGAGGATTTCGCCACCAAGACTCAAAGACACCAAGGCAGCAGACAAGGGCGAAGGGCCAAGGACAAGTCGACTAGGATATGGACTGCGGCCTACGGCCGCCAGCGGAAAATCTCGCCGGGGTAGAAGTAGAACAGGTTGTCGCGCACTTCGAGCCAGCCGCCAACTCCGTTCCGCGAAAACCGGCAGATCGGACCGGAGACGCGCCGCGCGCTCTCGAGCAGCGTCAGCAACCGCCACTCGCCGTCCTCGAGTGCGGCAAAGCTCGCAGATGGCCCGGACGGCCGTGAGCCCGGTACATAGTAGCCATATGCGACCAGCGTGTCGCCCACGTCGAAAAGCCTCAAATCGCCGGCCGGCAGAACGCGGTCCTTCGAGAACCACTCCTGCCAGGGAAACGGTCTGTCGGTGAGCACGAGCGAGTCGGGCTTGGGGCGGTAGAGGATTTCGTACATGCTCGGCTTCAGGGTAGGGTAGATGCTGGCTACTATCGGCAGCTCGCCGGGGTAGTCCTCGAGCCTGGCCGAGCCGAGCAGCGCGACCCGCACGTCTGCTCCTCGTTCGATACCGCATGAGTAAGGCAGGCAGGGCACGAGGCCGGTGGCGGTCATCCGGTAGAGCCGCAGCAGCCGGGCGGTCTTGACCGAGTCGAGTCCAGATAACTCGAGGGTCGCGACGTCGGCAAGACCATCGCCGTCGGCATCGCAGACGGTCGCCGCCTCGACCCAGGCGCCGGCCAGACCGTACGCGCTGCTCGTGACCGAGTCACTCACGAAATGCATGACATTGCAGCTGTCGGCGGTGAAGATCAGCAGTTCCTGCAGACCATCGGCGTCAACGTCACCCGAAGTCCAACATGTCCCGGCGATGTCCGAACCGGCTGCGGTCGTGCTGTTGAACGGCTCGCTCTGCCACACGGTCTTGAAGCCCGCCCCGGCGAGTCGGAGCAGGGCCAGGCGTCGGAGGTCTACTATCGTCCTGTCCCTTCCGGGCCCACGCGACAGTTCCATCCGGCCGATGTCCTGAACCACGAGGACATCGTCAGAGGTACCGGCAAAATGGCCACTCGAAATGGCGACCACCCGGTCCAGCGGGCTGCGGCCCAGCACCGCTAGCGGCTCGGACTCGGCGGCGGACAGCGACACTGCGACCAGGACAAACAGCGTTCTTATGACAAAGGATACACCCGGCAGGGGACGTTTCAACTTACACCTCTGGGTCCCGATCCGGAGATTGAGCCACAGAGCGCCTGGCGCGGCCTGGGAGGCCGCAACCAAACCCAGGCGAACCACGGGTGAACAGAGATGGACACAGATCCAGCCCAGTGCCGAACTCAAACGCTGTGTCGCCGGAGGGGCACTTTGCGGTGGTCTTCAGGACCCCGATCGCCTTGGCGGGCGCGCAAGTGTCGGTTCCAGAATTCGGCGCGGGCTAGGTCAACCGTCCGTCAGGAGTCGCCCGCCACAATGCCGGAACCGGGCTCCGCCATTTTGCAGTCTTACGCCTGCAATCTGCAGTCTGGATAGGCGGGCGAAACCCGCGGCTACGCCTTGACATCGTCTGGAAACATGGGAAGTATCCATCATCTTGCCCACTTCACCGTTCGAGGTTTGGCTCATTCCCCCATCTTCTTGTTGCCGGCCCAGGGCAACCGTCTCGCTTCCCCCTTCTCTACTAGAAATCGTACTCGCAAAGCTATACATGGGACCTGGCAGCTGATTTGCAGGACGAATGGTAGAGCCTCAGCCGAGGGGACTTGGAAGGTCTGTTGCAGGGTGTCTCGCGGTTTGTCCTGCAGGCCGGTTTCTGCCGTGGTATGCGCGGTGAATTCGGAAGTGAGACGTACGGCCTGCTCAAGGGCGGGAAATCTGGTACTCGCACGGCCCCTGCTCCAGGTTGCCACCGCCAGACCGCGGATAGGGCTGATTCTCGGGGCAAGCCGGGAGTCGTCTACGGCCAGTTTCTCGGACCAGACCTGGAGTGAGGTTGCTGCCTTGGATTTCAGCCATTTGCGGCCGACAGCGTCCATAAGTAGCTGACAAAGCACATCATAGGAACATAACCCACACGCGCACGCGTGGTGCCATGTATTAACATTAGGCGTGGTATGGACGTGTGCACATTCACTTTATCAATATGTGCATTAAGTATTTTAATATTTAGTGAATCTTTTCCTTGACATTCAGCGTCAAAAGGGTATGATGACAGGCATGAGTGTAAGTCAGGTGACTGAATCCACCGGTTCCGGAGCGGCGGTAACCGGTCTATGCCTGGGGAATTCTGTGGGGCTCAGATATGATATGGAGGTAGCGATGAAGAACGTACTGACAGGTCTGCTGGCCGTGGCAGTGGTCGCGGCCGTGGTGGTCGGCGGCGCGTTTGCGGCTGAGGGCCGGCTTGGGACACGATCCGTGCAGGGCCAGGTCCCTTCGTCCCCAGCCCAGGGTTTGATGCCTGAAGTGGTTTCGACGGCTGAGATGCCGAGACTCGTCATGCCGACCGTGGAAGTGCGCGCGTTCCAGACCGTGGCGATGAGCGAGCAGAGCCTGCTTGTGAACTAGGAGGAAGAGGATGGCACGCAAAGGGCTGGTTTCCCGCTGCCCGGTCTGCGAGTCGGGCATGGCGGTGTCGGAGTTGACCTGCGAGGCGTGCGGCACATCGGTCCGCGGCCGGTTTCAGGTTCCGGACCTGTGCCGGCTGCCCGATGAGCTGTACCAGTTCCTGCTGGTCTTCGTCAAGAACCGGGGCGTGATCCGCGACGTGGAGAAGGAGCTGGGGATCTCGTACCCGACCGTGCGCTCGCGCCTCGACGCGGTGCTCGCTGCCCTCGGGTTCGGAGAGCAGGTTGGCCGCTCTGGTTCGAACGAAGTAATCGAGATGCTGGAACGCGGAGAGATAACGCCGGAAGAGGCGGAGAAGATGCTCCGCGGCGAGAGTGACAGCAAGCAGGAGTGAAGATGATACTACCATTTGTGGCATGGCCGGAGCAGGAAGCTCCGGCTGAGAAGGAACCGGGCCGCGGCAAGAGAGCCGCGACCAGGCGGAATGGATCGGGAGCAGGCGTGAGGACGAAGTCAAAATGCAGAATTCAAGAGGCAAATTGCACAATGCCGGAACGAGGACACGGACATGAGCAACGAGAGAGATAGGATTCTGAGATTGCTGGAAGACGGCAAGATCACTGCCGACCAGGCCACGCGCCTGATCGAGGCGCTGGGTTCAGAGAGGCCGGAGACCGATTTCTGTGTACCGCCCAGCCCACCGTTCGGCCCGAGGCACTTCCGCGTCCGCGGCGTCGGCCGGGGACTGGACCGGATTCCCGACGTCGTGGCGACCGCGGTGGCGTCGGCGATGAAGAACGGATATGAGCCGGGCGAGGAGCGGAGCACCGATTTCCCGGGCAAGCGTTACTTGTTGGTCAAGAGCGTGAGCGGGGATCTGGAAGTGACCCGCAGCGCTGAGGAGCGGATCGGGCTCAGCTACTCGGGCGGAGCGGTGAAGGTGCGTTCGAGCGGGGACCAGGTGGTTGTCCGGACCATGGCCGGCGACGTGTCGGCAACCGTCCCGGCCGAGGGGCGGCTTGAGCTCGAAGTCGTGTCCGGCGACGTGTCGATCATCGAAGTCGGGTCGCGCATCGAGGTGAAGACCGTATCGGGCGACGTGGACATCAGCCAGACCACCGGCGACGCCCAGGTCAGGACCGTTTCCGGCGACGTCAACCTGGATCGAGTCAGCGGGAGCTTTGTGGTCCAGACTCGGGCAGGGGACGTGGACCTGGTCACGTCCGGCCCGGTTTCGGGCAGCGTTTCGACCAAGTCCGGGGACGTAACCGTCGCGCTGGGCAGCGATCCCAACCTGGTGCTCGAGATGGCAATCGAAGAAGACGGCGACATCAGCGTCGAAGAGTCCCTCCCGCACGAAGTGCTGGAAGAGCGTGAGCGCTACATGAAGGTGAAGTTCGGCGCGGGCAGCCGGACGTTGGTTGTGAAGACCTGCGACGGCGACATCGACGTCCGGGAGGCAACGGAGAAGTAGGTCGAGGACAATGCAAGAGTCAGAGTGCAGAGTGCAAAACGCAGAAGTCACAAAGAACGGACACAGGAGGAGAGCGTGATACGGACGATAATCTGGGGACTGGTCATCATCGCCATCGGGACGTGGATATGGCTGGCCAAGCTCGGCATCATCACTTCGGGCATAGTGTTCAGCCGGGACTGGCCCGTCATCATCATCATCGTCGGGTTGCTGACCGTGGGCGAGGGGATATCGTGGATCTTCCGGCGCGGGAGGAAAAGATGCGGCGGATGATCGGCTGGGGCATCTTTCTTGTCATCCTGGGTGCGTGGATTTGGCTCTCGGCGCTCGGCGTGCCCTACATCTCGTTTGCGCAGAACTGGCCGCTGCTGGTCGTGGCGTTCGGCGTCTGGCTGATAGTACACCGGCTCGCACGCCACTCGCGCCGCCGGCGTTCCAGTGTACAGGTGCTTTCGGATCTGGAGCAGGGACGGATTGACGTTGAGAAGGCGATAACGGAGATCAGGAGGAGCAGATGAACGACGAGCAAGACCGGGTACTGAAACTGATCGAGGAGAAGAAGATAACCGCAGAAGAGGCGGCGAAGCTGCTGGATGCGATCAAGGGCAGCGCGGGCGGCGGGAACGCGCGCAACCGCTTTATGAAGGTCCGGGTGTATGACCGTGGCGCGGATCGTCCCAAGGTGAACGTGACCCTGCCCATCGGCCTGGTGAAGTGGGGAATGAACTTCATCCCGAACGAGGCCAAGGCCAAGATCGAGGAGCAGGAGATCGACATGAAGATGATCATGGAGGCCCTGGAAAAGGGGATCACCGGGAAGATCGTCGACGTGGACGAGGAGGAGAAGGGCCAGCACATCGAGGTCTGGCTGGAGTAGCCGAGAGCCTGATTGCGGATCGTGCGGGCGCAACTCGCGCCCGCACTGCGTCTAGTCGGTCAGCGTGCCGATCGAGCTGCTGAGCAAGGGCACGTCTGCACCCACACCCTTCCCTCCCCCTCAAGGGGGAGGGAATAGAAGGGGGGGGGCGTGGAGCTACCTACTCGAGAGCTTAGTGGACTTTGACTACGCGGCGAGAGAGACCCGGGTCAGCCCCGCGGATAAAGTAGACGCCCGGGGCGAGGCTTCCCACGTTGTTCGCGCCGGGCTTCAGGTCGAGGACCTTTCGTCCGGAGACGTCGAGCAGAATGATCTCAGATTTCAGATTGCAGATTGTGGATTGCAGACTTAGCACTCCGCGGACGATCGTTGCCGAGTTCGTCGTTCGCACCTCGGCGGTCGTCGTTTCCTCAACGCCCACGGAGTCGATCGGCGCGGCGAGTGTTGCCAGGCAGGCCGCAGCCATCATCGTCGTACGGGTCACGAGTGACATGGTCAGGTTGCCGAGTGTGTCGTGCTCTGTGTGGTAGTGCGGGTTGGACCCGTTCCAGATGCCCCACTCCGAGTCTTCCAGCGCGAATACACTCGCGTATCCGGCCTCCCAGAACGGGGTGTTGTCCCCGTAGACGTCTTCATCGAGGTAGTTCATCACCCGGAGGCCGATTGAGTACCAGTCGTTCGTCGAGTCGCAGAGGTTGGCGAGCGGGCGCGAGGCGGTGTTGGTGTTGATGAAGACCAGGTTGGTGTCGTAGGCGGCGTACCCGAACATGTCGAGGTTGTACGCGCCGGCGATCTTCAGGCTTTCCGGGACGGCCGTGGAATCGACCCAGTGGTAGGAGCCTTTCATCCACTGCTCTTCGCCGGAGAAGCAGAGGAACTTCACGCTCCAGCGGAACCCGGCCTGCCTGAGTACGCGCGCCAGTTCGATGACTGCGGCGGTGCCGGTGGCGTTGTCGTCGGCGCCGGGCGCGTCGTTCTGGTTGTTGCCGTTGTAGGAATCGAAGTGACCACAGGCGACCAGCATGCTCTCCGGGACGACAAGCCCCGGCAGTGTGGCTTCCACGTTGAAGGCACGAGTGGTCGGCGAGGTCAGGTAGTACGTGTCGAGTCGGACGTCGTAGCCAAGGTCGGTAAGGCGGGTGCGCAGATAGAGCGCGGCCGATTCGCACTTGAGGTTGTAGGAGTAGCGCGTACCGAAGTCCTCGAGGTCCTGAATCGTCCGTATCAGGCTGTCCTGCGATACGAGGGAAACAAGGCGCGCGACTGTCGTGTCGGCCGAGAATCGGCGAGGGGGAAGGGGGGCGGGGGACGAGGGGAGCGGACGCGGGACGAGACGGAGTTGGGTGATGGGCAAGCCCGCGGCTTTGGCCGCGCGGGCGTCGAGTTCAGGCAGGCGGACCAGCCGCAAGCGGTCGTTCTCCCAGAGCACGCAGCCCGGGATCCGAGGACCAGGATGGGAGTCCACCACCAAGTCACCAAGACACAAAGAGGACGAGGCTGGGCCGCGAGTCGGCAGTGTGCAGTCTGCAGGTTGCAGTGGCGGAACCGGGCCTTGGCGTCCTTGGCGGCTGCATTCCGGTTCCGGGTTCGGGGCCGAGTTCGCGCCGAGGCCGACTTTGGGGACGAAGAAGTAGTCGCCCGGAGACAGCTCAGCGTCCAGTACTTCCACCTGCCAGCCTTGGGATTGAAGGGAGGCGAGCTGGTCTTCGGAGAGCGGCAGGATGATGCAGGTGCCGAGGTCCTTGTACACAGGCAGTTTCTCAGCGAGGAACGCGGTCCGTTCAACCGGCTGGAGATCGAGCCTTGCCAGGTACGACGCGGGCAAAAGCGCTTTGAGCAGCAGCAGGATGGCGGCAGTTTTGACCATTCCCGGCTACCTTACACCGAACTCGGCCGTGACGGTAACCGTAACGTCTTTCTGGCGAGTCGAGGTATTGTAGATGCCGTAGTCCGAGACCTCGGTTGAGTAGGGCTCGGTAATCTGGAAGATGCCGGCCCTGGCCGAGCGCATCGCGCCGATACCAGAGCCGGAGTTCTTCGCGATCTCGACCGCCCGCTCCCTGGCATCGCGGGTCGCCTCGGCCAGGAGTTCCTTCTTGATGTCGGGCAGCTTCGAGAAGTAGTATTCAAGCGTGGACGACTGGAGCGCGACACCCTTCTGGAACATCTCGTTCGGATTGAGCGCCAGCTTCTCGACTGCTCCGACGTCCGAAGAGATGACGTAGACGCTCTGGTTGAAGCTGTACCCGGTATTGTTGCCGTTGTTGTCGAACGTCGGGTTCCGGTTGATTGGTTGTACCGAGATTTCCTTCTCGTTGATGCCGGCCGCCTTCAATTCAGCCATCAGGCCATCGAAGGTCCGGCGCGTGTCGGCATAGCCGGCACTCACGTCTCCGAGTCCGGTGTTCCGCCCGACCGATATCCGCCACTTGACGATGTCGGACTCGTACCGTTTGGTGGCCGCGCCGACCACGCGGATGGTGTTGTCCTGAGATCGGCTGCGGTAGAAGTAGTTTCCGAATACTGCGGCACCAACGACGAAGCTGATGCCGAGGATGATGGCAATCATGGTACGCATGGGAGAATATACCGACTGGGAAAGAGAGAGTAAAGGCCGCGAGTGCCCGGAGGCGAGAGCGCCAGGTCAGGAGCAGTCTTTCCTCACCGGGACGTACAACGATTGACGAGAAGCCGGAACTGACTATAATCCCGCGAATGGGTGGAACTACCGCCGCCGGCAACGATCCTCTAGCCCTGCTGTTGATTGTCGTAGTTGTGGTTCTGGCCGCCGTCGTTATCGGCCTGGCCATCCGTCGGCAGCGCCCCGGACTCAAGCGGTGGATGAGGAGGGCGCTGATCAGCAAGAGGCTGGACGTGGTAGTGCGCGACCTTGACCGGATGGCTGAGCACCTCTACGGTCTCACTGAGGGTGGTCCCGGGGCCTGGCAGAGGTTCGACCACGGCATGGCGGCTATGGCAGCGTGCCAATGGGGTGAGGCGGTCGAGCACCTCCAGAAGGCGCAGGAGCATGCAGGCGAGGCGCAACTCGTCTCCGTCCTCAATCAGGTGGGAGTGTGTCATTTCACCGAGGGACGTTTCAGCGATGCGCTGAGGTACTTCCAGGAGTCTGTCCGCCTTGCCGAACACCAGCAGGACCGGTCTGGACAGGCCGCGGCCTTGAATAACATGGCAGTTATCCACCACGTGCGTGGGGAGTTCGACCTGGCGCTGAGGCACCTGAAGCAGGCGCGGGTCCTGTACCACGAACCGGGCAGGGAGGCGGCTGAGGCGCTCATACTCAACAACACCGGGAACGTCCTGCGCGAGAAGGGCAAATTCAGCGCCGCGCTGAGTACGCAGGAAGAGGCGTTGGCGATGGCCCGCCACGCCCGGGACGAGCAGGGCGTGGCATGTGCCCTGGGCGGCCTTGGCAGCGTCCTGCGGGATCGAGGCGAGTTTGAGATGTCTCTGGAACGCTATGCGGAAGCGATTGAGACGGCCCGCAGCAGTAACTTCAGGCTGGGCATGGCGGCCTGGCTCGCGGATACAGGCTGCCTCTACCGCAACAAGGGCGAACTCGACCGGGCCCTCAAGTCCCACGAATCTGCGCTGGCGCTGGCGCAGGAGACAGGCTATCGACTGGGCGTGGTGACGGAATTCTGCAACATCGGGCTCATTCTGGCGAGCAAGGGGACGTACGAGCGCGCTGTGCCGTATCTGGCCGAGTCATTGAGGTTCTTCGTGACTGCCGGGGTGGCGAACGGTCCGCGCCAGGCGCTCTACGGACTATCCAGGAGCGAGGATTCGCTGGGTCGAGAGCGGATGCAGGCGCTACTCAGCAGAGCCGGGCTGGCGGCTGAGGCAGTTGCCGATACGCTGGCCCGGATAGACAAGATTCGCTCCCGACGCCCATGGAAGCTCGGGAAGTACAGACACCCATTTGCTCCGGCGCGCCGAGAAGCGCATCCCGAGTAGGCCCTCCCAGAAGACGCGGCGGCCACCTCCGACCTCGAACTTCCAGTCCCTGCGTGATGCTCTCCCCGCGGGGCAAGGTGGCAGTCAAGCGTCGCTTGACAGCCGGGAGGCGGGGGGTAACATACGAGTAGCGTAAGCACCCCCACTGACGTGGCATTGCGGCCGCGCGGTGAGATACCCGACCATTTGTCCAGCGTGCGACGGCGCGGTGCCAACAAGGCTGGGTCGGGTCAACACACATCTACCACCTGACAACAGAGAGGCAGTAGTGCCGCGGTCGTCGTGGCCGGCTTTGTGCTTAGGCGAGCCCGTCTGAGATGCCGGCAATCAGCAAGGACGATGGCCGTCGAGAGTCGGGCACAGGCAGGAAGCGTGGAAGGTGCCCGGCGGCTGTTGATACGCTTCGGGTCCGCTCTCTTGGGTGGAAGGCGGATTCCTCTGAAATACCCCGAGTCCGAAAGGCAGAGATGCACCTGCCCGGGCAGAGGCAGCGGCGAGAGCCGCGCCCGTGACAGGAAGAAAAGGAGACAGCAACATGAAGCAAGCCAAGTGGTTGCTGCTTGCGGTGCTGGGAATCCTCATGGTTCTCCCTGGATGCAGGTCCACGGATCCGGTGACGAATCCGGACGTCCGTGTCGCAACCTATACCCAGACAATCGGGACGTGGCCGCTGATGACAGGTGGCAAGCAGCCACAAACACAAATCGGCGATGTCACCATGTACTGGCAGTATGACTACTTCGACCCCAACCTTGACCCGGGCTCAAACGGCAACGGTCAGTTCGTCAACCTGGAGCTGGGTGTCAAGTATGAAACCTACAGTCCTACATATCCGATTACCGAGGCCCATCTGAATATCAGTACGGTACAGCCTACGGGAAGGGGATCACCAGGTAAGTACAACTTCAACGGCTATCTGCAGACTCCTTATCCTGATGCCTACACGCGCATCTTCCTGATTCCGGAAGCGGCACTGAAGGCAGTTCCGGATACCGGCTGGGATTGCGGGGACTACCTGTGGTTTCTCTGTCATGTCGCGGCCGGAGGCGTGACCGGGATGGCAGGCAATTTCCATGCTCCTCGCGGGCAGGCTTGGTGGAACGACCTCTACGCGAAGATCTCCAATCCGACTCCTCCGGATGATCCGCAGGAGCCCAGTTATCGCGAAGAAACGGCCTGGGGCTACAACATCCTTGACCCGACGCACTGGTTCCGGGCCCTTGGTCCCACCTACAAGTGGGGCGGAGTGATTCCGTACACGCTTGGTTCGCAGACGCAGGTCCTGCTGTGGGCCGGCGCCGGCCAGAATGACCCCTCGAAGGGCACAGTTGTCGGCACGGTGACGGTAACCGACGATGTTGTCAATGACGAAGGGAACGTGTACGTGCACTATCTGCTGAGCGGTGGTTGCCTGGCAGGGGAGGCACATGCCGGTGCGGACAGAACACTGCAGCTTCTGTCTGACAAGAGCAAGAAGTTCGCCCCGGGAAAGCTCGGAGTAAACGGCTCCTACTATCCCTGGGAGGATGACTTCACCTTGACCATACCCTACGAAACCGGCTGGACGACGAGTTTCGTTGTCGCAGCCCACGCTGTGGTCTACATACCGGAGACGACCACGCTGGAGACAACGGCGGAGTAGACTGCGAACGGCCGCATGGCGGCCGCGATTGCCCGGAGGCGGACGTACTAATCAGAGCATAAAATGTTTGACATGGGAGTCGGTTTGGTGTATACTGTGAGTAATGAGAGAAGACGATACTCGGCGTCTATCGCCGGCGGCTT
>Ga0194125_10001267_pt1 | contig 43004 bp, 86 predicted proteins | sample TA2KigC250mmetaG_FD_148626 | JGI IMG/M metagenome (GOLD analysis project Ga0194125, IMG submission 148626) | Freshwater microbial communities from Lake Tanganyika, Tanzania - TA2015034 Kigoma Deep Cast 250m | ecosystem: Environmental > Aquatic > Freshwater > Lake | place: Tanzania: Lake...
GTTACTTCTTCCACTTGCACAGTTGGCGCTGCTGTTGCTAACGGCGTTCCTCCAAACAAAATTAGGAATGTATGGGGAGTAACTAAAGTATATGAGACATATGTTGGCAGTAAAAAGTTTGAACCTGCTGATCCAATTTTCACAAAGATACGTGAACTTGGTGGAGAATATGGCGCTACAACTGGCCGTCCCCGTCAGTGTAATTGGTTAAATACATCCTTGCTGCGTAAAGCAGCACGTATTAATGGAGTTAATAAAGTTGTATTTAATAAGGCTGATATTCTTAGAATGGTAGATAGTTGGAAAGCATATGATTTAGATGGACGCTTAATTAATTTCCAAGATGAAGAGCTGATGAAGAACTGGATGCAAGAACTGTTACCAAATGTAGAATTATATTGGAGTGACAGCCCAGAAAGAATCTAGTACATGAATGAACCTCAAATAGACATTGAATTAAAAACCGGTAAATATAATCGCGGAGAACAATATCCAGAATATGATTTTTCAGTAGCAGAAAAACATGGCGTCTATAATAAAGGTGGCGTTGTTGCTTGTACTAATAAACAGCTAAAAGAGCAAATAGATGATTTATTAAATAAGACACAAGACACACAAGTAACTTATATTTATTATGATGTAAAAGAAAAATAAAATGTAGTAGTTTACATCAGCCGAAACCTGTAGTAGAGTAGTGAAACGAACCCTGAGACAACAGGATAACCACAAAGGAGAAACAAATGTCAAACCGTACATCCGCAACAACCCGTCGTTCTGCGAAGTCCAACACCGCCCGTCGTAGCGCAAAGAAGGTCTTTGATGCAAAGACAGGCGTATATGAAAACAGCCACGAAGTATCTGGCTATGGTGTTCAAATCCGTCGCGGTGATACACGTCACGGTGGCGAAAGCTTTGTCAAGATCTATGGTCGTGGCAGCGAAAGCGATACTGTTATGCTCTCTCTCCGCGAAGCACGTTCTCTTAAAGCGTTTCTAGAACGCGAACTAGATATTCTTGCACGCGCAGAATAATTGTAGCTGTTGACATACTTAACCCCACCGTGTGTAATAGCGGTGGGGTTTCTTATTGGAGATATTATGAACGACAATAATTCTAATCTACTCAAAGCTTCTTTTCCAACTGTATTTCCAGAAAATTTCTATTTTGAATGTGGCGATGGATGGATTGATCTTATTAGCGAGATTGCTAGATTTATTTCTAATAAGACTTCAGAATGTTATGCTTCTCAAGTAAAAGAAAAATTTGGTACTCTTAGATTTTATATCGATTGCAAGAACGGTATTAGAGAAGAAGACTACGTTGAAATAGCTTCTTTTATTTCTGCTATTGAAAGACAAAGCGCACATATCTGCGAACGATGTGGAATAAAATTAGATGACAGTAATCGCAATAAGATAAAAAGTTATTGGATACAAAATATTTGTGTTCAATGCAAGCAAAAAGAAGAGCTTGAACGTGAAGAAGCTCTTATAAAAAAAGCAATCAAATTAAGCAATGAGCATTGATGAACGGCTATTTCAAGCTGGAGATCTGGTAGAATATATTCCTGAAGCTTTTAACTCCTACAAAGATAAATATATAGGGTCAGGATACGTTGAGTCAGTCGAATACAACTTCGCCATGGATAGCTATTTTTATACTGTAATCACTTTTAATACTATAAAACAATCAGCTAAAAATTTTGCTGAATACCATTTGGGAGAGTATAAAAGATTATGGTCTGAACATGACGCTGCTGCTATATTAAGGAAAATATCATGACCCACGATATTGGTGATCTTGTTGCTAGTTATACCGATGCAGCTCTGAAAAAAATAGAGGTTGGTTGGATAACAGAAATTGTTTATGAAAGCATATGGATAGCACATGTCGAACATAGTCAACCGGCTTATAGGATTCATTGGTGTACAGAAGAAGAACCTAATATTTTTTTACATAACGAAAACGATATTCTAGATATGAAAAATCTTTATGAAGAATGGCATAGATAAAAAAGATAAACACCAAATTGGTGATCTTGTAATGAAAAAACTTTCTACTAGAAAGCACACAAGATATATTTTAGGTGTTGTTAAAGAGCATCGTATAAAATACAATAATCGCAGTACAGCATATCCTTGGGGAATATATTGGGTAAATCAAGAAACCATAACACGCGATGGCAACACTTATCATACAGCCAGCGAAGTCACGCGATATAAAAATAACCTAAAAGAATATTTAGATAATTCATGATAGACCACCACCTACCCACCACCCCACCACTACCTATCGGGGAGGTCGTGTTTATAAAATTAACTACATTTAAAAAAGATTTTATTAACACGGCATTAAAAACATATAAACATATGTCGTATAAAGACATAATGAAAATGTTTGGTGTTAGTGAAAAAGTAGCTAAGATAAAAAATAAAAATATATATTTTAATATTGACCCAAATATGATGGGTTATATTGTAAGCGAAAGAAAAAAGAAAGAAGATGAATACGGTAATATGCTTGGATACGAGGTTAAGTGGGAAACACTTAATAGCAAGCTTCCATTAAATACTGGTCAAACGTTTGCATATGAAAGTAGCTTATTGTCAATCTCGGATATAGTTATATTAGATATAGATAACTTATACGAGGAAATGACAGGTGAAAAAACCAAACGAAAGGCACAGTAAAAACGAAACACGTATAATAAATTTAGAAGACGATTCTAAAAAAGAAGATATAGATGTAACAGAATTAGCTTTATTGTCTGGTTTTGCTGGTATGGTTGTTATATGGGTGATTACCTGTCTGTTTTGGTAAAACATTTTTAGTGTCAGAATTTTGACTGTCAGATTTTTGACACCAAAAATATGGCGTCATTTTATTGGCGTCAAAAGATACACGTTAAGTAACCGACGCCAGAATTTTGGCGTCAAAAAATTAGCTTAATAAATTCGCATATTTACGATGATGTATGTGAACGTATGGTCATGCCAACATCCTAACGCGCCATATTTCCGGCGTCAACGCAACAACTTTAATGATTTCAAATGTTTACGAGGGGGTTGATTTTCTTTTCTGACTCGCGTACAATACCCTTGTGGAGTGTAGGTGCGCCAGCCGCCAACTTCATGCAATAACCGTGCCAATGTTATTATTTTTAGCGTGTTGACGGTGGGGGTAGGCTATGCAATAATGTCTGCATCTCTTGTTGAGGAAGGAAAAACAAATGGCTTGGATCAATGGGAAGCGTACTGTATACTGCCGTACCTGCTATGGTGTCGGTCACAATCGGCGCGGTTGCCCGCAGATTTCAGAGGCTACCAAGGCACGCTACAAGAGTGGAGATCTTGCGCGTAAGTGTTCCTACTGCTATACTGCTGGACACACGCGGCGCAAGTGCGAGAAGCTTACGCTTGACATGGCTAATGATGTGCGGCAGAATAGCGAGTATCGGCACAATCTCGCAGCGTTTATGATTTCTAATGGCATTGGTGTTGGTGCGCTTATCAAGCGTGCAGATGGTAGACAAGATGATATCTTTATGATTGATGATATTATATTTGACAGCATCACGCATCGTGATCCTAATAATGATGCTATCGTTGCTACCAATATTACTGATGCTAGCCAACATCAGCATAATTTTACTATGCCTTTGGATGCACCCTCTCCCAATAACGACTACTATGTTGATCATTGGTACTCTTGCAAGGTTGTTTCCCCTGCCGACGAGGAAGCCGTGCGTGGCATGATTAGTGCAGAGTGGCTGACGGGAAAGAGTGGGCTTGACAAGCACTACCAGAAGCGGCGATAATAGCGCGGTCCCGGTTGCAGCGGGAAAAAGAAAAAAGAAATAAGTAGTTGCAAATGTAGATGAACCTGATGTAGAATACTCCAACCAACGCAGTTAACCCGCAGTAAATATAAGAGGTATACACATGGCTGTTGACTTTAAGACCTTCCTTAAGCTTGTTCCCCATGTTACCAACGTCAAGAAGCCTGTGCTTGTGCGCGGTCGTCACGGTATCGGCAAGAGCGAGACTGTCTATCAGTTTGCCGCTGCCGTTGGAAAGCGTGTAATCGAGCGTAGGGCATCACAGCTCACAGAGGGCGACCTTATCGGCCTGCCTTCTATCGAGGGCAACAGCACCCGCTGGAACGCTCCTGATTGGATTAAGGCAGCTTGTGACGAGCCTGTGGTACTTTTTCTTGACGAGGTTGATCGTGCTACGCAGGAGGTTCGTCAGGGTATTTTCGAACTGACTGACTCCCGTAAGATTAATGGTTGGCACCTGCATCCCGGTACGCTTATCTTTGCTGCTGTCAACGGTGGTGCGCATGGTGCACAGTATCAGGTTGGCGAGATGGACCCTGCCGAACTTGACCGTTGGACTGTTTTTGACCTTGAGCCTACCCCGGAGGATTGGCTTGACTTTGCCAAGGGCAAGGTGGATAATGCGATGTGGGATTTCATCAACCAGAACCGCACGCACCTTGAGCATAAGGGCGAGTATGAGCCTAACAAGGTTTATCCTTCCCGCCGTTCTTGGATGCGCTTGAATGAGTGCTTGCAGAGCGCAAATATGTATACTAACATTCAGGACAATCTCTCTATGCTTTATGAGTTGACCTGTGCGTTTGTTGGCTTTGAAGCCGCTGTTGCCTTCCGTGACTTTGCCGAAAAGATTGACCGTCAGGTTACTGTTGAGGATATTCTTGACAAGGGGCAGCTTAATAAGGTAAAGTCTTGGACTATCAATGACCATACGGCCATGATTGACAAGATGATTGCTTCTGGTCGCCTCAAGCCTGACCTGACGCCGGAAATTGTCAAGAGCCTTGCTGATTATGCAAAGCTTGTTCCTAGCGAGGCGTTTATGAAGCTGTGGAGGGCTGTTGCCGCTGAGAACACCAAGAACACGGTGAAGCTGCATCCCATCGTTAAGGATCGTCTTGTGAAGGTGCTTGCACCTGACCAGAAGAAGTAATATAATGCTTGGGAGGGGAGCAGCAATAAGGTTGTTCCCCTCCCTGCTGTTGCTTGACACAACCCGTTGTTCTGTTGTATAATATGCCCATGACCAAGACCAACAACGTCCCCTTCGATCTCGATACCTACATTGTTTCCCTGCTCCAGAATGAGCCGTTCTTTGCGGGCATTTCACGTCATATTGATAAGCACCCCAATGACGCTATCCCTACTGCTGGTGTGCGTATTACTAGCAGCGGTCATTACGAGATGCTTTACAATCCTACCTTCTTCCAGAATCTTACGAATAAGGAGCGTGTAGCAGTTATCAAGCATGAGTTTTATCATTTGATCTTTGGTCATGTGTCTGATAGACTCCCGTTTGACGAGGCTACCGGCAAGGGCAAGATGAACAAGCGTTGGAATATTGCTACTGACCTTGCAATTAATTCCTTCCTTGCAGATGATTTGCCGTCTATGGCTTGTATCCCGGGCAAGGGACCGTTCAAGGATTTGCCTCTTGAAAAGAGCAGCGAGTGGTATTATGCTAATCTCCCAGAGAGTAAGGATGGTGATGGTGACGGCATGGGCGAACCTCTTGACGACCATAGCGGTTGGGGTGAGAACGCAGATAAGCTTGATCCTTCCATCAAGGAAATGGCAAAGCAGCGTCTTAAGGAAATGATGAAGGATGCTGCCGACCAAGCTGGTAAGAGCAGCAACGGTTGGGGTACTATGCCTCAGAGTGTTCGTCAAGAGATTTTGAATCGTATTAGTGCCAAGGTTGATTGGCGCAGCGTTTTGCGGTACTTTATCAAAACCTCTCAGCGGGCTGATAAGAACTCGACTGTTAAGAAGCTTAACAAGCGTTTTCCTTATATTCATGCTGGCAAGAAGGTGCAGCGTCATGCTAAGATTGCTATCTCAATTGACCAGAGCGGTAGCGTTGGTGACGACATGCTTGAAATGTTCTTTGCAGAGTTGAACAATCTTTCTAAGATTGCTACATTCACGGTTATTCCTTTTGATTGCGCTCTTGACGAGAAGCTGATTTATGAGTGGAAGAAGGGCAAGCACCGTAAGGCTGAACGTGTTATGCACGGTGGCACAAATTTTGATCCTCCCACAGATTATGTGAACAGACATAATTTTGACGGGCATATCATTCTCACCGATATGTATGCTCCTAAGCCGGGACCGTCAAGGTGTCAGCGTATGTGGCTCACTAGTGCCGACTGTGCGCGTAGCCCCTACTTCCAGACAAACGAGCGTGTAATCGCTATTGACTAAAATAACTGTTGACTCCCGGCAGAGAACCAGCGTATAATCTCTGCCGGGAGTTATCAAATCATATGACACCTACACAAAAAAAGTATACTGCTGCTCTTGGCAATCTTTACAAGTATCAAACTAATTGGTATGATTTCGGTCCTAATCCTAATCGTGTTCTTGTAATGGTTATGGGACTTGAAAAGAAATACAGCAGATGGTATTATAAGCTTATGCCTCTTGAGCAAAAACCCGACATTAAACCTTGGATGTTACCAGAGTTTGAAGTATGTTGTGCTGATTTTATCTCTAGATCATATGAATGTGCTAATGAGTGAGAATGTAAGTAAATCAAATGACTCCAACAGAAAAGAAATATTCCCTTGCTATTGGCGAGTTACTGCATTATAATTGGCAATATTGGTTGGATTGGGACAACGAATTAGTTAAGGCTGGAATAGTTACAGTAATGGTTGCTGGCATTACTAAAAACGAACACAATGGTAGATACTTATATAATATGATGGTCATGGAAGAAACAAAAGTGCATTGGATAAAGCCAGAGTTTAAGATCCCATGTACCGATCTACAAAGGTATACTAAGCCATTGATTCCATAGTTGACAGGAGCAAAACAATGTGCAAACATGAGTATGAAGTATTGGGAGAAGTTTTAGAAGTTCAGTTTGATGAAAACGATATTGCAGAAATGGTTGCAAAGCCTGTTTGGATGTGTTATCATTGTCAGGAAGTGACAAATCTTCTTAACGAGGAAATCAACAATGTCGAACAAGCCTGCTGATAACAATAACGATAGTTTTATTATTCACCCTGATGTTCAAGAGATTCTTAATGCTGTGCGCAAGTCTATTAATGAGTCTCGTGAAGCTGGTATCACCGGCCTTGCACAGATTGAAAAGACTGTCAAGGTTCACGGTGAAGTTACTAGGCGGACAGCAGATCGCAAGAAGGTGCTTGACAAGAAGTAAGAAGCAAGTTTATAATAGAAGCGTAGCAAGGCAGTTAACCTCTAACCCAACGTAGTAAAACCGCAGTACGAAAGGAACGTATATATTATGTCCACTAACAATTCTGAGTCCATCCTGTCCGCTATTTCCTCCTATAATGTTGAGAACAAGCGTCCTTGCCCTGCCAAGTTCCTTAAGAACACCTTTGGTGATGTTGGAGAGGCTATCGAGTCGCTTAAGGCTTCTGGTGTGGTGATTGCCCGTCGAGGTCGTAATGGTGGCTTTACGGCTACTGGCACCGTTCTTGAACAGCCTAGCGAGCAGGTCACTGATCCTGTTGCGTCTGTTGGCTGAACGTGGTATGCTGTAAGCAGGGAAGGCGAGGTTGCAATTATGTGCAATCAAAGTATCCAAATGTGGATTCGCTCCTCGCCTTCCCTGTTGTTTTCTAATAAAGGATAATATACAATGTCTCTCATTCGTTGTGCCGTCTGCCATAAAGCAGGTCTTGAAGATGATTTTGTTTTTGTACCTGTTGACGAGCAACATGAGCGGTTGATGTGTTTTTCGTGCGCTCCAGAAGATGCTATGCGTCAAACTTGGCCTGTTGACGACGAGGAGGAAACAGACTATAATAACGAGGCAGACGGTGACACAGACTGAAAAGAAATATTTTGCTAATGTAGGCAAGTTGTTCTATAATACCATCCGTAGAAGATTGGTGCTTGTAGAGCGCGTTTACCGTCCAGATTACGGTAATGCATTTAAATATGAGATAGTTTATTTAGACGATACAGGCGTTAACGCATCTCTTCTACCAAAGAAAATTACAGCCATTGATTTTGTAAAAGAAATTGGCAAGCGATTTATTGAAGTGGAAAACGAACAGCAACTAAAAAAAGTTATTGACGCTAATACAAGTAGTATTTTAAGATAGGGTCATGGACAACTTTATCCCCCGTATTGAAAAGCTGATTGATCGCCCAGATCTAAACGATTTTGAAAAGACTTTTCTTTCTAGCATCAAGAACTATTTTGAAAAGAAGAATCTCTTGACTCCCGGCCAACTTTCAGCATTTGAGAAAATCGAAGCCAAGTATACCGACGAGGCTTTAGCTTTGCAGAAAGCTTGGTATGACTCTTGGGATGATAAGAAAAATGTTGCTTTCAAGAAGGTAGTGGATTATTATTCAAATTTTGGATATTACTTTACTAACATCATTGGCAAGGTTCGTGCCAATCCTGAGTATGTCCCTACTGAGCAAGAATACAAGAACATTGTTGAAAATAAATATGCACAAAAGTTCTTGCAAAATTGTGATGCACCTGCTAAATTCCAAGTAGGAGATCTCGTACAGATTCGCGGTGGAAATGGTTGGTACACTGGCGAGGTTTGTATTGTCCTTGAGGACTGTGGTGTGAAATCATGGGCAAAGGGCGGAAGGGAATACATCCTTTCCGCTGTGAGTGATAGCAGGAATGTAAAATATCGTGAAGCAGATATAAAGATTGCCCGCGAGAAATCGGTTGCTAAAATCCAGAAGTAGGTTTATAATCTTCCCACAACCCGTTGCACAGGAGAAACAAATGTCTTTCATCAAGAATGTTACTGTTGAGGCTATGGCGACTCATCCCGGTTTTGTCAAGGTGCAGATGATTAATGATGATGGTAGTGTTGCGTGTGAAACGATGATGAACCTGCAAAACAGCCAGAAGGTTGTCAAGGACTTTGAGAATAGCATTGATGTTGCCACAAAGCTTCACCGGCATCTGCAAAGCATTATTGTCCGTGACTCCCTTGCTGGCAAGTTTGGACAGGATATGCAGGAGCGGGCAGAGAAGGGCGGATACGAGTATAACGCTCGTCTTGATAAGGAGCAGGCCAATGGTTGATACTATTGACAATATCTTTAATGATATTCGCAAGGAGAAGCAGTATACTCTTGACATTCAAACTATGGAAAGCTATTTTATTGCTTATGGCTTGGACAAGAATACGCTTGCTTTCAACCTGATGTTTCCCGCTCTTGTTGACCCCGGCTATGTCCAGTGATAAGCTTGTAGAAGTGGGAGACATGGTTGTTGACGAAGGCAGGGTTCTTGTAGTTGTCAAGGAGCATGTTATGGCTGGATGTTGTTTGCTTGAGGATACTCTTGACGGCAAGCATTATTACATGGATAGGTATGTAGCCTATGCGCTCAAGCAAGAACAAAGTTCCTCAAAGCAGGATTGAAATTGGCGACTTGATCGTATATACTCATCCAACAGGTTATGTGTACGATGTAGGCTTAGTGGTCAATATAGCTGAATATGGTGACGCATACGATGTAGAGTGGTATAAGAGTGAGCGTGGTCTTGGACGCTATGAAGAAAGTTTCCTATTAGAATATGTCCAAAAATGAGTATGGTATTCAAGTAGGCGACTTGCTATATGATAGCACCTTAGATAGAATTGGGTGGGTGCATAGCGTGAACGAGCGTATGTGTCACAACCATTGGAGTGATGGTAACTATGGTTGGAATAGCTTTATGGTAACTGAATCTTACAAAGATGAAGCGTTCATGTTGGATAGAAAGATCTTGCGGGAAAGTAGGAAGTAGGCTAGAATGAGAGCGAAGATAGAAGCAGGAGATCTAGTTTACCATGAGTTTACTAATTCATATGGTTGGGTAATAGAAGTTGGCCGTCCAACAATCGAACCAATCCATGCCGATACACAAGTTGAATGGACGAGCGGACAAAGGACTTGGAACTTCTATTCCTCTGTGTTAGAATGGAAACGGAAAGCAGACAAAGAAAAAAAGAATCTTGACAGGGAAAAAGAAGTAGGATAGAATGGGAATCGAGATCGGTGATCTTGTAGTATACAAGTCAGCGGTTGGTTGGGTGATAGCGCCACATGAAAAACAAATTTGTTTCTGGTATGTTGAATGGTCACATGGTCATACCTATGCAGAGCATGAGAGCGGAATAAAAGAAAATAAACTAGCAGCACAGAAGTTGTTGAACAGGTAAAGTAGATGTGGTAAGATAGAGGCAGAGAGAAAGCGCGTGGGTGCAAGTGCATAGGAGAGACTTATAATCTCTTTAGCCCTAGATTGGGGTTCTTGGCTTGGAGCGTTACCAAGCACGCGCATGGAAGTAGATGCTGACAGCAGCAAACCGGTTTTGGTAAGATAAGCGAATAAGCACTTGAGGGGTGGTTTCCCCACAACCGACTTATAATCGGTCGCACTAGATTGGTGCTTGGCTAGGGTTCAATTCCCTACAGGTGCATTATGAAGAAATGTAAGAAGTGTGATACAATAAAAGAAGATGATGCTTTCTGTATGAGCAAGGGAAAGCTATACTCTACTTGCAAAAAATGTAAGAACGCTTACAAAAAGAAATGGTATGGAGAAGGTGGGCAACAGTGGGAATTAACTTATAAAGTTTTTAGTAGAGTATCTAGAACACAACATTATCTTTTGTCAAAAGCAAAAGAGAGAGCAAAGAAAAAAAACATTCCGTTTGACATAACAGCAGATGATTTTATAGTTCCTGAGCGTTGTCCGATCTTGGGAACAAAATTGAAATCAGGTGATAGAAAAGTTTGCAATACTTCACCAACAATTGATAGAATCAGACCAGAGTTAGGATATGTAAAAGGCAATATACAGGTTGTTTCTTATAGAGCGAATACATTAAAAAGCAACGCAACGATAGAAGAACTTTTAAAAGTGGTTGAACATCTAGTGAAGATGAGGTAGAATAGAGAGGTAGCAGAAAGAAGGGTAAGTGCTGGAATCGGTATACAGAGCAGACTTGATGAAATAATTTGAGCGTCTAGTGAGAAATTGCTAGAATGTAAGGTGTCAAATTCGGTGAAGCCTTAACTGGTAATACCGAGCCAAGCTAGGAGAAATCCTAGAAGGTGTAGAGACTAGACGGCACCTACCTGACCGTGTAATGACGAAGGTAAAGGTATAGTCCAGACCACAAACGCGCAAGCGGTAGCGAAAGCTATAGTGGTAAGAAAATCTGCCGGTCGAAAGACCATGTGGGTTCAAGTCCCACCTTACCCATAGTTTTACAGGCGATTGGTTTTATGGTATACTAATTATAGTAGTAAGGAGAGTATACCATGTCACTAAAACATATAAGCATAAAGCAGTTGACAGAAGCAGTAAAGCAGAGTTATAGTGCGGCAGAAGCAGCAAGGAAATTAGGCTTGACTGACACTGGAAACACAGCTACGAGATTGAAAAAGAAGGTGCTTGACAACAATATTGATACGTCACATTGGACAGGGCAGTTGTGGTCTAAAGGCAAAACAGCTTTAGATGATAGCAGACTCAGAAAAGAAAAGCCAGTAGAAGATATCTTTACAGAGGATAGTAACGCTTCTCCTCACTATGTAAGAACGCTGATAAAGAAAAAGAATCTTCTTGCCTATGGATGCGTGATATGTAATAATGACGGAACTTGGCTAGGTAAGCCAGTTAATCTTGAGTTAGATCATATCAACGGGAATAGAAAAGATAATAGGTTAGAAAATCTTAGATGGTTATGTCCTATGTGCCACAGTCAAACAGAAACATTCTGTGGAAAGAATATTAACAGTGGAGTCAAGAAGGTTCCAGACGAAGAAATATTAAGCCTGATACAAAAAGGTTTGAACAATCGGCAGATACTTATTAAAATAGGGTTAACGCCAAAAGCAGGAAATTACAAAAGAGTAAACAAGTTAAGAGGTTTGTTGTAGAATAGTTGCAAGGGCTTGTAGCTGGAAGGTCAAGCAGGAGACTTTTAATCTCTCGATCTCGGTTCAATTCCGAGCAGGCCCATGTAGTATTGACAGATCGCATAATGGCAATGCAACGAGCTGTTAACTCGTCCTATGTAGGTTCGACTCCTACTCTGTCAGCTAGAAGTGAAATATATGAAGAAATACATTGTCGAGCCGGGAACAATGTTGTATGATGCGTATACCGGAAAGATTGGTTGGGTTGTTGGCAAACGTAAATGTTATGCAGATAATGATGCGCCAATGTCACCAATGTTTAGAGATTGGGATGTAGAATCATCAGTATTATCTTGACTTACAAAACGACAAGTAATAAGATATGACATATGATATCGGCACGATGGTTCTCTCCCACCCATATTACGTTGGCAATCACCCTACAGTTCCCGGTTGGATTATTACTTGCTTTACTGATTTCTATATTGTAGAATGGGCAGATCCAAGCTTGCCTACGAGTCTTGTGATTCCTAAAGATATGGCACATATCCATCAGCTTTGGCTTGACCTACAAAATGCCAATAGTTAAATCTCCAGAGATCGGTGAATTGATTGCCTCAACAGAGGGTGTCCTTGGTTATGTTATTGATTGCAACGAAGGAACTTTTCATGTAGAATGGGCAGAGAACAACAAGACCTATTGGTATTACAATAGCATGGTCTTGCTTTTTAGAGAGAACCTGCTACACTATTATGCAAAACTGTATAGGTGATTTATATATTGTCACCAAGCCGATAAAAAGTAAATGGACACCAGAACTTGACCTATTGCCAGATGATGTGCTAGTATTTGTTAAGAAAACAAAGTGGGACAACGAATATCTTTTCTTTTATGTTCCACGCTTGAATCAGGAATGTCCATATCATAAGATGTATATTGACGACTGTATGAAAAAGGTTGGCTGATGCAAACCTGCCCTGTGAGATACTGCAAGATGCCTATCGAGATTGGTGATCTAGTCTATGATGGGGATTATGATTGTCTTGGCATGGTTGTTGAATATGTGCCCAATCACGGCTACCATTGGATTGTCGAGTGGAAGAATGGAAAAAGAAATTGGGTTGATGATGGGACTGTGCTACAATGGAAGCGCGACCTTGAGAGATACAAGGTGGTAATGAATGTTCGATGAATGGGAACTGTACGAACAAACAGATAAGATTTATGGTACAGCTTCACAAAAAGGTGATATAGTGTTGTTCATGTATCGGATAAATGAATTCAATACATGGCGCGTTTACAATCCAATCAGGGATGTGCAGTTTATTGTTGGCGGTATGCAACACGATTCTAAGAGTTTCAAAAAGTTATAAGTTGTGGTAGAATAGATTTATCGGCCCTATCGTCTAGCGGTTAGGACTCGGCCCTTTCAAGGCCGCTACACCAGTTCGAATCTGGTTAGGGTCATACGCAGGAGTAGCATAATGGCAATGCAATGGGGCACCGTTTTATGTTGGTTCAAGTCCAACCTCCTGCACCAGTAATATGAATTTACAAGTTGGCGATCTGGTGCGTAATATTGAAAGAGAAGCAGAATAAGCTTTCAGAATTTGCAAAACATTTTATATTTGTGTCTTGACTATGCGAAAAGACTTCCTCTATAATCATGCAGATCTTGTTGCCTGCCCCGTGCTCGTGGAATCAAATAGTTATGTGCCTGTGCTTGGCATGGTTGTTGATAGGATATATGAGTCTGTTTTGAATTGTAATATGTATAAAATTGAGTGGGCAGATGGTAAGATTGAATGGTATGCTGGTTCACAGGTAGAGAAATATGCCGCTTGCTATCGCACGCAGGTTGATTTGATGTATAATAAATCCAAGGAGAACACATAATGTCCCAACGTCAAACTTTTGAAGATTGCTTTGCGAGCCTGTATGATAACGATGGTAATTTTATCTCTCTGGCAAAGCTTGCCAAGATTGTAGAGAAGGCACAGAAGGCAGAGAAGAATGGTGAATGGAAGAAGCTTGCTATTGATTATTGGTACAATGAGGACGACGGCACCGATCATCCTGCCATTGTTGGCGAGCGTGAGGAGACAGAGAAGGAAATGAAGGCGCGACTCAAGGAAGAAAAGCTTGACGCGCAGCAGGAGGAACTGTATGCTAAGGAGCAAGAGGAAGCAGAGCGCAAGACCTACGAACGGCTCAAGAAGAAGTACGAAGGAAAGTAATAGACCCATGAAAGTCTATCGTGTATCATCCCGCTACGATGATGGAACAAAGCCACAATATTTTCGTAGGCGGGATGGTGCAGAGCGTTTCATGCGTGAGATCTACCATGAAACGCTGCTGTTGAGAAAACAGAATCAAAAAGATTTTCCATACGATGATTTTATTTCTCATATACTTATTGAAGAAGTTGATGTAGAATGGTGAAATAATGCGCTGGTAGCCGAGGCGATCTTCTAAATCGCTATCCGTAATTGGAGCTGAAAATGCACGTTCGATCCGTGTCCAGCGCAAATTGACTAACACAAAGGATAACATATAATGGCTACCAAGAAGAATAAGCACATCAGCGACATGTCTACTAATGATCTTAAGAGCCTTCTAAAGAAGGCTCCTCTGGTTATCTCTGAGCAGAAGGTTGGCAAGGACAAGAAGAAGATTAGTGTTAATGTCCTAGATGAAAAGACTATGAAGGAATCTTTCAAGATTTCCCAGAAGGATTACGATAAGTTCTATAAGCTTGGAATGAAGTATGCAAGGGAATATAACAAGATGGTTCTTGACACGCGCAAAGGGCTTAGTTTAAACTTAGATCAATCGTTTGGTTGGACCGATGGATTCGTTGAAGGTGCCCTCCAAACGCTCTATAAGGGCATGGAGAAGCGGGAGTGGGGTAGGTGGTATTGAATCGTAGAGAGCATAAGATGATAACTGATAAATATGTTGACGACACAAACGAGATAAGATATTCTATTGATTGGGCAGATGGTATGTCTGAGAGAAATTACAATACAAGAGAAGTGGCAGGTTATTTAGAAAATTTAATCAATGAGCAACGATCCTTACACAAATAAATGTGACTCCTGTGGATGGGATGTGGCACGCAATATGCACGCTGTTGCTCATGTAGGATTTCGCTTCTATTGTAATCGCTGCCATGATAAGATTGTGAAGGAAGCAAGGAAAGCTTTCAAAGAAAAGCAACAGAAGCTTCTTGAACAGCAGACTAGTTAGCGATATAATGCACCTATCGTATAGCGGTAGTACGCCAAGCTTGTACCTTGGAAGCGGGGGATCGTACCCCTCTGGGTGCTAAAACATATGGAATACGATATTGGTCATATTCTTCATTGTGGTGATAGTCTTGGTTGGATAGTTGACAAATGCGAAGATGATGGTACAATAGTTTATAAGGTTGATTGGTCGGATGGATGGGATTATGAAGAATGTTGGTATGAACAAAAGAAAATAGATGATTTTACCGAACATCTTTACAATCTGTGCAAGGCAGTATAGAATAAAGATATGGCGGGTTGGTGAAATTGATAAACACACGGGTTTCAAACACCCGCGCCGAAAGGTTTGAGGGTTTGAGTCCCTCACCCGCTACCAAGTTTTTAAATTATACGGGTAGGTACTCAAGTAGACAACGAGAGTTCACTGTAAATGAACCGCGCTTATGCGCTACGGTGGTGCAAATCCATCCCTACCCACTCTTTATGAATAGACCTGCTAAAGATTATTCAAATTACGAAGAAGTCTTTGCAGAGTATGGACACCTAATTGGTAGCTTGATAGAATTTACAAATCAGTTATCAAAGCAAAAGGCAATAGGTATAATTACTGGTATAACAATTGCACATAGAAGTTATTGTTGTTTCGAAATTGACTTCTATTCTCCAGAAGGTTATAATGTCGCGGGACACAAGATAACTCCTTCAGTATCAGAACTGGTAAACAACAAAAAAGCTTTCCGTATACTTTCATAATGGCAACCATCAGTGATTTCATGTATACTGGTGTCGTGGTATATATCATCTATAGGATATTTGTATGAAAGTAGTTGCAGGAGATCTTGTGCTATTTCCTACAGATGATAAGAATAATTTCAAAGAACAGTATGGCATGGTTCTTGAAGTTATGGAAAACTATTTTAGTGAGCCGCACGATGAAGAAGATGGTCTTGACGAGGGAGAGGCTTATCGTGTAGAATGGATGTTGCCAGACGGTGATATGGAATATAGCATCGAGGATTATCGAGAGATCAAGGCATTTCGCCTAGCGTTCCTAAAGAAACATCCAGAACATTTATGACACCAGCAGAAAAAAAGTATATGAAGATGCTTGGGGATATGGTAGAATATGATTATCAATGTTGGGATAGCGCAACGGTCAAGTTTGCATATAAGCCGGTGATTATCATTCCTACCAGAATGGAAAAGATTGCAGGTTGGTGGTTTTTCTATTGTCAATTGATTGGCAAGCATGATGATTTTTATCATCGTGATGGTATGGTGCGGATTGCTTGCAACGATTTAGTTAAAAACTGTCGTCAGCCTTCTTGCAATAACATTCAACCTGTTGTAGAATAAGCCCATGAAAATCATTAACTGTAGCGAATGTGATGTGCAGTTTGACCAGCACTCCCGCGAGAAGCGCAAGGTTGGCGGTATCTCTACCCATTGTGTTGACTGTAGCGAGGAGACTGTGGTAAAGTATGCTGGCGTTGCCGCAGGAGAGGGAAAAGCTGCTAACGTATCCATTCTTAAGTTTAATAGCGAGCGTGACAGGAGTAATTACCTTTCATTTTGGCAGGCTAATACTGGATTGCACAAAGGAAAATCGTGTCACCTATCACGCGGTCTTAAGAGTACGCCAGACATTAAGTTTGAGACACGCGCTACTTTTGTTGCAAATCCAAATCACAAGGGCAAAGCTTGAATACAAAGCAATCCATTAGATATTGTATTAAGTATCTTGAGGATAATCCAGAGAAAGAGTTTTATTTTCTTGAAGGTAGTTGCGTAGGAGAAGAAATCGTAGTAGTATATAGGAACAAAGATTGTAGCGGAAAAAGTTATTATGAATATCGGGTAGCTACTTTGAAAGAGATAGGTTGGAAAAACCACAAGGGTAAGGCATGAAAATCACACAGCGGGATAACAAGATGTATAACGAAGAATCTTCAAAAGGTTAAACCATGACTCCTACAGAGAAAAAGTATTCCCAACATATCGGCAAGCTTTACCTTACTAGGAACCGGCGCTATAATACCGAAAAGGAAAAGTTTGAGAATCATCACAGCTTGATTATGATTTATGGTATCCGTCGCCGCGGGTTTAACGAAAAGACGGGATACTTTGTTTACAATGTGAATACCATTACTTCTGTTGACGTTGAGTGGAAGAAGGATTATAGTGTGCGCTGTACCGATATCCATCGTGGTTCAAGCGCAAGCAGTTATTGGTATGCAACGCACGCAAGCAGTTATTGGTATGCAACGCAGTATATCCCGTTGACAGACGAGAACAAGCATCTTATTGATACCATCGTTGAGTGTGAAGAAAAGCCAAGCTTTTAATATGCCACAACACTACACTCAAAAAGAGCTTGACAAGTATCAGAATAGTGTGGGACAATTGCTTATCAGCAGGGATAAAGTAGATGGTAACCTGCTAGTTTTTATCCATGAAGTTGATTTGCATACTAGAGTTTTACCTGTTTACAGGGCGCAATATATATGCGATGATGATGGTCTGAACGGGCAGATAAGATGGTTAGCTTGTAGAGTGGTACATCAAAATTATAAGGCATATCGTGGATGAACTTGTCCAGAAATATGTAGGAAGCATCTTTAGAAAGATAAGCGGTCTTGGTTCTAACGCGAATACTATTGCATTTGTGACAGAAGTATTGGGAGATGAATATGAAAGATCTTTTATCCAATATGAACTTTATTCTGATTCTCCGCTAATTTGTTACGCTGGACAAAAGAGTACGCTTCCGCTAGAATCATTTGACGACCGATACAGGAGAATTAATTAAATGGACTACAGCAACGAGATCAGCAATCTGTTTGACAATGGCAAGTTTGATGGTATCATTGGTTATGACGATGATCAGGCTTATGAATTTTATAAGCAGATCCACGCGAGCGAGCGGTTGCTTCCAGAGATCGAATGGGATAAGATTAAGAACATGGTAGAGTATGCCAAGACACTTAATGATGTTAACTTCATGCGTCTTTGGAAGCTGATTAGCGCGGGCAATACAAAGAATACTGTACGTTTCCATAGTTTGGTGCGGGATCGGATTGTCTCTGCTATTATGAACCGTGAGGCGCATAAGGAGTGTGACTTTGCTGTTGCTCCCGGCAGCAACGCTGCCAAGCTGCGCGACGAGCAAATGAAGCAGAGAGTTGAGGCGGGCAGGAATCAGCAGATTAATGGATAAGATAAGGCGTGGCATAGAATCTGTCCAAGATGCCGTAGGGTTGTTGTTAGACACCACAATCCAGATGCACCGCAACTATGGGATATGCTAGTGTTTCTTTTCTTTGCAGGCATCATAATAAAAGCTTGCGAACTAGTTGGTTGTAGTATAAAATAGCGCCATGCCAAGCAAAAAGAACAAGATACAGGTAGGCGATCTTTGGCAGTATAAGGGTAATGCTACAATCTATATCATTGTTGAGATTATCAAGCATCCGTTCTTTAATGATAGCGTCACCTTGAAGAGTATTGATTGTATGGATGGTGGCAGCTATAATATAGATATTACATATCTCAGCTTAGATTATAGAAAGCTTGCATAGGATGAAGAAGCTTGCTAAACTTGATGTGGCAGAGATCGGAGACTTGTGGCGTTGGGAACAAACCGGCGATCTATACATGATTGTAGATGCGAGCAACATGGAAGTTTGTGCTGTTCCCTTGCATCTTCCCGGTGATAGATATACAAAGTTGCGTAGAGCAGAGTTCTATACGAGGTTCAAAAAGGTAAGTTAATGTGGACACCAATCCTACATACGAAGTTGCGGATCTCCTAAAAGAAAAAGACTTTGAAGTTTATTATCTAGTTGTATCAGTAGGGATTGATGTGTTAGTATGGGACTCAAGGCAGAACAGAACTTATCCCTTGCCAGCAAATGTCTTGAGCAATTACTTAGATAAGGTAAGTTAACGCGCAGGAGAAACAAAAATAATATGACCTAGTTACTGATATGAGCAAGGGTGATGTGCTTGTGTCAGGCGTTGTTGTAGACGTTGGAGTGCCAGAGAACAACAAGATAGATTATATTATCCAGTTCCCACAGGATGCCGATCCAGATACATCTATGCCTCTTTATGCCTTGACACGGGATGAGTATATAGCCTATTATAAGCGTGAACCAGCTATCCCCTAAGCTTTATAATGTCTTTCAGACGCTAAGTATATAACCGTACATAAGTATAATTACCTGTTGTAAGCTTAAGTATAAATAAAAAAAGTTTGGTAATTGGGGGTATTAAGCCCCTTTATCCAAATTCATCAATGATTTCAAGGACTTACACGATGCCCCTTTACAAGATCGGCCAAATGCGGTATGATACAGATAGGTGATATAGTAGCTATAGCCAGCTATGATAGGGATATATTAGGGGTAATAACAGCCCAGTATGCCCGTGATAGTTGGCAGGTATCTTGGCTAGGTGGGGAGATATGCTACTACAGGACAGATGAAATATATTGGTTGAAAGAGCATTGGAACCTGTTGACAAGCCTTGGGTTACAGGCTAAGATATGATATGCGAACAATGCAGGATGGAGATACCAACAGGTGCAAGAGTCTGTCCACATTGCACAAGAGATATAACATATACTAATGTCCGTGACTTTGATGGATTGGATATGATATTCTGGCTATTAGTTATCGGCGGTATATTAAAGGCTTGCGAATGGATGGGATGTAGTGTAAGATAGATTATCCAGCATATCTATCTTGCTTAGAAATATTCTCTTTAGCCCATAAAGGTTGGAGATTGTTTAAACTCCAACACTTAATAAAGTTATCATCATCAATGCTATTGAACGGCAACCAAGATTGAGGTATGATATGGACAATGTGCCATTCACCGTGGTTATCCCATGTCATACCTTCTTTGAACTTGCTTTCAAGATGTTTGCAGGGGCGGCATATACTTTGCTAACCATCCTTTTTAGAATTGTCTTTGTTGAAATCAGAAAGCAGTTTTTGTTGTTGACATACGCGGCAAGGTTTAGTAGTATCCATATGTAGTAAGTAGTTGGTTGTATAAGAATAGACCAAAGAAAAGGAGATAAAAATGGGTCATCCGTCCAAGAATCGTCCCCGTAAGGGTCGTCGTAAGATTGGTAGTAAGAAGCGCAAGAACATGAGCAAGAACCGCAAGAAGTAAATATGTCTACTAGACTTAGCAAGGGAGACATAGTTATAATACGCTCCAGCAGGGATCCAGTATTAGCAAAAGTATTTGATTTGCCAGATCCTATCTATGCTATAGTGCTTCAATGCAGATATAATAAAGATGTTTACTTGCTAAGTCCAGTTAATAATCCTTATGTATCCTCTACCTATTGGGTAGAGGGGAAGCACCTAGAGCAAGTAGAGGAAGCTTGACAGGTGGTGGGCGAAAGGTATAAGATTGTAAATGACCACCCAGTAGCCCCCCACCCCCTTGATGAAAAAAAATAAAAAAGTCAAGCCCTATTAATGATATTAAATAGGAAGCTAGCCGCCTGCCTATATATATAAAGCCATATATAGGCAGGCGTGGGGGCTGGCACTTTACCCTGCCTAGTACCTTCTAGTAGACTAGGGGGGTAGGGGGTGCGCGACACATATATGTGCGCGTATATAAGGAGAGATACCTATGTTTTATTTGTTTCGCCAGAACAACAGCTATGGCAAGTTTCTCAAGCCTGCCCGTGAAGTTTTTATTGAGGCAGATGATGTAATAGGGGCATTGACACGGGCAGAGGGGATTGAGGGAATTTACTTTAAAGGTTCCTCAGATATGGATTGCCCTTGTTGTGGACCCCGCTGGAGTCGTCATTCTTTGGAATATTCTCGTGAGGAATATGATGAATATCGTTTGAATTGCAGAGACTATATGGTATGGTTGTCGCCAAAGATTCCATACATGGCAATCTATTATGCCGATGGTAGTGTTGAGACTGTCCAGAATGACGGCAAGAGTGTGGAGGCACCTATCCCAGATATGGCAACGTGCGAGGCAACAGAGTGCCCAACACCCATGGAAGGTGAAAAAGATTCTAATGTTGTGGACGATACATGACACTACATTATGTGACCATACGTTGCCATATGCCCACAGCGGCAACCGAATAGCTTAACCACAGATCCCATGTGGGTCAATGTAGTGAAACATATTGCCATATATCGTTGCCTACATATGTTAACGTATGGTCATGTATGGTCACGGGTAAAAGAGAAACCCACCATTAGATCACAATCCAGCCGCCATGTCAAGGGCAAAAAAAAGATTTTCCTACGCTTGCAAACAAGGGCAAGGCATGAGAGAATGGTGGGGCGCCGATCACAAAAAAGAAAAAGCAACGGATCCCCCGCTTGCATATAGAACGGCGCTAAGGTATAATATCCCCATGACCAACAACGGCATGAACCTCAAGTGGACGTTTGGCAATAGCAAGCTTGTCAAGACCTCCGGTGAATCCCTTAAGATTGTCGGTTATGGGATCTCCGCTGATACTGATATGAACGGCGTCAATAGCTGTCCCGGTGCTAGCGCGTGCCGTGGTGTCTGCTATGCCAAACAAGGGACATATCTCTTTAAGAATGTTCGGGAGGCACGTCTTTTTAATCTTCAGGCTTCCTTTCAGGCTAACTTCCGTGATATGCTTATCTCGGATCTGACGGAGATCTCGCGCAAGTATAACTGTGTGCGGATCCACGATAGCGGGGATTTCCACACCCAGTCTTACCTTGACGCATGGAAGCTTGCGGCAGATCGTTTCGCCTCTTGCACGTTCTATGCCTACACCAAAAGCTTGCACCTTGACCTTCACTCTAACCTTCCTGCTAACTTTAAGCTTGTGCAATCCCTTGGCGGGAAGTATGATGATCGAGTGAACCTTTCCATGCCTCACTCCCGTATCTTTTCGGACCATGATGCTCGTATTGCAGCGGGATACGTTGACGGCAACGTGGACGATCTGCCCGCTATCAATGGTGAAGTTAAGATCGGTCTAGTGTATCATGGCGTCAAGAAATTGACAGATGCACAATCGAAGTTTTTTAGCTGATACATATTGACAGGGGTTTCCCCCCGTGCTAGAATAGGCGGGGGGAGTGTAGGGTGGCAGCCGCCAGCCTAGCCGCCCGTATCATATCATAAAGCTAGCAGGCTGTCAAGAGAAAAGAAAAAAGAAATAAAGGCTTGCAAGTAGATCCCTCCCACCCTATAATAAGCATATGACCGACAACGAAAAGCTTAACGAGTACCGCTGCACGCGCAATAGCATTTACAAAAAGGGTTCGCTTGGATTTCTTGACATGAGTGCTAGGGAGGGATATTATATCCTCGCATTTAACAGGGATGGTGCGTTGCGTCAAATGATGTTGCGGTATCCTAACGAGGTCGATTTTACTTGCGACCTTTGGCGTGAGGGAGTATAATATGGGAAAGACCTATAAGGATAAGCGCGAGCATGATGTGTCACGGGATCTGTATCAGCTCATGTTGATTAACGGCGCAACCAAGGCAGGCGTGCATAAGGATATCAAGCGGGAAAAGAATCGGAAGGGATCCCGTGATTGGAAGCTTGACCGTGACAATGGTGAATGGTAGAATAACCCAACAACGAAAGGAAACAAAAAGTATGAACGCTCCTCTTTATGTCGGTCACTTCTACAAGCTTGACAATACGCTTCGCACGATCACGTTTCGCTTTGCAAAGGATCTCTTTCCTGCTAGCGTAGAAGCATTGAAGCCGTGGATGGCAAAGCGCGCTCGTCCCCAGCGTGAGAACATTCCCGTTGACGAGACACACGCGCTTGTGGTAGAATATCTGGACGATGGCAGGGAGCAATACCGCCACGTTAATCTCAGCAACGGTTTTTATAAGAGGGTTGACAATGGATAAGTTCGTTGTTAAAATGGATCAGGTAAACGATGCGGTACTGATGGGAGTGGTATCCATCATAGTAGTTGGCGCGGTCTTTGCATTATATTCTTATGGCATGGGGGTCTTACACTAAAAAAAATAAATAACCTTCCACCCACCCACCCCCTCGCTCAACTTTTTTTCTTTCCTTATATACACACGCGATATATAATAGGTCCACCATGCCTCGCAAGATCCAGCACGTTGACGGAAGCGATACTCACACGGTTTATGGTCACGCGATCACTAAGAACTTTTGGGAGTATTATATCCTTGACAACGAGAAGGGCAGCGATTATAGGTTTGCTCTTGTCATGGGATACGAGACAGAGATGGGGGATGTAAGCATGAGTGAGATCAAGCCTTACATTGTCACCTATACGGAAAATCTGCGGAATGTTGCACCTCCCGAGGGTTATCGTTGGGTGGATTAGAAGTCAAGTAAAAAAACGTGGTCCCTTGCTGTAGCCCGTCCCTACAGCATCCTACCACTAGAGTCAACAGGGAAAGCAAGGGATACCTGTTGGCACGTTGTTTGCTAGCCGCCCGAAAAGGGCGGCTGGAATGTCAAGGGTTGCAAAGATAATAAGTATCTGCTAGTATCTACCCACCATGTCCCTCTCAGAACATCTATATGTCCCGTGTGACGAATGTGGTCACGCATACCACCCCTGTATGTTGGATTTACACCCATACGTCCGCACATATGCACACATCCCCTCACATATGGGGTTGGTCTGTGACGAGATGATATGCAACGAGTGTGCCAAGGAGCGGGAATACTGGCGCACGCAATATGGGCTTGACGCGGAAGGGAACCCCGGTATATAATGGCGGGCATGAACAAGAACGCTAAGGCTATCCGCGCTGCTCAGGTTACGCTTGACAAGGAATATGCCAAGCTTGACAGGGCATATCTGAAAACTATCAAGCTTGTTGAAAAGATTATTGACGAAGAAATAAAGAAGGCAAAGCTTGCAAAGGTGAAGGGGAAGCGGTAGAATCATCGGGCAGGACAACAAAGGAAAAAACATGGATACTCAGACCAACGTTCCCGCGAAGCCTGTTAATCCCTACCGTATCTCTTTCAAGACCTATTGTGCAGAAAACGGCATCGAGGGTGAGGATCAAAAGTATTCTTTCCTTGAGGCTTGCGTGTGTGACGGGATTGTGCCTGCCTTGTGTAAGGAAGGGTGCGAGGTTGAGCCTGACGGGCGGTGCGAGCATGGTTGCCCTTCCGTTCTGCTTGCCCTTGGCATGATTTAAAAACTTGACTCCCGTGCCCGTTCGGGATATAATAAACGGGTGCGTCAAGGGGTTGACAGCCGCCGCAAACGCGGCGGCTTGCCTATATTATATCATGGGCAAAAAAAGAAATCAACTAATAAAAAAAAAATAAATAGGTAGTTGACCCTGCCCACCACCTCGTCTATAATAAGCGCCATGAACAACAACGACAGCGGTTATCAGGGTTGGAAGAACTATCAGACGTGGAACGTGGCGCTGTATATTCAGAACACGGAACATCTTTATTTTCTTGCCAAGGGGTGTAAGTCTTACACGCACTTCCTTGCCCGTGCAGGGATTGTCAAGGGTCAGACGACCGCTGATCGTGTCTCTTGGCATGATCCTCGCATCAGCAAGAAAGAGGTTTCTGAAATGATTAGGGAGCTTGACAGCTAGAGCAGAGGGGATGTATAATAGGCGGGCAGGGCAAACAACGCAGGACGAAAGAAAAAACAATGTCCATCGAAAAGCTGGCAGACGGTTCCCTGATGATCACTGGCGGTTCCATCGAGATATATCGGTTGATTGCAATCGGCAAGGCGTTGAAGCTTGACGCTCACGGTCGAAAGATTGGGATGCGGTTTTCTAATCGGGTGAACGCTGCACAGGTTGCCCGTGATACGCTGGCAGCTAATGGTATTCCTCCCTCTCGCAAGCTTGATCGTTTGGTTCAGCAATATGAAAAGTTTTTGCGTGACGCTGGAATCTTTCAGAGTTAGTTGACACCTTGCCGGTGCCCATGCTAGAATAAGGTGGGCACTTGGCATACGGGTTGCACCAGCCCCCGCGCCTTCGGCGCGGCTGGCATTATATCACAGGGGAAAGAATAAAGCAACAATAAAAAAAATAAATAAATCGTCACCACCCCCCTTGTGCCCATGCTCCACCCCATATATAATAAGCCCATGCCCACCAAGCCCAAGCGAATCAAGATTGTACTCCGCTCCTATGTTTGCACCGGTTGCTTGACCCCCTGCCAGACTTCTGATAAGATGCGGACAAAGTGCCCCAAGTGTACGGGAGATTGGAATAAAGTTAAGGTTGAAGGCTTGCAAGCAAACACCCTCATGTGGTAAAATAATCGCCATGCCCATGACCACCAACGAAATCGCAGAGGCAGTCCAGAAGCACGCGGTTGTCAACTATGAGGTGAGCGGTTGGGATTGGATTGTCGAGTGTTGGGATCTTGAGTCAATCGAAAAGGAACTAATCCGTTCCAAAATTACCACGGTTAATGAAGCTATTGAAAGCTTTGGCAGGTCCGCTCGCCTTTGGGATGATCATCGACGCGTTCCTGTACGCGGCACAGAGATTTTTTAGTTGACCCACGCAGGAAAGAAAAGGTATAATAAGCACATGACCACTCCAGTTCTCGGACAGACGATTGTTGGTTTCAGCGGTGACGATTTCATTTTCCTTGCAATGAATGATGATGACGTATTTGTTCGTTGCCCTGTCACTTTGAAGGTTGACAGTTATCCCCGTTCGTTCTTTGGGCTGTAGCCTGTAGCCGTTGGCATGGGGATTGCACCAGCCCCCGCGCCTTCGGCGCGGCTGGCATTATATCATAATAAAAAAATAAAAGCAAATAAAAAAAACTAATAGTTCCACCCACGCACGGGGTAAACCCGTGCATGTTAGTAGATCCAGCAACGGAAAGCAAGAGAATAAAAAAGTATGGGGGTAGTTGACCCCCGCAGCATTTCCGGCGTATAATAGGCGCATGAACATGAACCCCTGCATCGACGGTCACCAGTCTCAGGCATACTGGAAGTATGACGCCCGTGGCATCCCGCTTGCTAAGATCTGCAAGGTGTGCGCCGCGTGGAAGCTTGCAAAGTACAGGCCAGAGGTTCTCAGCAACGGCAACTATCACGCAGACGAGCGTATTGACAGCGACTACTGATCTCCTGTAGAATATTCCCCGGCAGTTAACCCGCAGCAAACGAGAAAAAACAATGATCATCTTCCGTCGCCTGATCCGTTCCAAGGGTACCACCGCTGCCAAGCTTGTTGGAGGGCACCGTTATGCAACGAACGTCAAGGCATTGATCGCACACGCAAAGCAGACGCGGCACGTTTATGCCTTCATCGACGAGAAGGGCAGGGAGGGAACGATCCGTTCCGGGGTTCTCATGCGGACTGTTGACTCCCATGTGCGGAACATTGTCACTGTCGGTGACGCGATCCAGCGTCCCCTGCCGTTTGAGGTTGACACGACCCCAGAGGTTGTGATCGAGAACGGTGTGATCGTAGCCTAGTTGACAGCCTGCCGGTCCCTGTGCTAGAATATGGCAGGGACTTGGCATGGGTGTTGCAGCCGCCCTTCGGGCGTCGGCTGGCATATTATATCAGGTCGGAAAGAATAAATCAACTAATAAAAAAAAATAAATGCCACCTTGACCCTACCTCCCATCCCGGTCTATAATATGGGCATGAACCAGATCGAGTTTGACTTCACGAAAAGCTTTCGCTACTGCCCGGTTTGTAAAACCTCTTATCAGTCCGTGTTGACTGAAGCTTTTACTAGGTGTGGAGTGTGCGACGAAAACAGGCGGAAAGAATATCTCGCCAACCTCTTGCGTCAGGTTACTTGAACGGTTATAATAACGCCATGACCACGATCAAGCGAACGGTTTACTTTGTTGCAGCGGGTAGCAAGTTTGTTGGCGAAAAGAGCCACCTTGTTGACTTTGACAACGCTATCCCATATGATACCGAGGATGGTGCAGATCGTAGCTTGCGCCGGATGTTGCGGGATTATGAAAAGGTCAAGGAAAATCTTAAGAACACCCTTGAACGTGGGTATGTGTGGGATTATACCTACAATACTGATCCCGCTGGCGTTGCACATATCAAGCGCATGAAGGATTATCTGCAAGATAGCAATCCTGAAAATATCAGGATTGTCAAGGGAGAAATGGTTGTTGACTTAGAGTAAGGGAACGGATATAATAACCCCATGAACGACGAAACCTGCAAGTGCTTTGAGTGCAACAAGGAAATCCCCAGCAACATGGCGCACGTTGTCACCCGTCCCTCGCGCTACAACGGCAAGGTGATCACCTATGAAATGTGCGACGAATGTTGGTACTTTGAAGGCACCAACAACGACGAAGAATAAAGTTTGACAGGTGCGGGACTAGTTGATATACTAGCCCCCGCGCCGAAGGCGCGGCTGGTATTCTACCATAGCTGGAAATAAAAGCAAGAGAATAAAAAAATAGTTAGCCTCTTCCAATCCTCTTTTAGATCGTCTATAATACCGCCATGACCAACGAGAACAGCAGGAAGTGCGACGAGTGCAGCATCAAGCTTCATGGCGAGTGCATCGTTGACGGTGCGTTGCTCCTCTGCTATGACTGCGCGGAGCATCTGGAATACGAGCGCGAGGCAGACGAGGGAATGGATCGGGACGAGACTGACGGGGGTATCTATTGAGATTGCCCATCCGTTTCGTTTGTCCAATCTAAAGCGCGTGGGGTAGCACACCCAGCGCCCATAGTCAAAGGGGGTTGGGGGGTTGGCTAGCAAAAAAAGAAAAAGCCTCCCACCCCCTTGACGAATAAGCAGAACTAGGCTAAACTAGCCGCCTCGCTTCGCTCGGGGAGGCTGGCATACCTATTATATCAGAGGCAGGGAATAAAGCAAGAAGATAAAAAAGATATTCCTCCAGTTGCCTTCCCCCTCCTTCTCTGTTACGCTGGGCAGGAACATAAAGAAAGTTTGAGGACAACATGAACAAGGAAGAGATTCATTACATGAAGCTGGAGAATAAGATTGAGCAGGTTGCACTAATCATGCACAGGCTAAACAATATGTGGAGCTTCACAGGCAAACAATTATCTTATGCCTGTGATAACTATATGCGTCCACAAGCTATGGCAACAGTTGAGGAGCGTGTGGATATGTTGCTGCAAGCTTATGCTGCCCTGACAAAGAGCGTCACGTTCTACACAGGTCAAGGTTATATCCTTCCAGCTTTCTGGGATGAAACCTTTGGCAAGCTTGGGCAGGATGTTATTTATTCTTTGCCTGAACTGATGCATCCTAAAAAAGAAAAGGCGTTCAATAAAAATTTGCAAAGGGCCTTCTCCCATGCTTGGGGGGAGTCCCCCCTCCCCCCCGTATAGGCGTGCGGGCAACCGATATTTAAAGTCCTAGCGCACTTGACAAGTGGCAAAAAAGGGGCTATGGTCTTTTATCTACACGGGGCAAAAAATGACATTTTCGTGAGTTTGTATCACCCACCTACCTATACAAAAAAACAAACGCATTATAAAATGTACCTGTAGAAAAAAATCCCCGGAAAAATTTTATGGAAAATTTTAAAAAGTTTGGCATTATACAAATTTAATTCCAAAATTTGTTAAAGATAATTTAGCTAAAAGTTCTAAACATGAAAACGCGAAATACTTCACAAAAAAAAGCTAAACGTTACGCCTATAATATAGGCGATCTCGTAGCTTGCTATGAAAACTCCGATACTTATAAAGTATTAGTTGGCTGGATTAATGAACGCTGGAAGCGAGATGATAGAATATTTTATAAAGTTACTTGGAGCGATTTTGAAGAACGTCAAGATATAATAAACACTCCTATAAAGCAAGAACATCTAGACATGTGTTATAATTTACTTCAAAAAGCATTAGAGTTAGATGTTTGGGAAGGTAAAAAAATAATTTAAAACAACCATGGGTAAACCAAAGTATAATATAGGTGATTTGGTTGGCACATGGTTGGCTTGTAAAGACCGTAAACATGAGTGTGTTTTGTTGGGTTGGATAACAAAAATAGAAGAAATCGCACTTGATGAACGTGATGCTTATATGGGAGTTTGGTGGTATACTATTGAATGGGCAGACAATGTAATCGAAGATCAACTATCTGAAGATACGGTTTCTGTTGTTGTAAAAGCATATCGTAACGCCAAGCGCTATAATCGATGGATACGAAAAAATGGTTTACACTGAAGATGATTTAAGAAAAAAATGTGCTGATCTGCTGAACGGGTCACCCCTACCTGTCACAAGCAAGTCAGATAGACGCTTTGGTGCAACTATTGAGAGCTATTTTGGTATCAAGCCAAATAATAAAAGCAGCAGCGATTTGGAAGCTCTTGATATGGATATAAAAACAAAAGTAAATAAGTCTTGCGATTTAACACTTTTTTCATCTCGACCACATTATTTGCGTACAGATAGAAGCGGTTTTCTTTCTGTTTATGGAAACGAAAGCGATGAAGGGCGTAGTTTTTATTATGATGTTTCTTCTAGTGTAAATAAAAAAGGTCTTCAATTGATTGTTAAAGAAGATGCTGAAGATATAGAGATGTGTGTTTATGACACAATACGTCATATCAACCGTGCATCAATGCATTTTGGACATATCAAACATTGTGCAAAAATAAAAATGAAAAATATTCTTGTCGCCTGTGGCGATAAATCGATTGTTGATCGTAAGGAATATCTGCAAATAAACAGCATATCTATTTATAGTAATTTAAAAATAAGCAATGATATAATTAAAGATCTGTTATTAAATAATAAAATGATATATAGCTTTCGTGAAGGATCAAAAAAAGATCATGGATGCGCATTTCGTTTGACAGATCTTGAAAATTTGAAATTGTTGTATAACAACCTAGAAATTATTGAACGTTAATGAATGGCGATTTTCCTATTGGCACACTTGTACTTATCAGTGGTTCAAAACCAGATGAATTAGGCATTATCGTTGGTCATCATCATGTCCGCGTATGGCCTAGCGAAGAAACAACGATAAATAAATATAAAGTCATTTATAAGATAAATATCATTAGCAGGAATACTTACAAGTATTGTTATTCCTACGAAATGGTAATCTTAAGTGACTGACAAATACTTTAAATACAATATAGGAGATCTGGTGTATTTCCGTATGGATAATGCATATTTTGGTCTTTGTATTATTAAAGGTTTTGGAAAAAATTATTTTAAAGATGGTCAATATCAAGTAGTTGATTGTATAACAGGAGAAGTCTATATCGCGTTTGAATACGAATTATTTCCTCCCGAAGAGTTTCCGTTATAAAACTATTTATATTAATGAGTCGTAATTTAAACGAATATGTATATCCTTATAAAAAAATTTGCATTGGAAGTTTGGTTGAAGTATTAATCATCAAACGTAAAATAGATATAGCTATTATCATTGATAGAAATGTTGGAGCTAAGGAAAAAGATCATTGGTACATAGTACGAAGCATATTTACTGATAAAGAATATGCCGCTTATCCAAGCGAATTAAAAGTTCTTAGTGGCGAAGTAGAAGACTAATTATTGTATGAACAATAATAAAGAATTTAACAATTACGTAGAGCAAATTAAATTAGAATTTCCAAATTTTGAAGTAATACCAAAAGATGAATCTTTCCTCATGAAACTGGCTTATTATGGCCTTCTAATGAAATTTTGGAATCCTACTTTCATGACAACATATATAACAGTGCTTTTTGGCAAGGTTTATATGCCAAGAAACTTTATTGGTATACCGGTCATGGTTGATGTGCTACGTCACGAATTAGTGCATTTACGAGATGCAAAAAAATTTCCATTCTTATTTGAATTAACATATGTGTTATTCCCATTACCAATAGTATTTACCATGAGAGCATATTGGGAATTTCGTGGCTATTGCGAGAGTATCCGCGCTATAAGCGAACGATACGGCTATGTATCTGAAAACAATATAGATTTTTTTGTGGAACAATTCACTGGTCCGAGCTATTTATGGATGTGTCCATTTCCTAAATTTGTCAAAAATAAATTTATTAAATTTACTATTGACAACAACATAAAGGTAAGTAAATAAATTGCAAAAAATTAATAAAATATATTTGCGTACTTTAATTAAAGAAATGTTGGATAATTCTTTAGATACACACGATATAGAAATATTAGATCTTCCAACCGATAGGCATTATGTTGGTGATCACAAAAATTTTACATTCAAAAGTAAACTAAATACCTTAATAAATACAAAAAATAAAAAGCGAAAGAAACTTATCTAGAAAAGATATTATAAAAGACCTAGAAACTTTAATTTCTTCGCTAAATTAAAGGATAAAAATATGAAAATTACAAAAGATTATCTTCGTCAATTGATTCGTGAAAACTTAGAGCAAACAAATTCAGAAGAAGCCGCCCCTGCTATTCCTGATTTTCGTAAAGCAAAAGTGTTGGCTGTTAAATTAGTGAAAATGTTAGACAATGAAGAAGCACAATTACTAAAAACTTTACTTTCTTCTGGACAGCCTGACTATTTAGTGTTGGCTGTTAAATTAGTGAAAATGTTAGACAATCAAGAAGCACAATTACTAAAAACTTTACTTTCTTCTGGACAGCCTGACTATTTACGGTCATTTGTAAATGCCATGTCTGTTGCAATGGCAGGTAAAAAACAATGAAAATTACAAAATCTTACATAAAGCAATTAATTCGTGAATCTCTAAACGAAATAGAGCGTCAAGATCCACGGGAAGACCCCGCAGGCGTTTATGGTGTTGACCCAACAGGGGAGAAGGATAAAGAAGTTAAACAATTAGAAATGTCTAATGATAATTTATTAGAAATGGTAGAACGAGTTATAGCAGATTTACAAAGAGTTGCATCTGCATTAGCCAAAAAATAAATCCTACCCATCCTGCCTCTAGCCCTCGCTTTTGAGCGCCAAGCACACTTGGATGGGTTTTTTATTTTCTAAAACTAATTATATATTATGTTGCTAAGACCTTGTTACGTCAAATTAGGTGATTTTGTGTGTACAAAAAAGGGCACACCGATATATGGTTATGTAACTTGGATAGACGAAAATAGTGAAACAGGTGAATATTATGTAGAGGTTCAACACGACGATGTAGCTGATCCCGTTTACTTTTATGACGTTGAGTTAACTGTCATGAGAATGGAATATGAATAATGATCCAATACTAACACACAATATTGGTGATTTAGTCATGAGTACGGACAAAAATAATAATAAAATATTAGGATATATTATAAGCTACTTTAATGGTAATTTAGGAACTTATTATGAAGTAGAGTGGTTGCACGGGGAAGGATATATGTATTATGGATATGGCGAAATAATACGTATGAAAGGTGAATTATTAAGATTTAAAGAGGAAAAAAGTATTGATTAAGCATGAATTGGGCGATTTATTACTAGCCTATACTGCCGCTGGACAATACCTTTTAGGAATGGTATCTTCCACAGATGAATCACAAATAGACACATATCATAATTTATACCAAATTACTTGGTTAAGCGGTGGTAATAGTGAATTTGTTGGTGCGCAATATACATATACCACTATTTCCGGTATGAAGAACAATTTAACAGATTTTTTATATAACTATGACAAAATATAACTTCATAGATTTGTTGACTACGCTTTTTTATTCATGGATAGCTTTATTTTTAGTAAGTTTATCTTTTTATATTGCTTTTACATATCCCTCCACTAAACCCGAGCCACGTTTTAAAAATACTCTACAACGTGATATAAGCCCATAGATTATGCGAAAATTATTACTTTCATTGGTAGTATTGATGTTTACCGGCGTAACTCCTGCGCCTATTATGAAGCCATTAGCTTGGGAGCAACCAAACAAACCCGGGCGGCAAAAATGGAGTGAACATACATTCCAGTATATATATCGTAATTTCGATAAACTCGATAAGGCTATAGATATAAATTACTTTTGTCCCAATTATCATAACATGAACCGTGACGAACGTGTTAACGCTTGGGGACAGCTCGTAGCGTCCATAGCGTGGTTTGAGAGCGGTTGGAACCCCCGTGCCCGTATGCCGGAACCCCGTTTGGGGTTTGACCCTGTAACGGGCGATACGGTGATTGCAGAGGGGTTGCTACAATTAGGTTATAGCGATTCGATGTGGCGCGAATATTGTCGATTTGATTGGATGGGGGACCGTGCCCTTGATGCAGATGATTTGCAACGTACCATGATTAATCCGCGTACACATCTTGAGTGCGGTGTAGGCATCTTGGCAAGTCAAGTAGAACGGTATGGGCGTATAGTAATAGATACCGGTGCCTATTGGGCGGTTATCAAATTAAATCACCGTAATCAGCGGATAGATGGCATACGGCGTATGGTTATGAGACTGCCAATGTGTTTGGATGAGGAGTAAGATAATTTTAGCGCGGCGTTGCCGCGCTTTTTATTTGTGCCAGCCGCCGTGTTAGAATAGACATATGGATAATATAAAAATTGCAATAGTTGGAGCGATGTTAATAAGCAATGGAATATTTGCGTGTTTTTTATCTAGAGCTATTAGTGCAGGTTCTATGCCTTGGTGGTCGTCGTATTTAACTAGCTTTATAAGCGCTTCTATATTTGCTTATCAATTACGTAGTAAGCTAATGCCTTTAACACTTATGTCTGTATTTCAGACTTTCTTTTTTCATGCTGCTTGGTATGCAACAGCATTTTTTATTTTAGGTAATGAATTAAAAGGTATAAAAATAATAGGTTTGTTATTTGCTTTTGCAGGTATGATTATGATGTCACTATAAAGGAGAAATACAATGAATGGCTTAACACAAGCACAAGTAGAAAATGCAAAAAATCTTGCATGTGAAAAATGTAATGGTAATTTGATGAAGCAAGTATTTGTAATTAAAGTAATCTCTGGCTTAGTTACTGGTGATTCCAAGGACACACTAGTGCCGGTGCCTGTTTTTGCTTGTAATAATTGCAATCATGTCAATGGCTTGTTTGCTAAAGATTTAAAGCTTGGTGACGTTCCACACGTACAAGTCTAATTACTATACATCTTGACGGTGAGGAAAGGTGCATGTATGATGAGAAAACTTCCAACGAGGTTTACAACATGAAAGTTCTCACCTTAGCTTCTAACTATGAGCCACTTGGAGTAGTCTCATGGGAACGAGCTATAACACTTATTTTTTCTAATAAAGTCACTACTTTAGAAGAATATGATAGCATTATACGCTCACCGTCAGTTACAATGAAAATTCCTGCCGTTATTGTTTTTAAAAACGGCAAGAATGGTAAACAAAAAAATTCAGTAAGATTTTCAAGAAAAAATGTTTGGATACGAGATGAAGGTAAGTGCCAATATTGTAGCAAATTTGTTTCTATTAATACATTTACGATTGATCACGTTGTTCCAAAAACTTCTGGCGGTAGAACAGTTTGGGATAATGTTGTAGCCTGTTGTTATACATGTAACCAGAAAAAAGGCGATAAGCATCTAAAAGATTCAGGTATGAAACTATTTAAGATGCCAAAGAAGCCAAATAAACTTCCTTATTTACAAGAAATAACTGACGGACAATATGATTTAGAGAAAAATATTCCTGTATCTTGGAAGTTTTATTTAGAAAGATAAATAATGTATTTAACAGCAATCGATACGGAAACAACTGGTCTTGATTTAAAAAGGCATCAAATAATTCAACTTGGCGTTATTAGATATAAATTAGAAGATTGTGGTAATTTAAAAATGCTTGAAAAGTATCAATACAATATAAAACCAAGTAATATTAAAGCAGCTTCACCAGAAGCACTTAAGATTAATGGTTATAATGAACAAGCGTGGCGTGATGCAATTCCATTTATAGACTGCTTTCCATTATTAAACGATATTTTTACTAGATCAGAAGCATTAATTGGTCAAAACCTTATTTTTGATTTACGCTTTATAGCTAAAGAATATTGGCGATATGGTTTAATAATGCCAAAGATTCCTAAGTATATTGATACAAAATATATGGGGCAACAATTAGTAAATGAAGGCAAAATTAAATCTTGCTCTATGGATAACATGTGCAAACACTTTAGCATCAAGTATAGTGGCAGAGCGCACACTGCCTTGACTGACTGCGAGAGAACGGTTACAGTGTGGGAACGCCTGATGAAGCATGTGGAAACCAGATATTTTACCTTTGAGGAGCCTTATGATGCATTCAAGAAAAATACAAATGCCAGAAAAGTTATCTAGCAAAGATATATCAAGTATAGTATATGTGTTTAAAACTATGTCGAGTGCAGCAAGACATGATTTTCTTTCTTCTCTTATTATTCAACATCCAGAACATTATAGAAAAATTAGCAAGGCTTTAGGCAAAGAATATAAGAGTTCTATTGGTTTAGCATAATACTATGTAATATAAGGGCGTTTGGTATGCCCTTGAGGGAAAGTAGATGTCTGTTCCGGCATATATTATAAATGACAAAAAACAAGAACGCAGACAAGAAATACAATTAGAAATCCCCGACTATTCAAAACAATATTACGAATATACAGAAAAACTTCAAAAAAAAGAACAAGAATCTAAAAAAGAAACCGTAATACATATTCAAATATACTAATTATTTAAGAATTTTAAAGCTTTAAGAACTACTTATGACATGGTGCATAAGTAGTTTTTTTATTTCCAATGAGCGAACTATTACTAGAAAAAATTAGTCACGATGAACTTTTGAAACAACTTCAAGAGTTCTATAATTATGCAAAAAAAAGACTTAAATTAGATCGTGATCCCCAAATATTTTTAAAAAGAGATAATGTTAATTCAGAAGATTTCTTAGGAAAAACAGGATATTATGATCCTGAAGAAGAAAAAGTTGTTCTTTATATAGTCGATAGACACGCAAAAGATATTGTTAGATCTTTATCACATGAATTAATACATCACACACAAAAACTTAGAGGTATTACCGATAATGTAAATTTAAACAATATTGGTATCGATCCATCATATGCTTTACACAATAAAGATTTAAGAACGATGGAGAAACAAGCATTTTTATGGGGCGACATGATATTTCGTGATTGGACCGATAAACAAAAAAAGAAAAGGAAAAATACTATGGCTGAACAAAAAATAGCTAAAAAAGATTATGATCGTGATGGCAAAAAAGAAAGTCCTTCTGCTGAATATCGCGGGTCAGTCGATGCTGCCATTAAAGCTTCTAATGATAAGAAGAAAAAAAATAAAACAATAAAAAAGGAAAACGATATGAAAATTAAGATGACTAATGAAGAAGAAGTTGTAGAAGCTAAAGATGACGAAACAGAAGAAATAGTAGGATTAGGTAGCGAATTACCACCACGTAATCTTGCAGATTTACCACCTGACGTAACAGGTGAAGAGGAAGAAGACGCTGGCGGCGGTGAGGATGAGAAGTTAGGCGGTGGATTACCACTAGGCCGCGTAGAAGATAAATTTAATGATATGGATGCTGAACAGCAAGCTAGATTTCTTACATTTTTAGCTAAGAAGGCTAAAGATAAAAAAGCTGCGGCTAGAGAACTAGACCGCCAACTACGCGCAGAAAAAGAAACAGAACGTAGAGCAAGCTTTGCAAGCCTACCCGGCGCCAAGCCCCCAATGGAAGAATCAAAGCAAAATCCATATCCTGTATTATTCGAACAACGTGAACGCTTATTAAAAGAAGCATTTCAAACACGTGAAGAGCGTGTTTATAACGAATTAATCAAACGCTTCATTAAAAAATAATGGCTAGAAGTTTTATAATTTCTTATGATTCTACAAGAACAGAAGAAACTGTTCTTGTTACTACTTCTTTTGCTGTAACCGTTCCAAGTGGTTCTGTATCATTGCTTGCTACGGTTACAGTAGATGGAGCAGCATATTTTGCTACAGTTCCTTCTGGATCTGGAGAGATTACTAGATATTATCCAATAATTGAACAGCAAAACACCTGTATTAGTTTAAAAAATACATTTGTTCCTTATATATTAACAATTGGTTAAAACACTTAATATGGATAATTTATTATTAGAAAAAACAATTAGTCATTTATATGAAAACGGTAGAATGACTATTGGTAAATTAAAAGAACGTATTAAACTATCGTCATTATTTACTTTAAATGAAAGTAAAATAACCGATGGTAAAGAAATACTTTTATCTTATAGTGTAAATGAAAATAAACTTTTAATCGCTAATAATAAATCTGACATTAAACAGGGTTGCAAATCAATAAAAGAATTTATTAAAACATTAGAAGAAAATAAAGATTCCTGTTTCAATTCATTAAATGGTTTAGAACATAATATTAATCGGATGAATACAGAAGACCAAAAAGATATTTTTGGTGATAATAATAAGATATATTATAAAGTAAAAGTATTGTTTTTTCCAAATGATGGCTATGATTATAATACAAATTATATTATGCCATTAGATGAAGGTCATTGTCAATATGATGAAAAAGGAAAAAAAATATTATCTGAAATAACTATTAAATTAAATAAATTTAATTCTCACATAAGCGAATGGCAAAAACGCAGCAGATCAGAAAAATATATGAATGAGTCTGCCGCTTATGAAAAGTTGTTAGAATTACATAATAAAGAATATGTAAATATAGCTAATAGCAATATTAATAATTGTTTAAATAATGTTAATTCTTATATTAATAACGATAACTTCAAATTACATGATGAATCCAGCATTAATGATTATATGCTTTCAAGAACATATATGTTACTAAATAATATGCTTGATTCTTCTAAAACTTCTCCTTATGACTCTATTGCAAAAATGAATATAGCAAAGAAAGTTTTAGGAGTCAATGGTATTAGTTATTATGATTTAGGCAATGTTTTGAACCCTGATCAATTGTCTTATGTTAAAGACAATATATTAAATCATGACAGTAAAAAAGAATTTTTAAATACTGCTATTAAACCTCTAGAAGATACTTTAATTGAATATTCTGTTAATGTTTTAAAAAGCAGCAAATCAATATTACTATTAGAAAATTCTTTAAATTATAAAAGTTATTCTAAGTTATTAGAAAATAGTTTAAAATTTATTGAATCTAGTCGTAATTTAAAAACATTAAAAAATGAATTATTAAACTTGCGTTTTATAGATAAACAAATGTCTAAAAAGAAAAAACCATTTTATTATGATGGCAAAAAATGTATTTTAGATAATAATTATAAACCCATCAGAGAATTATTAAAGTTATTAAGTCCATTAACAGATAATACAGATAAACAAATAATAACAGAAAATATTTTAAATGATATAATTATAGAAGATATAAAAAAGCGTGGCAATAAACATTGTTTGATTTCTATTAAATCTCGTAGAAATTTAGGTTGTTATAGCAGCGAAGAGGGAGCTAAAGAGCGAGAAAGACAAGTAAATTATTTTAAACATAGAAAGAAAAAATCAACCAAAAAAGAATCTAGTAGCGTAGGTGGCGGTGGTATGGAATTCGGAGCAGTGCAAAAAATAGAACCGGAGCAACAATAATGGAACAATTTGATGAATTAAGAAGTTATATTCGTAACGTATTATTAAAAATACGCGACAACCAAAAAAAAGTTCTAAAGGCAGATTTAAAAGAAGAACGCGCATTGCGTAGATTGGTACGCAAAATGCTTGTTGAAATTAAAGAAACATCACCGCACGAATTAACTGGTATTAACGTACTGGAAAAATTGCTTGGCAACATCATGCCAGTTATTGAAACTGGATATAAGAGTTTAACTACTGATCCATCACAACGTGAATCATATGGTGCCCATATTTTGAGAGCAGTACAAAATCTTCTTTCGATACCATCCATGTATTTTGATCTTGATAGTAAGGGCGACATGAAAACTGATGGCGAGGCAGTTGAAGAGCGGCCTACAGATATACAAAAAGAAGAAGTAAAAATTAAAATGAGCAAGAAGGACAAAGAAGAGCAAGAAAAGTTCATAGATATTAATAAAGATAGTAAAGAAACAGAAGAAGAAACACCAGATCCTAGCGATCCAATGAGTGCTTTCCAAGATATTGAAGGTGAAGATCACACTGGTAGATCATTTGCATTAGAAACATTTAAAAAAGTGCAAAAACAAGTTCTTGAATCTTACTCAACATTATCAAATCCAAAAGATAGAGAAGTATTTGAAGAATATCTAATTACAAATATTAAGTTGTATCTAAGACGTTTCGAAGAAGAACTTTCTGATAAACCCCCGGTTCCAACAACTCCATCATATGAAGCTGCTGTTTCAAAGATAGATTCACAAACAGCTGGTGGAGCGACAGCAGCTGGTGGATTATCGGGAGTTGAAGAACCAGAACAATCAACAGTAGGAGCATAGTCAGTTACGATACGTTAGAAGACAAATGTTGTTAAATTAGATAAAAAGGAATTTATTATGAATCCAGCTAAACGTAAAAAGTTGTATAGATTAGAATTACAAAAAAAACAATCACAATTAGTAGATATAGTAGAAGAAAAAGTAGTACAAAAAGAAGAAGTAAAACCAATAACAGAAGTATTATCTGAAACTGCACCTGTTGTTGCTAGTACTTTAGAAATTGGATTGAAGTTACCAGAAACAGAAGTATTGGAAGCTAGAAAAGATAAGAAAAAGAAACTATCTTCACAAGATTCATAAATGTGTTATAGTGGTCTATTATGACCAATAAAACATATAAACAAATAGGTGAAGAAATCGGTAAGTTGGTAGAAGAAAAAAATGCTGCATATGGTAGTTCGTTTGCAGAATGTCATAAAATCCTGAGCGTCCTGTATCCAGAAGGCATTAAGCCGGAACAATACACAGACGCTCTTGCTATTATAAGAGTAATAGATAAATTATTTAGAATAGCTAATAATAAAGATGCATTTGTCGAATCGCCTTGGAATGATATAGCAGGTTATGCAATTTTAGGAGTAGCTAATCATGATAGCAAGCGAGATAAGAGCTAATATAAAAAATACTAAAAATAGAACTTGTAAAGATTATTCTATTCTTAATGTTTTAAGATCACAAAAAAAAAGTAATGAATATTTTGAGACTATGTTAGCTAATATAGATTTAGAAGATATAATAGCATTAAAATTAGAATTAGCTTATAGATCTGTAGGAGTAGCATTATACGGTGCGCCACTTTGGAGAAATCTAAATCATATTATAAAAGAAGCATTATTAAAATATGTTGTTTCAATTAGTAAATCTAAAGGTGAAGCTGCTAGGTATGTTGGTGTAGATAGTATAAAGTTTTTATTTTTATTAAAAAAATACAATATAGATTATTTCTTTCTTAAAGGAAAAATAAACAATGCTGATAACAGAAACACAATTAAAGAAAATATATCCGAAAGTAAAACAGGATAAATTACAGTTATATGTTAAAGCTTTTAATAATGTTTTTCCTGCCTATGGTATCAATACCGCTAGAAGGATTGCTGCATTTCTTGGACAAGTTGGCGTTGAAAGCGGACAACTCAGATACGACAAAGAATTAGCATCTAAATGGAATAAAAAAAATGTAAATGATATTAATGAACCAATAGGTAGTTTATATGAAGGAAGAAAAAATTTAGGTAATAAATTAGCTGGTGATGGTCCAAAGTTTATTGGTCGAGGTATATTACAACTAACTGGTAGAGCTAATTATGAAAACATGTCTAAAACTCTTGGAATAGATCTTATAAATAATCCAGAGTTAGCATGCGATCCAGAAGTTAGCACCAAGATAGCTTGTGAATATTTTAAAAAACGTGGCTTATTGGAACTGGCAGATGAATGGAATTTAGATGAAATAACTCGTAGAGTAAATGGTAATGCTAAATTACATCACGATATAAGAGTAAAGTATAGCGAAGAAGCATTAAAAACTTTAAATAAATAGTTTAATATTAGGTAGTAGGCTTAACAGTAGTCAACTTTAATGAGTGAAACAAAATCCTATGTATTCTAATTGTAAGTCCGTTAACAGCGGGAGAATAAGCGAAAGCGCCGTTCACAGCACTATAAGTAACCCCGAAGTTAATTATGGTGATCAGGCTAACCTCAATACAATATTTATTAGAGAAGTTGCATAGGTTGGGGAATAGGAAAACAAAGTGTAGTCCTGAAAGACTACGAAGTATATTTTAAATCTTTGGTTCTTTGGTGTAATAACACGCCTATTATTAAATGTTCTTATGGCAAAAAAAACTAAAATATCACATTGGAATTATAGGGTTTTTAAAAATAGTAATTATGCTGGTGAAGACCAGTATGGTATTATAGAAGTATATTATGATAATAAAGGTAAACCATCCGGTTATACTGATTATCATGTACCTTGGGGAGAAAATATTAAAGATTTAAAATGGGAATTATCGTCCATGTTGAAAGCATGCAGAGAGCCAATATTAACTGAAGAAGATTTCTTAAAAAAGAGAAAAAAGAATGTCAAATCAAAAATGGAAAAATGAAAAATCTTTTTCTTCTTTTGAAGAAGCGCTTCAATATAAAACTCTCTTGCTTAACTCGCCAGAAGGTGCTACATTAGAAGTTAAAATTAAATGTTACGAAGAATCTTGCTATATTGTAAGAACAAGAACTCATCCTGAACTAGAACATATTATACAACAATTAGATGAACAAATAGCTTTAAGTAAAAACAAAAATAAGAAAGGGTAAAATATGAGATTTATTAAACGTCTGGAAGAAGTTGCTAAAGAGGAAACAAAAAAACGCAAAACGCACGATAGAGAAGAGCGCGATCTAGACGTTGAAGCAGACGATAATCATATTTACTTTTATACTGATGTTACAAAAGAGAGTGTATTAAATCTTAATAAAAATATTTCAAAAATAGAAGCTGATATGTTGCATGCCGCTAATGTTTTACGTATAGACACACCAGAAATATTTATGCATATTAATAGCCCCGGTGGAAGTTTATTTGACGGTTTAGCATCGGTTGACTATGTAAGACGTTGCAAGGCTCCTATACATTCTGTTATAGAAGGTACCGCTGCATCAGCAGCAACACTTATTTCTGTTATGGCTCATAAACGCTCAATTAATAAACATTCTTATATGTTGATCCATCAACTATCTTCTGGTTTAATAGGAAAATATGAAGAATTAGTAGATGACATGGAAAATAATAAAGCGCTGATGAAAGCAATTAAGCAAATTTATCTGGAACGAACAAAGATTCCAGAAAACCTGTTGAAAGATATTCTTAAAAAAGATATCTATTTTGATGCAAAGCAGTGCTTGAAGTACGGATTAGTAGACCAAATTCTAGAATAAAGGAAAATAATATGAAGACACTCGTAATGACAGCAGTAGCAGCAGCTATGTTTGTAGGTTGCACCAGCAAGACCTCCGCACCAGCAGCAGGTACAACTACTACAACCACTCCAGTAGTAGAAGTATCAGCACCAGCAGTAACAACTCAAACGTCCCCTACTGTAGCCGCTCCAGTTGCCCCACAAACAGCTGTAGTGGCCCCATCCGTAGATGGAAGCATCTCTGCCGCATCAGCGACAGGTAGCGCTTCTGGCGGCTCTACAGCCACTGTAGAAAAGAAGTAGTTAGCACAATCCCGCAGGTGACGGCATGGGGAGTTCGTTTTTTAATGAACAAATAGATGTCGTCTTTTATTTTTTAATACTATTTATTGTAATTAAATAAGGGGGATGGGACTGCTTGGGGTGGTCGCCTGCCTTGCACGCAGGAATTTTTCAGTTCGGTTCAAATCCGAAATCCTCCACTTATAATTAATGTAGCAACGTTAATTT